>Ga0181521_10005658_pt1 | contig 13816 bp, 13 predicted proteins | sample PEATcosm2014_Bin_32_FD_119764 | JGI IMG/M metagenome (GOLD analysis project Ga0181521, IMG submission 119764) | Peatland microbial communities from MTU Mesocosm Facility, Houghton, MI, USA - PEATcosm2014_Bin02_60_metaG | ecosystem: Environmental > Terrestrial > Soil > Wetlands > Peat | place...
GCCACATCCCGGTGCGCTCTTCGATTGACAACGAGTCGAGGAAGTCGTCGGGAATCTGTCCCCGATACGCGGCTTGCCAGGTTCTGACGTGGACCTCGGCGATGGCGGCTTCGTCACCCGGCCTGGCCGCCCGCAGTTTCACGCGTCTCAACCTAAGCTCGGCCGGCGTTTGACGGCATGTCGTGGAGGAGGGTCGTGGCTGATTCGATCCGACGGGTGGTGACCGGGCACGGCGCGAACGGGAGCTCCATCGTCCTCACCGACGGTGCGGTGCCCCATACCCGGCGCATCGAGGACCGAGGGGTCACGTTTTTCGAGGTCTGGAACACCGCGCCGATGCCGGCTCTGGTGACGGCCGACGAGGCTGAGCCAACCGATCGCCCCATCGTGGTCCCGCCGTCGGCCAACGGCACCATCATCCGCTTCTGTCAGTTCGACCCTCCCGGGTCCTCCGAGGCGAGCGCTCCGTTCATGCACCGCACCGAGACCGTCGACTACGGGATCGTGGTCTCCGGAGAGATCACACTGCTGCTCGACGACGGCAGCGAGTCGGTGCTGCACCAGGGCGACGTCGTGATCCAGCGCGGCACCGACCACGCGTGGGTCAACCGCTCCACCGAACCGGCCCTGGTGGCCTTCGTGCTCATCGACGGCGCGTTCTCCAACGAGCTCACCTCGGCGCTGCCCGAGGGGGCACTCGCTCGAGTCCTGGAACGCCCGGCGGAATGACGGCCCGGTCCGGCCATCCCGGGGAGGCCCGCCCAAAGTAGGGCACCCACCGGGGACGACGTTCAACCGGGCGCCGGTGGCGCGGGACCCGCGGCATCTCCCGGGCGTTGCCCCCGTCGTGGCTTCACCAATCGCCGGGTCCCCACCCGAGGCTCGCGTTTTGACACGGCTATTGTCCATAAATATGATCGAATAAGTCAGGTTTTACTGGCCGACCTGATCGGTCGGTATCGACCCGGTGTCCTTCTCGTCACCCACGACGTCGAGGAGGCGGTGCTGCTGGCCGATCGCATCTTGGTCCTCAAGGACGGACGGATCTCGATCGACGTGACCATCGACCTCCCTCGTCCCCGGGTGGTGGGCGGCGAGGTGTTCGATGAGTACCGAAGCCAATTCCTGGCCGAGCTCGGGGTCGTGGACTCTCGCCGCCGGCAGCCGCTGCCGCCGGTCGGCGACGACCGGCCCATCACGTCTTCGAACGGGGCCGGTGCCCACACCCGGTGAGGGTGCGGCCGACGTCGCCCGAGGGCGTTCGACCCCTTTCTCGGGCTCTGATAGGACGGCCACGCCAATCCCGAGACCCGACATGACCGTTCAGCCGAGATGACCGTTCAGAAGGCGAAGAACCTCGTGGTCGTCCTTCTCGACAGCCTGAATCGGCACATGCTGGGGGCGTACGGCGGGGCCGAGTTCGAAACGCCCCACATCGACCGCTTCTCCAAGGAAGCGTTGCGCTTCACCCGTCATCACGTTGGCTCGCTGCCCTGTATGCCGGCCCGCCACGACATTCTTGTCGGGGCCTTGGACTTCCCGTGGCGGCCCTGGGGGTCGATCGAGGTCTGGGAGGACGCGGTGACCCGGGCCCTGCGAGAGCGTGGCGTTACCACCATGCTCGTGTCGGACCACCCTCACCTGTTTGAGACCGGGGGTGAGAACTACCACACCGATTTCAATGCCTGGCTCTACGAGCGAGGTCACGAGAGCGACCCATGGCGCACCACCCCGGACCCCACCTGGACCGGCACCCCGGCGCTGCCCGTGCAACGGCCCAGCTATCACCACGCCTACGACGACTCTCGGACCGACTTTCGATCCGAGGAGGACTTCCCCGGACCCAAGACCATGGCCGCCGCCGCGCACTGGATCCGGACCTCGGCCCGCGCCCACGAGCAGTTCTTCCTCTTCGTCGACGAGTTCGACCCCCACGAGCCGTTCGACACTCCGTTGCCGTACGCGGGCATGTACGACGACGACTGGGACGGCCCGTTGTCCATCTGGCCGCCCTATCTCGTCGATGCGGTGGCCAGCGGCCAGCTCGATCCGCGCATGGCGCGCCACATTCGGGCCAACTACGGGGCCAAGCTCACGATGATCGATCGGTGGTTCGGGCGGTTGCTCGACGCGATCGACGACACGGGGCTGGCCGAATCGACCGGGATCATCTTGTGCACCGACCACGGGCACTACCTCGGAGAGCACGATGTCTTCGGGAAGCCGGCCGCACCCATCTACAGCGAGCTCGGCAGAATCCCCCTGCTCATCCGGTGGCCGGGAGAGCAGCACCGCGACATCGACGCGCTGACCACGTCGGTCGACCTCCACGCCACCATCGCTGATCTCTTCGATGCCGAGATAACCCACACCACTCACGGGCGATCGTTGCTGCCGCTCATCTCGGGCACCGCTACCTCGGTTCGCGAGCTCGCCCTCTTCGGGTACTGGGGTCGGCACGTGGGCGTGACCGATGGGCGCTACCGATATCTGCGCGGTTCCGGGGACACCAACTTCCCGCTGTCGGTGTGGTCGAACCGCTGGTCCACCATGCCGGTGAGTGTGCTGCCCCAACTTCGCCTGCCCCGACCCGACCGCAGAGCGTCGCTTCGGTATATGCCCGGCACCGATGTCCCGGTGATCTGCCAGCCGTTCGAACCGGGCGACCCACTCCCGTTCTGGGCCGGCTACCTGCCCCCGTCGGAGTCCTACCTCTTTGACGTCGATACCGACCCGGGCGAGGTCGAGAGCCGTGTTGGGACACGGATCGAAGGCCAGATGCTCGACGCGGTGGCCACCGAGCTCCGCCAGATCGGCGCGCCGGCGGACCTCCTCCAACGAGTCGGTGTGGGCTGAGTCGGATCGCGCGTCTCGGCGTCGAGACGCGCGATGTCTCTTCGACATCGGTGTCTCTTCGACATCGGTGTCTCTTCGACGATCGGCTGCGAGCCCCATCGTGCCGATCCGCGACGTCGTGGAACGCGACCGGTCAGGAGTGGTGGGGTTCGTGCCGATGGCGAGTCGGGGTTCGCCCTCCTAACCTGTGGAAACGATGCCATCGTTGGGCGGACTGGGGGGCCAGCGTGAGTAACGAAAAGGTGGTCGATCCGAAGTCTGGCCGAGAGTTCTATGTCGACAGTCCCGACGATCTCGGTCCCGACGAGCAGGTGACCTTCCTCCTCAACCTGCACGGAGGCGGGTCCTTTGGCGCCTGGCAGCGTCTGTACTTCCCGGCGTTCGAGTACGTCGATGCCCATCGCATCGTCGTCGCGACGCCCACCGCGGCGACCTCCGAACCGGTACGTCGGTGGGTGGCCGAGGCAGACGACCAGCATCTGAAGGACGTGGTCGAGCTCGTCTTCGACCGGTTCGGTCCTGAACGGATCCGTGCCTTCTGGCTGGTCGGGCATTCCCAGGGTGGCATGACCTCCAACCGACTTCTCGAGACCGACTACTTCGCGAGCCGGGTCGACGGATGGCTAAGCCTCTCGGGCGGACGAATCGGTCGGGCCGAGCTGGCTCCGGACTTCGGCCCACCGCAACGCCCGGAGGCCGAGATGCCTCGGTTCCCGACCGGTGATGGTGAAAGGCGCCGGCCCGGTACGGCGGTGATCCCGAAGGCCGACCTTTCGTTCATCTTTGCCACAGGGGAACACGAGATCGCTTCCCTGCCCGAGACCTCGCCGTGGGCCGACCGGTTTGGCGCCGGCCCGCGCGAGCGCCTCGACGACATCGTCGACAAAGAGCCGGGCCAGGTTTACGACAAGTCGCGCGAGGGGAACTCCTCCCCGTCATGGGGTCTCTTGCCGAGGCCCGGGACCGCCCAGGTGTTCGTCTACCCGAACGCCACCGGCGGATGGGTGATCGCGGATGTCGTACGGCTCGACAAGGGCCACACCGAGGGACTTGAGCCCCGGATCACCGAGGAGCTCGTGAAGATGATCGTCGCGGCTCCCGGCGGGAAGGCCAGGTCGATTCTCGATCGGGTCTAAACGCCGTTCGACGGTGGCCAGGCGAGGTCCCGCGCCCCTTGATCCGTCACCGGCCAGAGTGTGATCGCATCGCTCGGAAGCTCGATCTGGCAGGTCTGCCCGATCTCGAGGTCGATCTCGTCCGGCGTGCGCAGTTCGAGTTCAAGGCTGGGGGTGACCGCGACGATGAGCTCGGTCGCGGTGCCCACGTCGGCGATGTCGGTGAGGGTGCCCGAAAGCCCTCCCGCCGAGGAGAGGCGTATGTGCTCGGGACGAATACTCCACATGACCGCAGTGTTGGGTGCGAGATTCGCAGTGGGCACGTCCAGAAGGGCTCCACCGGCGTCCATCGTTCCGTCGGCAACGACCACCGCCCGATGAAGATTGGGGATCCCCAGCAGACGGGCCACCTCGGGGGACGACGGACGGGAGAACACCTGACGGGTGGCCCCTGACTGGAGGGACGCTCCGTCGGACAGCACGATCACTTCGTCGGCCAAGAAGGCCGCCTCTTCGGGGTCATGGGTCACGAGCACCGTGGTCAGCCCGGTCTCGCGCTGGAGCCGGCGCAGCTCGCGGCGGAGCTCTCGGCGAACCGGGGAGTCGAGGGCGGAGAACGGCTCGTCCAAGAGGAGCAACTCGGGGGAGCGACAGAGGGCCTGGGCCAGCCCCACCCGTTGACGTTGTCCACCCGAGAGTTGGGCCGGATATCGATCTTGGAGGCCGTCCAGTCGAAGATGGGCCAGCCAGTAGGCGGCCGTCTGAGGAGTGGCACCTCGGGCGAAGAGCAGGTGCTGCCACACCGTCATGTGGGGATAGAGCGAGAAGCCCTGGGCCACATAGCCCACCCGACGGTTCTCGACCCGGACGTTCTCGACCGACCGATCGCCGTAGCGGACCGGGCCGGGCTCGGACCCGTAGAGACCGGCCAGGCAACGCAAGAGGGTGGACTTGCCCGAGCCCGACGGACCGAGGACGGCCAGACGGCTCCCGCGGGGCTGATGGGCCACCGCGAGGTGGAATGTGCCGAGATGGTGGTCGATGTCGAAGCTGACCGGTGTCGGCGCGGCGGCGACCCCGAGGCTGGGTTGGGGGAGGACGACCGGCTTGGGCACCCTGCTCAGTCGGATCCGGCTGAGGCTGACCACGACGACGGCCACCGCCAAGGCCAAGGCGGTGGGGGCCAGCGTGGTCGGCAGGCCGACCCCGCTGAACTGGTTGTAGGTGTAGATGGGCAGCGAGAACGGGTGGTACGCCAGGACCACCACGGCGCCGTACTCGCCGAAGGCGCGGAGCCAGGCCAAAAGCATGCCGGCCCGGATCCCGGGCGCGGCCACGGGCAGCGCGACGCGACGAAAGCGCGAGAATTCGGAGTGCCCGAGTGTCGCCGCCACGTCGGTGAGCGACGGATCGACCGTGGCAAAGGCCGCCCGGGCGGCCACGATGAGAAACGGCGCCGACACGAAGGTTTGGGCCAGCACGACACCGGTCAAAGACATGGTGAGGCGCTCCTCGAAGAGTCGGCCCAGGTAGGTATAGGGGCCGACGAGGTACACGAGCAGGATCCCGCACATGAGCGGAGGAAGGGCCAGCGGTAGCTGGACCACCACCCCGACGATGGAAGCGGCGCGACTCTTGGACCGGGCGAGCAGGTACGCCAGCGGCACGCCCAGCACCGTGATGAGGGCCAGCGAGATGGTGGCGCACTCGACGGACACCAGCAGTGCCGGGAACAGGCCGGGGCTGGCGAAGCCCCGGTTGTCGGTACCGGCGAGGCGAACGAGGAACGCGACGAGGGGGACGGCCAGGTAGAGGACGATCAGCCCGGCGAGCCACGGCAGGGGGCTCCTGGTTACCCCCGGGCGCAGTATTTGGTAGGGGGTCAACTTGACTTGTTACAGCCCTAGTCCAGGCTCTATCTCAGCATCAACTGTCGGTCCCTCGGTAGGAGGGGGCGTGAAACTGCTCCTCGGAGCTTCCGACATAAAGCTCAATGTACGCGGAGGGTTGAAGGTGACCCACTACCCACTATTTCAGGGCGGACCGCACGCCGGCCGGTGCGAACTTGAGGCCCGTGACCTTGGGCTTGGTGGCCACGACGCCGTTCTTGGCCAGGATCTTCTGACCGGCCTTGCCGAGCAGGAAGTTCACGAACGCCACCGCGGCGGCCTCGTGCGGCGCCCTGTTGAGGATGGTGATGGTGTACTCACCGGCCAACGAGGTGCCGGTGAGGGGCACCGTCTTGATGCCGGCTGCGGCGGCCTCGACGCCGTAGAAGAACCCCGCGTCGAGCTGGCCGGCCTGGAGCTCTCCCACCAGTGATGTCTCGGGGAAGACGTCACTCGATTCGGTGGCCAGTGTCTTGAGCTCGGGCAACTTGTGCTGCTTGGCCGCCTGGTCCAACGCCTCGTCGGCCAGGACCCCCTTGGGGTCGGTGGTGGGGTCGGTCCGGCCGATCAGGAAGCCCGGCTGGGAGATGACCTCGTACCAGGGCTTGGTCCTCAGTGCCCTGGCGAACTTGCTGGCCGGGTTGTAGCCGAGCACCAGCGGCGAACTGGCGAACTGGTCGTACCACGACACCCAGTTCCCGTTGGCCGCTCCCTCCAACGAGGCGTTGACCGCAGGAGAGGCGCTGATGAACACATCACCTTGCAGAGTGCCACCCGAGATGCTGCTTGCCAGTGCGGTGGACCCCATAGAAACGTCGTCGAGCGTATAACCCGTCGCCTTTTGGAACGCCGGCGCGACCTGGTCCTGGATCAGGTCCTGTAGCGATCCCGCCGAAAGGACGTCGACCGGGCCGGAATACGTCGCGGCCCCCGCTGGTGGTGCCACCCCGCCCAGGCCGGTCAATGCGGTGGCGGTCATCGAGAGCAGCATGGCTGGGAAGACGAGACGGGGCACGGCACGCGTGCCGGCTTGCTTGCAGCGAGCTGAGGTGAACATCGGCACAATGTAACCCCTCGAGAAACGCATCTGACAGGAAAAATGCCCAAATGAAGGCCAAATCGTCCAAAGGCATGCCGTGTGAGACCGCAGATACGGAATTCTCCGGGTGTCCTCAGGGTGCATCCTCGGATGCGGGTGTTCAGGTGTCTCCGTCGGCGAGGAGACGATGAACCTCGTCGATGACCTGTCGCGACAGCTCGGTCAAGACGGAGACCCCTCGGAGTCGCAGTCGATCTCATGGAGCGCCGCGTCGGAATAAACGGGTGACGGGGCGGGTTCCCACCGACATGCTGGTAGAGATCTTTTCTGACGTGGTGTGCCCGTGGTGCGCGGTCGGCAAGCGCCGCTTCGAGGCCGCACTGGGTCAGTTCGAACACGCCGACGAGATCGACGTCGTGTGGCGGGCCTACGAGCTCGACCCGCGTGCCCCGGCCCGGCGTGACGGCGACTACGTCGACCGCCTGGCCGCAAAGTACGGGATGTCCCGCGAGCGCGCCATGGCGGCCAACGAACAGCTGACGGCGGTGGCCACAGCCGAGGGGCTCGACTTTCACTTCGAGCGGGTCCAGCCGGGCAACACCTTTGATGCGCACCGCCTGCTTCACTACGCCCGGGGGGTGGGCCCGGGCGTGCAAGATGCCCTGACGGAACGGCTGTTCTTGGCCTACTTCACCGAGGGTGTCGCCATCGGTGAGCCCGAGACGCTGGTGGGCCTGGCCGCCGAGGTCGGGCTCGACCCAAAGCAGTGCGCCGACATCCTGGCCGGCGACCGCTACGCCGATGAGGTTCGGGTCGACGAGCAAGAGGCGCTCGAACTCGGGGTAACCGGAGTCCCCTTCTTCGTCGTCGACGGGAAGTTCGGTGTCCCCGGGGCCCAGGATGCCGACACGATCCTGAGCGTCCTCCGGCGGGCCTGGGCGAAGGCCCACCTCGAGGTGGCGGTGGTATCGCCTGATAGCGCGGTGTGTGAGGGTGAGAGCTGCGCCGTGTGACGCGAGCGGGGCAGAGCACTAGCAGAGCGTCCTCTCTTGAAAGCACAGCCAGGTCGTTGGCGGCCGCCGTCGGATGCGAGGTCGTGTGAACGCTGAGGACGCCTGGCACAAGCCGCTCCGCCATATTCCGTCCGACGAGCTGAGCACCGACACCATCCAGACCCCTGGGATGAGCCGGTACGAGGCGATCTCGGGCCGGCTCACGGGATCAGACAGGATCTGGTTCGGCCGGACCCACGTAGCCGGAGGGGCGAGCTCGGCCAATCACCACCATGGAGAGTCCGAGACCGGGATCTACGTCGTCTCAGGGCATCCGGTGGTCGTATTCGCCGAAGGTGATGAAGAGCACCGGATCGAAGCTTCGCCCGGTGACTTCGTCTTCGTGCCACCCTTCACCGCACATCGAGAGGAGAATCCCGCACCCGAGGAGGAAGCTGTCGTCGTGATCGCTCGGAGCACCCAGGAAGCGATCGTCGTCAATCTCGAGAGTCTCTTCGGGCACTGATCGGCCCGGGCGCGAGATCTGCGCAAGTTAGGGTACGAAGATGGACGGCGCCGCGGAACAACGCGCAGCCGGAACGTTCGAGTTCGAGGGATTTGTCATCCCCGAGGACCTGGCGGTTCTCACCGGTGGGGGCCGAGACACGTGGGAGAGCATCTCGCGTGCGCACATGGCTGCCTATGATCGCTACAGCCCGGTTCGAGCCGGGGAGAACGTCCTCGAAGTGGGGTGCGGCGTTGGACGCGATGCAATTCCGCTCGTCAAAGTTCTCGGTCCGAAGGGCTCCTATGTCGGACTCGACATCATCCGACCCAGCATCATCTGGTGTCAGGAGAACATCACTCCCAGGCATCCCAACGCGGTGTTCGGGCACCTCGACATCCGAAGTGAGTTCTACAACCCATCCGGCACACTGAGCGCGCTGGAGGTCAGGATCCCGATCGAGGACGGCCGAATCGATCTGATCATCCTCCAGTCGGTGTTCACGCACATGTTCGAAGACGACATCGTGCATTACCTGTCCGAGTTCCGAAGGGTTCTCCGCCCTGATGGCCTCGTGTTTGCGACCTTCTTCATCGTCGACGAAGAGAGCCTGCGACTCACTACCGCGAGAGGCGACGCGCTCACGTTTCAGCACCGCTGGGGCAAGGGCTGCCGGATCAGTGACCTCCAGAACCCCGAGGGCGCGGTCGGGTACACACCCAAGGCGCTGGGTCGCGTCCTGCGACGAAGCGCCATGGCCCTTGAGCAGCCGATCCATCATGGATCGTGGAGTGGTCGCCCCGATGTACCCGACGGGCAGGACATCGCCATCTTGAACCGAGCGCCAACCGGCGGCCGAATCGTGCGTAGGTTCCCGCGGGTGCGCGGCCGGGCAGAACCCTGAAGGGCCGCCCAGGGATCAAATGACGCATCACCCCCGAACGCACGGCACCGACGACGTGTTTCGCAGCCCATAGGATCGCAGCGGGCTCGGCTGGGGAGCGGTGTCAAGGAATCTCTGTGGACGGCCGAACACCCCGCCATTACCTTTTGACATGAGAGGGGGGATCGTAAATGAGTGAGCCGCCGCCCTCCCCGGGGCCCTAAGGGTGGCTATGGAGCGCAGAGCCAATCCCGGAGGCAGAACGCGCCATTCACGATGGCCCCAGTGCGCTGAGATGGTCGAGGAGCGCCATCCGCGCCGTCGTCGCCTTCGCGGGTTGGTCGTCATTTCGGTCATCTCGTTAGCGCTCAGCGGGTGGTCGACCGCGATGGCGGGTGCCTCCTCCCGTCGGACGGCAATGACGCCAGCGTCGTTCCTTGGGGAAATCTCGGCGGCCATTCGAACGGACAATTCGAATTTCTTGCTCTCGCATCTCAACCCGGCGGTCATCGAACGCTTTGGCGAGGCAACATGCCGCTCATTCATCATGACCATCCACGATCCGACCGCGTCTTATGTAGTCGTATCGGTCGGCAAACCGCGTCGGTTCGCCTATGCCACGCCAGGAAGAAGCACCGTCATATCCGACGTGGTTCCAGTCGTAGTCCACGCAACGCGGTCTGGCACCCATTTCACGACCACGCTGCATCTCGCGCAGTCGGGCAACCCGGTCCGCTATTCGTGGTTCACCAACTGCGCCGAGTTGACGACGCAATTTGCCGGTACCTATGTCGGCAATTGGAACGACACGACGTTTAGTTCGAGCGGCCCCATATCAGTTGCCATCACAATCGGCGGCACTGGCGGCATAGGTTCACCGGTCGTTGTCACGTTCTCGCTCGGTGGGGACGTATTCGGCGGGAGCGCGCCTCCGCCACAGACCTTCACCGGGATGGTCGGGCCCTCGGGTCTCTCGTTTTCGGGTACTTCGACGTTCTTCGGGAACGTGAATTGGCAACTCACGACGAACGGCGCATTCACGGCGGCCGGAGCGGATGTGCCTGGGGGCAACGTTTCGAGCTTTTCGGCGAGCGGATCGATTGCCGCCAACAAGCTCTCAGCTACCTTCCAAATCTCTCTCTTGGACGGAATGACGGCGAATGGCCAGATGAACGCTTCCAAGAACTGACGTTGCGGCATGGACCACTATGCCGTCGGCTCTTGAGTCCGGGCGACGCTGGCGCATCCGGCCCGCGTGGGTCGGACACCCGAAGCCACTGCACCGATCCCGTCGACGGCAAAGCCCCGACCTTCCGCTAGCGACGGTGAGCCGGCCTATAGGCGGGGTTCTGTGCCTCCCTTGCGGGAGCGGTGGCCATCCATCTAAGCGGCCTACCTGGGGACTGCTCCTCATCGGAGCGGACGGGCCGCCCATGTCCCACGCTTGGCCTTGCTCCGGGTGGGGTTTGCCGAGCCGACCGGGTTACCCCGGACGCTGGTGCGCTCTTGCCGCACCGTTTCACCCTTGCCTGTGCGGGCGAACCCGTCATCGGCGGTCTGTTCTCTGTGGCACTTTCCTGTGGGTCACCCCGACTGGCTGTTAGCCAGCACCCTGCCCTGCGGAGCCCCGACCTTCCTCGACCCGGTCCCGCGTGCGGTCCGGGCCGCGGCCACCCGGCCGGCTCACCGTCGACACCAGTGTGCCAGCTCGGGCGGAGTGCTCGGGCAGCGGTCCCATAGGCTCTCGCCCCGTGATCGATTCGGAGGCAAAGACGCTCGTCGACGCGTTGGCGTCGGGGGAGTTCGTCGTCACCGCGGAGCTGGGCCCACCGGCCAACCCGACGTCTGAACCGGTTCGCCGAACGGCGCGCGCGTTCGTCGGGTCCGTGCACGCCGCCAACGTGACCGACAACCAGGCCGCCACGGTCAAGCTGTCGCCGCTCGCATGGCGATGCAGTCAGACCTGCTCGGCGCGTGGGCGCTCGGGGTTCGCAGCGTCATGGCCCTCCCGGGCGACCCCCTCAAGGTCGGCCCCTATGAGGGGAAGACCAAGGCGGTCTCGGACTTCGACTCTGTGGGACTGATCCGCCTGGTGGCCGAGATGAACGCCGGCCGTCTCGCTGCGGGAGAGGAGCTATCCACCCCGACCGGCTTTTGCATCGTGAGCGCCGCCAACCCGCTGGTCGACTCGATTCAGAAGCTGGAACAGAAGCTCGACGCGGGTGTGCAGTGCTTCCAGACCAACATCGTCTACGACGTTGGTCGCTTCGTGGAGTGGTTCGAGCCCGTGGTCGCCGCTGGCATCCCCGGACGCGCGCCGTTCCTGGTTGGTGTGACCCCGCCACGGAGCACACGCATGCTCGAACATCTGCACAACAACGTTCCCGGCGTCGAGGTGGACGAGGCGACATTCTCGGTGATGGAGGGACTGGCCGGTCAGGAGGCGAAGCTGGCCAGGCTTGCAGGTTGCGGTTCGCGTGATCGAACAGCTGCGCGGCGTGGCCCAGGTGACCGGTTGCCACCTTATGGCGCCGGGATGGGAGGCCGAAGCCGTCCCCAAGGTGGTGGAGCGGGCGGGACTCGGCCGCACCTAGCGGCCGCCGGTGCTCAGCGCGGGCCGGCGTCGAAGGTCTGCATTGGCGCGCGAAGTACAGAGGACGCCAACACCTCGGGATTAACCACGGTCGGCGAGAAGTGGCCGCCCAACACGGCGACGACGTTGGCCGCCGCGGTCTGCTGTAGCTCGTCGAGCGCCTCGACCGAGTAGAAGCTGGCGTGGGGGGTCATCACGACTCCCGGCGTGTTGCGCAGCGGATGGTCCGGCGGGGGCGGTTCCTCGTCCATGACGTCGAGGCCGGCCCCGCCGAGTATGCCCTCGACAAGCGCTGAACGGAGCGCTTCTTCGTCCACCAGGGCGCCGCGGGCGGTGTTCACGAGGAACGCGCCGGGCCGCATCATGGCCAGCTGGGCCGGCCCGATCATGTGCCGGGTCGAGGGAGTCGACGGGGCGTGCAACGAGACGACGTTGGACGATGCCAAGACCCCCTCAAACGAGGCTGCCGTCACGCCGTCGTGCTCACCGGGCGTGAGGCTCGGTGAGTAGGCGAGGACGTCGAAGCCGAACGCCTGCGCCTTGGCGGCGACCCGTCGAGCGATCCGGCCGAAACCGACCAGTCCGAGGGTTTGGCCGCGCAGGCGATGCATCTCGCCGAAGCCCTTGTTGTCCCATCCACCGGCGCTGGTCTGGCCGGCGAAGTCGACGATGTGACGACTGAGCGCGAGCACGAGGGCGAGCGCGTGGTCCGACACCTCGTCGATGCAGAACCCGGGCACGTTGCACACGACGATGCCCAGCTCGGTCGCCGCGGCCACGTCGATGTTGTCGAGCCCGACGCCGTAGCGGGCCACGGTCAGGCACCGTGGCGCGCCACGAAGCACCCGGGCGGTGACCGGCTTCCAGTTGGTGAGGATCGCGTCGACCTCCCCAACCAGCTCGACGAGCTCGTCTTCGTCACCGGTTTCGGCGACCACGATTTCCGCGTCGATCTCGGCCAGGATCCGGCGTTCGGGCTCGAGGGTCGGCCACGCGAAGTCGGTCACGAGCACGGACCTGGTCAAGGCGGGTTCCCTCCGGTCTGGCGGATCGGCCCGAGCGACGCTCGGGCGCCCGGTTGGCGGCACTGTAGAACCACCGATGGTCGCGAGGGTCGGCCACCAGCCCGGCCGATGACCTGGCTGGGCCGCCCAGGGTTGACGGTCATGGCCGCTCCTTCAGTTGAAGACGACCGTCTTCGGACCGTTGCGCAGCACGCGGTGCTCGGCGTGCCACTGCACGGCGCGGGCAAGGGCCAGGCACTTGAGGTCCCGCGTCATGGCGGCGATGCGGCTCGGGTCGGCCGAATGGTCGATCCGGCTGGTCGTCTGTTCGATGATCGGTCCGTCGTCGAGCTCCGATGACACGTAGTGCGCGGTGGCCCCGATCACCTTCACCCCGTGGTCGAAGGCCTGGCGATGCGGCGCCGCGCCCTCGAAGCCGGGCAGCAGCCCGTGGTGGATGTTGATGATGCGCGACGGGAGCCGATCGACCAGAAGCGGCGTGAGGATCTGCATGTACCGGGCCAGCACGACCAGGTCGACGCCCAGCTGCTCGACGATGTCGAGCACCGCCGCCTCCTGCTCTTGCTTGGTGTCCCGGGTGACCGGGAGGTGCCGGAACGGGATCCTGCACACGTCGGCCATCGGCTTGAGGTCGGGGTGGTTGGACACGATGACCGGGATCTCGACGACCAGGGAGCCGGTCTGGTGCCGGTACAACAGGTCGTTCAGGCAGTGCCCGAACTTGGACACGAGGAGCAGCAGCACCGGACGCCGACCGGCGTCGTGCAGCTCCCAGGTCATGGCGAAGCGCTCGGCGGCCCGACCCGCGCGTGTCGGCCTGGACCCGGAGGAAGAACCGCCCGGTGTCGGAGTCGCCGAACTGCTGGCTCTCCACGATGTTGAGCCTGCGTTCGACGAGGTACCCGGTGACCTCGTGCAC
>Ga0181521_10005664_pt1 | contig 13811 bp, 7 predicted proteins | sample PEATcosm2014_Bin_32_FD_119764 | JGI IMG/M metagenome (GOLD analysis project Ga0181521, IMG submission 119764) | Peatland microbial communities from MTU Mesocosm Facility, Houghton, MI, USA - PEATcosm2014_Bin02_60_metaG | ecosystem: Environmental > Terrestrial > Soil > Wetlands > Peat | place...
AGCTGCTCAGCCAGGGCGCCCGGCCAGCCGCCCCGGACGCCAATCTCGTACCGCTCCGCGCACAGGTGCTGCCGCCCGCCGAGGCAGCGCCGGCACCGCCCGCAGCCGAGCATCGTGTCCCCGGTGACCCGCTGCCCGACCCAGGACTCGGTGGCCGCATCCCCGGCCCGGGTGACAACACCGCACCATTCGTGGCCGATGCGCACTGGGTACTGCGCCTCACCGGTACGCAGGTAGGCCATGTGGCCGGTGAAGAACTCCATGTCCGTGCCACAGACGCCGGCCCGCTCGACATCCACGACCACCTGGCCCGGCGATGGCGACGGCGGGTCGATATCGCAAACCGCGCCCTGGCCCGGCCCGGTGATGACGAAGGCGCGCACGCCGGGCTACCTGTTGATCCGCGCGCCGGGCGCGGTGGCTGCGAGGGTAACGTCCATGGCGTTCCGAATATTAGGTCGAGATGTCGGGAGCAGGAAACAATGTCTGATCTGCGGAGCGCCCAGTGGTACGGCGGACAGGATCGGGACGCGTACATCCACCGGGCGTGGATGCGCCGGGGCGCGCCCGACTCGGCCTTCACCGGGCGCCCGCAGATCGCGATCGCCAACACGGCCTCGGACCTGGTGCCGTGCAACCGGCACCTGAGCGAGGTCGCCGGGCACGTGGCCGCCGGCGTGTGGGAGACCGGCGGGGTCCCGCTCGACATGCCGGTCGTGTCGCTCGGCGAAACACAGGTCCGCCCCACCGCGATGCTGTGGCGGAACATGGCGGCCATGGCCATCGAGGAGATGATCCGCGCCAACCCGATCGACGGCGTGGTGCTGCTCGGCGGATGCGACAAGACCATCCCCGCCCTGCTGATGGGCGCGGCGTCGGTCGACCTGCCTGCGGTGGTCGTGCCCGGCGGCCCGATGCTGACCGGCACGTTCCGCGGCGTGCCGCTCGGCTGCGGGACCGACGTGTGGCGGCTGAGCGAGGACGTCCGCGCGGGCAAGCTGTCCGAGCAGGAATTCCTTCGGTCCGAGTCGTCGATGATCCGCAGCCGGGGGCACTGCAACACGATGGGGACCGCTTCCACGATGGGGCTGCTGGCCGAGGTGCTCGGCACGACGTTGCCCGGCACGGCCGGCCTGCCCGCTCCGGACAGCCGGCTCCTCGGCCAGGCGCACGGCACCGGGGTACTGGCCGTCGAAATGGCCCGGGAGGGCAGGCGTCCCAGCCAGGTCCTGTCGGCCGCCTCGTTCCGCAACGCGATCGTCGCCCTGGCCGCACTCGGCGGTTCGACCAATGCCGTCGTGCACCTGCTGGCCATCGCCGGGCGCCTGGGGATACCGCTCAGCCTGGACGATTTCGACCGCATCGGCGCCGGCGTGCCGCTGCTGGTCAACCTGCAGCCTGCCGGGCAGCACCTGATGGAGGACTTCCACCGGGCCGGGGGCCTGCTGGCCGTGCTGCGTGAGGTGGAGGACCTGCTCGACCCCGCGGCGCTGACCGTCACCGGCCGCCCGCTGGTGCATTACCTGACCGGGGCGGAGATCTACGACCGTGAGGTCATCCGCGGCCGGAAGGAGCCGTTGCAGGACGCGGCCGGCATCGCCGTGCTGCGCGGCAACCTGGCGCCCAGCGGGGCGATCATCAAGCCGGCGGCGGCCTCGCCGCACCTGCTGCAGCACCGCGGCCGGGCGGTGGTCTTCGATTCCGTCGAGGACCTGCACGCCCGCCTCGACGATCCGGAGCTCGACGTGGACGCCGACTCGGTGCTCGTGCTGCGCGGCTGCGGTCCGCGCGGTTACCCGGGGATGCCGGAGGTGTCGAACGTGCCGCTGCCGGCCAAGCTGCTGCGCGAGGGCGTGCGGGACATGGTCCGGATCTGCGACGGCCGGATGAGCGGTACCGCCTACGGGACGGTGGTCCTGCACGTCGCCCCGGAGGGGGCGGCAGGCGGCCCGCTCAGCAAGATCCGGACCGGTGACTGGATCGTGCTTGACGTGCCCGGACGCCGCGTCGAGGTGGAACTGGCCGTGGACGCGCTACGGGACCGCCCGGTCGCGCGGGCGATGGCGGAGGCCGTCGCGCAGCCCCGGCGCGGCTGGGAACTTCTGTACGTCAACAGCGTGCAGGGCGCCGAGACCGGAGCCGACCTGGACTTCCTTCGCGGTACCAGCGGGGATCAGGTCAACCGCGAATCTCACTGAGTGCCGTCGCCGTCGGCGCTGACGTCTATCTGGTTCATGGTCGTGATGTCGGCCAGGCCGGAGATCGTCAGCACGGGGGCGAGCAGCGGCGTGGCAATCAGCTCGATGTGCGCCGCGTGCCTGAAGAGAACCGTAAGGCCGGCGCTGTCCAGGTACTCGACTCCGGTGAGATCGACCACGAGCCGGCCGTCAGCGGCGGAGGCCCGGGTGAGCGCGTCCCGGAAGGTGCCCGCGTTGCTCATGTCGATCTCGCCGACGGCGGTCACGACCGGGATCCCGTCCGGTCGCTGCTGGGTGGACAGGGTGAGCGGAGTGGTCATGGGGTGATCCTCAGCTGCATGTCGACGGTGGTGCCGGCATCGCCGGGCTCGATGGTTACCTGCTGCATGAGGGCGCGCATAAGCGGGATGCCGTGCCCGCGATTCGTGCCGTCCACCGGCTGGGAGATCTTCCAGCGGCCACTGTCGGTGATAGTCAGCCGGAGCTGGGTGACGGTGGTGGCGGCCCGCAGCCGGATCTGCTCGCCGGGAGCGTGCCGGTGACCGTGCTCGACTGCGTTGGCACATGCTTCGCCCGCGGCGACCAGGACGTCCTGCATGGTCTTGTGGTTGAGCCCGCAACGGGTCAGCCAGGTCCGGAGCGTGGCCCGGACCGGTGCGAGCTGGGCCGAATCCGCCGGGAAAGTCAGTTCGAGCGGGGCGGGGTGGCGGTAGAGAACCAGTGCGACGTCGTCTTCGTAGCCGCCATCCGGGGCCATGGCGGTCATGATGGCGGTCGCGAGGTCCTCGACGGCCGCGGAGGCCCCCCGCTGGACCGCCGCCCCAGCCTGGGCGATGCCGGTGTCCATGGAGCGGCGGCGCCGCTCGACCAGGCCGTCGGTGTACAGCAGCAGGGCCGCCCGGGCGGGCACGGTGCAGCTGGCCTCGGTGCGCTCCGTGCCGGGCCGCACCGCGAGCGGCAACGAGCGGCCGTCCTCCAGCAGCTGGGTACGTCCGTCGGGCAGGGCCACGATGCCCGGCGGATGGCCCGCGCTGCTGTAGGTCAGCTGGCCTTCTTCCCGGTCGAGGATCCCACAGAAAACCGTGCTGCAGATGGCCCCGGGGATGAGGGCGGCGAACCGGTCCATGGCGATGAGCGTCTGGGCGGCGCTCGCGTCCTGCAGCAGCAGGGCACGGCAGGCGCTGCGGAGCTGGCCCATCACGGTCGCGGCGTCCAGGCCGTGCCCGACGCAGTCGCCGACCACGATCCCGATCCGCCCGTCGGGCAGCTCGACGATGTCGTACCAGTCCCCGCCGACCTCGAGCGGGCGGTTGGCTGGCTCGTAACGCGCCGCGAAACCGGCTGGCAGCCGGGCCGGCCCGAGAATGGCCCGCTGCAGCGCGAGGGCCGTCTCCCGCTGCTGATCGGTCTGGTGCACCCGGTGCAGCGCCTGGCCCAGGTAGCCACACAACAGGGCCAGCAGGGCGCGGTCCTCGGCGCTGAACGGGCGGCCGGCGTCCACGTCGATCCAGACGGCCAGCAAGCCCAGCGGATGCTCAACGGTGATTCCGACCTCGGTGGCCCAGCCGTCGACGGCCGGGGCGTCGCCCGGTGCCGCGGCCCTGCCGCCGCCGGCCGGGCTGAGCAGGGGCTGGCGCCGGAGCGCGCTGATCCGCTCGCGCAGCGGGTCCGGCAGGCCGGCCCAGCTCGTTTCCGCTCCGGTCGACATCACCGACGGCTCCTTGCCGCCGTCCCAGGTGACGGCGAGCGCGCGCCGGGCCTGCCAGAGCCGCCGCAGCTCGTTGATCGCACCCTGGAGCGCCTCCGGCACGCTGCTGGCCTGCGAGAGCAGCAGGCCCATGGCGGCCAGGGCCGCCTCGCGCTGCCCGGCGTAGTGCTCCGCGGTGATGTCGCGCAGGGTGCCCACGACCATGCGCCGTCCGGTGTCCGGGTCCTGAACCTCGTTGAAGCTGGCCGCCACCCACAGCCGGTGGCCGTCCTTGTGGGTGACCGGTGCCACGAAGCTTCCCTTGCTCTGCCTCATGAGCTGCCCGAAGGCCTCGCCGAGCTGGCGGTGAGCCTCTGGCTCGGTGTCCTCCCCGGGCCACCACGCGTACTCGGCCGCGTACGGCAGCCCCTCGGGGCCATAGCCCAGCATGTCGGTGAACGCGGCGTTGATCTCGACCACGGTGCCGGCCTCGTCGCACAGGAAGAACGCCTCGTGCAGCGAGTCGATCAGGGCCGCGCGCCACCGGGCGTGGTGGTTGCGCAACCGTGCCAGCTCCACGTTAGCCCGCACCCGCGCGAGCAGTTCGGCGGCGGAGAACGGCTTGACCAGATAGTCGTCGGCGCCGGCCTCCAGGCCCTCGATCGCAGCCTCCTGCCCGGCCCGCGCCGACAGCAACAGCACCGGCACGTCGGCGGTGCGCGGATCGGCCCGGAGCGCGGCGACCAGGGCGAGGCCGTCCAGGCCCGGCATCATCACGTCGCTGATGACGAGATCGGGTGCACTGGCGCGCACCTCATCCAGGGCGGTCAGCCCGTCCGGCACCGCCGTGACCCGGTAGCTGGCCCGCAGCAGCCGCTGCAGGTATTCACGCATGTCGGCGTTGTCGTCCGCGAGCAGGACCCGCGCCGTCGACGCCGGGCCCGCCGGGCCCGCCCGGCCCGGTGATTTGCGGAGCAGGGCACCCGCGGCGGGCGGCAGCGCGTCCAGGGGCGCCTCACCGCCAGGCAGCCAGCGCAGGGCCTCCGCGACGAATGGGTCGGCGGCGGCCGAGACCATGTCTGGTCCGGCGGCCGGGGCCACGTTGGCCGCCGGCAGGTGATCGTGACCGAAGGGCAGCCGGATGGTGAAGGTCGTTCCGGCGTCCTCGATGCTGTCGGCGTTGATCGTGCCGCCGTGCAGGCCGACGAGTTCCCGGACCAGGGCCAGGCCGATGCCGCTGCCCTCGTTGGACCGCGAGCGCGCGCTGGGAATGCGGTGGAAACGCTCGAACAAGCGGGCCATCTCGCCCGCGGCCACCCCGATTCCGGTGTCGGTGATCCGCAGGGCGGCCTGGCCGCCCTCCGGCCGCAGCGTCACGCTGACGGTGCCATCGAAGGTGAACTTCAGTGCGTTGCTCAGCAGGTTGAGAACGACCTTCTCCCACATTTCCCGGTCGATGTAGACGGGCTCCGGCAAGGTGGCGCAGTCCACCTGGTATGACAGTCCAGCCCGTTCCATCGCCGAACGGAAGACGCTGGCCAGGTCGGCCGTGAACGCGGCCAGATCCACCGGCTCGTAACGCGCCTGCACCCGCCCGGCCTCGATGCGCGAAAAGTCGAGCAGGGTGTTGACCAGTTTGCCCAGGCGCAGGCCGTTGCGGTGAATGACGTCGAGTTCCTGCCGGACGGCCGGGTCATCGGCCGCCAGCCGCGCGCGCAGTTCCTCCAGCGGTCCCATGATCAGGGTGAGCGGCGTCCGGAACTCGTGGCTGATGTTGGAGAAGAAGGCGGTCTTGGCCCGGTCCAGCTCGGCCAGCTCCTCGGCCCGCCGCTGCTGGAACTGGTACGCCACGGCCCCGTTGATCAGGCCCGCGGCCTGCTGGGCGACCAGCCCGAGAAAGGATACGTAGGCCTCGTCGAGTGCGCGCCCGGCGCTGGCCGCGAGGACGATCACCCCGACCGTCTGGCCACCCGTCTCACCCGGCAGCGGCAGCACCACGGCCTGGGCGGGGGAAGTCTGCCAGCCGCCGGCCGGCAGCGCGGCGAAGCGGGCGCCCACGTCGGTCAGGGTCACCGGCTGCCCGCTGCGCAGGACCTCGCCGACCGGCCAGTCACCCGGGCCTGAGGCGAGCGGAACGGGCATCTCCTCCGCCGGGCTACTCGCGACCAGGATCGTTTCGTCTGTCCCCGGCTGGCGCAGGTAGACAGCGGCGAACGGAATGTCCGCAGCCGCGCGCTCGAGTGCCCGCGCGACGAGGTGGCAGGCCTCGGCCGCGCTGCGGGCGCTGCCCGCCAGGGTCCCCAGGTCCTGGAGCGCGGCGAGCCGGCGCTCGCCGATGACCCGCTCGGTGGTATCGCTGACCGCGGTGAATACCCCCCGGACCGTGCCCTGGTCGTCGTACAGCGGACTGTAGGAGTAGGTCCAGTAGGTCTCCTCCCAGTAGCCGTGCCGGTTCATCGGGAGCAGCAGGTCTTCGGACCAGGTCGCCTGGCCGCTGGCCATGACGGAGTCCAGCATCGGGCCGATGATGTCCCAGATCTCGGTCCACACCGCCTCGCCCGGCTTGGCCAGGGCCGGGTGCTTGGTGCCGAGCAGTGGGAGGTACGCGTCGTTGTAGAAGAAGCTGAGCTGCTCGCCCCACCACACGATCATCGGGAACCGGGAGGTCAGGCAGATCCGGCAGGCGGTGCGCAGGCTCGCCGGCCAGCCGTGCGGATCGCCCAGCGCCGACTTCGGCCACGGGTGAGCGCGCATCCGGCGGGCCATCTCACCGTCACCGGGGAACAGCACGTCCATCGGTTCGGCGCGCTCAGGACCACTCATCGCGCCTCATCGCGCCTTCCTGCCGGCCCGCCGTCCCACGCGGGCGCCGTCTGCGGTGCCCGGAGGTGCTACGGGGATGCGATAAGTTGTCTGCGGCAAACTCTCCCGGCAGGTACACCTGCCCGGTAGGGCGCGAAATCCGGCCAGGAGGCGCTGGAGATGCCAGCGTCGTCCCGTCCGGCCGTCACGTCCCTTCCGGAACAATATCGCTCGGGAGGCTCGGTGCCTCAGGCTGATCCAGATCTCGCGGTCACGCTGCACCCACATCCCGGTGGCCCGTGCCTTTCGGGCCGGCCCGGCTCGACCGCGGCTGGCCGCATCTGGGAGCCCGAGCCCTCAAGTAGCGAGGGCGCGGAACAGGCCACACAATGAGGACATGATTGCAGCTTCCGAGTTGGCCCAGGTGGTGGCGGCGCCGCTGCTGTCCGTGTCCGGTCTCGGTGTCACATTCGGGTCCGTGCGGGCCCTGGACGGGGTGAACCTCACGGTCCGCCCTGGTGAGCTCGTCGCCCTGGCCGGGGAGAACGGGGCCGGCAAGACGACGCTGGTCCGCTGCATCGCCGGCGACATCACCCCCACGCAGGGCGAGATCTTCCTCTCCGGCCGCCGGGTCGACCCGAACCCGGCCGCTATGGCCCGCCAGGGCGTCGCCGTGGTCTGGCAGGACCTGGCGCTGTGCGAGAACCTCGACGTGGCGGCGAACGTTCTGCTCGGCCGGGAGACGCGCCGGATGCTCTTCTCCGAAAGCCGTTCCCACGCGGCCGCGGCGTCGCTGCTGGACAGTCTCGGTGTCCCGATCCGGAACACCGCCCGCCTGGTCAGCTCCCTGTCGGGCGGCCAGCGCCAGCTGGTGGCCGTGGCCCGCGCCATGGGCAGCCAGCCGCGGCTGCTGGCCCTCGACGAGCCCACCGCATCGCTCGGGGTCATGGAGGCGGCCCAGGTCGAGGAGCTCATCGCCGGGCTGCGGGAAAAGGGCACCACGATCCTGCTCGCGTGCCACGACATCGACCAGATGTTCCGGCTGGCCGACCGGATCCTGGTGCTGCGGCAGGGCCGGATCGTCGCCGATCTGGACCCGCTGAGCACCCACCCGGACGACGTGGTGGCCTTGCTGTCGGGACAGCCGGTGGACTCCACCGCGCGCCGCCAGCTGACCCGGCTGCACGGCCTCGCCGACCGGCTGGTGTCGGCCGATCCCTCCTCCAGCCTGTCGCTGATCCTGTCCGCACTCGGCGCGGCCCTCGACACGGAGCAGCTGTGCATGCATCTGGTCCGGGATCAGCGGCTGATCTGCGCGGCTTCCCTCGGGTTCGCACCGGGCCAGCTGGCCGCGTGGGCCCAGCTGCCCTGCGGTCCGGCGGGCGGCCCGGTGGGCCTGGCCGCGCAGTCGGAGAGGCCGGTCATCGAGGCAAACGTGCGGGCCAGCACGGCCTGGATGCCATTCGCTGATCTGGCCAGGATTGCCGGGGTCGCGAGTTCCTGGTCGGTTCCGGTGGCCGGGCCGGGCGGCCTGAGTGGCATCATCACGGTCTTCCGGCCGCAGCCGGGCCTGCCGCAAAGCCAGGAGCTTCAGCTCGTCACCCTGTACGCCGGGTACGCGGCGAGCACGGTCGAGCGGGACCGGCTGCTGGAACAGGCCACCGCGCGCAACCGCGTGCTGGAGACCATCCGCGAGATGCTGGAGAACCTCGCGGGGCCCATCCCGGTCACCGACGGCCTCGTCATCGCCGTCCAGGCGCTGCGCCACGGTCTGCAGGCCGACGAGGTCGCCCTGGTGACCAGGCCGGACGGGGAAGTCCCGCGATGGCGGGCGTTCGCCGGGTCGCCGGGTGGGGACCCCGCGACGGCGTCCGCCGCCTTGCGGGTCGCCGCGGACTCCGTCCTGGCCGAGGCCACCGGAGACGGCGCCACGCGGCAGCTGACGAGCAGTCAGGGACGACGGGTGCGCCTGGTGCCCTTCACCGCGGCGAACGGGCTGGCCGTACTGCTCGCGAGCTGGAAACAGCCCAGCGCGGGGAAAGCCGCCCAGGAGGAGAACGCTCTGATGGAAGACGCGGCGCACTCGCTGCGGCTGGCCCTGGACCGGGAAGAGGCCGGCCTGGCCCACCAGGAGGCCGCCGCCCTGCGCCGGTCCGGTGAACTGCAGCGGGCCTTCCTCTCCCGGCTGAGCCATGAGCTGCGCACGCCGCTGACCGCGATCCGGGGATATGCCTCAAGTCTCATGCAGCCGGACGTGACCTGGGACCGTGGCTCTCAGGACCGCTTCCTCGACCGCATCGCCGCCGAGTCGGCCCGGCTCGGGCGCCTCGTCGACGACCTGCTCGACTTCTCGACCATCGAATCGGGTCTCATGCGGTTGCAGCCGGACTGGTGTGACATACCGCTGGTGCTCCAGGCGGCCATCGCCTGCCTGCCGCCGGCCGGGACGACCGCCGTCTCGGTCCAGTGTGATCCGGGGCTGCCCGCGGTCTGGGCCGATCACGACCGGCTGGAACAGGTGTTCGTCAACCTGATCAACAACGCGGTCGGGCATAACCCGGCAGGCACCCGCGTCCTGGTCACCGCGGACGTCGAGACAGCCTCGGAGGTCATGATCAGCGTGACCGATGACGGCACGGGCATACCCGACGATGTGGCGGTGGCGCCGTTCGAGGCGGGGCGCAGGCGGCGGACCCGGACCGGCGGGGCGGGGCTGGGCCTGTCCATCGCGCACGGCATCGTCCAGGCGCACGGGGGGCGCATCGAGCTGCAGCGGCTGCCCCGGGGCTCCCGCTTCCGCGTCGTCCTCCCGGTCGAGGCGGCCGACCATCTCGCCGAGACCGCGGAGCACCGCGCGGGTGACGTGGCGGTCCTGGTACCCGGCGGCGGCGCCGAGGGAGGAAACCACCGTGGCTGATCCGGCCGCCAACACCCGCGTTCTGCTGGTCGAGGATGACCCCAACATCGTCGACCTGATCCGGTCGAACCTGGCCGTGCGGGGGTTCGACACCGTCGTCTCCCAGGACGGTATGCGGGTACTCAAGCTGCTGGAAACCGAGGACCCGGACATCGTGCTGCTCGACCTGATGCTGCCCGAGGCCGACGGGTTCGAGCTGTGCCGTCAGATCCGCGAGCGGTCCCTCGTCGGGATCATCGTGGTATCGGCGCGCGGCGGTGAACGCGACAAGGTGACGGCCCTCAACATGGGCGCCGACGACTACCTGACCAAGCCGTTCAGCATCGAGGAGCTGCTGGCCCGCATCACAGCCACGCTGCGCCGCACCCGGCCGGCCGTGCTGCCCGAGCCGCAGACACCGGTGGTGGTCGCAGGGGACATCAGGATCGACCTCGCCCGGCAGCAGGTGACCCGGCTCGGCCAGCCGGTACACCTGACGCCTACGGAGTTCGCGCTGCTGCGGGAGCTGGCCACGAACCGGGGCAAGCTGCTGACGCACTCGCACCTGCTGCGCCGGGTGTGGGGGCACGGATATGAGACCGAGACCGAATACGTCCGGGTCTACGTGCGCCGCCTGCGGGCGAAGTTGGAGGTGGAGGGCGGTGAGCCGCTCATCCTCACCCAGCCGCGGGCGGGCTACCGATTTGCGCCGGAGTAACAATATGGTCTCTTTCCCGCGGCTTGTTAACACTATTTTTATGGCGGCGCGGCGATGTTAAGGGCGCGTTAATTCCCGCAGGTTTATGGTTTCGGTCAAAAGCTGAGTTCGCAGTGGCTCCCGCGCGGAAGGGCGCAAGGTCGCACCCTCACTGCGAACCCGCCTACAGTCGAGGTGATCTGTTTGAATCTGTTGACCAGAATTAGCTGGACGTCAGCGGTGGCCATAACCGCTGGTGTCGCGCTCGCGGCATGTAGCAGCAGCGGTAGCAGTACCCCGTCTTCGTCCGCCTCAAGCTCCAGTTCCGGCTCGTCCGGTACGCCAAGCGTTTCCGCATCGACATTTACCCGGAACTTTTCGGCGATGGCGGCGCTGAAGCCGATCACGGCTAAGGGCAAGGGCAGCGTGGGCGTGATTCTTCCCGACACGGTTTCGTCTGCGCGCTATGTCGAATTCGACGCGCCGTACCTAGCCAAGGCCCTTTCCACGGCGGGCCTGTCGTCCTCGCAGTACTCGGTGCAGAACGCGCAGGGCAGCGACACGACCGAGTTCACGGACGCGCAGGAGGACATCACCAAGGGCGCCACCGTGCTCATCATGGACCCGCTCGACTCCGGGGTCGGGGCCAAGATCGAGTCCTACGCGAAGCAGCACGGCGTCTCGGTGATCGACTACGACCGGCTCACCGTCGGCGGCAGCAGGGCCTACTACGTCAGCTTTAACAACGTCCTGGTTGGCACGCTGATCGGCCAGGGCCTGGAGGCCTGTGTCACCAACTGGAACGTGAAGAGCCCGCAGGTGCTCGTCATGAAGGGCGCGCCCACCGACAACAACGCCACCCTGTTCGCCCAGGGCTACGACGCCGTGCTGGCGCCGAAGTTCTCCGGCGGCACCTGGAAGCAGGTCGGCCAGGCGGCCGGAACCTGGGACCCGCCCACGGCGGAGACCGAGTTCCAGCAGCAGTACACCGCGCACAAGACCATCAACGCGGTGCTCGTGCCGAACGACGAGAACGCGGCGCCGATCATCCACTACCTGCAGTCGCTGAGCGTCAAGCCGAAGACCTTCCCGGTCACCGGGCAGGACGCGACGCTCGTCGGCCTGCAGAACATCCTCGCGGGTTACCAGTGCGGTACCGCGTACAAGCCCATCTACCTGGAGGCCCAGGCCGCCGCAGCGCTGGCCATCTACCTGCGCGCCGGTGACAAGCCACCGGCGGCGCTGGCCAACGGCTCAACCACCGACCCCCAGACCAAGGCGGTCGTTGCGTCCGTCCTGCTGACGCCGAAGTGGGTCACCCCGTCTAACATGGACAGCACGGTCGTCGCAGACAATTTCGTTCCGGCCTCGCAGCTGTGCGCCGGTAGCTACGCAAGCGACTGCAAAGCTAACAACATCACACCGTGACCGTAAGATCTCGGCACCAGAACGGACGTGTTTGGTGACCACACCAAGCGCCGCCGACGGCGCCCGGCCTGCCTCAGGCGGCCGGGCGCCGTCCCCCGCGGCAACGACCACGGACCCGGCCGGGCGCCCCATCCAGGAACCACCGCTGCTGGAGCTGCGCGGCATCGGCAAGAACTTCGGCCCCGTACGGGCGCTCACCGACATCAACCTGGACGTCCCAGCGGGCCAGGTGACCGCCATCGTCGGCGACAACGGCGCGGGAAAGTCGACCCTGATCAAGACCATCTCCGGGATCTGGCAGCCGGACGACGGCCAGATCCTCTGGCAGGGCGGGCCCGTCCACCTGCACAGCCCGAAGGCGGCCACCGACCTCGGGATCGCCACCGTTTATCAGGATCTCGCCCTGTGCGACAACCTGGACATCGTGCAGAACATGTTCCTCGGCCGCGAGCCGCTGAAGCAGTGGCAGCTGGACGAGATCGGCATGGAACTGGCCGCCAAGCAAACGCTCGCCGACCTGTCGGTGGTGACGGTCCGCTCCATCCGCCAGCCGGTCGGCTCGCTCTCCGGCGGCCAGCGCCAGGCGGTTGCGGTGGCCAAGGCCGTCATGCAGAAGGCGCAGCTCGTGATCATGGACGAGCCCACGGCAGCGCTGGGCGTCACCCAGACCCGCGTCGTGCTGGAGCTTATTGACCAGCTCTCCAGCCGGGGTATCGCGGTCCTGGTGATCTCGCACAACCTGAATGACGTCATGAACGTCGCGGACCGGGTCGCGGTCCTTTACCTCGGCCGCCTCGCCGCCGTCGCGCCCATCGAGGATCTCGATACGGGGTCGATCGTCGAGCTGATGACCACCGGCCGGTCCGGCCACATCGGCGCGGCGCCGGGCGAGCCAGTGCACGCCGCGAGCCGGCCGGGTGCCGGTCCCGGTTCCCGGGCTGACGGTGGCACGCCCGGCGACAGCAACATCGGAGATCACACTGGGGAGGCACCGTGAGCACCGAAACTCACCAGCCGCCGCCCGAGTCGGCCGAGCAGAGCGATGAGCTAGCGGCCGAAGCGGCCGGGACGGCCGCTCCCGAGGTGCTCGCCGGCTCGCTGGGTGAGTACGCACGGATGCAGCTCCGGCGGATCAAGAACGGCGAGAGCGGCGCGCTGCCGGTGACGCTCGGCCTGATCGCCATCGTGATCTACTTCCAGGCCCGCAACTCGCTCTTCCTGTCCCCCGGCAACCTGGTCAACCTGCTGATCCAGGGCTCGCCGTACATTGTCCTGGGTATGGCGGAAGTCTTCGTCCTGCTGCTTGGCGAGATCGACCTGTCCGTCGGCTACAGCGGCGCCGTCGCCGCCGTGATCATGGCCTGGGCGGTGTTCACGGTGCCCTGGTGGGTGGCCATTCTGCTCGGGCTGGCGACCGGCGCGGTCATCGGCGTCGTCTTCGGCATGCTGATCACCAGGCTGCGGCTGCCGTCTTTTGTCGTGACCCTGGCCGGTCTGCTGGGCCTGCAGGGCTTGATGATCGTGCTGGTGGCGCGCAGCGGCCACGGCCCGGGCGGTTCGATCCCGATTTCCAATTCGATCATCGATGACCTGACTACCGGCAACCTCAGCCCGGCCGCCGGGTGGATCGTGATGGTGGTCGTCGTGGCCGTCGCCGCGGCCGTCCTGCTGCTGCGCGACCGCCAGCGCCGGGCCGCCGACCTTGTCACTCCGCCGCTCAGCGTCACCGCGCTGAAGATCGTGGTCATGGCGGTGGCCGGCGTCGTGGTCGTTCTGGTGGGCAACGCCGACCGGGGCACGGCGCTGGTGTCCCTGCGCGGTGTGCCCTGGGTGGTGCTCATCGTGCTCGGCGTGCTCGTCATCTGGACAGTTCTGCTCGGGCGGACCCGGTTCGGCCGTTACATCTACGCGATCGGCGGCAACGCCGAGGCGGCGCGGCGGGCCGGCGTCAACCTGAACATGATCAGGACGCTCGCCTTCACCCTGTGCGGCATAACCGCCGCCATTGCCGGCATCCTGCTGGCCTCCCGGCTGGGCTCGATCTCGACGGACACCGACGGCGGCCAGCTGGTCCTGTTCGCCGTGGCCGCGGCGGTCATCGGC
>Ga0181521_10005669_pt1 | contig 13802 bp, 13 predicted proteins | sample PEATcosm2014_Bin_32_FD_119764 | JGI IMG/M metagenome (GOLD analysis project Ga0181521, IMG submission 119764) | Peatland microbial communities from MTU Mesocosm Facility, Houghton, MI, USA - PEATcosm2014_Bin02_60_metaG | ecosystem: Environmental > Terrestrial > Soil > Wetlands > Peat | place...
ATGCTTCGCGCGCATAATTTCCGACGCTGGTTCCTTCGCCGATCGGAAAGATGGTTATGTCTGCAATTACAGGTGTTGGCTTTTCTGTCATATCCGTTAATTTCGAAAGATATCATATAAGGATTCAAGGGATTCAGAATTCATCCGTTAGCGTCGATTCCCTCATGCTTCTACCTCGATGATGAGTTACGGTAACGGTAAACGTTATTGTACGGTTTGAAACGATCGTTAAGGTGTGGTAGGCATTGTGAGTGAATTGTCTGAGAAGCAGAAGGTCTTCATTGCCAGCCAAGGTGTTTTGAGGTTCAACTCCTTGACGCCTGAAGGCCAGGTCCATAGCGTGCCGCTTTGTTTCGCCTTCGATGGGCACAATTTCTACGTTCACTGTGCAAATAGAAGCGCGAAACGATGGGGAAATATCGAGAAGAACGATGTCGTCTCTGTCGAGCTTGACTCTTATGTAGACGATTGGTCTGGTAACAAGGGGCTTCTTGTCTATGGCGAAGCGGTGTTCCTTCAATCGGGGCAGGAGGAACAGCGGAAGGGCCTCTCGCTTCTAAAAGGGAAGTACGTTCAGTACCGAGAGAAGTACAAGCTAAACGATTCTACTGTGATCGTAAAACTGGAACCATCCAAAATCATGAACTGGTTCCTCTAACAAGAACGCCGTCAACTAGGCGGCCTCCGCACGTGTCGTGAAGGGCGTTCAAGTAACCCAAGCATGAAGGGTAACTCCGTTCTCTACCAGACCACAAACCACCCCATGAACTTGCATTGGAAGTTGCTCGATTTCAGGCGGGGAAACGGGGCAAATCGCGTATTACAACGGCGCTCACGGTAGATTGTGACGGTAGTTTGTAACATTGTTAACGATTAGCGAGGTCGGCACGAAGCTGCGTCTGGCTGGAAGGTTGAAGACCCGGCCGCTTTGCGTTTACGGTTCGAATATGATCCCAGAAGGGACAGTGTCATCGACCTCCATAAGTTCGTGTGTGGCTAGGGCGATCACGACGGTGGCCTTTCGTGAACAATCCCCTGCGATCTACGTCACCGCCGAAATGCCGGAGGCATGCTGTCCGGGAGGTCTCGCGCATTTCGGGTTTACCGAGTTCAACCCGGGCATCAAGTACTTCGTGTCGACCGGTTCCAAGACTTTCCGAAACGGTCAAGCCGAGTTTCTCAGGGCTACCCCCGAGCTATTCGAGGAAAACCGGAAACTAATGGGCAAGATAACTCCGCCGGGCAAATATGTAATCATTCGACCCTGCACGGACTTGACCAGTGAAGACCCTGGGCTCAGGTCGATCTTATGCTTCGGCAACGCAGAGCAGATCAGAAACATGGTCGCCCTAGTGCATTTCAGCGCCCGAAATCCATTTCGCGAGGTTCTTGTTCCCCAAGGTGCATCTTGTGCATCATTCGTGAGCTACGCCGCTGGTATGGTTGAGAAAGCCCCAGCCGACACCGTCTTCGTCGGCCCGTGCGACCCTACCGGAAACACATGGTTTCCGCAAGACCACCTCTCACTGGCCATTCCCATCAAAATGGCGAAACGCATGGCCGATGACCTAGAGGATTCGTTTGTAACCAAAAGGCCGTTCGTAGCGTACCCTGAGCACAGAGCGGAAGTTTAATCGTCCTCCAGAGATGCTGTCAACCTCTCCGACACCTGAAGGAGGGGAACATATTTCAGGCTCGGCGACGATTCATGCGAATAACCTTTACCTGTTTAGTTCTTCGTTATCTCGTTGTAGCGATAACCACTGGACGTCTGACGAGCAGATCCAGATAGTTCCGGAATCACCGATCATGCAGTCTTACCATGGCTTGCCCGGTTTCGTTGGAGCTACTCGCATAGCTTCCTCGTCGTTTCGTCGTATTCCACTTTGTGGAACTACTCCGCGGCAAGTGGATAGGTTCCACTAACCGCTATCATCCTTCCCATACTCTGTGCGGTTGCTGGAGCTTTCAATGAGAACCGCCATGTTTGTACTCCTAATCCTGCTTAGTCCACTAACCATACTTCTTCCGTTCTCGAATCCCGTGCGCGTCACTACTACAACCTACGTGACATCCGAGCGAACGACCACGGCAACTTACACCTCAACGGCTTTCGATACTAGTTTCGTTTCAACGACCGGAACTATGATGGTTCAAACTCCAATGAGCATCCCCCCACAAGGAGTAGGGTTCATGGCACCAAAAGGAAAGTGCAGCCAATTCACCATGCCCCTAACCGTGAAAAATGGAACGACTCTTAACTTAGAATTAACTTCAGAAAATCCCGCAAATCTATACCTACTTCCCACAAACACATTCCAAACTTCTTCAGACGGATGCGACCTAATCGGGAGTTCGCTCCTGACTGAAAGCAATTTCACCGCCTACACATTACAATGGACAGCGTCTGAGGGCGGCATCGTGTACCTGCTGCTAACTGGGCCAAATACCATAATCATTCTAAGGAACCACGGAAGCACAGAATCGGTTCAACAGCTGGCGACGGTGACATACGCAAGCACAGAAACAAACCTCAACCTCTATTCGTCAACAAACATCGCAAACTATACGACCGCCACGGCAAGCGCCTCACAACCCTTCCTAACACCACTGGTCTCCGAAGTATCGTTCGTCGCATTCCTCATCGCACTTCTGGGCCCCATCATCCTCCTAGCTTCGACGAAGAGGTTTGCGAAGTTGAAAGGCCACGACGGGAATTAACCGAGCATTTTACTCTCGAATACATCGCCCACTCAAACCTGATGCTCGCCTTATCGAAACGTAAGGTTAGAGAGTAAGAATGACCTTCTGGGGGATTGATGGGTCACGATGGCTTCACTAACTGAGATGAAATGCGTTCCGTGCAGAGGAGGGGAACCCACGGTGGCCGATAGCGAAATCCCAGAGCTGAAACTGCAGGTGCCCGAATGGAAGATAGTTGAGGTAGATCACATCAAACGATTAGAACGCGTCTTCAAATTCAAGAACTTCGCAGAAGCCTTGAAATTCACTAATCAAATTGGGGAACTCGCCGAGGCAGAGGGGCACCACCCAGCGATTCTCACCGAATGGGGGAGAGTTACCGTCACATGGTGGACACACAAAATCAAAGGATTACATCGAAACGACTTCATCATGGCAGCAAGAACCGATAAAATACCTCAACAGTGACTTGGCATATGTACTGGTAGAATAGGGAAAAGCCCCTGTCCCATCTCCGAAGAGCCGCATGGTCAGACTCTTAAAGGTCGATGTTAGTCGGAGGGGTTCTCATGAGTCTAGATTTTCTGTTTCGCCCCGCGTCAATCGCGATTGTTGGCGCTTCGAGAGACAGGGAAAAAGTGGGCAACATAGTGCTCAGAAATGTCTTGTCGACGTTTCACGGCAAAGTGTACGCAGTAAATGATAAGGCCGAAAAAGTAGAAGACTTGCAGTCTTACAGGTCTATCAAAGATATCGAGGAGGGCGTTGAGCTTGCCGTAGTGACGGTACCTAGGCAGCATGTCCAGCAGGTGGTCGAGGATGCGGCCGAAAAAAAGGTCGGAGCGGCTATCATAATCACGTCTGGCTTCAGGGAGTTGGACGCGTACGGAGCCAGTCTTGAAACGGAGCTGAACAGAATATCGGCCAAGAGCGGCATGAGGTTCCTGGGGCCGAACACACTCGGCCTAATCACGGCCTCCTTCAACGCGACCTTCACTTTCTCTGACGTAAAGAGGGGTAACATAGCCCTCGTTGCCCAAAGCGGAGGGATAGGCGTCTACATGTTGAACTGGGCTCAGATGACAAGAACAGGAATCAGCCACTTCGTCAGCCTAGGCAATCAGGCCAACATTTCGGAGACAGAAGTTTACCAATACCTTGTACGCGACCCCCAGACACGTGCCATATTCACCTACGTCGAGGGCGTGGCTGACGGAACCCGGTTCTTGGATGCTGTGCCTGAGATAGCCGCGAGAAAACCCTTGATCTTCCTGAAGGGAGGCGTTGGAAAGAACGGCGCTCAAGCCGTCAAAACTCACACGGGAAGCCTTGCAGGCTCGATAGAAATCTTCAGGGCAGCGGTGGAAACCGTGGGTGGAATAATCGTGGACGACTTGGAGGATTTCTTGAACCTCATCAAGCTCGTGTCTTCGGACGAACCTATCAGGCGTGATCTCCTAGTCATCACGAACTCTGGCGGTCACGGTGTCCTAGCAACAGATGAAATAGAGAGACAATCCCTAAACCTGATAGACGTTCCCGAGGGGACAAGAGACGAATTGGCAAAAGTTCTCCCTGCGCAAACCACCCCGAAGAACCCCCTCGATCTTTCTGGCGACGCCGGCAGGGACAGATACAAGAGTACCCTCGGCATCGTTCAAGACCTAGACTGCTCCAAACTTGTTGTCGTCCAATCGCTGCCTATGATCAGCTGCACAGAAGTTGCGAAGCTGATTCTTAACCACAAGGGCAAGAGCATGATCGGAGTCGTCATGGGCATGGATGAAGACGCGGCCACGAGGATTCTCGATTCAGCGAACATCCCTGCCTTCACCTTTCCGGAAGACGCTGTGAGATCAATCAGTCATCTGACGAGCAGGAGGGAACCTAGGAGAAAGATCAGAGTGCCGTCGCCACTTCCTGGCGCAGAGTCGATCGTGAGGGGAAAGAGCTACTTGAAAGACTCTGAAGCGATGAAGCTCTTTGACGCCTACGGCCTTAAGACACCCAGATATGGGATCGTGACAACCCTTGAAGAAGCAGGAAAAATCGCTGCACAAATCGGCTTTCCAGTAGTTATGAAAATCTCCACAGACGAACCCGTCCACAAGACAGAACTGAACGGCGTACGGATCAACATAACTAGTGAAAATATAGGGATAGCATTCAAAGAGTTAGCCCAACTCTCGAAGAGAATGCTAGTCCAACAACAGCTAACCGGCACGGAAGTCTTCCTAGGAGGAATAGATGACCCCATTTTCAGTCATGCCGTCCTGGTGGGGCCAGGTGGAACAAACGTCGAACTTCTCAAAAGCCTCAGTTACGGGCTTTCACCAATATCTGAGGATGAAGCCTTCGACATGCTCTTGGAAAGCAAGGTTCACGAGATGGTCACCGGAAGAGGCAGGAGATTTGATGAGGCTGATCTAATAAGAACAATCACAACCCTGTCAAGAATGATAGTCGATTTGAAGATCAAGGAAATTGACATCAATCCGCTCATCGTCAACGAGAACGGCTGCTTTGCAGTGGACATCAGAACCGTTCTCAATCCTCCTACCTGAAATCAGTGAGTCACCCGACCCTTGCGTCCGGGAAGCTCGGTTTTCGACTCTGTGCACGACAAGGACGAAAACAACGAAGAGCTGTATCAGTGTAAGGTCGTGGGGACCACAATTGCTTCGCCGAAGCTAGTCTACGCTTTCAAGGGTTTCGATATCGAAGGCGGCAAGGCCGCCTTACGCCTCACTTCTACCCTCCTCGCCAACCCGCTTGATCTTATTCTTAATCGCGACCGGGAGCTGGTAGCCGCAAATTTTGCACACCCACTTCTCGTCGTAGTCGTGGCAGCAGCCTTCCTCTTTCAAGACGGGTCATGTTCTGTAGTGCTGGACCTTTACCTTATTGATTATTGATCTACCCATGAACATTTAGTTCACGAAACCTTGTCTTCTCTAAGCAATCAAATAATCATTGCAACTGAGTTAATAGTGGGAGTCACGCCCAAGCTTGAACAGAAGTGGAGACTCGTCACTGAGTAGGAATGTTAGTCTTAGCGTGCTTCAGGTTTCGGGTTTCTCTTTTCTTCGAGAGCGCAATCACGAGCAATGCCAGACCAAGCCCGAGTGAAAGCATACCGATGACAAACCAAACAATTAAGCCGTTAAACTGCGGGGGCGGAGGAGGCTGGGGAACGCTGAGGGTCGCGTCAACCGTATGTACTGTTGAACCGCTTGTCCCAGCTATCACCATCGTATAGTTGCCAGATGTTGCGGTCGTGGCCGGACAGAGTGTGAGAATGGACTGGACTGTCCCGGCTGCGGGTGTCGTTGGGTTTGGGGTGAATAGGCTGGAAACCTGGTCGGGCAACCCTGTTAAGTTGAGGCGGACAGCTGAACTAAATCCGCCTATGGACTTCACTGTAAGAGTGATGTTCCCGCATGCTCCCCCGCTGACATACAGCTGGCTCGGTGACAAGGCTATGCCAAAGTCAGCAACAGGTACGCTCACAACGAGACCGACTACGAGGTTGTGGGCAGTTTGAGAGAGACCGACGACGACATTGTGGGCGATGCCTGTAATTGTTAAGTTGTAACTTCCGAGAGGAGTACTCTGCGTCGCGAGGACACGGAGCGTTTCTGTTACTGACTGATCTTGATCGAGTGAAACCGAACCGGAGGGAACCAAAACTGCCTCTGCACCCGTGGGCAGCCCACTGATTTGTAGATTGATCGTTCCAGAAAAGCTGTTGATTGAACTAACTGTGAGTTGGTATGAGGCTGCTTGAGCTTGGGGAACCGTTACCGAGGGCGGAGATGCCGTGAGTGAGAAGTCGGGGGATAGGCCCTCGACGAATTTATTTCCATAAATCTGATAGACCGCATAGTATCCATTGTAGTCCGCGTATTTTGGGTAGAGTTGTTCATAGGGCTGAAGCGCGAGCCCCTCAACAATACCGTTTCCGAATGGAAAGTAGAATGCGAGAATCGAATATGGAAACTTCGGAATTCCGTAATTCGTACTATCCATTAGAATCCGGACATCGGCAGTGTGTCCCTGCAGAACCCCATTAGGAACCCAATTACCAACACCCTCCTCCGTGAAAATAGTCAACTGGTTAGGGTTTGGTCCAGGGTTATAGTATTGGCTTGGAAACTCAGAATCGAAACCGGGATCACCTAACGGAGGATTGTGCATCATACCCTTCCATGATCCCGTCTCCCCCGGATTCCCTAACTGAATGTAACCGGGAAACGTGGAGTTCAGGTCGAACATGGCAACATCGGTATACATGACTTCATTTCCAGCTGAAACGCGTGATTGAATGGTATTGTATACGGCGCCGATCTGTGACCTTTGAAAAGGCGTGTAGGCGGAAGGGTTGCCGTACCAACCGGGGCTATCGAGCACAATTAGGCTGTACTGGTTGATTACCGAAGGATCTGCCAATGTCTCCGTGGTGGAGACTTGTGTGTAGCTGATTCCCATTCTCCCGAGGGTAAGGAAAGTCTTTCCCCAATAACCGTCACTAATCACCAGAATTCGTGTCGGCTGTCTCACGAAAAATATGCGACTCGAGGTGAACGTAGTTGTGAGCCGGGTAATCGTTACTTGAGAGAAAGTAGTGTTTTCCAACATGGCGTTCACGGATGAAGTGAAGTTTGAATCGATAAAGAATGGACCGCCTTGATAGACAACTCCTGCAGGCGTTAAATCCGTCTGAAGGATTACGTTTGGTGGTTCGATAATACGAGCGACTGCACTTCCAGGATTGTTCCTTAGGAATTCGTGAATGAACCCGTAAACGTGAATTCTATCGGCCTGCTTGTCGTCCATTGGAACTACGATGGTGCCTGGATAAAAAGTGCCAGCTGTTAGCGGAAGAGCAAACACGATTTGGGTAACTGGAATCGTTAGGGCTAAAAGGACGACGAGGCACGAGAGCAATTGTCGTGATCGTTTCATCGAACGTTGCCACAACTAGGTTTCGTAATCAAGCGATTTTTGGTTTCCGGATTGCTTCCCAATTTGACCTTCGGGTCGATCACTGAATCGATTATCTCTGACGAAGGCCAAGTTGGCTGACAAAGCGTCGAAGTATACTTTCTGGGCAGGCTTGGATCCCTTAGCGCTGGCCGTGTTTCTTCAAGCGCCACGAAAGCCTTTCCACTTTATGGAAAGCAGGGCTTCGCTCATCATACACTAACCGTACGATCAAATGGGTGATCCACACCCTCCCGAGCGACGTGATAATGTGGGAAATGCCCGCTGACAATTACAGGCATTATGTTTAGGGTGGAGAAACTGGAACAGGCCTTAAGCCTAACCCTGAAGTAGGACCTATAACGACGTACGATCTTTGGAGGTGCGGTAAACTTGTCAGCGCATGATGGTGAGAGGACAGTGTTGATGCCGTCGCTAAGGACGGACAGGGTCATTGAGGATCCCAAGGCGATAGAGGAAATCCTGAATCGAGCTCCCGTAGGCCATTTGGGCCTTTCCTGGAAGAATCAGCCGTATGTGGTTCCATTGCTATTCGCATCCAAGGACGGAAATATTTACCTTCACTGCTCAGATTCTGGAATGATGATGCAGTTTCTGCGTAACAACTCCTTGGTATGCTTCGAGGTTGAGGAGTTTCTGGAAATCGTACCTGCAGCGGTGCCCTGTAAGTACTCCAACACGTATCGTAGCGTAATCGCCTTCGGCACTGCCCAGATTCTCACAGATTCTGACGAAAAAACGGCGGGTTTACGTTTGATAGTGGAAAAATATGCGGGAGAGGAGGTAGCCCGAACCCTGACTAAGGATATGGTCGAGGAGTACAGGAGTATGCTGCTACACCGTAGCACTGTGGTTTTCAAAATCCGGGTAGATCAAATCACAGGAAAAAGGTTTGAGACCGAGAAAACGAATGTTGGCACTGCTGCTTCTGGTGGATGAGAGTCCGCGATTTTCTGATTAAATAGGGACTAACCGAGTACGGTATACTTGCAGAGGTAGAACCTAAAACAGAAAGAACCTATTTGCGATCCACAGTTCTCCAGCGAGGGTCTTCCTCGAATGGGGGCACGACATGGGTTGGTTCAATCTTAATGAGAACCCGTCTCACTCCCGGCCGACGCATTGGATACTTGTCTTGGCCCAGGTATTTCTTCGCCATTCTGTCTATGTGTTCCTCTGCCCCAACGAATGTCACTTCACGGACGCGCCCGCGGATTGCGGCCACCTTGAAGGGACCCGTTGGATCGGAAACGTCGAGCGCGACCTTGGGATTCCTGACAGAGTTTCTGTGCTTCTGGCTCCCCTCATAAGTGTTGATAATGACAATGTCTCCCTCATGGTCAACCCACGTCTGAGTAACGTGAGGGGACCCGTCCGGCATCAGCGTGGCAAAGTTCGCGTATGACTTTGCTTCGATAAGTTTCTTGACCGAGTCTGGAAGCGGTTTCAATTTACGTTAAGGAACAGATTGCGTTTTGTAAACATATCGGCGTCCATCCCCGTACGATCATAAATAGCTCTACATTCGTTTTGGATCCTATGACAGCAAAGAGCCCGTCTGAATCAAGAAGGTCCAACACCAAGGGCACTTCGGGAGAAGTTGGTTGGGACGTCACAATGTCATTGGATGGGTTTATCGCTGGTCCCGACGACAGTCCCGGTAAAATCTTTGACTGGTACTTCACGGGCGATACTCCGAGCGCCTATTCTTCAGACTCTATACCTTTCAAACTCTCTCATGAAGACGCCAAACTTTTCGATGAAGGGATCCCAATGGTGGGGGCAATTGTTGCGGGAAGGCGAACGTACGAAGTCTCGAAAGCGTGGGAAGGGAGCTTTTTCTTTCCGGCTCCATTCTTTGTGTTGACTCATAAGGCACCGGATAGAGTGCCAAGAGGTACGACCAAATTCACGTTTGTCACCGACGGCATCGAAAGCGCAATCAAACAAGCAAAAGCGGCGGCCGGTGGCAAGACCGTTGGAGTGATGGGTGCGAATACCGCTAAACAATGCATAGAGGCTGGGTTCCTCGATGCAATGCGCGTCCATATCGCACCATACCTCCTTGGGGATGGCGTTCGATTATTCGACTATCTAGGCACGCACCTAGTTGAACTCGAAAGAACCGGAGTAATCGAATCTTCTTCCGGCGTAACGCATCTCTTTTTCAACGTAGTAAAGTAACAGGACAGATTAGCGGCAACTCTATTCAATCGTCTATGCCGATTGAGAGATTTATGGTAAGTGCCATAGTTAGCGTGGGTGGGGCAGCGGTTTCGGAAAGTGTTTATGTTCACCACTGCTATTTTTTGATATGCGTTCTTTCATAAATGTTGAAGCAGCGTCACTGCCAGAAGTTTATCAGGAATTGTATCTGCGGTTGGGCGAGGAGGGGAGGTGGGGTCAGAAGGAGAGCTATGCTGTTGGCAAGAAGATTGATAGAATTTTGGAATGTGAGTCGAGGGTTGCAATTTCAAACGTTCTGCAAGAGCCCATTATGAGTTTCGCCTGCCCTGGGTTGCAAGATTTGGCAACGTACGTTAGCGATGTCTTGTTGGGAACGAAAGATCATTTCATAGGGACTGGTTATGATTACACCTATCACGATCGGATATTCCATAGAGTTGGCGGTCCTGGCGGACAGATCGCGTACGTCATCAGGAAATTGGGTGAAGCAGGCTTTTCGAACCGAGCCCAAATAACAACTTGGATCCCCGAGATAGATTCAGGGATCGAAGGACCACCCTGCTTCCAAAGAGGATGGTTCAAGATCGAAGATGAAACACTCCATTTCGAGACAGATTGGAGGAGCAGAGAATTCGTATACGCATGGTATGAGAACATCATAGGAATGGCTAGCTTGGCTATGCTGGTAAGGGATTGCGTCAGAGATTATTCTGGTCTAAAGTTGTCTGATAATATCTGTTACGTTGACAAGTGTAATTCTCTGCACGTCTACGAAAAAGACTATTCTGACTTTGAGAGAACACTTGCAACTGTTAGACAGAGAAAGGGTATATTGGATGCGTGGGATTCCACAGACCCCAAATCATTAGCTATGTTTGGAGGTAGGGAATTGTTTTCGGCTGTGAAGGAAGCGAAGAAGAGCATTTTTGACCCGGTTTTCAAGAAGCAATAGAAAATCTACTACGCGATATTGTTTACTTTTTCGATTATGAGCTTCCAGGTTTTGAGAAGTTCCTTACGCATATAGGGAGAATCAACGCCCTACTTGAAGAGTGGCATAGGAAGTACCTACTCTGAAGAAGTCGAACCAAGCTACGGAAGAGGACCGGACTTCCTGGAGATAATCGACGAACGTGACGGATTCACCAAGAAATTACCTCTCAGGGGCTACGACATGGAAACTCTGCTCTGCTGCGACAACGTATCATCCTTGGACGTGATTAGGGCTTCTCTGAACAACAACGGAGAGGCTCCAAATGAAACTGACCTGATCGCCTCAATTGAACGCCTTGAGGCCCAAGGATTGATCCTCTCCGAGGGGGACAAATATCTGTCACTCCCTATTGCCAGAAAACCTGCGCCTATAGACCACAATTTTGAGAGCTAACGTTACTCATTAAAGCAAGACGACGTCACAGGTAGAACAGGCGACACCGCTGATCGCACTCTATGCTTCTGGCTTCAACAGTGGAAACTGAAACGGCTCAAATAACAACCCTTTCGAACACTCTCCGTGAACACGGATCCTACTTTCGATAGCTATGGTTTAGCCCCTATGGTGCAAGACTAGATGCGCCGGTAAATTAGGGTCAGAATCCCCTTCCCCACACCAATTTAATACAAAAGCAATGAGCGGGGCAGAGGACATGTCCGGCCTCGCACCCAATTAAGTTCAAATCACTCCGACTCTGACCCTGATTGAATTCAAGTCCATATCATGCAAGATTAGGAAGAGCCCTACGATGAGTCTTCATTATGAGACTAGGGAGTTGTCCCCTTCAACTTGGGTTGATTTTGAGAGGTTATTCGAGAAGCACGGTGGGGTGCAAGGTGGTTGCTGGTGCATGTTCTATCAGGTAGCGAAAGGTTGGAGGGATAGGAATCGAGCGCTGAACAAAGCAAAGAAACACGCACTAGTGATGCAAGGGAAAGCGCACGGAGTAATCGTGTATCACGGCGGAAAACCTGTTGGTTGGTGTCAGTTCGGCCCATGCGAGGAATTGCCACGTATCGAGAGCATGAAGGACTATAGACCCACGCATCGTGGGAATCTCTGGAGGATAACCTGTTTCTTCACTGATCGCGATTACAGGAGGGAAGGCGTGGCGAGAGCGGCTTTGGACGGTGCTCTTCACTACATGAAAGATCATGGCGCGGAAGTGGTTGAAGCTTACCCGGTAGATCCTAGGAAGAGGCATTCATCGAATCTACTTTGGAATGGGACCCCCGATCTCTTCGTTCCCATTGGCTTCACCAAGGAATGCAAGCTGGGCAGTGAACGATGGATCTTCAAGAAGACCCTGTGAGGCAATCTCACGCCACCATTTTCCTGTCACCCGAGCCATTGAATCCCGTACTGAAAGGCAATTATGCACGAACAACTAGCCCCGCATAGTGCCTACTAGCGCAGAAATACCCGCTAAAACATCATTAATCCTCACATTGATGGGCAAAAAGTCCACTGACAGTCAGAAAACACGTAGCGCAGCGTATACCTACCGGTAAATTGGGGCAGAATCTCCTACCCCATCTGGGTTGATTGTGGCCGTCACATTATCGGTTTCACGCTGAAAGTTTGTTAGATGAACCCCGTACGCCAGTGTTATTGAAGCGGTTTCTTGAGCAGAACCTTCTCTGTCTCTTTTACTATATCAGATATTTCATTCTGCACGCTGCTCTCGAGGGGTGCCGGTTTATGGGTTCTGAGAATCTCCTTAGCTCTTTCGTTTGCCCTGTCTTCCATCCTCTTTGCTCCGCTCTCCTTCCACTTGCCTAGGTTTTGTCTATCAATTAGTCTGGGGGACCACAGTTCGCTCATCGCATGTCGCATTGTGTGTGGGTTCGATAGGAATTGGCCGCCTGGGCCAACTTTCTTGATAACATCGGCCGCTAAGGTTTCTTCTGTCACTTCGACTCCTCGCATGAGTCTGTAGATGAGATCCAAGAATTCGTCAGCTAGAACCATCTGCTCGAAACTTGCTGTTAGGCCTGATTCAATCAAACCAGCTGCACCGATTAGGTTGCAGCCTGCCATTGCCGGCGCAAATATCGGTGCACTCTCGAACACTGCCTGGGCGTCAACCACCTTTGTATCGGGTGTGCATTCGGTGAAAGAGGGGATACCATAGTACTGGGCCAGCTGGGTGCTAACGGCGGAAGTCAATCCAACTTCAGGCGCTCCAGACAAAAGCGCGCCGGTCTTCATGTCAATCGGAAATGGTGTCGCGCCGTAGATTATGGGTGTTCCTCGGTTGATGAGTTGCGCGATGACTATGCCTGACAAGATTTCTGCATTCATAACTACGAGTCCACCGGCCAGAGTCACGGGGGCGCTTGCACCTTCCATGGGTTCGGAGACGATGCAGTAGGGGAGTTTGTTCTTCGCGAATTCGACGAGCCAATCGAGCGAGTCTGCGGGGTGCTGGAGTGGGGGGACTGGGCATCCGAAACCCAGGATCAGTGGCCTCTTCCTCAAGTCTTCTATGCTTCCCACCACGGCCGCGGCCATCCTTATGAATGCTTGAGCATTGACTTTTCCCTGTGCACCATCGAACACCACCTTCTCAGTGTTGTTGAAGGTGATCGCGAACCTGTGAACGTCAGCAACCTTGGCCGGTACGTCTGTAGTCGTTGTTATTCCGCCGTACACGTGAATATTCTCCAGGCGATCAGCCAATCTTGCAAGATCTCCGACATCTCTATTCGTAGGATCCCTGCTTGCGCTACTATCGATATCGATAATTTTCGGAACGTTAGGTCCTCTAGCGGTGAAATGCACTCTTTTTCCTTCCAACGTAACATCGTATTTTGGGTTTCTGGCGTGTAAGTGGATCCTGCTCGGTGTTGAACGAACTGCTTCGTCAACGAGGTGTTCAGGAATTAGTGCGATCTTCGTCTTCTCATTCACG
>Ga0181521_10005670_pt1 | contig 13802 bp, 12 predicted proteins | sample PEATcosm2014_Bin_32_FD_119764 | JGI IMG/M metagenome (GOLD analysis project Ga0181521, IMG submission 119764) | Peatland microbial communities from MTU Mesocosm Facility, Houghton, MI, USA - PEATcosm2014_Bin02_60_metaG | ecosystem: Environmental > Terrestrial > Soil > Wetlands > Peat | place...
CACGAAGCTCTCGAAAGAGCACTTCGCGGATCCATTCGCTAAGCCGGAGGCCGTGCTCTGCCGCCGCGTGTTCGAGCTCGGCAAACTCCGATTGAGTCACCTTGGTGCTGGCAGTGCGAATGCGGAAATTTTGCGATTCGTTCTTCTTTGCAAAAGTGAGTTCTGCGGCCATAGTTACCTCTTTTCAACAAGTGCACGTGAGGCGCTCTGAAGCGCCCTCGGAGCTACAGGTTATTCATTCCGAACGAGTCGCTCTGGAACGCCTCAGGACGCTCTGCAGCACCCTCGAAGGGGTGGAGTGTCAAAATTCTTCCGGTGCGAAGCACCGTTCCCGCCCCACCACGAAATTGAATGCTGGATCATGCGTTCAACCACCCCCGCCGAACCCGTGGACCCCACCCCAGCTACGAGCTTCTTTGGTCACTGCTTAACTGCATCATTTCCGTGGACGAGCTCATAGCAGAACCCACCCCCAATCATGTTCGGAATTGGTGCACTCACCGGGATGCTTTCGTGACGGGATTGCGCGGGACGAAAGCATGGCATTCGTTGCTGAAATGTCCAACTGGAAGTCACCGGGATTCCAAGTGGAATCGCTGAGCAAGTTGGCGACGATATTCGTCTCGTTCTCTGTTCTAAGTTGCCGCATGTTGCTCCTCGAAGACCGAAAAGATGAGAGAGCTTTTCTTGTCGGCCTCGTATCCACAATCCCGAGCACCTCGCGGAGGATGCGGGCGGCTCGACCGCCGCTCGATATGGATGACAGGATCAACTGATTCTCCGATCTCCGCTTTCGGTGCCGCAGAAGTGGTCTGGGGTGCTTGCGCATGCCCAGAGTGGAGAAATGGGAGGCCTTCCCCGCAAGGTTGACTAATTCGTGGCTGGCGAAACCGCAGGTCCCGCCTCGAAAGAATCGAGCAGCGTTCTGCTCATCGCGATCTCGCGCACTTCACCATTCTGGGGCAAAACTATCCTCACTTCAGTTAGGAAGTCCAATGAATTTTCGTCGGGCAGCTATTCCTCGGGGGAATAGCCACGCAAAAAACAGAGTAGTTTGGCCGGCGGATCATTGTCGACATGGAATGAGGAGGTCCACAAACGACTCGCGATAAAGGACTAAGCCATGGTTATTTCTAGATCTTTCAAATTACTGCACACATCGCACGACCAGTTCTCAGCAGATTTGGATTTCCGTTGTTTGCCACCCAAGAGATATCGCGTGTCGCTATCGCCTGTCTCAGGGCCTCTGAAACGCAAAGCCGCACCATCTGATGCCCGCTATTCCCAGCCGGAATATCTAGCGGACGAAAAGTCATTGGACACGGCGGCAAGAATGAGCCATGTTCAGTATTTCATGCGAATACTTTTTACGTTTGGCCGCCCATGGGTACCGCGATCACCGCCGAAGGAGAGATGCAGAGGAAATCGCCACAGCCTTCTGAAAGACCTGTGAGCGCGAAGGTTGCCGCGGAGTTTCTGCAGATGCACGTGAGAAGTGTTACGCGTCTCGCTGGGGTTGGTCACATTCCTGGCCATCCGATTGGATACGGACAACGTAGGAAATGGCTCTTTTATATCTCGGAGCTGGACGAGTGGTTGCGGGCTCAGATATGCTCCGACTCATCCCGGCGTCGTCAAGGCAAGGGAGGACAAGTTGCCTAGACGAAACCGTTATCAGTTTGGAAGCCTCGAACTTCGCAAAAGGACCAAGGGCCCGGACGTATGGCTATTCCGCTATTGGGACCGACAGAACCCATCATCGACGCGCCCCTCGATAACTTTGGGGACGGTCGAAGATTATCCGACCCAGGCGGATGCCAGACGAGCAGCCGAAGGTCTCCGGCTGGAAATCAATCATGGCTTGCCATTACGCGAGGCCGTCACTTTCCAAGGTCTGATCGATCGATACGTGAGCGAAGAGATCGAGAGTGGCGACCTCGCGCATACCACCAAAGAACCCGATCTCAATCGGATCAACAAACACATCTCTCCGGAGTGGGGCAACTGCCTGCTAGGGGAGGTCAAACCTTATCCCGTCCAGGAATGGCTCAGAAAACTGCCTGTGGCTCCAAAAACCAGAGGCCACATTCGGAGCCTTATGTATCGTTTATTCGAGAAGGCCATGCTCTGGGAATTGGTTCCGTTGGAACGCAACCCGATGGGCCTGGTCGAACTAAAGGGAGTGAGCAGACGCCTACGGCCTCCGCGCATTTTGACGGAGGAAGAGTTTGGGGCGCTGCTCAACCAGCTTGTCCATCCCTACCGCTGTATGGTGCTCTTGGCTGGATGCACAGGTCTTCGTATCAGCGAGGTGATGGGCTTACGCTGGACGTCGATCAACTTCGAAAACTTGGTCATGGAAATCAGAGAAGGTTTTGCTCGCAGCCAGGTGACGAAGCTGAAGTCAGAGTGCTCCCAGGACCAATTGCCTCTGGACCCCGACGTCGCGACCATTTTGCTCGAATGGAAGCGATTGTGTCCGGGTACGGAAGGAAACTGGGTTTTTCCCAGCCCGCGGACAAACAAACCCTACGATTCTGGCTCGCTGCGGAAGAAGGTGCTCAAGGCCGCTGCTTTACGAGCCAAGATTCAGGGACGGATCGGCTGGCACACGTTTCGCCACAGCTATCGCGCTTGGCTCGACGAAACGGGTGCTCCCCTCGGCGTACAACAGAAACTCATGCGTCATGCCAACATCTCAACCACGATGAACGTCTATGGCGGAGCCTTCATGGAATCGAAGCGCAAAGCCAACACCTGCGTCGTGCAGCGTGTGTTGGCTCAAGACCGCACCAAATAGCAAAAGGCCGTCACTTGGACGGCCTCTGCTTTCACGTTTCAATTCTTATTGGACCATTTCAGACCACAATCAAAAACCCAAATTCCTCGTAACCCTATGATTGCGTTGGTTGCGGGGGGTGGATTTGAACCACCGACCTTTGGGTTATGAGCCCAACGAGCTACCAGACTGCTCCACCCCGCAGACTGATCATAACAACCGCACCGAAAGCCGTCAAACCGCGAGGATGCTGGGTAGTACCGTAGTCTGGGCTCGAGGCGAGCCTAACACCGGATCATTGCATCACAAAAGGGCGCGAATGCCACGCTACTCCATGGAGAGGTTTCAGCCTGACCTGCGGTCATGCCATAGCGGAGGAAGGCTGCAGCAGGGTTAGCGGGAGCTACAAGCAAGAAGTAGGTCTTCAGCACGCTATTTGGGCGCATCGAGGAAAAGCCCGATTTGAAATCGGAGGCGGCTTGCAGTAATCTCGGTGACTTATAGTCATATCTATGTCCGGGATCGCCAGCAGCCGTGCCGCTCCGCCGCTCTACCAGCGCCACCCCCCCGCGCATCCGCGGTCTGAGGTCAAGCGTGCCCGCATTGTCGAGGCCGCCATGCAGCAATTCGCCGAGAAGGGCTATCACGCGGTGCGAATGGGCGACATCGCCGCCGCACTCGGGATCGCCAAAGGCTCGATCTTCCAGCATTTTCGCAGCAAGGATGGCCTGTTCTTCGAAGTCTACAAGCGAGCCGTGCGGGCGTTTCCCAAGTATCTGGACGCGCCCGGGGAAGTACGGGCGGGCGGGTTCTTCAACGTGCTCCACTACTGGCTGGTTCGTACCGAGCACATGCTCCAGGAAGACTGGATTCCCTATCGCATTGCGCTGCTGGGCAACTATGGCACGGATCTCGTGCTGAAGCGCGAGATCAACCGATTCCTGATGGCAGAAGATCCCTATGGCACGGTAAAGTTTGTCCGCTTCGGTCTGGAGCGTCACGAACTGCGCAAGGATATGGACACGGAAATGATCGTCTCCATCCTCGATTGGATGATGGAACGGTTCCAGGATGCGCTGCTCACCGCGGAACTCGATCCCGGCCTGTTCCGCCGGCAGGGCGAAACGGCTGAAAGGAAAGAAGCCAGAATCCAGCAGTTTCTTGCTGTGCTGCAGCGGGCGATCGGGGCAGCTGCGTCGAGTCCGCGCCGGAGTTCACGACAGCCGGCGCGACGTCAACGTCGCCGCTAGCCATTAGAATGACAGGAACGCCAGCGCGGACGCAGTGGCTGGTACTTCGAATTCCGGGGTGATGGCGAGAGCATGAATATGCAAGTGTCCATCGAGCGGATTCTCTCCAGCTACGACGAGCGCGCTCCTTTGGAGGAGGCTTCGACCATACCGGCCCCTTGGTATGTGGACCCGCGGATTGCGGAACTGGAGCGCCTGAATGTCTTCAGCCACACGTGGCAACTTGCCGCCCGAACCGACCAATTACGGCGAGCCGGAGAGTTTGTCGCGACGCGACTCGCGGGTGAGCCCCTGGTCATTGTGCGCGGAGATGACGGAACCTTGCGCGCCTTTTACAACGTCTGCCGGCATCACGCGGCCGCGATCGTGACCGAACCGTGCGGCCAGGCTTCCATCTTGCAGTGTCCGTACCACGGCTGGAAATACGGGCTCGACGGAGCGCTCAAAGGCATGCCGGAATTCGACGGCGTGAAGAAGTTCGAACGCGCTGAAAATGGTCTGGTTCCTGTCCGGGTTGAAACCTGGGAGTGCTTCGTATTCGTGAACCTCAATCCCCAGGCTGTTTCACTTTCCGAATTCCTAGGTGGACTGGTGAAGCGCATTGCTCCGCTTGGAATCAACCGGCTGAGCTACTTCGACCGCAGAACCTACGACATCCACTGCAACTGGAAAGTCTTCGTCGACAACTACCTTGACGGCGGATACCACGTGCCCCACCTGCATAAGGGACTGAGTTCGGTGCTCGATTACAAGCAGTACACCATCGAAAACGAAGACCGCTACTGCCTGCAGTCGAGCCCCATGATGACTTCGGAGGAGGACGCCGCCACGGGCGCTACGCGCAAAGGGGACCGTGCCTGGTATTTCTGGCAATATCCGAACCTGATGATTAACTGCTACGAGGGATACATGGACACCAACTATGTCATCCCGGTCGACGCCGACCATTGCACCGTGGTTTTCGATTTCTATTTCGGCGACGTGGGCGAGGCCCGGCGGGAGTTCAACACCCAGTCAGTGAATGTGGGCAATCGTGTGCAGGAGGAAGATCTCGGCATTTGCGAAGACGTGCAGCGCGGCTTGAAATCGCGCGCCTACGGCGCCGGACGTCTTTCGGTGAGACGCGAAGCCGGGGAGCATTTGTTTCACCGGCTACTGGCCGCCGATTTGAAGCGAAATGCTTCACCTGCCGGTGCGACTGCCGATAGAAGACCTGCAATCGTAACGGCCCTCCGAGGCTCGGAGCCAACCTGACCTCAGGTCAGTCGTGCGGACCTTGCTCGCGGCGCAGGGCGCGCAGGTCGATCCCGAGTTGCTCCGCTTTCTTATACAGGTGACTGCGCTCCAGGCCAAGCGATTTTGCGGCCAGGCTCATGTTGTGGTGACTGCGCGTCACTTCCGCGAGAATGACTTCCCGCTCGAACGATTGGACGCGGTCGGCGAGCGGTCCGGAGGCAAGAGCGGCGCCGGGAGGGACTCCGGGTGAAAAGGATTTCGGCAGCGCCGTCTGAACTGTCGCCTCATCAACCTGACCCTCGGTCGCAAGCAGCATGAGGCGCTCGACCATGTTGCGTAACTCGCGAACGTTTCCTGGCCACGCGTATGACTGCAACGCGTCCATTGCCTCCTTCGTGAAAGGAACCGGTTTCCAGCCGTTCTGCGAGCACACCTGCGCCGCGAAGTGTTCGACCAGTGCGGGAACGTCCTCGCGCCGCTCGCGCAAGGGCGGCAGTGCGAGCGGGAAAACATAGATGCGGTGAAACAGATCCTGGCGGAATTTCTGTTCTCTCGCACGAGCTTCCAGATCGCGATGCGTGGCCACCACCACCCGCACGTTAACCGGAACCGGCTTATCGCCGCCGATACGTTCCACTTCGCCTTCCTCGAGCACGCGCAGCAGTTTGGCCTGCATGTTCAGCGGCATGTCGCCGATTTCGTCGAGAAAGATGGTTCCCTGATCGGCCTGTTCAAACTTGCCGATGTGGCGCCCGGCGGCTCCGGTAAAGGATCCCTTCTCGTGTCCGAAAAGCTCGGACTCGATCAACTCCGCCGGAACCGCGGCACAGTTCAGAGTCACAAAAGGTCCAGCCGCGCGGGCGCTTCGCTCGTGAATCGTGCGCGCGACCAGTTCCTTGCCGGTGCCGGTCTCGCCCAGGATGCACACCCTCGACTCGCTGGCTGCAACCCGCTCCAGTTGCGCCATCACGCGCCGCATGGCTTCGCCTTGCCACACGATTTCGTGCTTGCCCAGACGCTGCCGCAGTTGCCGGTTCTCGCTTTCGAGGCGCTGCAGTTTGAGCGCGTTTTCGACGGTGAGCAGCAACTTGTCGGTGGAAATCGGTTTTTCCAGGAAGTCGAGGGCGCCCAACCGCGTCGCCCGGACGGCCATTTCGATGTGTGCCTGCCCCGACATCATCACCACCGGCGCGGTCACGCCCTGCTTTTTGAGTTCTTCGAGCAGGGTGAGGCCATCTTTGCCCGGCATGACCACGTCGGAAAGAATCAAATCGAAGTTCTGCGTTTTGGCCAGTTCGAGGGCTTTGGCTGCGTTATCGCACACCGTGGCTTCGTGCCCTGCCAGGCGGAACGCGCGCGACAACGACGCCAGGGTGTTGGCCTCATCATCCACGATCAAAAGATGCGCTTTGAGTGGCAAATCGTCCTCCTGGGCCGCTTCACCCGGAAATATGACCCGCGGTCTCATTGTGGCTCTGCGCTGAAACGTTGTTCTGCAGCGCCTCAGGTCTGCTCGGCAGTTCGATCAAGAAGGTCGTTCCCCGTCCGGGTTCGCTTTGCAAGCTGACTCTTCCCCCATGATCGCTCACCACCGACTGCACGATCGCGAGCCCGAGTCCTGTCCCATGCTGTTTGCTGGTGTAATAGGGAGTGAAAATGCGCTCGCACTCTTCGCGCGTCAGCCCTGAGCCCGTGTCGGCAACTGCGATTGTGATCTTGCCGTCGTCGTGCCTGCTGCGGAGAGTCAGCGTGCCACCGTTCGGCATCGCATCCATCGCATTGAGCACGAGATTCGAGAGCGCGCGGTACAGCAATTCCGGATCGGCCGCGATGGGCGCAAGGCCCTCGTCCAAATCGAGCTTCGAAACAATGGGCTCACGTCCGGGCGCCAGAAGCTGAGCCTGGAAAAGTTGCACCACACCGCGCAGAAGATCATTTACCTGGACCGGCTGCAGCTGTGGATGGGGCATTTTGGAGAATTCGCTGAAGCGGCCGATGATCGCTTTCAAGTTCGAGATCTCCGCCAGTAAGGTTTGCGAGCTCTCGCGGAAAACCTCCTCGAATTGCTGTGGGCTCTGCTGCCGCGCCCGCACCAGGTTCTCCACCGTCAACTGCAGCGGAAACAGAGGATTCTTCAGCTCATGCGCCAGGCGCCGCGCCAATTCGCGCCAGGCGGCGACTCTCTCGGCCTGCACCAGCCGTTCTCTCTGGCTGGCCAATTCAGCCGTCATGCGATTGAAGGACTCGGCCAGTTGCGAAAGCTCGTCCGCGCCCGGCGCCTCCACTCGAGTATTCCAGTTTCCTGCGGCGACTTCCTGTGCCGCCCGCACTAATAGCTCCACCGGCCGCGTCACTCTGGCGGCGGCCCAACTGCTGAGCAGGATCGCCAACAGAATCCCGCCGCCGCCCACCAGCAGCGCCAACAGACCGATATGCCTCTTCAATTCAACGTAGGACCGTTGCGAGTTTCCAATCAGAAGAACTCCCAGCAGCGGACGGTCCTTGCCCAGGCCTCGGAGTGGGATGGCATGAAACAATTCGTCGTCCGCCTGATCAGACGACCATTGAATCTTCCACGTGGTTTCCTGGTTGTACTGCCGAACAGCCTCGACCAGCGGTGCAAACCTATCCGCGGGCCAGGTGACGTCGGAAGGCGTTCCCCCGGACGGATCGATCAGCAAATCGGGCGAAAACCGGTCCCCGCGATTCTGGTAGAGCAGAGCACGCATGTCGGCGGGCAGATCGAGCGCGGAAAGAAAACTTCTGTCCAGCCGCCGCCCGCCAATCACATAAATAGGATATTCCCCAACCCGAGTTGTACGCACAGCGAGAAGACCAAGGGCGGTCGAATCCTGCAATTCCTGCTGCATCAGAAACGCGCCTTGCTCGTTTGGCCCCGGCAGATTCTCAAAGCCGCTCTCCGGATATCCGAATTTCGCCGGCCACTGCGCCGAAGAGATGATGATCCCGTGCGCGTCCACAAATTCCAGAAAGTCGAGTTGGTAGTTGTCGGCCATGGTGCGTGCGAGTTCAAAATAGCCGGCCGAGGCGGCCGGGGAGTGGTCGAGCGCCGTGGCCATTTGGGTGACCGGTTCCGATTCCGCGATAGCCTGAATGCGCCGCACCGCTTCGTCGCCCTGCCGGTCGAACTCACGTTGAAACTGCGCGACCAGCGCCGAGATCCGCTGGTCTTCCGTCTTTTCGAATGCGCGCCGCATGACCCCCAGCACCAGCGCCGTTACCGCGGCTACCGACACGCAAACCGTGAGCGCAAACACGGCCAGCAATTTGCGGCGGAAGATCATGGCTTGCCGCTCCCCAGCCACGCGTCGGCCAGATTCCAGCTTCCATCGGGCCGCAGAGTCCAACTATGCAGCGTGGCGGCCGCAGCATAGGACGCCGGCAAATGAAACAGCGGAATAATGCGCATCGTGGCCAACGCTGCCTGCTCTGCCGCATAGAGATCTTCGACGGAGCCGCCTTTGTTCTTTGCCTCGTGCAATCCAGTCCGCGCACTCACGTCCGCCAGCGCAGTCCATGGCTCCGCGGGCAGCGGAATTCGCACTAACTGCAGATCGGCCGTGGCCCCTGGGGCGGCTTGCAGCCACAATCCTGCGTCTTTACCGTTGAGCGCAATGCGTTCCGCCAACAATCGCCCCACCGGATCGCCGCTGTCGTAGCCGATGGTCCACTTGGGGATGGTGTGGATCTGTTCGCGCGTCTGCCGCGCCCGCGGCAAATCCGCGTCGGTAGGAAAAACGAATCCATACCCGCTCATCCAGTTGGGAAGAATGGCGGCCGTGGGCTGGCCCGCACCCTGGAACAGCACACTGCGGATCGAACCGCGGTCCAAACTCAAGGCCAGCACCTCACGCAGCAACTTGTCTTCCGGGGACGCGACCTCGCGACTGAATGACAGCGCCAGCAGTTCCAGCGGAGCCGAACTGGCCAGTCGGTCTCCTTGCAGCGAGAAGCGATGCGCCTGCTCCGGCGCCACTTCTACCAGGTCAGCCTTGCCCAGTTGCAGCGCCATCATCTGATCGCGATAGCCCTTGCCCATCGCGATCTCAATTGAGTCGAGAAACGGACGCCCGTTCCAATAGCCTTCCTCTGCGGCCAAAACCAGCTTCTTTCCCGGCTGCCAATCTACGATGTGAAACGGACCGGTTCCGGCCGGCTTGTTATCGGAATTCCTCTTCGCAATCGCGTTCCGTGGTCGGGCAAGCTCGGCGAGCAGAGTGGAGTCAGCGCCGTCCGGTTCGATGACCACCGAATCCGCATCGGCGTATACGTTCCAGGTTGGATTGGCGGCGCGCAGAGAACCGGCGGCGTTCTCTGCCGTCAGCGCCGTGCCGTCGTGGAATTTGACTCCGTGCCGCAGTCGAAATCGCCAGCGCTGACCTCCGGACAATCCCTGCCACGAGGTTGCGAGCGCCGCGTGGGGACGGCCATTCGAATCCATCGTCACCAGAGTCTCGAACATCAGCAGGGTGAGGCTGCGCCGGGCAAACGAGTCTGGCTGCGTGTTGTCAGCTGGATCGAGCGATGCCGGTGCCTCCAGCATGGTCACGTGGAGCGTGCCTCCATACTGCGGACGCGTCTCGGCCGCCAGCGCGACCGCTGCCATGCCGGCCACCAGGACGCTACTGACTGCAAGCCATCGCAAGTCGAAAAGCCGCATAGCTTTCTGTCTCTCGATCCCTTACCACCACCACTGCGGTGTCACCTCTGGCTTCGGTCCACAGGGCCGTGATCGCGCCGGAGAATTCGACCGTCGCGCTGACCGCAACCGGGTCGCGATCCGGGAATTCGTACGCGCGCACCGAATCGCCCGCCTGATCTCCGGAACTTGACGCCAGCACCTGCCACCCCGCGCCACATTGAGGTTTCACGGTAGCCAGATCGCTGCCCCAGCCGAACCTGGCGGCCTGATCGCTGACGCCGTCCACCATGTCCACCTCGCCGCCAATCGCCGCGAAGAGCCACAGCGTGTATTTGTCGCGCGGCAACAATGTGGCGGAATAAAACTTTGGAACGGTCGTGAACTTGCCAACGCCGGGGGTCAGAGCGCCAGTGAAGAAGTTGCGGGTGGGAGCGAAGAAGGCTTTCATCTGCGGCACCACTGTCGCCGCGCCGTTGGCCAGCCCCGCACTCGGAAAGACTGACAGCGTGCCCCCGTTAATCGTCCCCGCCACCAGCGGCCAGGGATCATCGCTCTCGCGGCAATTCAAGGCCAGCGGCATCGCGGCAGTGCTCGCGCAAATCACGCCGGGGAGATACACATCCAGCAAATGATCTCCAGCCGGGACCAGCCGTCCGCGCAGATCTCGCGGCCACGGCCGCTCATGGACGATGGGCATCGCTTGCTCTTGCTGCCACTTTCCACCTTGCTGGCGGTAGAGCGAAACTTTTTCGGGATCGAGCACCGCGATGTGTATCGGCGCCGCATTTTCTTCGAGCACCGCCACGTCAAGAATCGGTTCGTCCTGCGCCCACAGCGGAATCTTGCGCAAGCTGAGCGGTACCGAATCACGGGCCGCCGGCGCGCCCTCCGCGCGCGGCGCCGAAATCATCACGACTGCAACTTCGCCCGCGCCTTGGCGAATCTCCGCCACCCAGACGTAAGAGGTTGAATTCTCCGACAGCGAAATCGTCACTGTTGCTGCAGCCTGCTCGGCTTTTTCAAAGCGAAGGCCGAGCCCTTCGAGCGCACCGCGCAGGCCGTTCTGAACGATCTCGCTGTCTCTCCGCCCGAGTGACGACCGGTTCTCGATCGTAAGTGCCACCGCGCCCGGTCCTGTTACAGCGGCAATCTTCTTGGCCAGTTGCTGCTCCGGGACGCTCCACTCCGCCGCGCGCGCCTCGACTGCCGAGCCGAAGATCGCCAAGCTGAAGACTGCCAAGCTGAAGATCGACAGGCCTGAGATCAGGTTTCTCGGCATCACGAAAAAACTTTGCGCGAGGCGGAGACCGATCGCACAGCGTAGGGCGGGTTTCGCCATGTTGAGGATGGCCGAATTATAAACCGCTCCGCGCATTGGACCGGCCTCCGCTCTGTACTGTTTGGACACCGTTAAACCGTTGCGACGGCCGGGTCCCCCACCCTTGTCGCGTTTCTCCGCGACAGGGTGGGGTTTTGACCTCGTGATAAGGCCGAAATCTATCTCGGCAGTTCTTCCGCTGGTTCGGCCTGCCCCGCTTGCGTCGCCGCGCTCATACTCCGCAGCACGTCATTGGCGAAGAAGAACTTTCCGTCTGCGGGCACCATCATGATCTGCAATTTGTCCGACAGCCGCTCGGCCACGATTTTGTTGATCAGCAGTGGATTCTGTTTCAAGATCGCCGCCTCACTGGATAGCCGCTCTGCATCGGCGGCCGCCGTCACGCGAATGCGGTCGGCCTCGGCTTCCGCCAGCAACTTCCGCCGCTCCGTCTCGGCCTTGCTGTCGATTACTTTCGCCTGCGCCGCGGCCTCGGCGTTCTGAATCGTCGCTTCCTTTCGCGCCTCGGCTTCCAGCTTGCTTTGCTGGATCTGTTTCTCCTTCAAGGGCAGTGTGTACTGCATGGCATCGGATTCGCCCTTGGCCTGGAGCACATGCACTTGCGCCTCGCCCTCGGCCTGCTTGATCTGCTGCACCTTGGTCGCTTCCGCCTCGAGTTCCGCGATCTTCACCTGTTTCTGCTTCAGTTCGGTTTCCACGCTCATGCGGTCATTTTCCTGTTCTTTCAGGAGCAGCGTCTCCAAACCCTTCGCGTACTCCTCCGGCAGCCGGATATCCCGCAGCATTACTTCCTTCACCACAATTCCGTCCGCTGCGAGCTTCTGCGTGATCATGCCGGCCGCGCGCTGGCGCACTTCCTCGCGCTTAGCCGAGAACACATCCCGTACCGTGTAGTTCGGAACCAGCTCCCGCCAGACGCTGGCCACGATCGGCGGAACAATCTCCTTCTCCACCGGCCGCGGCAGGTTGCTTTGAATGTAGTCCAGCCGTTTCGGATCGAGCCGGTAACGTACCGTAATCGCCAAGCCGAGCGTCAGACCTTCTTTGGCTTGCACATCGAGCAACTGAGACTTGGCGGAAACGCTGGCTGCCGCGCTCTTTCCATCTTCCGTGACTCCCGTTGTGAAGACCTGATCGCGTGTATCAAACAGCGCCACGTCCTGCACCAGCGGCGTCACAAAATGCACGCCCGGATAAAGCGTTCCCGGCACCGTCCCACTCGTCTCGCTGATGCGGACCCCAGCCATGCCGCTCGGCACCACCACAATACTGAAGGCCAGCAGAATCGGTCCCCAGGCCAGCAGCACCAGCGCGAGTGAAGTGCGCCAGCGCCATTGCGGACGCGGCGGCACTGCTCCGGCCCCCGGCGTGGCCAGCGCCCGTCGGTACAACAGTTCGCGATACAGGTCATAGCCCAAAATGCTCACAGCCACGAGAATCATCCCGAGGCCACCGCAAATCAGCAAGTACCTCAACGCCAGCATGGCCGTTCTCCTTTGCGCCTTAACGCTTCTGCTCTGATTTCACCGGCACCGGTTGTGGGACCAGCTTGCCCGATGCGAAAAACAGGCGGAACACTTGTCCGAAGATCAGCTCTTCCGCCAGCAGGGCTACCGCCAGCGAGAAAACCATCCCCGCGACCACTGCCATGAATGTGATTGCCATTTGCATAACGCCTCCTTAAGAACCGGACCTCAGACCTCGGACCTCAGACCTGAGACCTCGCTACTGTCCAGACACCCGATCGGGCGCCGTCACCGCGGCTTCCTCCAACCCACTGCCGAACACCTGGGCAATTTGCTCATCGCGCTCGCCGCGAATCTCGACCACGTCGCCCACGCGCAGCATGGTGAACAGGCGCTCCATGTCGCGATTGCGCAGACGGATACAGCCGTGCGACGCCGCTTGCCCGATCGAGCGCGGCGCGTTCGTCCCGTGGATTCCGTAGCCCTTTTGACTGAGGCCCAGCCAGCGTGTGCCTAGCGGGTTATCTTTGCCCGTCGGGATTACAATGCCGGGGCGGTAATAGGTGGGATTGGAGACGCGGCTGACGGTTTGAAATTCACCAGTCGGACTGGGACTGGCGACCGCGCCCACTGAGATCGGAAACTGGGCAAGGACGTTTCCATCTTCGAGCACCACAAGCTTGCGGTCCGGAATGCTGACCAGGACGACGCGCTTCGCGAGATCTCTGCCCACCTTTGCGGTCTGCGTGAATGCGGTCTGTGGGGATGCGGTCTGCGTGAATGAAGCCTTTGCCACGACTACCGTGAGCGCAGCCAACAGAAGCCGCTGCGCTCGCCTTTTCGCTACGCTCCCACTCCGGTCCGGTCCATTCATTGCCGCCCCCTTGTGATTTGCCATGCACTCAGACCAGGGGCAGGGCGGAAGCCAAATATTATCTAGTTGAAACTAAATGCCTTGTGGCTGACGCGAGAGGCTGGTTAAGTGGGCGCACGACCACGCTGTGTCTGGGCAGACACATGATTAAAGGATCTGACCAACTTGGATTACGCAGAGATCCCTGCGGGGAAA
>Ga0181521_10005671_pt1 | contig 13800 bp, 10 predicted proteins | sample PEATcosm2014_Bin_32_FD_119764 | JGI IMG/M metagenome (GOLD analysis project Ga0181521, IMG submission 119764) | Peatland microbial communities from MTU Mesocosm Facility, Houghton, MI, USA - PEATcosm2014_Bin02_60_metaG | ecosystem: Environmental > Terrestrial > Soil > Wetlands > Peat | place...
AAATCACTTGCCGGCCAAAAAATCATTGGTTTCGAGCCGGACATCCCCACGCGCAAGGCGCTGGACAAAGTTTTGAAGGAACATGGCGTGGACCCGAGACACACCATGGAATTTGACAACATCGAAACGGTGAAACGCGCGGTGGAAATTGACGCCGGCGTTTCCATTGTGCCGCAAGGCACGGTCATCCAGGAAGTCGCCAAGCAGACGCTGGCCGCCGTGCAGGTTGAGGATGGTTCTTATTACCGGCCCATCGCCGCGATCTTCAAGAAGAACAAGGTGCTCTCGCCGGCCATGAAGCAATTCCTCGGGATGCTCAAGGAAGCGGCCTGATTCAAGCATGAATTTTTAGCGGGCGGCAGGAAATTGCCGCCTGTTTTTTATTCGCTGGAACCATTGCGATAAATGCCGTTGAAAGGCATGGCGCCGGGCGTTGGGGCTGGCGGCAGCTCGCCGTTATTATCACCCTGGCAGGCGGCCTGAATTTCGGAGACAGAAAGCGCGCGGTTGTAGAGGGCGATTTCATCCAGCAACCCTGCGAAAAACGCGTTGTAAGTCCAATCGCCGGGATGGTCGCCCGGACGACGGCTGACCAGCAGGTCGTAAGATGTCTGCGGCGTAAAGCTTCCGAGATTTTGCTCCGCCACAACGCGTCCGTTGACAAACAGCCTGGCCACACCGCTGGCTTTGTCGTAAGTCAGCGCGACGTGTTGAAATTGTCCGGTGACCACCACGCCCTGGGCGGAATTCAAACTGTGAGCATTGCCCTCATCATCCACCAGGTTGCTGAAAAGTTCGCCGTGCTGTTGCGGCAGATGTCCAAGCCAAAGTTGCACGCCCAGTTGGGTCACTGAATTCCATTCCAAAATCGGATGGAATGAGACGACGTTCGACGGTTTGATCCACGCCGCAATCGTCAGGCCGTTGCCCTTGCCGACGTCCAGCGACGGGCTGGCGGGAATTTTCATCCAGGAACTGAAACCGTTCAGTGAAAAGGCCCGGCCAACTTTTCCGTCCGCAAAATCAATCTCCATCAGTTTCGCATCATTTCCACCGACCGAATCTCTGCCGTTATCTTCACCCGACCAAAGTGCGACCAGTCCCGATGGATGCGAGCCGGGGCTGCCGCCGGCGGTCACGGTCAAGTTGTGCACGGAATCCACCGCCAGCTCCACCTTTCCAAAACTTGTTTTGACGGCGAATTCCGGTTCTGCAAATGAGACCGTCAGCGAGTCGCCATTGGCCGTGGATAGTTTTGCCGAGTTGCTGGAGACACACTCGACCGAGCGGATGTTTTTCACTTCCAGCTTCAGTTCGCCGAGCAAGGCGGAATGAAATTTGAAATATTTCTCCACGCACGTCCCGACCACGCGCGAACCGTCGCGCAGCTCGACGGTCAAATGCGGCGGCGGATTGGTGTCGGCGGCAAACGCGCCCGCGGGACTGTCGGAGGAAAAAATGGAAACAAGCACGCAGCAAAGCCCGAACCTGGATGCTTTCATGCGCCGAGATTGCGCCCGTAACCGCGCTGCGTCAAGCGCCGCTATTTCAGATTCGCCGGGTTCAGCGGTTTCAAATCCTTCGGGACGAACAGGCCGTCTATCCGGAGCAATTCGCCGTCGAACCACACCTCGCCGCCACCCCATTCCTTGCGCTGGATCAACACCATGTCCCAATGCACCGCCGAGCGATTGCCGTTGTCGCATTCCTCGTAGGCCTGGCCTGGTGTGAAGTGCAGCGAGCCGGCGATTTTCTCGTCGAACAAAATGTCGCACATCGGGTTCAGGATGAACGGATTGAAGCCGAGCGAGAATTCGCCGACGTAACGCGCGCCCGCATCCGTGTCCAGAATTTCGTTCAGCCGCTTCGGATTGTTCGCTGAGGCTTTGACGACCTGGCCGTCCTTGAATTCCAGCCGGACGTTTTCAAATTTCGTGCCCGAATAAATCGTCGGCGTGTTGAATTGAATGACGCCGTTCACGGAATTTTTCACCGGGCAGGAAAAAACCTCGCCGTCGGGAATGTTCCGGTCGCCCCGGCACATTTTTGCGCCGATGCCCTTGATGCTGAAACGCAGATCGGTGCCTGGCGCTTTGAGATGAACGCGGTCGGCTCGTTTCATGCGGCGCTCGAGCGGGATCATCGCGCGCGCCATCTTTGCGTAATTCATCGTGCAAACGTCGAAATACAAATTCTCGAACGCCTCCGTGCTCATGCCCGCCGCCTGCGCCATGCTCGGCGTCGGCCAGCGCAAGACGCACCAGCGGGTTCTTTTGACGCGATAATCGTGCACCGGGCGGAAGATGCGCGAATAAAGCTGCATCCGGTCGCCGGGCACATCGGAATTTTCGCTCATGTTGTCGCTGCCGCGGATGGCGATGTAAGCCTGCATCTTTTTCATGCGAAACAACTCGATGTCCCGCGCCCGCGCGGCGTGCTTTTCATTTGTTCCCAGCAACAGCTCGCGGGAAACCCGCGTGTGCCGCACCTCGGCAAACGGCGTTGCGCCCGCCGCGCGCACGGCACGGATGAGTTCGATGGAAAATTCGTCCGGCACGTCAATCAGGTCGAGCAGGATGCGGTCGCCCTTTTTGAGCGCGGTGGAATAGTTCACGAGCAGCCGGGCCAGTTTTTGGTAACGCGGATCAGTCATAAATTTTGGAAAGGTTAAAACGCGGCGCGTGACAAAGCAAGAGGGCCGGCTTGGCGCGGGGTAGCGGCGGGCATCCTGCCTGCCGTAGAGGACGGGCATCTTGCCGCCCGGATAAAACATCCGAACTTTGGGTGCAGCGGAAAAATTTCAAGTCTCAACTGTGTTCGCGCGTTTTTCCGCCGGGCTGGAAGCCACGGCTCCACGGCAGGCAGGATGCCCGCCGCTACACGTTTTGCGAGACGCTCGATTGCCAGCCCGGCGAAATTCTGGAGTTCCGTCCTGAAACCGCCAAAAGGAAACTGGTGGCGCGCGGTTGATTTGAACCCGTAGCAGCGGACGTCAGTCCGCTCATACTTTATCGAAGAAATTTGAGCCGACTCACGTCGGCTGCCACAAATTTTACTTCGACCGCGCTTTACATGGCGGCGCGCGTCGTTCATTTTGCGTTCAAAGTGGCCATTGACCGCAAGCGGCTGGACGGCTGGTGCGAGCGCACCATTTTGGGTTTGGTGCTCGCGATTCTGGTTTTTGCCCCGTTGGCCATGGGCGCGGTGGATGCCTGGGCGTTTCTCGTGGTGCAGGGACTCACTATCGCCGTGATGCTCGTGTGGGCGCCGCGGTTGTGGCTCCGTCCGAAGCCGCAGTTGCTCTGGCCGCCGATGAGCTGGGTGGTGCTGGCGTTCGCGGTCTATGCCATCGCGCGTTATCTCACGGCGGACATCGAATACGTCGCGCGGCTGGAGATGATTCAGGTGGTGGTGTACGCTTTTTTATTCTTCGCCATCGTCAACAATTTGTATCGCCAGGAATCGGTGCAATTGGTGAGTTACACCATGATTTTTCTGGGAGTGGGGATTTCAAGCTACGCGGTTGCCCAGCTATTGACACACTCGAACCACGTTTGGAATTTCGTTTCGCCCTATCCGGGACGCGCTTCGGGCACTTACATTTCGCCGAACAATCTGGCCGGATTTCTCGAAATGCTGCTGCCGCTGGCCTTGGCGTATCTGCTGGCCGGACGGATGAAAGTGGTTCTCCGCATCCTGCTCGGTTACGCGGCACTGATCATGGCAGCGGGCCTGGCGGTGACGTTTTCGCGCGCCGGCTGGGTGGCGGCGGCGGCCGGGCTGCTGGCGCTTTTGCTCACTCTGACCGGCCACCGCAATCATCGCTGGCGCGCGCTGTTATTGTTGCTCGTGTTGCTCGGCGCCGGAACCGTTTTTGTCACCAATTATTTGTCCCAAACCGCTGGCTACATGCGGCGCGTGGAAGAGACACAGAGCAGCAGCACCCTCAATCTGGATGTGCGGTTCGACATCTGGAGGGCGGCGGAGCGGATGTGGCTGGATCATTTCTGGTGGGGTGTTGGCCCGGCGCATTACGACTACCGTTTCCGGGCGTACCGGCCGGAAAACGTCCAGTTGCGCCCCGATCGCGCACACAACGATTACCTGAACCTGCTCGCCGACTGGGGCACGGCGGGCGGGATCATCGTGCTGGCGGGCGCGACAATTTTTGTCGCCGGGCTGGGTAAAACGTGGCGGTATGTCCGCCGTTCGGAAAGTGATTTCGGCAGCGGGCAAAGCAATCGCTTTGCCTTTTTTCTCGGTGCGGCCGCCGGCCTGCTCGCGCTGGCGGTGCATTCGGTGGCGGATTTCAATTTGCACATTCCGGCCAACGCGCTGGTCGGGGTGACGCTGCTGGCGTTGTTGAGCAGCAACCTGCGGTTTGCGACGGAGCGTTACTGGCTCATCGCGCGGTTGCCGGTGAAAATTCTCCTGACGGTCGCGCTCGCCGGCGGTGCCGTTTATTTGACCGGTCAGGAATGGCGGCGCGGCCATGAAGCCTTCTGGCTGGCTCGCGCCGAGCGGTTCCCGGATTATTTTTCGTCCCAACACACGGCCGCTTTGACCAGCGCGTTTGCCGCCGAACCGATGAATTTTGAGACGGCCTATGATATCGGCGAGGCGTATCGCGTGGAAAGTTTCAACGGCGGAGACCATTACGCGGACCAGGCGGAAACGGCGATGCAATGGTATGAACGCGCCCGGAATCTCGACCGTTACGACGCCTACAGTTATTTGCGCCACGGCATGTGCCTCGACTGGCTGGATCGTCACGACCAGGCCGGAAAGTATTTCAGCCTGGCCGAGGCGCTTGACCCGAACGGTTACTACACCGTCTCCATCGCCGGCTGGCATTACGTGCAAATCGGCGACTACGCCGCCGCCAGGCCGTGGTTTGAACGGTCGTTGCGGCTCGGAGGTAACAACGACATCGCCCGCTCGTATCTGGATTTGGTGGAGCAAAAACTCGCTGAAAGGGCCTCCGGCAAGGTCACTTTTCCGGCTGATTTTTGAAGTTGACATTTGCGCCTGCGATTTTATAGTGATACAAAACAGGCAGCAGTTCCTGAAAGGCAATTATGAAAAACATATATTCCGCAGTCATGTGCGGCGCGATGCTTGTGCTGGCCGTTGCCGCTTCCGCCCAGACCCTCAAACCCGGCGTTGCCACCATTGTCCGCATCCAGGGTGAAGCCAGATACTCGTTGGGCGACGGGAACTGGCATCCACTGGTGGCTGGCAAAATTCTCGGCGCCGGAGCGGTCGTTCAAACGGCTCACGACGCCACGGTGGACATGGTGCTGGGCAAGACCGTTGAAATGCCGCAAGCCGCGCCGTGGCCCGACCGGGTCGGGCCGGCGCCGGATGCCAACGTTCGTGGTCTGATTGATTACAAACCTTCGGTCGTGCAGAACATGGTTCGCATGACGGGCGGCACCACGCTGGCCATAGACAAATTGACCGTCTCGGACACCGGCTTGGACACCGTCAGCGACACGGAACTGGATTTGAAGCAGGGCCGCATCTATTGCAGCGTCAAAAAGCTGTCTGCGGCGTCCGAATACCTCGTTAAAATCCCCAACGGCATCGCCGGCGTGCGCGGCTGTTTGATAGCGATTGACGCGAGCGGGTGGTGTGCGGTTTGCAAAGAACTGCCCGGAACTCAACCGCCAGATCACCACCCATTCGTGCTGCTGCTTTCCATCACCGGGCCAAACGGCGCCCCGATGATTTATTCGATCGGTGAAGGCTATCAATTCACTCCGCAAACCGGTCAGATTACCCTGTTGCCGCCGGACTTGCTCAATTTGTTGCAGCAAGGCTTCACGGCGCTGGGCAGCGTGTATGTGGAAATCGTTTCGTTCGCATATGACGGGACTTACTGCTTCATTTCGCCCACCAGCGGTCATTGGGGCAGCGCCCCGGTACTAACGGTATATTGATGATTGGGTAATGAGATTGAAACCAGAGCAGCCTTGAGTTGCTCTGGTTTTTTGGTTTAACTGGGCGCGGTGAACTTCAAACCGCTCAAACGCACGCCGGTTCTACTGGCCGTCGCCGTTCTCGTGCTGGTGTGTTATATCCGGCTGCTGCGACTCGATTTCTTCGAACGGATGGAGCGGATGACTTACGATCTGCGGGTTCGCGCGGCCCAAAAATTTCCCGCGCCCGCCGCCACCAACCTGGCGTTCGTCTCCATGGAGGAATCCAGCATCAGGGCCGTCAAAAGCGGCAAGCTCGGTTACCGCTATGGCCTCTACTGGCCTCGTCAGGTCTATGGCCGGCTGGTCGAGGAACTTTCCGCCGAAGGCGCAAAAGCCGTCGCCTTCGACGTGCTGTTTGGTGAACTGCGTCCCGACCATCCGCCGGTGCAGATGGCCAACGGCGGTTTGATGGAATCCGACAACTTCTTCGCGCTGCAAATGCGCCGGGCCGGCAACGTCCTCATCCCCCTCACGCCCGAAGTAACGCCTCCGGATTTGTTCGCCACCAACGCGCTCGCGCTCGGTGACATTTCGACGGAAAAGGATTCGGACGGCGTGTTGCGCCGCGCCCAAGCCTTCTGCATCTATCGCCGCTGGCATCGGATTATTCAGCAGTTCGCGGACAGACCTGATCCGGACAGGCCGGAAATCCGGCTGGATGCTTCCCGGGCGCGCTTTGCCCCCGGCAAAATTATTCTGCCGCAGTCCGGCGCGACCAACGAAATTGAAATCCCCGTGGACGCGGAAAATAATTTTGAACTCGCCGATTTTCTCGGCCACAAACTCCCGCCCGGCTGGCCGCCCAAGGCCAGGGCCTTCACCGACCAACGCGTCTGGCACATGGGCATCGTCCTGGCCGCGCAGGAATTGAAACTCGATTTGGATCACGCCGACGTGGATTTGCCGCGCGGCAAAATTATTTTGCGCGGCATTTCGCCGGGCGGGAGCATCACGCGCGTCATTCCCGTGGACGCCGATGGAAATTTTTATGTGGACTGGCGGCTGACACCAACCGACCCGCACCTGCTGCGTGCGCCGATTGAAAGTTTGCTCTGGCAGGACAAGCTGCGATTGAGCGGCCAGACCAATGACCTGCGCGATTATTTCCGCGGCAAGCTCGTCGTCTTCGGCTCGGCGGCGCAGGGCAACGACCTGACCGACCGCGGCGCGACGCCGCTCGAGCGCGACACGCTGCTCATCAGCAAGCATTGGAACGTCGCCAATTCCATCATCACCGGCCGCTTTGTCCGCCGCGCTTCGCTGCCCATGGAGATTACACTCATCGTCTTGCTCGGCGCCCTGACGGCCTTTCTCACCTGGCAACTCCGCGCCTTTTCCGCCAGCGCGGCGGTTTTGCTGCTGCTGCTCGCCTATGTCGGCGCCGGATTTTTTGCTTTCATCCAATTCCGCTACTGGCTGCCGTTCGTTTTCCCGGTGGCCGGCGCGATGCTGGTCGAGCATGTGTGCCTCGTCACCTATCGGGTCGTGTTTGAACAGAGGGAACAGCGCCGGGTGAAATCCGTCTTTTCCAAGATTGTTTCACCCGACGTGATGAACGAGCTGTTGAGCGCGGAAAAACTCGCCCTCGGCGGCGCGCGCCGCGAGGTGACGGTTTTTTTCGCCGACGTGCGCGGGTTCACCACGCTAACGGATGAAATGCAGGAGCGTGTCGCGGAATTTGTGCGTGAACGGCAACTGGACCTCAACACGGCGGAAGCGTGTTTTGATGAATTCGCCGGCGAAACCCTGAACACGGTGAACCTTTACCTCTCCGTCGTCGCCGACGCGGTAAAAAAATACGGCGGCACGCTCGATAAATACATCGGCGACTGCGTGATGGCGTTTTGGGGCGCGCCGACGCCCAACGAAAAACACGCGCGGGCCTGTGTGCGCGCCGCGGTTGACGCGCAACGCGCCATCCATGAATTGAATCACAAGCGCCTGGCCGAAAACGCCTCGCGCGAGGTTGAAAACCGCGCGCGGCTTTCCGCCGGCCTGCCGCCCAGGCCGCCGTTGCGTGCCCTGCAGTTCGGCACGGGCATCAACACCGGGCTGGTCACCGTCGGCCTCATGGGATCGGAAGCGCACCAATACAACTACACGGTGTTTGGCCGCGAGGTGAACCTGGCCGCCCGGCTGGAAAACGTTTCCGGCAGCGGCCGCATCATCATCAGCGACACGACCTACAACCATTTGTTGCGTGATGACCCGGCGCTGGCCGGCACGTGCATCGAAATGTTTCCGGTCACGGTCAAGGGCATTCGCAACGCCGTGCGCATTTACGAAGTGCCGTGGCAAACGCAGACGTAAGTGAACTCCGTCCCGCCAGTCATCGGGCGGACCCGATTTATCTTCCAAACTCAAGCCGTTCGGCGAGGCGTTCGGGCAGCCCGGCGGCGAGGATTTTTTTCTGGGCGGCGGGAATGTCGTAATCCAGCCGGCGCAGTTCGATGGTGCCGGCGTCCATGTCGTAGATGACGTAGGCGGCCTTGGGATTGTTGTCGCGGGGCTGGCCGACGGCGCCGACGTTGATGAAATATTTTTTGGCCGGGTCAATTTTGAATTTGGAATAGGTGCCGCCGCGCACCACGGTGTCGCGCATGAAAGCGACGGGCACGTGGGTATGGCCGAAGAAGCAGACCTGGGTGTTTTGATACGGAAAACTGGCGGCGGCGGCGAGTTTGTCGAAGACATAACCCCAGCGTTGCGGCGCATCGAGCGTGGCGTGGACCATCGTGAAGTTGGCGGCCATGCGGGTATATTTCAGGTCGCGCAGCCATTGCTTTTCCTCCGCGTTCAGTTGCGCGCGGGTCCAGTGGACGGCGTCGGCGGCGTGGGGATTAAAACCTTCAAGGCGGTCGTCGGTGGAGCAGTATTCGTCGTGGTTGCCCTTCACGCAGGGGAGATTGAGCTCGCGGACCATTGCGAGGCATTCCTTGGGATTGGCGTTGTAGCCAACGACGTCGCCCAGGCAAACGATGTGCGTGGCATTCTGGCTTTTGATGTCGGCCAGCACGGTCTGGAACGCTTCCAGATTGGCGTGGATGTCGGCGATGATGGCGTATTTCATTCTTCAGTGAACAATCTCAAATCCGTGAAATTCATTTTGCGCCTCGCTCCACGCCACGTTTTCGTCGCGGATGAAACCAGCAAGTCCCGCGCCACGGATGGCCTGGCGGAACGCCTCGAGTTCCTCGCGCGCGCCCTCGGCGGTCAATTCGACACGCCCGTCGGATAGATTACGCACGACGCCGGCAATTTCAAATCCGGCGGCGGCGGTTTTCGCTGTATAACGAAAACCGACACCCTGCACATGGCCGGAATAAAGAATTTTCATGCGGCAACGGTTCATGCCTGCCACAGAAATAAAGCCAGAGCCGGAGGCCGGATGCAATGTTTTATTGGCCGGCGGGCGGAGGATTTTTTCAGCGATTTGGTTTGACCGTCTGGACGATTTGCCGTAATCAGCACGGGCTGCCACAACCAAACGGTGAAAGTGCGCCCGTTTTGCGGTGGCAAACGAAGCAACCGACCATGCTGAACATCAAATCATTCCTGGCGATTGATTTTGGGGCGGGCAGCCTCAAGCTCGGCGAATTTGAAGTCAACGAAGCCGGGGGATTGCGTCTTAAAGGCTTTGCCATCAAGCCGCTCGGCGCCGAAGGCGCGCAGGAAGCCACGCGCGAAGCGACGATCCTCAAGGCGCTTCAGGAAGTGCTGGTTGAGAAAAACATCCAGTCCAAAAACGTCAACGTTTGCGCGCCCGGCTTCCATGTGTTTTCCAAATTTGTCAGACTGCCTCCGGTGGACGCGGGCAAGGTGACGCAGATCATCCAGTACGAAGCGCAGCAAAACGTGCCGTTCCCGCTGGCCGAGGTGGTGTGGGACTATCAGATTCTCGGCTCGGCGCCCAGCGGCGAACTCGAAGTGCTGCTGGTGGCCATCAAATCCGACGTGGTCGAGGGCCTCTTCCGGGTGGCCGAGCAGGCCAAGCTGCGGCTGAACCTGTGCGACGCCTCACCCGCGGCGCTCTGCAACGCCTTTCGGTACAACTACGGCGACCTGGAAGATTGCACTATGCTGCTGGACATTGGCGCCAAGACGAGCAACCTGCTGTTCTTCGAAAAAGGAAAGGTCTTTTCCCGCAGCATCAATCTGGGGGCGAATGCCATCACGCAGGATTTCGCGAACGAGGCCAAATTGAAATTCGGGGTCGCCGAGCAAATCAAGATCGCCGAGGGCTTCGTGAGTCTGGGCGGCGCGTATGAGGAACCGGAAAATCCGAATCAGGCGGCCATTTCCAAAATCGCGCGGCAGTTCATGACCAAGCTGCACATCCAGGTAAACCAGACGATGCAGTTCTATCGCGGGCAACAAAGCGGATCGGCGCCGCAGCGTCTGTTTTTGTCCGGCGGCGCGTCCATCATGCCTTACACGGCGCAGTTTTTCGCGGAGAAACTGAACGTGCCGGTCGAATACTTCAATCCCCTCCGCAACGTGCAGATTGATCCGTCAGTGAACCTGGAGGAACTCGCGCACGTGGCGCATTCGCTCGGCGAAGTGGTGGGTCTGGGATTGCGGAATCTGGCGCACTGTCCGGTGGAAATGAATTTGATGCCGGAGAGCACCTTGCGCTGGCGGGCGTTCAACGAGAAGAAACCCTATTTCTTCTGCACGGTGCTGAGTTTGGCAGGGGTGGCGTTCGCCGTGGGGTTTTTGTTCCAACAACTGGCGAAATCCAAGGAGAACGAGATCGCGAACCTGGAGCCGAAAGTGCAGAAGCTGGAGGCGCTGTCCGAAAAATTCAGGAGCGCTTACGCGAAACTCCAGGCGGCTCAAGCGGAAGCAGCTCAAATCACGGGGTGGCTGGAGGCGCGATATTATTGGGGCGACGTGCTGGCCGATCTGCGCCGCGCGCTCATCCGGGCCGAAGGCGATGTCGTGAAAAAATATTACGCGCAAAATCCGAAGGTGGAAGCGGGCATCTGGATTGAACAAATGACGACCAGCGCGAATTCGGGAAATCCCGGCGCCAGCCCGATGGCCCCATTGAATCCTTACAACAACGAAGCAACGCCCGGCGCATCGAGCGAACCGACCAATTCCATCACTTTGATCTGCCGCGCGGTGGATTTGTCGGGCGTTGATTCCGCGGCGGACAATGAAGTGGTTTACGCCGTCGAGCGTGAATTAAAAGCCAGCCCGATGTTCGACCCCAAGTCGGTGCAGTCTTCCCCGCAAATCTCGCCGGTGGATGCCAACGGGACGTTCACGTTCAGCATCATGGTCGCGCCGGTCAATCCGCTGGTATTGTAATATGATGATCTGGATCAAGCGGAACCTGTTTTTTGTGATTGGCGGCGTCTTGGCCCTGGGATTGCTGGGCGCGGCGGCCTTTTACGATTACGCGAGCTGGAAGCGCAACTCGGTGGCGTTTGACAAATTGAACGAGGTGTACAACACGTTGCGGTCACTGACCAACCAGAAACCTTCGCCGGGCAACGACAAAATCAACAACATCGAAGCCGCCAAACAACAAGAGGCCCGGCTCCGCGATTGGATTCGCCAGACGCAACAATATTTCCAGCCGGTGGCGCCAATTCCCAATCCGACCAATGGCCCGATTTCGAACGAGATTTTTGCCGACGCGCTGCACCGGACCATTGACCAGTTGCAACGGGAGGCGACCAATGCCAGCGTCAGTGTCCTGCCTCAATACAGCTTTTCATTTGAAGCGCAACGCTCGCGGGTGAAATTCGCCCCCGGCAGCCTCGGCGCGCTGGCGGTGCAACTCGGCGAAGTGAAAGCCATTTCGGAAATTCTTTTTGCGGCGCGCGTCAACCAGTTGGACGGCATCCAGCGCGTGCGCGTGTCCGATGATGACGTGAGCGGGCCGCAAACGGATTATCTGGTCGATAGTTCCGTGACCAACGGACTGGCGGTGCTGACACCTTACACGATCACCTTCCGCGCGTTCAGCCCGGAAATAGCGCAGACGCTTGCCGGTTTTGCCGCGTCACAGCACGGGTTCATTGTCAAAAACATCAACGTCCAACCGGCCGGCGCGGCCCAGATGGAAGTGCGGCCGGCAATGGGCATGGGAGTGCCGCCGCCGTTCGCACCCACGCCCATGCCGGGGGCCATGCCCGGCCGGGGCGGGTTGCAGACGATGTTGCAGCAACAGTTGTTGCAGGCAACCATCGAGGTTGGGATTTTGAAGTTATTGCCGAAGAAATAAGCGCATGGATTTCCTCAAAAAAAATTACGAAAAAGTCCTGCTCACCATTGTGTTGTTGGGCTTGGTCGGGGCGCTCGTTTTCATGGCCTTCATCATTCCCAGCGAGCAGGAAAAAGTCAGGGAAATCGGTGAGGGGATCATCAGCGGCCATGTCGTGGCCCTGACGAATCTTGATTTGACGGGGCAGAGCAACGTCATCGAACGGCTGCAATCGCCTTACCAGTTGGACTTTGAAACCACGAACCGACTTTTCAATCCGGTTGAATGGCAAAGAACGCCGGACGGCAGGCTGATCAAAGCGACTGGGACCACCCCGCAGGCCGCGGTCGTCACCGGCATCACGCCGCTTTATCTGGCGCTCACTTTGGATTCAGTTGTGACCAATGAGCTTGGCGCACGCTACGTCATCAGCGTGGAACGTCAGGCGGCGGCGAATCCAGCCATGCGCCACAAACAGCAGCGTTATGTCTCGACGGACGACCCCAAGAAAGATGTTTTTACCCTTGTCCAGATCAAAGGCCCGCCTGAGAATCCGGATTATCTGGTTTTGAAACTGGCCGACACCGGCCAGACGATTAATCTGTCGAAAGACAAGCCCTTTCGGCGCGTGGACGCCTACATGGCGGATTTGAAGTATGATCCCGAAAATGCGAAATGGTCGGGACAGCGGATTGGCAGTCATCTCCGGTTTGCCGGGGATGATTACACAGTCGTTGACATCAACTCGAACGAAGTGGTATTGTCGGCCCAGTCAAACCAAAAAAAATGGACTTTGCGATATGCGCCCTGAGTGCTACCACATTCCGGTTGAACAGCGCTGATGTAAGACAAACCTGAAACACACCATGAGAACGGCAGCTTCCCTCTCGCTCGGTTTTATTTTGCTGGCGGTTTCCGCCGCCACGTCACCGGCCCAAACCAACAGCCCCGAAGACATGGCCGTCACCGAGGCGGTATTGCGACAGGCCAACACCATCGTCCTGCGCCAGAAGTTGGTGGACGCCAAAAGCGCCGCCGCGCACGGAGATTTGGCCGGAGCCGCCAAGCTATACCAGGAAGCCTGCACGCTGGTGCAGCAAATCGGTTCAGGCATTGACGTTGAGGCGGCGCAAGCCGTTTCCGGACTGGTCTCCACCCGTCTGACGCTCGCCCGCCAGGCGCAAAGCCAGGGAGATTTTCTTGAAGCGAACAAGGAAGTCATTCAGGTGTTGAACGTGGATCCGCAAAACGCCGCCGCGCTCTCCTTCAAAAGGGAGAACGATCAAATGCTCGCCTCCATGAAGGGCAAAATGCCCGACCAGGCGACGCTGCAACAAGTTCCTTACCTCGTGAATGACAAAACCGACGCGGGCACACTGGTGCGCGACGGGAAGCTGCTGTACGAAATGGGCAAATTGGACGAAGCCGAGGCCAAATTAAAAGCAGCGCTGAAATTGGACCCGGACAATGTCGGCGCGTTTTATTATTTAAATCTGATCAAACAGGCGCGGTACAACCGCGACGCGCTCGAACATACGACGGACACCCAGTCCCGCATGGAGCATGTGGAAAAACAATGGGTGCAGCCAACGCCGAACG
>Ga0181521_10005675_pt1 | contig 13797 bp, 14 predicted proteins | sample PEATcosm2014_Bin_32_FD_119764 | JGI IMG/M metagenome (GOLD analysis project Ga0181521, IMG submission 119764) | Peatland microbial communities from MTU Mesocosm Facility, Houghton, MI, USA - PEATcosm2014_Bin02_60_metaG | ecosystem: Environmental > Terrestrial > Soil > Wetlands > Peat | place...
AGCACCAGGGCGATGACGAATGACAGCGCGACTCCAAGGGCCGCCCCGATCAAGGCGAGCAGCACGCTCTCACCGAGCAACAGGCCAACGGTTCGTCGGCGTGTCCAGCCGACCGCCCGCAAGAGCCCGAACTCCCGGGTCCGCTCGAACAGCGACAAGAGCATGGTGTTCCCGATGATGACGGCACCGATCAAGATGGCGAGCACGGTGCTGCCGTTCACCGCCGCTTGGAGATAGACGAGATCCCGATCGGCCCGCCCGAACTGAGCGGCGGTGCGGATCGTCGTCAGCTCGGGCTGGTCGTAGTCGACGCGCGCCGCCACCGCAGCGGGCGCGGCGCCCTTGGTCACCTTGACAAAGACCAGGGTGACGATCCCGGCGACCCTGTTGTAGCCCTGGATGGCCGGGAGCGGGAACATGGAGCCGGCGTCACCGAAGGCGTTCCCGGTCGAGTAGATGCCGGTGACCGTGTTCCAGGTTCCGTTGGCGTTGAACCGGTCGCCGACGGTCAGCCCAAGGTTGGCGGCGGCCGTCCAGCCCAGCATGACCTCGTGCGCTGCCGTGGCCGAGTACGGGTGCCCGGCCACGACCTTCACCCCGAACGTGGTGAGATCGCTCGGACTGATCCCGATCTCTATGAAGACCGGGTTGTCGGCGTTGATGTGCTGGGTCTCGACCAGCACACCGACGGCGCTGGCCACTCCGGGTGTGCGGCGCAGACGAGCCAGCTCGTTGACGTCAATCGTGCTGGCCAGGGTGTCCGCGGCACCCTTTTGGACCACCGTGAAATTGGCCTTGCCGACCGAGATGATGGCTGCCGCGGACTGCTCGAGCCCGCTGCTGGTGACGTCGAGGGTGACGACGGCCATCACCGCGATCGCGACAGCGAAGGCCAAACCGATGGAGCGGGTCTTCTTCGACCACAGGTTGCGAACGACGAGATCGAAGAAGGTCAACGAACCGTGCCGTCGAGGAGCCGTGGAAGGTGCTGCGCCAGCGTCATCGGATCACTCCTTGCTGTTGCGACGAAGCACGGCCTCCATGGCCTCCATGGCTCGTCGGAGGTCAGCGATCACCTGCTCGACACCCTGGCGGGCCGAATCCAGGTTCGAACTGGCGTCGTGGCGGGCATCGGCCAGCTGGGAGCGGGCGGCCAAATAGACGTTCTCGGCGACCTCGAGGCGCTTGCGGACCTCGTCACGGACGTTGCTTGCCCCGAGGTCGAACTGCACGAGCAGCTCGTCGACCCGAGTGCGCCACTCATCGAGCGCGTGACCCAACTTCTCGACCGTGTCGTGCTCTGTCCCGGTCTGGACCTGATCAGCGTTGGTGTCCTTAGCCATGGTCAACTCCTTGCTCTGACCTCGGTTTGCTCGAACCTCGGTGGTGCCACTGTGCCGGATAAGCCCTGTTCGCGGTAGGGCCGAACGTCCTGGTCGTCGTGCTGCAACGGGTCCGATGGGCACGGGGAGCCTTGGGCCGTGGCAAGCGGGGTGACCGACCGACCCCGAACACAGCAAAAGGCGCCCGTCCCCACTTCCTACGGGGATCAGGCGCCTCTTTCAACTTCTCATCGACACGAGCCGCTCAGAAATGCCGCTCCTGGAGCCTTGCGAGCCCCTTGCCGCTGCAACGCCTCCCAACTCTTAGGAGAGCCGCTTGCCCTTAGGAGACCATCCGGCGAACCAACCCTTGCGGCCGTCTCGGCCTATCAATCTCATTCTGGTCTCACCGCCTACCTCCTTCTCGAACCTTCACTTAGTACAACGCCTTACCGTGCCTTTGCATTTCCGCGTGGTCGTTACTGTTTGGATTTTCTCTGGGTTGGATTTTCTCCGGGCTCTCCCCTCAACGTCGGCCCTTGAGTGTCGCCCGGATCGCACTCCCGGCAGAATGTGGCCGATGCGACGATGACCCGTACGATCATGTTCGGCCCGCCGGCGACCTTCCTCGGCGTGCCCGAGGCCGACCTCGAGACGCCGGCCAGCCTGGCCTCGGCCGGTGCCGTCGTGATCGGCGCCCCGTTCGACGGCGGGACCTCGCACCGGGCGGGGTGCCGTTTCGGCCCGTCGTCGATGCGAACGGCCGACTACCTCCCCCACGATGGGCGCCGCCCGCACCTGGCCCTCGGCGTCGACCCCCTCGTCGACCTCGGGGTCGTCGACATCGGCGACGTCGAGATGCCACCCGGCGAGATGGAGAAGTCCCTGGCCCGGCTGGAGTCGGCGGTCGCCAGCGTGGCGGCGACCGGGGCGATCCCGGTCATCTTGGGCGGGGACCATACGATCGCCCTGCCCGACGTGACCGGTGTGGCCCGGGTCCTCGGCTGGGGTGAGGTGTCGGTGATCCACTTCGACGCCCACGCCGACACCGGTGAGACGCAGTTCAGTTCCCTGTACGGCCACGGCACCCCCATGCGCCGTCTGATCGAATCGGGCGCGGTGCGCGCCGACCGGTTCCTCCAGATCGGGCTGCGCGGCTACTGGCCCGGGCCCGAGACCCTGGACTGGATGGCTCAAGGCGGGATGCGCAGCTACGAGATGACCGAGGTCGTGACCCGCGGGCTCGACGCGTGTCTCACCGAGGCCTTCGGGATCGCCACCGACGGATGTCGAGGGGTCTTTCTCTCGGTGGACGTCGACGTCGTCGACCCGGGCGCCGCACCCGGGACGGGCACCCCCGAGCCGGGCGGGCTGAGCAGCCGCCAGCTGCTCGACGCCGTCCGTCGTTGTGCCATGGAGCTGCCGATCGTGGGTCTGGACGTGGTCGAGGTCTCGCCCCCCTACGACCACGCGGAGGTGACCGCCTATCTGGGCGGCCGGATCGTCTTGGAGGCGTTGTCGGGAGTGGCCTGGCGCACGCGCCGCGAGGCCGGGCCGTGGCGCCGGCCCGACGACCCGTTGCTCCAACGCTGAGCGACCCCGCCGCCTATGCCAGGGTGTCGAGGATCTCGCGCACCATGTCGAGGGTGGTGTTGGGGTGTAGGAAGGCCAGGCGCCCGACCGGCTCGCCCTCCCAGCTGGTCGGGACGACGAAGCCGATCTGGCGCGTGAGCAGCTCCGTCGACCAGGCGTCGTAGTGCGAGCGACTCCAACCGGGCCGCCTGAACAGCACGACCGAGAGCTCCGGCTCGCGTACGAGCTCGACGTGGTCGCTTTCATCGATCAGCCGTGCCGCCGACTGCGCGGTGGCGAGCACCGTCTCGATCGCGTCTCGGTAGGCGTCGGTGCCGTAGACGGCCAGGGAGAACCACAGTGGCAGGCCTCTGGCCCGGCGCGTCAGGTGAAAGGCGTAGTCGCTGGGGTTGAACGGTTCGACGGCGCCCTCGTGGAATGCCTCCAGGTATTCGGCGTGTTGCGCGTGGACCCCACGGGCGAGCGTGGGATCGCGGTAGATGAGGGCCGCGCAGTCGAACGGTGCGTAGAGCCACTTGTGGGGATCGATCACCAGCGAGTCGGCGTGCTCGATGCCATCGAAACGCGGCCTTGCCGAGGGCGCGAAGAGCGCCGCCCCTCCGTATGCGGCGTCAACGTGGAACCACAGGTGGCGGCGTCTCGCCACCTCGGCCACGCCGGCCAGGTCGTCGACGATGCCCGCGTTTGTGGTGCCGGCCGTCGCCACGACGGCCAGCACCGAGTCGTCGCCGGCCTGGGCCAAGGTGCGCTCGAGCGCGTCGCCACGCAGCCGGTGCTCGGTGGTCGGAACGAGTAGGGGCTCGGCGCCGATCACGTGGAGCGCCTTGGCGACCGAGGAGTGCGCTTCCTCACTGACCGCCACGCGCGGTCGCGCCGAGGAGTCCGCACGCCGGGAGGCCGCGGTGTCCCGGGCCACCAGCAGCGCCGAGAGGTTGCCCATCGATCCGCCAGAAACGAAACAGCCGCCGGCCCCCTCGGGCAGGCCAGCCAGCTCGGACAGCACCCCCAGGGCCTGGTTCTCGGCCATGACCGCGCCGGCAGCCTCGAGCCACGACGTGCCCTGCAGCGACGAACAGGACACGATCATGTCGAAAAGGAGCGATGCCTTCGTCGGCACTGCCGGGATGAACGCCAGAAAGCGCGGGCTGTCGGCCGACACGACGGCCGGTGCCAGCTCCTTCTCGAAGACCGACAGCACGGTTTTGGGGTCGTTCGGCCGGGGTCCGATGAGCCCGTCGAGGACGCCCGGGGAGAGCGGCGCGCTCCCGCCCAGGTCGAGAGCGACGGGGTCCATGGCGAGGCGTCGGCGGCAGTAGTCGAAGATCAGATCGGCCAGCTCGCCGTCGAACCGGAACATGGGACTGCGGCCTGTCGGCGAGTCGGACACGCCACCGAGCATCGCAGCAGCGTGGGCGCGGCGCTCCACCTCGCCCTCCGGTCCGGCCCCTGCCCCAGAGGGAGAGGTGAGCGGCTCTGCGCTCATACCGACGGATCCAACTGTTCGGGAGGGGCGGTCGACCCGAGCTTCTCTGCTGAGGTCTGCGCAGTGAGGACATCCACGTTTCGGTCATTGGATGGATGGTGATGGAAGAGCGATATGTCTTCGGCGCCCAGCGCTTCTTCCTCTTCCACGTCCACGATCTTCGGACGGAAGAACTGCTGAGCGATGAGCGTGGGTACGAATGCCGAGAGAATGACGACGGTGACCAACTCGGTGTACTGAGTGCGCGTAATGAAATGGTGTGTGTACCCGTAAAGCGCGGCAATCGAACCGAAGGTGAGTCCCGTTGCCATGAGCAGGGTGGTGTATGTCCGCTCCCGAAGTGGCACGTGGAATGCAGATGCAGTCGGCCACACGCCCACGCCCTTGGCCGTCAGCTTCACCAAGAGCAGCAGGGCGATAACCCCGGCTCCCGACACGAGGGCGGGCGCAGAGATCAGAGTCCCGGCATGCAGGAAGAAGAACGGGGTCAAGAGGGCGAAGGCGATCGAGCGCATCCGGTCCATGACGATTCGGTCGTGGAGGAACACCCCGGCGAGAAAGAGGCCGGCCAGGTAGGCAGGGAGCACCGCTTCGCTTCCCGCCTGGGTAGCGAGTCCGCCGAGGGCCAAGAGCACGAAGAGGATGAATTTGATCTCGGGTTCACTGACGCGATGCCCGACACGCGCGATAAGCAGGCGGGTCAGCCGAGGCAGGCCGAACAGGGTGGCGGCGGTCACGGCCACAAACACCGCGAGCAACCAACCATAGGTGGCGAACAGACCACCCAAGGCGAGAACGGTGCCGAGGTCAGTAATGAAACAGGCGGCAAGGATGAGCTTGCCGATGTCGTGGCGGTTGAGACCCGTCTCCACCATGACCGCGTAAACGACCGCAACCGAGGTCGTCGATAGCGCAACCCCACCAATCTCGGCCGCGTGGAGGTGCCAATGGAGCACAAGACCGCAGAAGGCGAACGCTCCAAGAAAGGGCAGCGCGAAGGAGACGACACCTATGGCCACGCTCGGTTTCCAGTGCCGCTTCAGCGACACCGGGTCGATCTCCGCTCCAGCAAGGAAGGTCAGGATGATCGAGCCCACTCCGGCGAGGAAGGTGACAAACTCCGTCTCGGTTACGTGTTCCCTTACGCCCGGCATGTTCGCCGCGATCGCCCCGACCACGATCTCGACCAGGGCGACGGGAATAGCGATCCGGATGCTCACCAGCGCGGCGAGCAGAGCCATTCCGATCCAGATGGCTGCCTCGTAGTAGATGTTCATCGCCTCTCCTGCTGGTTATGACCTGGCAGGAGCAACGATCGGCTCCCACCAGATTGTCTCGAATCTGGCAGAAGCCATCAGCCACGAAGGCGGTTTGGGCGGGTGCCCGCCGGAGCTTCATCCGACTGCGAGAACGATATCAAGTGCAGAAGTTTGGCCTCGCACGTGTTGCCGGTCGGAAGGCGGCCAAACCGATGTCAGCCGGGTGCCGCCTCGGACGGAGTGCCGAGTCGGAACCAAAGGTGAGTGGCCGCGAGCGAGCGCCAGGGCCGCCACGCGTCGCTCGCCACCTCGGAGTCGCGTGCCGACACGGGACGGCCGAGCAAGTGTTCGAGGGATCGCCGGAGACCGAGGTCCGACGCCGGGAAGGCGTCGGGGTCGCCGACCCGCAAGGCCAGGTAATGCGCCGTCCAGGGTCCAAGGCCGCGCAGCTGGCACATCGAGTCGACGAGGCACTCCAGGGAGGCTCCCCGGTCGAGATGGAGCGACCCGTCTTCGACCGCCCGGGCCAGCGCGCGAACCGCCTCGATCCGGGTGGCAGTGAGGCCGAGACCGTCGAGGTCCCCGGCGGCGAGGGTCGCGGGCGACGGGAACACCTTCGAGAGACCGAGGGTTTGGAGCCCCGGGACCTCGGTCCCGTGGCGTTCCACGATCCGGCGCACGATCGTGGTGGCGCTGGCCACGCTGACCATCTGCCCGCAGATGGCGCGCACGGCCGTCTCGAAGGGGTCCCAGGTCCCCGGCGTGCGGAGCCCCGGCGACTTGCGGACCAACGGGCCGATGCTCGGGTCATTCCCGAGCCGCTCGTTCGCATCCTCGAGGTCGAGGTCGAGCCCGAAGATCCGTCGGGCCCGCTCGACGACGTGGATGAGCCCCTCCCAGTGGGGAAGGTGGGCGACGAGCACCAGGTGGTCCTCGCGGCCGCGGGACAGCTCGATGACGCCCGGGTCGCCGTCGATCACGACCGTGCGCCGGTAGGTGCCCCCCGACACGTGCTCCACGCCCGGGATGGCCCGGCCGTCGAAGTACTCGAGCATGGTGTCCCACTCGAGCGGCGGGGTGAAGGGCAGCCGCAAGGCGAGGCCACCGTCGGCAACCAGCCGGTCGCTCGAGCGGCGCCGGGCCCGCAGCTCTCGTGGCGATGCCGAGAACACGTCCTGGCACACCCGGTTGAACTGGCGGATGCTGCCGAAGCCCGACGCGAACGCGATCTGGGCGAACGAGAGATCGGTGTCGTCGAGCAGGCGCCTCGCGAAGTGGGCCCGCCGGGACCGGGCCAGCTGGTCCGGCGTCACGCCGAGGTGGAGCTCGAAGAGGCGGCGCAAGTGTCGCGCCGAGACGCCCAGTCGTTTGCCCAGGGCGTCCTCGGTGTTGTCGTCGAGCAGGCCGTCCACCACCAGCTGCACCGCCCGGCACACCAGCTCGGGGGCGTCGGGGTTGAACGGTGGGTCGCTCCGGTACGGGCGGCACCGCAAACACGCTCGGTAACCGGCTGCCTCGGCCGCCGCGGCCAGAGCGTACGGGCGCACGTTGGCCGGCTTCGGTCGCCCGCCACACCCGGGCCGGCAGTAGATCCCGGTGGTCACGACCGCAGAGAACCCGCTCATGTTGTGGATCATGGACCATCTGAGCCGCCATGGCTGGACACTTTCGGACAGGTGTCGGTGGCCCGCCCGGCCGATCCCTAGTGCCCTGGTGGGCGCTTCAGCAGCTCGACCACCTCGTCGTCGCTGATGGGGGAGAAGTCGCGATAGGCCTCGCCGATCGCGAGCAGCGGTTCGGGGGTGGCCAGGGCGGCCGCCACCTCGGAGCCGACCGTGACGCCACCTCGGGGAAGGCCGAGCACGACCACGTCTAGCGCCCGAAGGTGGGCCAGCGCCACGGCGAGCTGCCGGCCCGCGTCGGCCCGGTTCCGGAACATCACGGCCTGGGTATGATCACACTACTAACGAGGTACGCTGCCGACATGCTTCCCCGGAGCTACGAATCTCAACGTTGCTCGATCGCCAAGACCCTCGAGATTGTGGGCGATCGCTGGACGATGCTGGTCATCCGCGAGGCCTTCTGGGGCACCCGGCGCTTCGATGATTTTCAACGCAACCTCGGCATTGCCCGCACCGTACTGACGGACCGGCTGGGCCGCCTGGTCGCCGAGGGCCTGCTGCGCAAGGAGCGCTATCAGGAGCATCCGGAGCGTTTCGCGTACCGGCTAACCGAGAAGGGGATTGATCTGTGGCCGGTGTTGATGGCGTTGCTCGCCTGGGGCGACCGCCACGCCATGGAGGGTCCGCCACCGGTGGTCGTGGTGCACCGGGACTGCGGCGGTGCGCTCGGCGATCGCCGGATGTGTGCACGTTGCGGCGCCGCGCTCGGGCCCTTCGACGTGCAAGGCCGGTTCAACGTTCCCGGGCAGAGCGACGCCGCGATCGAGCGGGAGCTTGAGGCGTCGTGAGCACGGCCGAACCGCCGGGCGGGATCCGCCCGAGGGCAGCGGGTGCGTGGCTGGGCGCGCTCGGCTTCGAGATCGAGGAGCTCACCGGGACGCGGGTGGTCGGGCACCTCGACGCGACCCCCGACCACCACACCCCGTGGGGCGTCGTGCACGGTGGGGTGTTCGCCACCATCGTGGAGTCGACCGCTTCGCTGGGTGCCTCGGCGGCGGTGGTCGACCGCGGGCAGTACGCCGTCGGTGTGCACAACTCGACCGATTTCCTCCGACCCATGGTCACCGGCCGGATGGACGTCGTCGCCTTGCCGATCCTCCAGGGTCGGGTTCAGCAGCTGTGGACGGTCGAGTTCACCCGGCACGACGACGGGAAGCTGATCGCCCAGGGACGCCTGCGTCTCCAGAACGTCCCGATGCCCTCGACCGAGGGGTGAGGCCGGGGGACCAGAGGTCTCCTCAGGCGGGGTTCGAAGCCAGCACGACGCGCGGCCCGAGGAGCGACGAGCGTCGCACCACCAGATGCGGCGGTAGTTCGACCCGGGTCGGCGGTCCGGCGTGCTGACCGTTGATCCGACCGACGAGCGCCGAGACGGCCGCGTCGGCGAGACGCCGCCGAGGCTGGTGGACGGTCGTCAACGGCGGGTCGCACAGCTCGGCGAACACGATGTCGTCGAACCCGGTCACCATGACGTCGTCGGGCACCGAGATCCCCTCGGCGCGGAGCTGCCCGATCACCCCGAGCGCGACAACGTCGGACGCGCAGACGATCGCGTCCGGCATGGCGCCGTCGGCGAGGATCGTCGCCACGGCCTCCTTGCCGAAGCTCGTGGTGAAGCGACCGAGAATCGGCTCGGCGGGGCGCATCCCACGCTCCTCGGCGCCCTGGCAGAACGCCTCGAGACGGGTGCGGCTGGCCGAGCTGCGTATGGCCGACGACACAAACCGGACGCTGTGCGCGCCGAGCTGGGCGAGGTGGTCGAGCACCAGCCTGATGCCGAGGGCGTTGTCGATGCCCACGTAGTCCGCGTCCAGGTTCCCGGCTTCGTACTCAAGCTGGACGACCGGGATCGAGAGGTTGGCCTCGGCCAGGGCCGCGGTGCTCTTTTCGTCCTCGGTCGGCACGACGATCAGCCCGTCCACTCGGCGAGACACGAGCGAGTGCACTCGCCTCGCCTCGTCCTGCCACGAGCCATGGGCGTCCGCCAAGACCAGGTCGAACTCGAATCGTTGCAAGAACACGTCGACGGCCTCGACCAGCTCCGCGTAGAACGGGTTGCGCAGCCAGGGGATGGTCATCCCGATGCTGCGGGTGCTCTGGGCCCGCAGCGCCCGGGCGATCTTGTTGGGCTGGTACGCGAGCCGCTTCGCCGCGGCCAGCACTGCGTCCTTGGCGGCGGGCGAGCAGCGGCCCGACCCGGTCAGGACACGCGACGCCGTCGAGATGGAGACCCCGGCTTCGGCAGCGACGTCCCGCAGTTGGACCGCCCGGTGGGCGTTCTCCGTGGTCACGGGCTCGATGTTTGTGGAAGACCAGCCTGTTTGCAACCGCTTGGTCATTCCGGGGGCAGCCACAACGCCTCCGCGTGTCTCGGCTCGATGGGAGTGATAGGGGTGGCTGATGGAACTCTTCGATGCGATGCGAACCACCCGGGCCATGCGACGGCTCGATCCCGCCCGCCCGGTCAGTGACGAGGACCTCTGGACACTCGTCGAGGCCGCGTCCAAGGCCCCCTCGGGTGGCAACCGGCAGGTGGCCCGTTGGCTGATCGTGACCGACCCGCAGCGCCGGGCCAAGATTGGCGAGCTCTACGCTCAGGCGTGGAAATCGGTGCGTTCGGGGTATGTCGACGCCCAGGGTGACGGTCCTCCGTCGGCGATTCTCACGTCGGCCGACCACCTGGCCGATCACATGGGGGAGGCACCCGCGATCATCGTCCCGTGCTCGCGGGCGGCCGACCCCGCCTCGATCTACCCGGGTTGTCAGAACCTGTTCTTGGCCGCGCGAGCCCTCGGGCTTGGCACGGCCCTCACCACCGTGCACCGCTTGAAGGAGGCCGAGGTCAAGGCCGTGCTCGAGATCCCCGACGACGTGCGCACGTGGGCGATGATCCCGGTCGGCTACCCCCTCGGGCGTTGGGGCGAGGCCAGGCGCCGCCCGGTGGAAGAGACGACGTACTGGGATCGCTATGGCGATCGCCGGGAGCGGAGCGCCTGATCGCCCCGGCTCTCAGCGGCCGTCGTCGCCGACAGCCCGAAGGCCCTCACCCCACGAATGGACGCGGTCGGGGTGGATGCGGATCAGACCGGTGTCGGCGTCCGGGGCGCTCGGCAGCGCCTCGGCGCGGCCACGGATCTCGATCCCGCGGGGTCGCCAGGGCGGCAAGACGTCGTCGACCACGAACGCCGCCACGCCCGTTCGTCGCACGTGCTTGAACTTGGCCGTGCTCGACATGGCGAAGCCGCCGATGTCGATGGTGCCGGTCACCTCGTTGTAGGTGTACCCGACCGGGGCGACGTGGGGCCGCCCCTTTGTGTCCACCGTCGCCAGCCGGCCGAGTTGTTGTGCTTCCAGGTAGGCACGCTCGGCGGGGCTGATTCCCTGGGTCATCGCATTCCCTGGGTCATCGCATTCCTCGGTGTCATCGCACTCCAAACTAACTGCGCCGGTTCAGCGCCTCGCATCCTTGGTGCACAGTTGGTCGGCCAGTGACCCGAAGTCCTGGGCGACCACGTCGAAGCTCGGGTCCGGTGGTGCCGGCGGGCGACCGGTGGATCCCCACTCGAGCGCTCTGGGGACATAGGCCGTGCGCAGACCGACCGAGGCGGCCGCCCGCAGGTCTCCGACGTGGGCCGCCACCAGCATCACCTGGCCCGGGGCCAACCCGAGAAGGTTCGCAGCGCCCTCATAGGTGCGGCGATCGGGCTTGTAGGCGGAGAACAGCTCGGTCGACAAGATGCAGTCCCAGGGCAGGCCGGCCCGCTTGGCCATCTCGGTGAGCAGGGCGAAGCTCCCGTTCGACAACGGCCCGACGATGTAGTGGCGGCGTAGCCGCTCCAGCCCTTCCCGGGCATCGGGCCACGGGTCGAGCCGGCGCCACACCGACCTCAGTGATTCGACCTCGGTCGCTTCGAGGTCGACGCCGTTTCGCGCCAAGAGCACCGCCAGCGTGTCGCCGAGGAGGGTCTCGACGTCGGCGTAGGGGCGTCTCGCTTGGACGATCTCGCCGATGGGGGCGAGGTACCCCTCGGTGCGCCAGGCGTCGGCGAAAGCTCCCCAGTCCACCTGGGTTCCCCGGTCCCCCGAGATCGCCTTTGCCGCATCGGTCACACCGCTCCGCCAATCCACGACCGTTCCGAAAACGTCGAAGACGAGCGCCTTTACGTCGAGAGCCACCACGGCCCGACTCTCCCATGTCGGGCGCCTTGGACCAAGGGTCCGTCGCAAAACGGAGGTGGATCGATGGAGGTCACGACGGGAGTCCCGATCGAGCAGGAGGCGGCCGCGCCGTTTTCTTGTGTCGGGGTGGTGCGCGTCCACACGCTGACGACCCCCTTCGACAACGGGCTCGAGGTGGGTCTCGTGCGGTTCGAGCCCGGTGCCCGGTCGAGGCCCCACCCCTCACGTTCGGGCCGGCTGCTGCACGTGGTCACCGGTGAGGCGGTGGTCGCCGGCCCGGACGGCCGGATCGTGGTCGCCCCCGGCGACACCGTCACGGTGCCGGCCGGGGAGTGGCACTGGCATGGCGGGTTGCCCCACGTCGCGGCGGTCCTCCTGGTGGTGGAGCGCCCGGCCGACGTGTCCTGGGACGTGCCCGGCCGCGACTGGTCGGTCGGCTATGACCCGCCGGCTGCGACCGGCCCGGACGGAGCGACGTAGCCTGAGTCCAAGTAGCGGTGCTCGCCGGCGGGGGTGACGCGTGCAGGGGACGACAAGATGAGCGATCCGGCACCGCGCCCAGAGGTGGTCCGGGCCGAGGTCCGAGAATGGCTCGAAGCGAACTGGAACCCCGATCGGCCGCTGCTCGAGTGGCGCGGGCTGTTGGCCGACTCCGGGTGGGCCGTGCCCCAGTGGCCGCTCGACTGGTATGGGAAGGGACTCTCGGCCGAGCTGGCCCGTATCGCCACCGACGAGCGCCAGTCCTTCGGCGCGGTGGGCCCCCCGGTCGGTTCGGCGATGAACCTGGCCGCGCCGACCCTGCTCGCCCACGGCTCCACCGAGTTGAATGGCCGGCTGCTGCGGCGGATCCTGACCGGTGAGGACCGGTGGTGCCAGCTGTTCTCCGAACCGGGGAACGGGTCCGACCTGGCCGGCCTGACCACGAGGGCGGTGCGTGACGGCGATGAGTGGGTGGTGAACGGCCAGAAGGTCTGGACGACCGGCGCCAAGACCGCCGCGTTCGGCATGCTGCTGGCCCGGACCGACTGGGACGCCCCCAAGCACCGGGGGATCACCTATTTCATCCTCCCCATGGACCAGCCCGGCGTCGAGGTGCGCCCGCTCCGTCAGATGAACGGGCACGCGTCCTTCAACGAGGTCTTCTTCAGCGACGCGCGCGTCCCGGCCGACAACGTCGTGGGGGAGGTCAACGGCGGATGGGCGGCCGCGCTCACCACCCTGGCCCACGAGCGCGGTCTCGGCGGTTCGCGACTGGTCGCGACCGATGGCTGGCCGGAGGGCCGCACGGCCACCGAGGCGATGGCCGAGGTGACCGAGTACGCCCGCACCTACGCGTGGTACCCGCAGCGGGCCGGCCGGCCCGACCTCCTGGCCGAGGTGGCCCGCGAGATCGGTGCCTCATCGATCGAGCGACAGCTGGTCGCCGACGTCATCGCCCGCACCCGCGTGGCCACCTGGAACGTCGATCGGTCCCGAGCGGCCAGGGCGGCCGGCCGGGCGCCGGGGCCCGAGGGGTCGGTGGCCAAGCTGGCCGGAAGCGACATCGCCCGTCGTTCGGCCGCCGCCCACGCCACGATGGCCGGGGCCGCCGCCATGTTGACCGGGCCGAGCTCGGCGCGTAACGGGATCATCGCCGAGATCCTGGTCTCGGTCTCGGCCGGGTCCATCGCCGGCGGCACCGACGAGATCCAGCACAACATCGTCGGCGAGCGTTCGCTCGGCCTGCCGCGCGAGCCCTCGTCGGATTCGGGGGTGCCGTTCCGCGAGGTGCGCACCAACTCGCCCGAGCGGTGACACCTCGACCTGCGTCGACGGGCGCCATCTACACCGATAGCGTCGGCGGCCTGCCCGGTCGAGGCGACCGCGGCGCACCGCTCGGTCCGAAGGAGGTGTCGGGATGTCCGCTCTGCCCGTGACGCAATGAGTGACGTGAGCGTGGAGCTGGCCGACGACTATGTCGCCACCGTGGAGATTCACCGTCCGCCCAACAACTTCTTCGACGTGGCGTTGGTCTCGGCGATCGCCGATGCATACGAGGACCTCCAGACCGGACCGTGCCGAGCCATCGTGCTGTGTTCGGAGGGTCGGCACTTCTGCGCCGGGGCCGACCTCACGAGCGGCACTGAACGGACGGTGGGCCAGCTGTACGGCCACGCGTTGCGTCTGTTCGAGGCCGAGCTGCCGGTCGTGGCCGCCGTCACCGGAGGCGCGATCGGCGGTGGGCTCGGGCTGGCGTTGTCGGCCGACTTCCGGGTGGCCAGCGCCGAGAGCCGTTTCGC
>Ga0181521_10005677_pt1 | contig 13794 bp, 17 predicted proteins | sample PEATcosm2014_Bin_32_FD_119764 | JGI IMG/M metagenome (GOLD analysis project Ga0181521, IMG submission 119764) | Peatland microbial communities from MTU Mesocosm Facility, Houghton, MI, USA - PEATcosm2014_Bin02_60_metaG | ecosystem: Environmental > Terrestrial > Soil > Wetlands > Peat | place...
AAAAGGGTGGCAAATTCGCTAAGGCATTGATTTTCTTGTCGTGTCAGCGGACTGCAAATCCGTGTAGGCCGGTTCGATTCCGACCCCCGCCTCCAGTCTTCAGCGTTGCGCGCCCCAAGCAATTCAGGGGCAGGCGTCAATAGCGTTGAAGGCTGGCCGCTCGGATAGTCCGATCGCCAACGTCCGGTCCGAGGTTGCGAAATACCAGCCAATATCTTTGCGAGGCCAGAACATAAAATCGAGACCGACTTCGATGCCTTGTGAGGAGACCTGTTGCGGTTCACTGACTGCTCGTGACACGAAGGGGCTCAGACCGAACATGAATTCGGTCGTCTCAGATAATCGGAAGGGCTTCTTGAAGACCAAGCGAGTTCAAGCCAGTTCTCGATTGGAGTGACCTCAATGCCCTGGGTGGGGCCAAAACTAGAGCTTCCGCCTGAAATGCTGTGCTCGCTCGCTGCTCCGGCCTCGATAACGGCGGCGTGATCGTTCTCAGCAGCCTCCTGCGCAGCACCAATATGTGGCCACGACAACATGGAAATCAGGACCGCGATGGATATCAGTCCGAACACCCTCGACACGGTGAACGTCATGCCCGCGAGTTGCAACAGGCAGCGCCACCGCGGGCAGCGGGAACATTGACAAGCTTGGTGGCGGTGTCCATTCCCGTATTTAGAACCCTGTACTCACTACAGGGTCAAGCGCCTACAATGCACGATTTTGTTCTTGGGCGCACCCCGAGGGTCCGCGATGAAGATCGGAGAATTGGCCAAAGCCACCGCCACACAGATCGAGACGATCCGATACTACGAACGCGAGGGCCTGCTGCCGGAGCCGGGACGCAGCGGCGGCAATTACCGCGTCTACGACAAGACGCATGCGCAGCGGCTGTCTTTCATCCGCCGTTGTCGTGCGCTGGACATGAACCTCGACAAGATCCGCGTGCTATTGCGGTCCAAGGACGCGCCTGCCGAGAACTGCGCCGAGGTCAGCGTTACCCCAAGACAGGCTTACCCATATTCGCAGGGTGAGACGACACAGCGAGCCATTCCGCACTGATCATTGCCTCTACCAAGAGGGCCATCGTTTCTACACTTTTGAAATAGTGAAAAATCACGTTGCAGTCAAATCCATCGCTATACGTAGCTTCTATTGAGACCATCATCGCGGCGGCTGTCGGCTGCCTAGGTATCTCCTCAATGGCCGACAGTGCCTTTGGTGTTGGGCGGAAACCTTAGGAGGCCGCCTGTCTATCTATGTCGAGGTGTCGTAATCGGCGCTCGCAGGTGCGATCGCCGTCGATAGCGGGGTACCGCAAAGTGCTTCCGATTAATGGAGTACTAACGCAGGTTGCCCGTGTGACCGAGCGAATACCGTCCAGGTTGTGGCCACACAGTTAAGCCATGGGGCTCCTGACCGACTTTTACTTGTGCGATTTCCCCTGAGGTGGTGTCGATTCGGTAAACCACATCGTCGAATCGGCCCGATAGCCACAGGTACTTTCCGTCAATGCTGAGGTTGCCCATGTCTGGGCTGCCGCCACCGGGGATGGGCCATCGAGCGATGATCTTGTCGGTGGCGAAGTCGATCACGGTGACACCGCCGGACCCGTGGGGCGCGCCATGAATATTGTGTGTGCCGCGGTTTGCAACGTACAGGTTCTTGCCGTCGCGGCTCGGGTAAAGACCATGGGCGCTGAGCCCAGTGGAAATGAAGCCAATTTCCTTGAGCGCGTCACCGTCCACTATGTGCAGGCCATCGGCATCCATGTCGGCAACATAAAATTTTTTGCCATCTGGCGAGACGCGGATATCCTGTGGCATGCCTTTGCGTGAAGTACAGATCTCGGTGGCGCCTGGATCGAACGTCTGCGCTGCTTCCTTCAAGCGCGTGCGCGGCATCGTGAGCTTCAGGTAACCCAGAACTGTGCGGTTCACTAGGTCGATCTTTGCGACACTGCCCTCGAACTCGCAGGTGAACAAAGCGTAGCGGCCGTCGATCGAAAAGTCGGCGTGGTTGATGCCGCCGCACTTCGGCGTTTGGATCGAATACTGCAGTGCCATGGTGTGTGGGTCGCGGAAGTCAAGTCGCTCTCGCGCTTCGGCAACCACGATGGCCGATTTGCCGTCGGGTGTGAAGTACAGGTTGTACGGATCATCGACGGGAATTGCCTTGCCCGGCTTGCCTGTGCGCGGATCAATTGGCGTCAAGCTGCCGTCCTGGCGCCGCTCGGCATTGTTGGCCACCCAAAGCGTCTGCAAATCCCATGACGGAACGACGTGCTGCGGCGCGATACCGACCTTGAATCGGTCGACGACCTTTAACGTGGTCGGGTCGATTACGTAGACGTCGTTCGACCGCAGGTTGGGGACGTAAACGCGCTCTAGGTGGTCGCGCAGCGCAGGGCTCAGATGCCCTGGACCAGTCTCGCTATAAAGATTGTGGGGGTCAACGACTGGCGGCATTCCAGGCACACTCATGATCGGTGCGGGAGCCGAGGCGTCCGCGCCGACTGCCGATACGGTGCCGTACAAGAGGCCCGCGACGATTGCACTATTGGCGACGAGGAATACCAAGCTGATGCAAGAGGCTCGCTTTACTTTCACATTCATCTCCTGTGTGCCGGCGCTGCAGCCGGGGTTTCGTCCATACAATTAGGCTTTTGGGTTGCCGACAACAAATGCGTGGCGAGCAACGAGTACTTCACCGCGCTCTCTCGTGAGTGAACCACGCGTCGAGCGAGTGTCGCCCACCACCGACAATCAGCAAGAACGTCGCGCCCAGCAACATCGTTATGTCGGCTCGGGCCTCGTGCAGCATGCTCCAAAAACCATAGCGCCCAAACTTGCCGACGTGGAAGATCCACCAGTCGTGCCCGAGCAGGATCGGAATTTTCGTGGAGGCAATGGCAACAATCATGATGATGATGAGCGGGATCGCCGCAAGTCGCGTGGCGAGTCCGAGAATGATCATTAGCCCACACACCGTTTCGACGATGCCCACGAAGGTACCCAATACCTCCGGCCATGGGAGACCGATCGCGGCGAAACGCCCGGGGCCCAGTAGATCGGGGAAAATCAGTTTTTGAAGTCCCTCCGGAAAAAACACTGCCAGACCGACTGCGAGGCGGATCAGAATCGTTGCGCCGCTCTCGGAGGTGCTCAGCCAGGATTTCGCGTTCATGTGGACCGCCTGAGTGTTTCCGGTCGGGCTCGACGTTTGGTGTGTTCGCTGGGCTTTCCGATATGCGATGTGGGCGAGGGGGCGGAAGATTTCTTTCTTAACTTTTGACCCGCATTGGCCGAGCCGGCGCCATCGGGCTTCAACGCTTCGGCTTTGGTGGGATGGCCTGCCGTACTAAAGCGCAGCTCGTCTTCGAACAGTTCACGAAACAGTTCCCAAACCTTGGTCTTTGCCAATGCAAGCGCCGCCAATCCGCTTTTGGTGACGACATAAAGCCGTCGCCGACGACCGGAGACTACCTTCGTCCGCGAGCGAAGATGCCCACTCGTCTCCAACCCGTGCAATAGGGGATACAAGGTCCCGGCGCTGAGCTTGTAGCCGTGTCTTCCCAATTCTTCGATGATGCCCAGTCCGAAGATCGGCTCGTGCGCCGCATGATGCAGGATGTGAAGTCGGATGAGGCCGGTAAGCAAATCGCGTTCACCCATTTCTCCGTCCTCCGTCAAAGGCCGGCCAGACCGGCCAGCACCGCACAAAGAATGACCACCAGCCAGGGTGGCACCTTCCAGATCACCAGCAACAAGAACGCGACACTCGCCAATGCGAAATCGGAAGCGGTGAAAATCGCACTGGTCCAGACCGGGTGATAGAGCGCGGCCAATAGCAGGCCAACCACGGCGGCGTTCACGCCTTGCATTGCGTGTTGCATGCCCGGATGGCGGCGAACCCCTTCCCACAGTGGGAGAGCACCGATCACCAGCAAGAAAGCGGGTAGGAAAATCGCGGTGAGCGCGATGGGGGCGCCCAGCCAGCCATTCGGGCTTTTTGTCGAGACGGCGCCCAGGTATGCCGCGAAAGTGAACAATGGCCCTGGAACGGCCTGTGCCGCCCCATAGCCGGCCAGAAATGCGTCGTTGGACACCCAGCCGGCCGGGACGACTTCTGCTTGCAGAAGTGGCAGGACCACGTGTCCGCCGCCGAACACCAAGGCGCCTGCCCGATAAAAACTGTCGAACAGCTGAAAAATGTAGTTGTCACTTTGCGTAGCAAGGGCCGGCAGCACAATCAGGAGCGCGACGTATGCGCTCAGCGCTAGCACTCCTGCCCGTCTTCCCAATGCAATCGGCAGCGGGCTATGCGGCACTGTTGACTCCGTGGAAAGCCACGCCCACCCCACGAGGCCGCCCGCGACAATTACAGCAATCTGCCCAAGCATGCCCGGAAGCCATCCGACAAGCACTGCTGCGGCGACGGCCAAGCTCGCTCTAGCCCGATCCGGGCACAGCTTCTTGCCCATGCCCCAAAGTGCCTGGGCGATCACGGCCACGGTGACAATTTTCAGCCCATGCAACCACGCACCATCGGGAGCGCTACCCATGCTGGTCAACACGAGGCCAAACAGCACCAGCGCAACGGCCGAAGGCAGAGTAAATCCCAGCCAGGCAGCCACAGCCCCTGGAATTCCGCCGCGAAAGAGTCCCAGCGCGATGCCAACCTGACTGCTTGCGGGCCCAGGCAAGAGCTGGCAGAGCGCGACGAGCTCGGCGTACGCGTGATCGTCGAGCCACTTGCGGCGTTCAACAAACTCGTCCCGAAAATAACCGAGATGGGCGAACGGACCTCCGAAGCTGGTCAGTCTCAGCCTCAGGAATACCAGGAAAATTCGCACCAGGGACGCCCTGTGCTCGGGGATGGCCACTAGGAGGCCGCGTTGCGTAGAAATAATGAATATCGCGAATTGTGATCGATTATCGATATCGTAAATCGATAGTAAAATTTCCGCAAGTTTCTGGCCGCCCGTGATGGCCCATTGACGGCAGTCGCTGTAGGAGTTCCGCATGAAAAACCTCGGTGTCCTGACATTCCTGATTTTTTTGGCGTCCGGAGTCCAGGCGCAGGACACGACGCCGCCCCCTTCCGATTCAGCCGGGGAAAGTGAGGCGTATGTTCCCGGCCTGGGCGACATGATGGGTGCAATCCAGGTCCGTCACGCCAAACTCTGGTTTGCTGGGACGGCCAAGAATTGGCCCCTGGCCGCTTATGAAGTCGACGAAATCAAGGAAGCCCTCGATGCCGCCGCCATATACCAACCCGAATTTAAGGGTAGACCGGTCGCCGCGATGATTGACACGGTTGCAATCAAGCCGCTTGCGCAAGTAGCAAGCGCGATTGCCGCCAAAGATCCGGTGCGCTTCAAGAAGGCTTTCGACGAACTGACCGCCGCTTGTAACTCCTGTCATCAAGGAGTCGGCTACGCCTTCATTTTGATCAAGCGGCCAAGCGTTCCGCCGGTTACGAATCAACGTTTCAACGAATGATGAAATCCCCATCTCATTTGACGACCCGTCGGCAGATACCGGTTCCTGCGCGACGGCGCTTCCTCTTCACGGCGCCAGCGCGCCAACACTGGAAACTTACGCCGCAAGCGGAACCTGAAGGTCGTCATTTGTCGCAGAGTCGCTCAAAATCTCCGGTCTGAATGGAAGTGTGATAGTGAAGCACGTTCGGCCTTTTGCAGACTCTGCACTGACCGTACCCCCATGAATCTCGACGATAGACTTGGTGATTGCCAGCCCCAGGCCCACGTTTAATGTATCTCCCTCTCGGCGGGAGGCGTCGACGCGATAAAGCCGTCCAAAAATCTTGGGCAGATGTTCTGCAGGAATTTCCGGACCCGGATTTCCGACGGTGACCGAGGCCATTCCCGCGTCCTCGCGAATGCGAACGTCGATCATCATTCCTTCTGGCGTGAAGCGTAGAGCGTTCGACAGCAAATTTGACAAGGCGCGTTGGATCATCAGTCGGTCGGAAAGGACCGTCGGCGCCGCCCCGCTCTGAACCAGACTCACTTGGCGCTCACTTGCCACGATCTCGAAGAAATCGAGTAATTTCGCCACTTCCTCGCGCAGATCGGTCGTCTCCAGCTTTGGCACGACCAGGCAATTGTCAGCGTTGGCAAGAAAAAGCATGTCTTCTATCATTCGCGACAGACGTCTGAGTTCTTCCAAGTCAGACTGCAGCGTTGCGTAGTATTCCTCAGTATCGCGCTTGCGGCTCAAGGCGACCTGAGTCTGCAGCATCATGTTGTTAATCGGCGTGCGCAGTTCGTGGGCAATATCCGATGAAAACTCCGAAAGCCGCCGGAACGAATCATGGAGGCGCGCCAACATCCTGTTAAAGGCGGATATGAGATCTTGCAGGTCGCTCGGTACGTCCGCCATCGGTATTGGCTTGTCGAGCTGCGAGGTCGAAACGTTCGCCAGCATCGCCGACACATTACGTAAAGGCGAGAGTCCTTTGCGCACGGCCATCCAGCCTATCAATCCCATAGCAAGCGAACCCAAACCAATGCCAAACCACAAGAATCTCCTGAATGCCCGTAGAAAGTCTTCGTCGCTGGTTATGTCAAGAGAGATCGCCACCTCGGCAGGTTGACTGCCCGGTACGCCGAGCGCGACACGATCGGCTGCGGTCCGGTAGGTACGGTTATCCGATGACCAAGTCGCCGGCTGCGACTTGCCCATTGCCGCGCTTTCAACCAAGTGCCTCACGACCTTCGGTTGTCCCATCGAAAGCAAAACGGTTCCATCGCTCCCGACTATCGTTATCGCGCTGTGCGGATGACCAGCCATTACCGTATTGTGCAATTGCTCCTGTAGTACTGCGATGGATTCGTACGACGCGCTGTTCCCGAGAGTGTCACGGATCACCTCCATCTTGCCGTCCAGTTCCTCGAGATGGTGCATTTGGAACTGTCCTTCGACCGCACGCCCAAAGAGCATTCCTGCGACGAGCAGAGCGAAGGCCACCGAGCCGGCGAAAAGCAGACTGAGGCGTGCCGTCAGGGAAATGGGAGATTTCATCATGTCCACGTCGATTCAAAACTGACCCACCGTTGGAATAAATCCCTCAGACTCAAACGTCGATCGGCGTCGACGCTTTCATCGTTCAGGAGCCTCAAGAACATAACCCATGCCGCGTATGGTGCGGATGAGCTTGACATCGAAGTCGTCATCGATTTTGGCGCGCAAACGACGCATGGCGACCTCGATAACGTTCGTGTCGCTGTCAAAGCTCATGTCCCACACTTGAGACGCAATTAACGATCGCGGCAATACCTCCCCCTGCCGCCGCATTATGAACTCGAGCAGAGTGAACTCCTTGGCGGTAACGCCAATTCGTTTTCCCGCTCGGGTGACGCGACGGCTTGTGAGATTGATTTCTAGATCGGCGACCTGGAGCTTTTCGACCATTTGGTTGGCCTTTCCTCGACGCAGAATGGCGCGAACCCTTGACAGCAGTTCAGCGAAGTCAAATGGTTTCAATAGATAGTCGTCAGCGCCGAGTTCAAGTCCTTTTACACGGTCAACGATCTGATCGCGCGCGCTCAGGATCAAGACCGGGACATGCCTTTCGGCGCGACGCATCCTTTGCAGGATCTCCCATCCGTCAATCCCTGGCAACATCACATCGAGGATTACGAGGTCGTAGATTTCCGTCAGGGCCAAATGTAGCCCGTCCCTTCCATCTCGCACACCGTCGGTAACGAAGCCGGCCTCGGTCAGTCCGCGCCTCAGATACTGCTCCGTCTTAAGTTCGTCTTCGATGATCAGGATTTTCATGTCTGGCCGCAAGCTCCCCTGAAAGGAAGACAGTTTGAAGGTAGAACCTTTCGCCCGGGTTTATCCCGGGGGGTTCGAATGAAGAAGTCGCGATTTACGGAAATCGCAATCGCCGGGGTTCTCGTTGAAGTCGATTCCGGAGTACCGGTCGACGAGGTATGGTGCAAGCATTGCATCAATTCGCCGATGTGCTACTAGCCGAAAACCATATGCCGCGGATTGGCGCTTCGGAACGGACGCCAGCCAAAGTTCTAAAGTCGGAGAGCACTCGGATCCAGCGCATGCTCGCGGAGTCGGCGCTTAAGAAAGAGGCGATCAACGACGAGGCGATCAAGATCATCCTCGTGAACTTGTAACGCTGTCCAAGCGCCAGCCCCTGGTCAAGCGGCCTGCGCGCCAGATTGGCGTGTCGATCCGGCGAGCCTGCAGATCGGTGAGCATGTCGCGGGCGGCGCACAACAGAGGCACCACCAACACTGCGAGGCCCGATGCTGTCGTCATAGCAGTCGTGAACACGGTCGTTGCCATGCACAGGCGATGGGGTTCTTGGACGTGCCATGAACGGCGGCGACTCGATGGTTATGGCTTGGAATCGCGAGCGGACTTGGCGGATTCGCTGAGCCGTGAAGCTCAACCCTACGACGAAATCCAAAAACAGCGCCAAATGCGGGCGCTGCAGCGAGATGAGCCGACTATGCCCAACGAAGTCTGGGCGATAGATGTCTTGAGGGAATAGCTCTAACGAACGTGGCGCTTTCACAACATTGAATCGCCCCAATGGGTGATTGCGCGACGCCCTTGCATTCGAGGTTGACACAGGCCTCCGGTCACTGCGCGCGAGTGGCGCTTTTGGACTGTCTGTTTAATTGGAGAAGCCTACGACACTCCACCGCCATGGAAGATTACAAATTTGTAATGTTGACGTCACCGAACTGACGGAAAGCGTACGTCATATTGTTAGGGACCGAATAAGCGACCCTAAGTAAGGCTGCATCCCTAAGGATCGGATTTTTCTAGCGCCAGATTTGCTCGGCATGAGGCATGCCATGGGTGGTTGAGCGCAACGCGACTGCCGAAATGTTTTCCTAATAAGCAAATGATCAAGGAGAATCGAAATGCGGTTAAAGGAAATACTGCTAGGGGTCACTGCATTGATGTCCTTGGCGCTTTTGGCGCCGCAGGCGCAGGCGATCCCCGCGTTTGCTCGTCAAACCGGAATGCCCTGTAGTGGTTGTCATTACCAACACTTTCCGGTTCTCAACGCTTTTGGTCGCCACTTCAAGGAGGGTGGATTTACACTGGTCGGTAGCGAGGAAAAACTGGAAGCAGAGAATCTTTCGATCCCCGTAGTTCTGAATGGGAATTTTGAGGTTTACTCGCAATATCAAAAGACCAACGGCGCCGGTACTCCTACGACAAATGGCAAAACCACTACTTCTGAATGGCAAATTCCGCAATCCGCAAGCGTTTTCTTCGGCGGTCGCGTAGGTGAGCACGTCGGTTTCGAGGCCGAAGTCGCGGTCTACCCGACCCCAGCCGGCCTGCTCAATTACAAGATGCCAATGGTCTGGGATGTGGGTCCGGTAAGTGCCGGGGTTGTCATATATGGCACGGCGGTGTACGGCCCTTCCTTTGGCTTGGAGGTGCTCAATACCGGCGCCAATGCGGTCCATCTGTTCAACCAATTTAACTTGCCGGTGATTTCCGCGCAGCAATACCTGAACACGGGCACCCCTGCCATGGGGGCGGATCTGATCGCTAGTAATGAAATGGGTTTTGCTGTTCTGGGCAAGTACTTGCCGGACCAGACGTCCAGTTCCGGCAGTCCGACCTCCAATTACCTGCGCCTCGCGTGGACCCCTAGTCTGGGTCACGGTCTGGATTTTGGCGTTGGCGTTCAGTATTTCGGTGGTACGTCTTCTTCCACCGGCAATGTCCCTGGCACCGTCGGCTCCGGCGGAAACGTCTTTGTTCAAAGTCCCCTGCCCCCCACTGCCGCGCAACCCCTGATAATGTCGGGCATCTTTAATACCAGGGCGACCGCGGTCGACGCGCAATTGATGGGTAACGTAAGGGATATGCCTTATTTGATCATCACGTCCTTTGCGACCGCACCCAGCAGCGGAGCCCCCTCGGGAGTTCTCGGTGGGTTTCAAGGCAATCTTTACAACCCGGGAACTTCTACGCGCAAATCCTTCAACGTAGGAGGCGAGCTTGGCATCATTCCGGAAATAGTGACATTGCAATTGGGCTATCGTAGAGGAGAGAGCGGATTTGCCGTGGGGTCAACCAGCGATGCGTCCGACAATGCGGTGCTCGTCGGTGTGACCTATGCCTTGTACTGGAACGCCCGGCTTGATCTTAGCTTTACCCACTATAGCGGCGACATGTATAACAGTCTCTCCCAGCAACTTCAGGGACCCACTTATGCGGGGAACAATGTGACTAATTTGAATTTTATAGTGGATTTCTGATCCTACGTTCACAAACCATTGTGTTTGTAACCCTCGTCCAAAAGGCGAGGGATTTTTTTTGGAGCCTCGTAAACAATATCGGCACCAGCTTCGGATCAAAGATCGTTTAGGACGCGCTCTCTCGCTTTCTTCGCCTCTTCTTCGGTGATTAATCCTTTGTTCTGGAGATCCCTGATTTTCTCCAGCCGCTGCTCCACGGATTCGCTGATACCGGGAGCGGCCTTGGTCGTCGGGGACGATGCAGGATTCATATCCCCGCATTGGAGCTGGGCGTGTAATCCGACGTTGGTTATTTTCATGCTGACCGTCTTGGTGAAATCAGAACATCCCGCTTTCTTGAGGGTCACCTTGCCGTAAAGGGGTTCCTTTTCCTTGGGGTAAGTAGTCGGAAAAACATCCTGCGGGTTGATCTTGAGAGGAGTCACGCCAATTTTCTCACCCATCACGTAGACGTCTGCCCCGCTCGGTTCGGATTCGATGTTGATGGGATTGTTTCCAGCGGATTGGGCTTGAATGAGATTGATCCCGCCGTCCGTCGACGAACAACCCGCCGCGAGCAAAAGAGCGAAGAGCATCGATAAACGTCTTGGGCGATTCAAAAACATAAGTCCTCCGATTTGTTGACGCAAGTCATGCGTGAAGGCCACTGCCGTCTCGGCAACTGGGCGGCCACAGCGCCGAGGGTTCTTCACCTGGAATGACATTTCGGGCAGTTCCGCGTTCATTGTTCAGACAGAAAGTGGCACGGTTCGATTCATGAGTCAACAGAAATCAGGTCAACCGCCGTTCACTAGCTTAGAGGCTTTGTCCGCCACGAAGTGATTCATCGATTCATACAGATGGACGTGTCTTCACTTGAATCGGGCGAATAACGCTCTTTTGCGACCGGCCGATGTTTTGGCATTTTTCTCAGACGAATGCGATTGCGGATTTCGGCACGTTGAGCGTGGGCATCGCCGGATTTGGATGGCAATTCATTGGAGACACGTTTCTTCAGTGACGAGGTTGAGGTCAAAGTGCATACCATGCTGAAGGGCTGTTCCTTCACGGCCGCACAAATCTGCATAAGAGGTGTCATACACGGCCGTCGCGAGGCGCTCCTATTATCTGTACCGCTCCGCGGCACTCGCAGACGACATCGTCCGCCAGAAACCAACCCTGAAAGTGCGTCCGCGTGAGACAGTCACGAGCGCGAGTTGGGGTGGTCGGCTGCTGCGGGTCAGGTGGAGCGGCGCGGACCGCGAATGGAAAAAAACCGGTACGGGCACGTTCTCCCTCGAGTTGGGGGAAATCTAGCGTGCGCGCCAAATTGGGGAACTACAAACTCCAGGAGCAAAGGGGCAACTCCTCGACGGTAATAGTTTTTCAGAGCGATCGGATTCTGTTCAAATCTTAAGCACGCGACAGGCTCAATACCGGCGATGGAAGCTCCGTCTACACGAGGCGTCTAATGCGCATCGAGATCCGTTGGAAGGCAGGCGTCGCCGACGTCCATAAGGCCCTGGCGCAGCGCGCCTGGCTGCGACCGGTCGGCGCGATGCAAGGAATGGTCGCGCACGATCATTGAGCTGGGCTCGCAATTCCCGGTCTTACGACTTCCTGCCTGGATCCGCCTTATCTCCGAATGAATTTGTTACCCTGTCCCGTTGCAAGTTGAGCGACCGGTTCCGCTGTTGGCGGCCAGGCGACACAGGAGGGGAACATGGAAAAGCGCACGTTTCTACGCAGCGCGATCGGAATCTCCGCGATGTCCGTGCTCGAGTCCGTCGGCGCACGGACCGCGGCGCCGGCCGAACCCGTCCTCCTGACGATTTCGGGCCGGGTATCGCATCCGAACCGTGGACCTCTCGATGATGCCCTGGACCAGCTGATGCTCAAGCAAGGGGTTGCCTTCAAGCGGGCGCGGGCGTTTACGTATGCCGAGCTGGACGGAATGCCATCGTCCGAGATTCGGCCCGTTCTCGAATATGACGCCAAGCGGCACACGCTGCGCGGTCCCACCCTTCTTCGCCTGCTCGAAATTGCTGGCGCCTCCGGTGACGAGGGAACCCTGGTGAGGCTGCGCGCCGTCGACGGATACGCGGCCGCACCGACCCTGGCGGAGGTCACAAGATTCCAGTTCATCGTAGCGACAAGAATCGACGGGGAACCGCTTCCGCTCGGCGGTCTGGGGCCTCTTTGGGGCGTATTCGACCCCGGACGCATTCCGGAACTGGCCGGCAAGCCCCTCGCGGCTCAGTTCGCGCAGTGTCCCTGGGGACTGTATTCGGTTCACTTTCCCGAAGCCGGCGGGAAGTAGTCGTGCCGCTTGCTTTCGAACGCGCCGGTCACGGGACGCATGAAGGTCATTGCCGCGGCGCGCAGCGCCACGCTTGTGTACCGGATCGATACGCCGACCGGCAGCCTCGTTCCCGATCAGATTATTTAATTAAACCCGTGGTAGCGGAATTCGAGTCCGAATGCGTGCGTGCCGTGAAGAACAGCACAGCGAGAGCATGCATTGCGCTCTGCAAGTTTGAATTGCTGAGCGTCGCGCGGGAAGATTCTGAGCGCGACTGGATTTAGGGCCGAGTCAAACACATAGGCGACAGATGAGGCGTGCCGTCCCTTGCATGAATTTGGGGCGATGCACAAAACGGCTAAGCTCTAAGGCTGCCGCGCCACTGCAGGTTCAGTGTTTAGGAGGGAGATCTATGCGATCGCAGTGGTTCGAATCGACGATGGATGCAGCCAACAGGCTTTTGCACGTGTTCATGGCACTGGCTCTGCTCGTCGCCAGTCTTCTCCTCGTCTGGCAGTTCGTCGCCGACGTAATTCAGACGCTCAACTCGGGGCAGGTGGCGCAGGGTTTCGCGCGGGCGCTGGGCAACCTGTTCGTCCTGTGGGTCCTGTCATCGCTCATCTCGGCTGAGGTGCGCTACATGCGTACCGGGCACTTCTCCGTGCTCGTGTTCATCGAGGCGGCGCTCATTACGTTGTTGCGGCAGCTCATTATCATCCCTGTGGAAAGTGCAGGCCATCTTGAATCGTCGGCGTGGACGTACGGGCTCATTACCGCCGCCGTTATTGCGGTGGCCTTGACTTATTACTTGGTGCGACGCACGTCGGCTTCCAACGACGATGATTGCTCATTGGACCGGGCGCCTTTGAGGTGACGCGGGAGCAGTGCAAGTCCGTCCAATCGTCCAGACGCGGTGTGCCCGCTGCCTAAATTACCCACAGCAGTTGCTGTATTGTCCGTCGTACGAGAGCTACCGCATTTTCAAAGGGCCGATTCAAGGCTGCGTTGACTGGGAACGACTGCTTACGGTCGTAGCGAAAGACCGCACCGGGTCAGTCAGTTTGAAGCAAGTCGATTGAAAGGCCGCTCTCCAGTTGAGGGACTTTGAAGGGACTCGTACTGTCATGCACAGTCCTGTACAGAGCGGAATAGTGGACGGTTGGGTCGGAACAAATATTAATGAAGTCAACGCGTTAGGCAGGACGACTTGGCTACGAATCAAGACCTCCAAATT
>Ga0181521_10005680_pt1 | contig 13791 bp, 7 predicted proteins | sample PEATcosm2014_Bin_32_FD_119764 | JGI IMG/M metagenome (GOLD analysis project Ga0181521, IMG submission 119764) | Peatland microbial communities from MTU Mesocosm Facility, Houghton, MI, USA - PEATcosm2014_Bin02_60_metaG | ecosystem: Environmental > Terrestrial > Soil > Wetlands > Peat | place...
GGTCGTGGCGGACCAGTTGCGGTCGTGGTGGCGGGAGAACCCGTTTCTCTACGGTGTCAACTGGACGAGCGGAATCGAGGTCGGCATACGCCTGATCAGCTTGGTCTGGATACGACGCCTGCTGGACGCCTGGCCGGGAGCGCCCGCGTTGTTCGAGCACAACGATGCGGCGATGGACCAGGTCTACTGGCACCAGAGGTACCTGGCGGCACTCCAGAGTCGGGGTTCCTCGGCGAACAACCACGTCATCGCCGAAGCCGCCGGGCAGCTGATCGCAAGTTGCGCCTTTCCCTGGTTCGAACAAAGTGAAAGATGGCGCGCGGGCTCGGCGACACTGCTCGAACGCGAGCTGCGTCGCAACACCTTTCCGAGCGGCATGAACCGGGAACAAGCGAGCGACTACCAGGGATTCGTCGCCGAGCTCGGTATGTTGGCCGCCGTCGAAGCCGACCTCAGCGGTCACCCGCTCAGCGCTGACACCTGGCAGCTGCTCTGCTCAAGTGTCGACGCCACCGCGGCGGTGCTCGACGAGAGCGAACGGGCTCCTCGACAGGGCGATAGCGACGAAGGTAGGGCCCTGCTCGTCGACCCGCCCGGAACCATCCGCTGGGCGTCGCTCCTGGCGACCGGGGCGTCCCTCTTCGGGTCTGCACCGTGGTGGCCGACGACGCATGCGACCCTCATGAGCACTCTGCTGACGTCGTTGACGGATCGCCCGCCTATCGTCCGCGACAGGGCGCGCGAGCGACCCTCGCACTTTGCCGATGCCGGTCTGACTCTGCTGCGAACTGAGCCAGATCGCGATCCCGAGATCTGGTGCCGCTGCGACGCGGGTCCTCACGGCTATGGCTCGCTGGCGGCTCACGCCCACGCGGACGCGCTCTCGATCGAGGTGCGCTGCGGGGGGGTCGACATCCTGGCCGACCCGGGCACGTACTGCTACCACGGGGAGCCCGAGTGGCGCCGCTATTTCCGATCAACGTTGGGCCACAACACCGTAGAGCTCGCCACACAGGACCAGTCCCTGTCAGGCGGCCCGTTCCTGTGGCTCCGCCACGCCGTGACCAGCGCTGCGGTAGTCGAGCGCGGCGAAGATCGGACTATCCAGCACTGGTCGGCCGAACACTACGGCTACGAGGTGCTCAACCCACCTGCACGGCACCGCCGGAGTGTCCGGCTGGACAGTGACACTCGTCGCATCGATGTCGAGGACCACATCGGGACAATCGGCTATCACGCCGTCCGCATGACGTTCCATCTCGGTCCGGCTGTGTCGGCTGAGCTCGGCGAAGGCATCGCCCAGCTTCGATGGCCCGTGCGCACGCGGATCGGCTACGAGTCAGCCACGATGGCGCTGCCAGGCAGTTTGCATTGGTCGATGCATCGCGGCGAGTATCATCCGATTCTCGGCTGGTACTCTGACCGTTTCGGTGTCAAGGAGCCAACGACGACCTTGCTGGGTGAGGGGCATTGCAATGGTGAAGTGCTCGAGCTACGAAGTTCGATCCAATTCGCACGTTAAGGGACGCCGCTCGCGGTCGAGTGGCGTCCCTTCAAACAGCGTACAGAGATGACTAGTGTTGGCCAACAAGTATGTTGTGCGGGGGTAGCTTCCTTCGAACTGTTCATGCGTGTCGGCGCACTCTGACTGGCATGAGTCCGATCGGCTCTATCCACGGCCATTGCGGCAATTCGGCTCGCAACCGTAACGTCGGGCTCGGGCGCTCGTTTCGTCGCGCCGGACCGTCTGCACGCGGGTGGTACCCGTACGATGAGAAGGCCGTCAACGCTGCTGCTACCGATGCTCCATCAGTGGCGCGAGTCGAGCCTGTCCGACAACGACCTGTCAGACTACAGCACGACCTCGGGCCCTAGGTGAGCAATATGAGGACCGCGCTGTCGGCCACCTCTCGTGAGTTCCCGGTCATTGGCTTGTTCGGCAGGGTATTGCGATGCCTCGGGCGACGAACAGGGCCCCGTGAACAGGGCCGTCGTGACACTCGTTCACCCCGACGCGCATCCACTCGCGCGGTTCTGACAACGCTCGACCAGGCCTTCTCGTCGGTTTCGAACTTCCTCATCGGGGTGGCCGTGGCCCACATGGCGGGGCCGGCCGGACTCGGCAGTTTCTCTGTCGCCTACTCCTGCTGGCTCCTCGTAGCGAGCCTCCATCGGTCGCTTGTAACCGATCCCATGGCCATCGAGAACGACGCCGCGCACCGGGACGCGTTCGCGAAGCTCCGGAGGGGACTGGCCAGCGAACTGGCCATTGCCGTCGCCGGCGCAGGTGTTCTCCTTCTCGGCGGCGTCGCCCTCCTGCTCGGAGGGCAGCACGCGTTCGGCCTCGGCCTGGTTGCTGTCGCGCCGTGGCTTCCCTTCCTCGTCGTTCAGGACTTCTGGCGATGGATGGGATACATGCAGCGCAAGCCTGGAAAAGCGCTGGCGAACGACACCGTTTTCAATGTCGCCTTTGGCGTTTGCTTCCTCGCCTTACACCTTGCAGGGTCGCGCTCGCTCGTGCTCGTTATTGGGTCCTGGGGCTTCGGTGCGTTTGCCGGGTTCCTCTTTGGACTCTGGCAATTCTCGGTCCGCCCAACGCTTCGAGACGGGATTACCGGGCTGCGTGCCCGCTGGCATATCAGCAAGTGGCTCGCCGGGATCTCGCTGACGGGGACGGGCGCCACCCTGGCCAACACACTTCTCGCTAGCGCTATTCTTGGACCGACAGGACTTGGTGGGCTCCGCGCCGCCCAGACGCTTGTGCAAGGTCCCACGATGGTCCTAATCCAGGCGGGAGGCAGCATCGGCTTACCCGAGGCAAGCCGGGCATTCGAAGGGCGCGGATGGGCCGGGCTGCGAAAGGTTGCGCTCGTCGTGACCGCGGCGGGCGTTGCTAGCATCGCACTCGTCGGCGCGGTCGTGCTCGTCCTGGGAAGCACGCTTCTCAGGCTTGTATATGGACCCGCCTTTGCCAAGTACTGGCCGGCAACGGACTTTTCGGTCTTCGCCATCATGATCAACGTGGTTGGGCTCGGCCCCATCCTCGTCCTCAAGGTAACGAAATACACCCGCCTGCTGTTCCGAGTCCAGGTGATCTCATTGACGGTGTCAGTGCCCGCTGTGATCGTCCTCGCCCTGCTCTATGGTGTATCGGGAGCCGCCGCAGCATCGATCGTTATAGCGGTCGCTTGGCTCTCGGGGTTGCTGTTCTTCCAGCGGGTGGCTCACAAGAACGTACTGCAAGCTCAGTCGGAGGAAGCCCCTGCTCAGCAGTTCGAACATTCTGCAAGCCTCGAGCCCCCGGTCCAGATAGAGCTCCTATGATCTGTCGGCCGTTGCCGTGTCGGTATCAGTCGGGCTTGGGCGGGCTGCTAACGTCTGGGGGCTGGCGCGCGGTCTACGTACTGCTGAAAGCAGAAAAAACAGCAGGCGGTAATTCCGCAGGCGGGTCCCAGCGAGAACGGGACTGGTGCGTTCGTAGACCGTCGTTTCACCTTCGAACAGACGCGTCACGTGGTGCCAGGAAGGGGAAGACGTGGATGAGCAAGTCCTGAACCTGAGCGACTCGCTCCAGATCATCCGGCGATACCTGCGACTGATCTTGGCGCTGACTCTGCTCGGGCTCGCGGTCACGCTCGCCTACGTCGCGCTCGTGCCCGCGATGCCTTCGGCCCAATCGATCGTCCTTCTGCCACCGTCCTCGGCTGATGCCTCGGGTCAGCCGACACGCGATGTCGCCACTGAAGTCGAAATCGCCACGAGCCAACCCGTCCTTGAGTCCGCGGCTCGAAAGGTGAGGCTCGTCCTGAGTTACTCAGTCCTACAACATCGGATCGCGGTTACGGCGTTGACGACTGATGTGCTCCAGGTCACGGCCCAAGCGTCGACAGGGCGCCTCGCTGAGGACCTCGCCAACGCCGTCGCCAGAAGCTTCGTCAATTACTCGAACACCTCCTCGGCACAGTCGAACCAATCCCTCCCCGGACTCGAGCAACAATCCGCGCAACTCGGCCACGAGATCGCGGACCTTCAGCAAGAGATCAACACGACAGCAAACGTGCTAGCGCAGGAGACCCCAGGATCGATCGCCTATCAGCACACCCAACAAGTGCTCGTCTCGCTACAGGCGAGTGAGGACCAGTACAGGCTGCAGAGCGATGTCGTCAACAGCAATATCGTCCAAGCCAAGCTGAGTACACCCAGTTCCGGGGTTGGAACCGTGGTGCTGCAATCAGCCACGAGGACGATCCCACCATCCGCGCTGCGCACACCGACGCTGGCCGGGTTGGGCGCCCTTTGCGGCCTTGCGATCGGCGCGTTGATAGCGTTCGCACTCGGCCGCCGAGACCGAAGACTCCGCCGCCGTGACGACATCGCTAGGGCAGCTGAGGCGCCCGTACTGCAGTCGTTGTCTCCCCAGCACCCCAAGACTGCCAACGACTGGCTTCATCTCTTCCAAGATTGGCGACCCAGCGTCACCGACCGAGCCCGTTTGCGGAGAGTGTTTGATGACTTTGGCATCCTCGACACTGTCGACGCGCGCCAGCTGGACAGCAGCTCGGTGTCGGCACCGCTGAGTGAGAACGCGAGCGTGCCCATGAGCTGGCGAAGGCGTCCGCTGAGCAGCAGTTCGACGTCAGCGTCCGGCGCATCTCGAGGGGACGCGTCGTTGCCAGTCGCGAAGCGATGCTTCGGTCTCACGGTGATCGCCCTAGCAGGTGACCGCCACGGGTTGACCGTGGCACCCGAGTTGGGAGTGTTCGCCGCCACCCTCGGCATCTCTGTGGCGTTCGTGGTCGGCACGGATCATGAGTCGACCGCCACCTTGAGGAGAGCGTGCGCGGCGCGAAATCGCGAATCGAGCGCGGCGCGCCAGAACCTGTTCACCTACGAGCGTCCGCCCGACGTTGAATCCGAATGGACGGCTCTTACCGTGACTCTCGTCGTCGTGGACCCCAAGACGGCCGACCTCGTGGACTGGAGCCTTCCCTCGCCCTCGCGAGTGGGCCGCTCGGAGGCGACAATTCTGGCGGTGTCGTCAGGGTTCGCCGTGGCCGAGGAGCTAGCCGTCGCGACCAAGTCCGTCGCTCGCGATCTTCCTCCGGTGACCGGCATCCTGGTCGCGAACCCGGACCCGGCCGACAAGACGACGGGCCAGTTCCCACCCGTGGCCGGCCGCCACACTCCGCGAGAGCTCACCTCCATGACGGAGATTGCCCGATGAGCCGCGTTGGCTGCTGTCTTGTTGGAATGTCCCCGATGTTGATGGCATCGGCCGTCGATGACCGTCGACGAGTCGCTGCACGAAAGACAAGGACGTCCTCATGACGGCCGAGACCCCGGGCTACGTCCGGATCGACGCACCGGTTCAGGAGATCCCCGATGAGCCCCAGCCGTCGCGCAATTACGTCGGCTCATTCTTAAGCCTGCGCGTCGTACAAGCCGCCCTCAGTCGCCGTCGCCGCTTCTGGACGACCGTGGCCCTCGCGGGCTTGATCGCGGGGATGGCGGTCACGGTGGTCATACCCCGGGACTACACCGCGACGGCGACATTGGTGCTGGTCCACAACCCGAACGACGACCCGACCCTGGATATGGAGACCGACGCGGCGCTCCTCGACACAGCTGCGGTGGCTCAACAGGTCATCAACCGTTTGGGACTCCACATGACGGCCTCCAAGCTGATGGGCCAGTACAAGGACGTGGCAGTGACCGATGCCGTGCTGCAGATAAGTATCACCGGGCCAACGCCACAGGACGCGATCAGTCGAGCGAACGCGCTGATCGCCTCCTTTCTTAGCGTCCGAACGGGCATCTTTGAGGACCAGAACCTGGCTGTAGTGGGAGTCCTACAGGGCCAGGCGAACAGTATTCAGAATCAGGAGAAGTCCCTCAGCCAGAGGATTCGGGCAGTCGGACCGACGGCAGGTACGTCGTCATCGCCACTTGTGGCGGCCCTTGCACAGGACATCACCCAGGCGGCACAGCTGCAGCAGACGATCGCGACTGACAACCTCAACACAATCCAGGTCGTAAGAGGCACCCAAGTGCTGGTGAAGGGTATCTTGGTGCCGCATTCTGCGGTCAAGAGACTCGTCGTCGATGGTGCCTCCGGGCTCGTCGCCGGCTTGGCGCTCGGAATCGGCCTGGTGGCTGCACAGACGATCATCTCCGACCGGATTCGACGACGTGAAGAGTTCGCTGCGGCACTCGGCGCCCCGGTCGCGCTAAGCGTAGGTAGGATCGGACGTCCACGATGGATGCGCGTGCGACGACTTCGCCGGCGCCTGAAGCGACCCAACCAATCTGTGCGTCGCTTGGCGCGACACGTGCGATCCGAGTTGGCGGCCGCCCCCGGATGTCAGGGTCTAGCCGTCGTCTCGATCGACAGCATCGAGGCATCTGTTCTCGCCGTCGCCGAATCGGCACGGGTCCTAGGTGCCGAAGGCAAGCGGGTGATCGTCGTCGACTTGTCTCCCGGTGGACTGCTCGGACGAGTTCTCAATCTCAAACAGCCGGGAACGCGCGAAACGTCCATTGCGGGCACAAAGTTGCCCGCGGTCGTCATCGTCCCGCCGGACGATGATCAAGCCGGCGCCGCGACGCCGGCAAAGTTGGACCCATCCTCGCTAGGACCAAAAGGGACGTGGCCGTCGACCCAATTCATGCTTGTGCTGGCCGATCTCGATCCGGCAGTCGGGGCCCACTATCTCAGCGACTGGGTCGCTGAAGCTGTCGTCGTCGGCACCACTGGACGTTCCAGTGCGAGCAAGGTGCGGGCAAATGCCGAGATGCTCGAGGTTGCCGGCGTCACTGTTGCCTCTGCGATGCTCGTAGCGGCTGATCGTAATGACGAAAGCGTGGGCGAGGCCCCCAACCAGCCGTGGAACGAGCGTTACCGACCCATGGACAGAGAGCAGGGGTCCGTTAGCACCACCGGCGAGCCTTGAGCACTCTGTCGCTGCCAGCCATCCCGGCCGCAGCTACGCCAGCCCGTGACAGAGCCGTTCGTCGGCGCGTCACCGTGGTGTGGGTGCTGCTCTTCTTCAACGTGCTGTCGTACGCCACGCTACCCACGATCGTCACAATTCCCCACACAATCGGGAAGCTCCTGACACAGGGGGCGCTCGTCCTCGCAATACTGCTGGCCCTGACTGTGAACCGCCGCCTGTTGATCCGTCCGAACCTTTTTCTCACCCTCTGGAGCGTGCTCGCCGCCTTCGCCCTGATGATCACCATTCGAGGCGAGGTGAGCCTCGGATCCGACTTCCGGGCGTTTCGTCTGATCGGTTTCGTCTCGGTACTTTGGCTTCTTACCCCATGGTGGGGCCGTCGAGACCTGATGCTCTTCCGCGCGTACGTGCGCTGCCTCGTCGCGATCCTGGCGCTGGTGCTCGTGGGCTTCGCCCTCTCGCCTCACAATGCCTTCGCGTCCCAGGGCCGCCTTGATGGGGATATTTGGCCCATCCCTCCCACGCAAGTGGCCCACTACGCAGCGGTTACCGCAGGCTTGATCGCCGTCTTGTGGTTCTGCGGACTCATACACCGGAAACTGGCCCTGACGCTGTTCATCGGCAGCACTACTATCCTCGTCCTCACCCACACCCGCACTGCGCTGGTCGCGACGTTAGTGGGGATCCTGGTAGCCGGAATCAGTCTGTTCACCCGTCGCCGGCGCGTCCGCAAAGTGTTCTTCACCGCGCTGCTGGTTGCACTGATCGGCATTCTCATGTTTCTCCCGGCGTTGACCACGTGGTTCGACCGGGGCCAGAGCACCCAGGAGTTCACCGCGTTCACCGGCCGGACCGCCGTGTGGTCGGCGCTCGTTCACGCCCCGCGGTCAGAACCGGAGATCCTGTTCGGGTTTGGCCTGTCTAACAATTCCTTCAACGGCCTCCCGATCGACAACAGCTGGCTCGCCTTGTACCAGGACCAGGGTCTAGTCGGCGACGTCCTCTGCGGCCTCATTGTGCTGGTCTTGCTGGTCACGGCCGCCTTCAGGCCGCGAGGCCCGGCGCGGGCGCTAGCGCTCTTCTTGCTGGTCTACTGCCTCATCGCCTCGTTCACCGAGACCGGGCTTGGCGGGGCCTCCTCGTACCTGCTCGAGTTGACGGTCGCGGCATCACTTCTGGCACCAACGACACCCCAGGCGCTCTTGAGCCAAGCCTAAGCTCGTGAAGATTCCGATCCGATGCTCCGAGCGGCGAGACTCGCTTCGTCGACCACGAGTCAGGCATTCTCTCGCTGAGATCAGCCTCGCTCGGCGACCATTCCTGACCCGACTTCGGCGGCTCAACTTTGAAAGGCCTGTTCACGAGGTCGCGGTGAGGCGGTTTTTGCCCTACATCGCGTGATCGGGCTTGATCAGGCGACGCGCGAGCGCCAGGCGGAGGTGTCGACACCGAGGGCGGCGAGGATCTCGGCCTGGAAGGGGCTCGGCCGGGTCACGACCTGACGTTGGTTGCCGTCCGTGTCGCTGAAACGGACCATCCGGATCCGCTCGAGCTCACGAAGGCCCCGGCGCGCGGAGAGGTGCTGGCCTTCGAGGTCGGGGTCGGTGAGCTTTCGGGCCTTGAGGTCGAGGGTCATCACGGCTTCCAAGACAGCGGCGAGCACACAGATGGCGACATGTCCCCGCACGCGCTTTTCGGTGTAGTGGAAGACCGGTCGCAGGGCGAGGAAGTCCTTCAGCACCCGAAAGCGCCGTTCGACCGACTGGAGGGCCTTGTAGTGGCCGACGACCTGTGCGGTCGAAGCGGTCTTCTTATCGAGCGAGGTCGTGATCACATAGCGGCCGGAGAGGAGATTCTCCTCGTAGTCCATGGCCTCCTCGTCGTAGTCCCAGGTGAAGACCCCGTGGGTGATCTTGGTCGAAAAGCAACGGGAGACCCCTGAGTCTCTGAGGATCCGGTCTGCTGCGGCGCCAATCTTGGCGGGATCGACAAGACGCCCCTTCCGCACGCGCTCCGCCAGTGCGATGAGTCGGTCCTCGGTGCGAGCGAGGAGCTCGGAACGTCGCCGGTCGTCGCGCACGTGACGGCGGGGCGAGTCGACCACGACATAGCGTCGTGATTCGTGGATGACCTCGGTGGCCTTGGTCCCGTCGTCTCCGACTGCGACGAACACTGCTTCATCGCGCGCGGCGGCCTCGAGCACTGAGGCGATCGCCGGGTCGCGATGGAGCCGTGTCGCCAGCACGTGGTCGAAGCCGTTCGCTTTGACCAGGGCGAGGTTCTCCTCTGAGATGAGGCCTCTGTCTGCCACGAGCGCGATGCGCCCGACCCCGAAGCGTGCCTGCAGGTCGGCCATCACCTCGGCCAGTGTGGAGCGGTCCGCAGTGTTGCCCGCGAAGACGTGATGGGCGATCGGGATGCCGTCGGATGTGACGAGCAGTCCGATCACGACCTGGGGACGATCCCCGCGGTGATCGCGGCTGTAGCCGAAGGCCTTTGAGGCAAAGCGGGCCGAGGTCTTCTCCTCCCCCTCGAAGTAGGTGGAGGTGAGGTCGTAACAGACAAGGCGCAGATCGAGGTTCGCCAGGTTGCACAGCTCTGTGTAGCAATGCGCCTCGATCTCGTCCTTGAAGTCCGCGACCGCGTCGAGCGCCCGGTAGAGCCGGTCGAGCGACGGGGCGCTGCGCCCTTTAGGAAGCGCCGCGTCGGCGCCGAGCCAGTCGGTGACACAGCGCCTTTTGGAAGAGGGATCCGACAGCCGGTTCGCCACCATCGCGAAGACCGCGTCCGAGAGCCCGGCCGAGCGCCGGCGGGCACCCAGGGTGTCGAACAACTCATCGAGCGAAAGACGCGAGAAGTAGGCGTCACAAGCGGCCATCGCCCCATAAGAAGGAGCGGACTCGGCGGTGAGCTCGAGGGAAGCCCCGCGTCCCAACTGGGACGAGAGTGCATCGACGATGCGCTCGAGCTCGCCCGAGGCGGTCATCTCCGACACCTCGCCCAAACGGGCGACGATCCGGCTCCGGGGCTGGCCGTCCTCGTTGCGGAACGACTCGGCCAGTGTGAGATAGCGGTAGGTCTTCTTGCCGCTACGCACCGTGCTCACCTTCACGTACACAAATCACATATTACAGGTGTGTGATACCATCAGTCAATCATCTATTTGTCACTACATCTGACTTCGAAAACCTGACTATATCCACAGCTCGCCCAGGTCAGCAGGGGTGCGAGGCCATGGTTGCCGAGTTGAGCCGATTGCGGTAGGGACCGCCCTTGCAGGCGGCCCCCCGCACAGATCCCAGCGAGCGGAACTACCGCACTGGGCTCCTGCCTTGAGTACGAACGGCAAATCTCACGTCGGGATAGGGATGCAGGATCCGAGGAGGAGGCAGCCATCGGGCAATGAGACGGTTCATCCGCCCCCAAGTCAGGCGATGACGCTGGCTGCGCAGCCGTAGCGAACGGAGCCAGTACCGGCTGACCTCGGTGCGGAAGGCACGAAGAGCCCGATCGTTGCCGGGCACTGCGTAGTAGGCGAGATGTCCCCGCACCACGCTTTCGAGCCACCGCCCCTGTTCAGGGACGGGCAGATGCCGACGGCGCCTGAGCTGATCCTTGATCTGCTTCAGCTTCGTCCGCAGCCGCTTCGAGATGGTGATACGTCGCAGCCAGAAACCTCCCTTCTTCCCCTTCGCGCAGATGTGCGTGAAGCCGAGGAAGTCGAATGTCTCGGGCTTGCCGAGGCCCCGAGCCGAGCGATTCTTGGCGGCGTAACGCCCGAACTCGATCAGCCGGGTCTTGTCGGGATGCAGCTCCAAGCCAAACTTCGTTAACGCCGATTCTCACGCAGCGAAATCGACCCCACTTTCACGCGTACTCGAAGTGCAAGAGCTTGCCACCCCACCACGGGACAACGGTGTCGGGGATGTCGGCCGAGCGGAGCACAGGGCTGTAGGTGCGACGGTTTAGACGGACGACGATGTCCCCTGCGCGCTCGAGGATGTGCCCGCCAGTGTGGAGGAAGCGTCGTTGCAAGGTGTCCGGGGTGGCAGCCGCGTAGCCGGCACCGAGCCGGCGCCGCAATGATGCGCACACCGCGCCGGCGAGCACCGAGAGCACGACGTCGAGGTCGACGTTGAGGGGGACGGCACTCGCAAGGGCGTCGAGGTGAAAGCTTCTGATGGCCTCGGCGAGGCGTTGCTCGATGGTCATGCGTCGGGCGTAGCGCTCGATGAGCTGCTTGGCGCTCGAGGCGAAGTCGTTGGTGATGATGACCGTGGGCGCGTCGTGGCCGAGGCCGCGTACCACGAGCTGGCGGATTGGACGGGGGTAGGCGGAGAGAGCGACGACCTCGTCGACGACTTGGGGTTTGCGGTAGTTGCCGTCACGGTCGAGGGACACGGTCTTCCACGCCTTCGGGCCGATTGCCTCGACGTGGCGTTGCAGGGCGACAGAGCGCATGCGCAAGGTGATGAATCGCACGCCTCGTCCGTCGAGCTCGGCCAGGACCCCCTGGGTGGTGACCCGCTGGTCGAGGACCACGGTGGCGGGATCAGTGCCAGTTGTCTCGCGCCAGTGGTCGCAAAAGGCGAGCACCTCACGGGCCTGGGCGGCTTTGGAGACGTCCGCGTTCGCGTAGACGAGGTTGTGAGTGCCGGCGTCTTGGGCGAAGAAGGTCAGCACGGAACGGGTGCGCTGGGAACGCCTTGGTACATAGTGCTTCTCCAAAGCTGCGTCCTCGCCCCAGTGCATGACGGCGTGGAAGTCCAAGTCGAAGTCGCTGCCCTCGGCGAGACCGGTCCCTAGCATCTGGCGGTCGAGGGCGGCCAGGAAGCGTCGTTGGCCTTCGTGCGACAGCCGGTAGCTGTAGGTCGTTAGCGCGGTGGCCTTGGGCAGTGCCACGAGGCCGGCGAAGAGCCCAGCCGCGGGATCCGCCGCGAGGTCGTCGACGTGGCTGACGCGGCGCACCCCGACCAGCTTGAGCGCGAGTAGCGACAGCACCGAAGAGATAGCGGGAATCACTCTGGTGCCGGGGTAGCCCGCCTTTGCGATGAGGCCGGGCAGGTCGAGCGCGACCAGCTCAGGCACGGCCAGCAGCAGCCCGGCCAGCTTGGTCTCGCACCGTTTCGGCCAGTCCTCGAAGTCGATGACTGTGGCGCGGGGCAACGTCTCGCGCCGGGGCAGGCCCCGCTCGGCGTGCGGACGCGGCCACATGCGGGCAAAGCCTTCCTCGGCGAGTACCTCGGCCACTCCGGTCCGGTTGAGCGGCGTGCCCTCGACCGCCAGCACCTCGGCGATCTCATAGGCGGAACGGCCGAGCTGGCGCAGCTCGATGATGCGGGCTCGGGCTGCCTCCTTGGCCGGCGCCTCCTTCGGGCCTGGTCTGGACTCCACGAAGAAGTCGCGCCGTCCCGCCCGGAAGTCGCGAACCATCGACGCGAGGGTTTCTCGGCTGTAGCCGAATCGCGCGGCCGCCACCGGCCCGGCCAGACCCTCGAAGAGGTAGGACCGCAGCGCCTCATACCGGCGCTGGGTCGGATCCGACGGCGATGCGAAGAACTCGCCCCCCACTCGTATCGGGGCCGGTATCGCTGTCTGTTCCATACAGATAGTAGACCAGATCTGACACCGCAGTTCAACGATCGTCAACCGACCAGCCGCACGGCGAACTACAACTCTGTGATTTACCTTGTCCGAGGAGTACCTCCAATCCAAGCTTGGGTCCAGGGTCCATCGCTGCCCAGGCGGCTAGTTGAACTAGATCGCCGCCAGGACAGGCAGCGAGATCAGCCCCAGCTCGACAGCCCGCCACTTGCAGAAGCGTTACTCGAGAAGGCTCCTGTCAAGCGAAAACGAGATTCCGCCGGCCTCTCTTGGAGCAAAACTCGGACGCGAGAATCGGCGTTAACCGCTCACGGAGATCGTTGAGGAACTGCTTGGCATCACCGAGGTGCTCGAACCCGCACACAAAGTCGTCGGCGAACCGCACGGCGATCAGATCGCCCCGGGCATTGCGACGTCTCCACTGACGGACCCAGCGGTCGAACACGTAATGGAGGTAGACGTTGGCGAGCAACGGTGAAGCCGATGCTCCCTGCGGCGCTCCCACCAAAGTCTCCGACCAGCTCCCCTGTTCGATGACCCCTGCCTTCAACCACTTGCGGATCAGCCTCAACATGCGCCGGTCCGCTATCCGGTGCTCCAAGAACCTCTCGAGCCAGTCGTGATCAAGACTGGTGAAGAAGTCGCGGATGTCCGCGTCGAGCACCCAGTTCACCTTCTTCTGCCTGATCCCGACCGTGAGCGCATCGAGCGCATCGTGCGGGCTGCGCCCTGGCCGGAACCCATAGGAGAAGCCCAAGAAGTCCTCCTCATAGACAGCGTTCAGCACCTCGACGACCGCCCGTTGGAGAATCTTGTCCTCCAGAGCGGCGATGCCGAGCGGTCGCATCCGCCCGTCCGCCTTCGGGATGTACGCCCTGCGAGTCGGTGTTGCCTGGTAGCGCCCGCTGTGGACCCTTTGGTGTAGGTCCTCGAGGTTGGCTTCGAGTTCCTGCCCGTAGGCTCCCCACGTCACTCCGTCCACTCCGGTCGCCGCCTTCGGGTTGATCGCCACGTAGGCAGCTCTCAAGCGGTCGAGGTCGACATGGTGCAGCAGCGCCGTGAACCTTGCGTCCTTGTCCCTTCGTGCTACTTGTCGCACACGGTCGAGCCCGCTTGGCACGCCTTGTCCGGCACTGCGTCCGGGACGTGTCGGGTCGTCCGTGTTCCCCTCGGCCAGCCCCCTTTCCTCCACCACCTCCGCAGCCGGAGCCTTGTTCGGCGGCTTCGCAGGTAA
>Ga0181521_10005682_pt1 | contig 13788 bp, 13 predicted proteins | sample PEATcosm2014_Bin_32_FD_119764 | JGI IMG/M metagenome (GOLD analysis project Ga0181521, IMG submission 119764) | Peatland microbial communities from MTU Mesocosm Facility, Houghton, MI, USA - PEATcosm2014_Bin02_60_metaG | ecosystem: Environmental > Terrestrial > Soil > Wetlands > Peat | place...
CGTCTTGGGAAAGGGCAGGTTCGAAGCCAGCGCGCGGTTGTAGAACCCGAATTGTTCCAGGATCTGGCGGTAGTCCGGGTTGCTGGCATCCAGCCAGGAACTCTTGGCGGGGAGACCGGCGCCCCATCCCAGCGAGAGCAGACAAGAGCCTCTCTGGCGGGCGCCGCCGAGCCACTGCTCCAGCTCGTCCAGACTGCGGTCGAGCAGGCCCAGGCCGGCCCAGGAGGCGTACTGGCGTTGTAGCGCGAGCAGGCCCGCGGCGTAGACGTTGACGGCTTCGAAAACTTTGGCGCGATTGAAGCCGTCGGGCCAGCGGATCGAACGGCGCACTTCAGGTTCGAGGAAGAACGTCTTCTCTTGCCAATCGCCCTCAAACGTGGTGCCGGGAACGGCCATTTCGGCGAACGTCGGAGTGCTCTCCTCGGGACGCGCGCCATCCACCGCGCCGCGCGGGCTCTGCTTCCATCCGAGTGCCAAGGCGCCACCGCCGCGCGGCAGCAGCGTGGAGGTCCGCAGCAGGTAGATCTGGAAGCGCGAAGTCGCAATCGGCGCGGAATCTCCGGCGCTGACAAAGCGCATGCGGTTCGAGCCTGGGGGGCCGAGCGCCTGCTCTTCCACGATTTCGGCCGGACGGCGCGGGGTCCGTTCGGCCTTCACGCGGGCCAGCGAATCCTGCAACATGCCATCGCGCCAATGCGCGAACAGCATGCCGGTACGCAGCGCGCCCTTGATGGCGGTAGCGGGGAGATACGGCCCAGCGGCGCCCGTGGCGAAAGTGGGAATGTGCAGGCTCTCGCCGGCGGCGCGGTTCCAATAAGTGGAATAGGCGGCGTTTTCAAACGGAATGCGGCGGCCGGCGAAGTTCTGCGCGAAGCCGCCCCAGGAGGCGAAATCGAGCTTCTGGGCATTCTTGAGCTGCGCGAGATAACTGTCCAGGCGCGGGCCCTTGGCGAGGAGCCTGAAAATGCGCCACTGGTCCAGCACGTTGACGTGGTCTTTCCAGACCATGTAGTCGATGGGGCTCAGCTTGCGGCCGTCACCGACCAGCAGCGGGGTCAGACATTTGAGGCGGTAGCGCATCAGCTCACCTCGTTAGCGCCGGGCAGCGGGATGGCCAGCGCGAATCCGGCACGGAACACCGGGTGGGCGAAGCCGTCGGGAGCGACGTCGGCGGCCGACCCGCGCGGCGGGGCAGCGGCGCAAAGCACCGACCCTTCAGCCACCATTTGGATTTCCTTCTTGAGCTCGCCGGAACCGGCGGGACTGTCCACGCGGCCGCAGCGGGCCAGCACGGCGTAGTTGCCGCGACGCCAGTCCACGGAATCGTCCGGCGCGGGGGTGAACAGGGAGAGCAGCCAGTGGGCCTGGACAGGGGCCAGAACAGGGGCCGGGGGCCAGGGGCCAGGGGCCAGGGGAACGGACTCCGTGATGGGCTCAGTAGCAATTGGGAGTTCGGGCTCGGGCGGCTGGGCCGGGGGCCAAAGGCCGAGAGTCAGGGGAGCGAGGGCCGTAACAGCCACAGCAGCAATTAGGACTTCGGGCCCGGGCGGCGGTTCGGGGGCAGACTCTTGCGGGGCTTCGAGAGGACTGAATTCCACACTCTGCTCGACTCCCTGGCCCCCGGCCCCCGGCCCCTGGCCCCCGAGGACCAGGTCCGGCAGCGTGCCCTCACTAAACTCGGGTGGCTCGGAACGGCCCCATCCGCGTGAGCGCTCGCCGCCGAAACCAGTGTCGGCCAGCAGGCGGAATGCGGCCTTGATGGGCTCCAGCCAGCGGCTGTGGGCGGCTTCGTCCTGGAAGGAAACTACGGTCCAAAGGCCCGCACTGGGGCGGAATTCAATGCAGGCGGTGGAGTGGCGCTCCACGGCGCCGGTCAGCCGGTCCACCGCGGCGCTCCAGCGGACCCCGCTGCGGAATGGGCCGGGACGCCCGGCGGGCACCAGGCATTCGCTGGCGCCATCCAAGCTCCACTGGTTCCCGTCCAACGCCTGGCCCGCAAGCATGGCCCGCACCACGCTGAGCGGCACAAAGCGGGCGCTCTTCCAGCGCACGCGCGCCGACATCAGCGCGGGAGAAGTGGGTGGCCAAATGGTGCGCGGCGGAACCACAAAATCGATTTCGTCGAGAAACGGGAAACAGGAACTGAAAGAGGCCGCCGGCGCGCCGTTACGGGCTGTGGCATCGAGCCACTCGTCGAGCGAGCCGAGGCGCGCCATGGCCGACGCGACGGCCGAGTAGAGCGAGTCGCTGTGGTAGATTACGTCCACCCGGTTGCGCACGCCCGAATCGGTTCCGATGCGCCACGGGCCGGCGGGACGGAGTTTGACGACCAGTCCCGGGTTCATTACTCCTCGCGCAGGAATGAGAAGGCGGAATCGGCCACGGCGGCCTGGATGACGGCCAGGGTGGCGCCCGAGCCGATTTCCTTTTCGGGAGCGCCCGACGCGTAGTAGTTCTTGCCGCGCCAGACCAGCCGCAGGTTGGAGAAGCTCACCCGGCCGCTGCCACGCGCGCCGCCGCCGCCCAGGGCGTCGTCTTCCAGCAGCCGCAGCCCTTCGAGCACGCGCAGGAACAAGGGCGCGTCCTCTTCGCAGAGCACGTCCATCACCAGCCGCGTCTTGAAGCGTGCGCCCGAGGGCACGCGCTCCAGCGTGCGCGGGTTGGCCTGCGAGGTGATGCGGTCGATGGCGTTCTCGCTCTTCACTTCGGTGAGCTCGTCGTCCAGGTTCTCGCGCATCTGGGCGGTGATGCTGTCGGGGTCGAGCGGCGCGTCGAACACCGCCAGGCGCGCCGGCGTGGCCTGAGTCGTCTCCAGCGTTTCGCCCTGCACGCGCTCCATGCGGCCGGGATTGCGGCCGAACAGCAGGCAGATTTCGTCGTCGGGACGGTCGCTCTGGTGGATGCGCACTTCCTGCCCCTTGCGGCGCGAAAGGTACACCAGCTCGGCGGGTACGGCCAGGCCGGAGGTCTGCTCCAGCAGCGAGCGGATCTTGCCGCGCAGGGAGCTGCCCGGCACGTAAGGCCGGCCGAACGCGTCCTTGACCACGGGGTTATCGGAGCCGCCGATCTCCAGCGATCCTTTGCCTGCGCCGACGTGCAAGCCGGTTTCGCAGCGCATTTCGCCTTCGAGAATCAGCTTGCCGATCAGTTTCAACTCGGTTTGGGTGGTATGTGCGCTCATACTTTACTCGTTGTAGGCCACGATGGCCTCGAAAAGGTCCTTGAAGCGTTCGTAACCGCGGATATCGTTCCTGCGCGTCACCTGTAGCAGCAGCTTTTCGAGCTGATCGAGGCTGCGCAAGCCGTGGCGCGCGATGGTGTAGGCCAGGCGCGCGCGCAGCATGACGAATTCGTGCTGGCGCTCGCCTTCGGGGGTGCGTATGGCGCGGCGCACGGCGCTGTAGAGGCGCCGCAACTGGCTCTTGGTGCCGGAATCCATGTCGCGCATGCGGCTGACGATGGCGTGCGCCTGGTTATCCAGGTAGAGGCTGTCGCCGATCAGCTTTTCGAGCTCGATTTCGGGCGGACCTTCAAGGCGCCCGCGGTCGAAGCCGCGGCGCTCGCCGCGATCTCCACGCTCGCCGCGATCTCCACGCTCGCCGCCGGGACGGTCGCCGCGTGGTCCACCGGGCCCATGGGGCACCCCCTGCGCGCCGCGACCTTCCCGCGGGGGACGCGTTTCCTTCTTCTGCTCCTGCTCTTGTGGCATGTGCTAAACCTCTGTCACCAATCTGGCCCACTCCAGGGCCACCAGGCCCGCGGGCCGCAGCTTCACTTCCGCCGTTCTGCGTCCCACCATCTCGTTGATCAGGTGGGTGCGTAGCTTCTGGAATTCGCGATCGCGCGTGCCGCTGAGAATCCGGTTGAATCGGCGCTGGAAGCGCCACGTGCGCTGGAGATCTCCGGCGCCCTCGCCGTAAGCTTCCCGGCGGTAAAAGCTCCGCAATTGATAGAGGAACTGCCGCGACATGCGGAAATCGTGGACCAGGCGCGTCACGGTGTCCTTGAGCTCCGCGGCGTCCGCCAGGCGCCGCCATTCCAAGATGCGGCCCATCAGGTAGATGCAGTCCTTGTCCGCGGATTTCGCCAGGTCCAGGTTGCGGCCGGCCTCCTCGTACACCGAAGCCAGCGGATGGTAGGTCTCGGGAGCCAGCGCCATGGCCATGGAAATGGTCTTGCCCTCGGCGCCTGGATAGTCCTTCAAGTTCTCTTCGGTGAAGCGGTGGAAGAGCCGTTGCATCTCGCGCGCGAGAGCGATCAGCGCGTCCCAGGAGCCGTAGACCGCGAAGTCGTCCCCTCCGGAATAGATGATGCTCACCTTGCGCCAGAACTCCGGAAGCGAACACAGCACTTCCAGCTCGCCGGCGAAGAACTGCTTGTAGAGCACGGAGAGAGGCACGTGCTCCTCAATGCTGTGGACGCGGCGTAGGCGCAGGCCGAAGTTATCGACGTCGCCCCTCAGCACGCCCCAGATGGAGCGGCCTTGCGCGCGGCGGGCCAGGGTTTGCACCGGCGCCGCCGACTTGCCGTCGTCGGAGGGCGCCGCATGGCGCGCCAGCATGATGCCATCCGGCGAGAGATTGGAAGTCAGGCTCCAGGCGTGCTTCCCTTCTCCCGCCGTCACCTTTCCGGGATTCTCGGGCGACCAGGCGACGCGCGACGCCTCGCGCAATTTGGCGCCCAGTTCCTTGGCAAAATAGGCGTCGGCGGCGGAATCCGACGCCCGTACCCGGGGCTGGAATACTTCGGGGCCGGCATGGGCCAACGGAGCATTGCGCTTGCCCAGCAACTCGTCGTTGAGGCGCTTGCGGATCACGGCCCAATCGCCCAGGTTGTCGGTGACACCCCAAATGAGTTTCACGATGCCGCAACTCAGCTCGGAAATCTGGCTTGCCGCCGCCCCAAGAAAGCTTTCCGCGGCTTCGCGGGCTTCGCCGGGCAGCACCACCAGGAACTGGCCGCCGCCGCTCGAACCCAGCAGGATACGCGCCAGCCCCAGTTCCGCCAGCAGCGCCCGCGGCAGCACTTCGCAGAGCAAGGTAATCCACTGCGACCGTCCGGCGAGAAGATCTTCGCCGTGCCCAGAGGGCACCCAACGTGCGGAACGTCCTTCGGCGGGTGGGGCCAAAAGGAATGCTTCCGTGCCGAGAATTTTGCCTTTAAGCAGGATCTGTTCGGGCATCGAACCGGACAAGCCTTGAGAAACCCTAACTTTAGCACAGAATCTTGAGAACATCGGGGGCGCCGGCCAACCGTATTCTTTATGGGAAGCACGCGAGCAATAGCGGCGGTGGCGCTGATTTCAGCGGGCTTGGCCTCCGGCCAGACGCGTCCGGCGCCTCCGCACCAGCGAGAGGCCGCGCCCAAACCCGCATCTCAGCAGGCGGCCAGGCCCGCGACCTCCGATGTGCGGCTGGAGGCGGCGATTCGCGCCAAGTTCGCCAAGTCGAAGATCAGTGCGGACAAGTTCCAGGTGCATGTGCAGGGCGGGGTGGCCACCATCGAAGGCCGCACGGAGGTGACCCAGCACAAAGGCGTGGCCACGCGCCTGGCGAAGACCGGCGGCGCGCTGGGGGTGAACAATCACATCCAGGTCAGCGACGCGGCCAAGGAAAAGGCGGCGGCCAACCTCGAGAAGGGACGGCGGCGCGCGCAGATCAAGCGCGGCGACGCGCGCTCGGACTCCAGCCAGCCGCCGAGCCGCTGACCGTCCCGTGATACACTGAGGGGAAACGCCGAATCTTGCCATGAAAGTCCTAAAGGTGTTCCTTTTTGCCTGCTGCAGCGTTGCGTGGGCGCAGACCGCACCAGCGCCGGGCCCAGGGGGCACCCCGGCTCCTCAGATGCCCGACATCCCCGACCAAACCACCGTCGCCGTGTTCGACGATGGCGTGAAGCTCACCATGGGTGACTTCAAGAAGATCTTCGCCGTGCTGCCGCCGGAGAACCAGCCGTTGGCGCTGCGCAACCGCCAGACCTTTCTGCAACAGTGGGCGTTCATGCGGAAACTCGCCCAAATGGCGGAAGAGCAGAAGCTCGATCTGGAATCCCCCGCCAGGGAACAACTGGAGTATTCCCGCCTGATGGTCCTCAGCCAGGCCAAGCTGGCGGCGGCCCTGAATTCGATAATCGTGGAGCCGGCGGAGATCGTCAAGTCCTACGACACCGATAAGGAGCGCTTCAAGGAGGTCCGCGTCAAGGCGATCTACGTATCGTTCGGCAAAGGCGGGAAAGCGCTCACCGAGGACCAGGCCAAGGCCAAGGCCGCCAAGCTGCTCGCCGAGATTCGCGGCGGCGCGGATTTCGTGAAGCTGGTGAAAGAGAACTCGGACGATGAGACCTCCAAGGCCAAGGACGGCGATTTCGCCACGCTGCGCCGGAACGACAACATCCCCGATGCCATCCGCGCCGCGGTGTTTTCCCTGAAGCAGGGCGAAGTGACCGAGCCCGTGCGGCAACCCAACGGGTTTTACCTTCTCCGCGCCGAAGAGGTGCGCTACCGCCCCCTCTCGCAGGTTCGCGACGAGATTTTCACGGAACTGAGACAGCGGCATTACAGCCAGTGGCTGGATCAGACCAACAAGGACGCGAAAGTGGAATTCACCAGCCCGGCATTCCTGAGCGACGCCGCGGCGCCCGCTGGGAAGTAGGGGCCGGGCATGCCCGGCCCCGGGTGCGGGCATGCCCGCACCCTACTCGATGGCGACCTGAATGGGGATCACCTGGTTGGTCTGCACCACCTGAATGCTGAGGACGCCGGACTTGGCGTTATCGCCGGCCCGGACCGTCAGCACCGCTTTTTCCCCCGCCTTCAGAACCGTGCGGTCGAGCTTCACCTCCACGCCGGGGACCGATCCCGTCAGGGAGATGTTCATGGCTCCCGGAGCGCTGTTGGTGATGGTCACCTGCCCGGATTCGCCCGCCTTCAACGCGACCGACGCCTTGTCCGCCTTGACCTGCGTGTAAATGAAGTCCGGGATGGTGGTGGGAATCTCGGGAAGGGACTTGGGTGCGGGGCCGGGGCCGGGACTGAGCTTGCCGAAGGGCGTCATGCGCAAGGACTCCGGGTCCACGTACCAATACCACGTGCCATCCACCAGTTTCCAGGTGCTGGGGATTGGAATCTTGATTGGTTTACCCATGAAGCCGGGCAGCATGATGTACTGCTCGGTTAGCACAGTCGCTTTGGCGCGCGTGAAATTGTCGGAATAGTCGATGCGCCCGATTTCGTAGCTGAGGTACTGGGTCTTGTTGCTGTTGTAGTAGATGTCCTTGCTGTCCTCGGCGACCAGGGCTTCCGCCTTGCGGAATTCCCCCTTCACGTGCAGATCGAAGAACGCGGTGATGCGCGCGCGAAGCGCCTGGTCCACATCGGCGGGCGGCTTGTTAAAAAGGTCGCCGGCGTTCTGCGCAAACGATCCCGCGGCAAAAATGGCAAGCAGGATGAAACGGAGCATAACCTTTCATTATAAGCGAGCTTTCAGCACTCGGCTTTCAGCTAAACCCTCGCGCGGCGAGGCTGTATAGCCGATCGCTGAAAGCTTCTGGCTTTGCAACCGATAAGAGGATAGGATAAGAACGGGATTCAAGAATGCCGGCAACGGTGGTTCCCATCAACGCGCGCCGTCTGGGCAGCTACGTGCTCCTGGAGGCCGCTTTGCCCGGACGGCGGCCCCTGAATATCGGCGTCCTGTTGATCGACCCTGGAACCGGCCGGGGTTGGGTGCGGATGCGCGCGCGCTACCACGATCTTGCGGATTCCGAAGATGCCGAAGTTCTGGAAGCGCTCGAAGAAGACATCCGCCGGAAGCTGTCCGAGGCCGGCGCCGAGGCCTGCCTGCGGTCGCTCGAAGATTCCCTTTCCAATGCGCTGCGCGTGAGCGAGCGGCGAATCGTGGAGAGAGTGGACGCTTTTTCCCGCGTGCTCGACCACCTCTACGACGAACACGTGGAAAAGCTGACTGTGGAGCCGTTCCGCACGCATGTGCCGCTGTACAGCCTGCGCGCGGCCGCCGGCAACCTGGGCGACGAAATGCCTTCCGAGGTGGAAGACTGGGTGCGCGCGCCCGAAGGCACGCGGCTCGACCCGTACCTGTTCGTGGCGCACGTGGTGGGCGACTCCATGGAGCCGCGCATCCCCAATGGCAGCCTCAACCTGTTTCGCTTCCATCCCGCCGGCTCGCGGCAGAACAAGATCCTGCTGATCCAGCGCTTCGGCGTGCTGGATGAGACCGCCCGTTACACCGTCAAGAAGTACACCAGCCGAAAGGTTTCGACCGGCGAAAACCAGTGGCATCACCAACAGATCCGGCTGGAGCCTCTCAATCCCGAGTACCAGGCCTGGGACGTGGGGCCGGAGGAGTTCGCGGTAGTCGCCGAATGGATTTGCGTCATCGAGTGAAACCGCCGGTCTCCCGCCTGCTGCTGGCCTGGTACCGCCGCGGCCATCGCGATCTCCCCTGGCGGCGCGTGTCCGATCCGTACCGAATCTGGGTGTCGGAGGTCATGCTCCAACAGACCCGGGCGCAGGCGGCCATCCCCTACTACCAGCGGTTCATCGAGCGGTTCCCCACGGTCGCGGCCCTGGCGGCGGCCGGCGAAGAAGAGGTCCTGACGCTGTGGAGCGGCCTGGGGTACTACGCGCGCGCCCGCAATTTGCTGCGCGCCGCCCGGCAGGTGGCGGGTGGGCGAGGGTTCCCGCGCGAGTACGACGACATCCGCGCGCTCCCCGGCGTAGGCGATTACACGGCCGCGGCCATTTCGAGCATGGCGTTTGGGCTGCCCCACGCCGTGGTGGATGGCAACGTGCTGCGCGTGGTGGCGCGCGTGGAGAACGATGCCGCCGACATCGCTTCGCCGCGTACCCGCGAGCGCTTCCGCGCCGTGGCGCAGGGCTGGCTCGACCCGCGCCATCCCGGGCTTTTCAACCAGGCCCTCATGGAGCTCGGCGCCACCGTCTGTCTGCCCGGCAAGCCGCGGTGCCGGGTTTGCCCGCTCTCTTCGCTGTGCCGCGCGCGGGAAAGTGGCGCCATCCTCGAGTTGCCCGTCAAGCTCCGTAAGATCAGGCCGGTGCGCATCGCCGGCGCCCTTCTGCTGGTGCGGAAAGGCCGGCGTATCCTTTTTCGGCAAAGGGAGGCTGGCGCGCGCCGGATGGCCGATTTCTGGGACCTGCCGGCGCCCGAAGACCTGCCCGGCTCGCGAACCGGCGCCCGCTTCGGCGAATTCCGCCACACCATCACGCATCACCACTACACCTTTACCGTGCTGGCCGCCGCGGCACGGCGCCCTACGGGCCCGATCAGCCCCCCGTTTCGATGGTTCGACCCAGCGGCGCTTACCGGGATTCCTCTCAGTACCACGGCTCGAAAAGCGCTGAAGCTGGCCGGAATCCTCTGAGTACTACATCCACGGCAGCTTCAGGAATTCCGCGATTGGCCTCCCGCGGTAGCGAAGCTGTCGAGGCGCCAGCGGATGGACGTCCACAAACAGGGCGTCATCCACGCCGTTGAACTCCACCGCCTTGCCCATGATCGAGCGCCTCATGCATGGCCGGCTGCGCCCAGCAACAGGCCGATGCCACCGCGGCGAGCATCAAGACACGCTTCATGTGATTGATGATAGCTCGTAGCGCCGGCGGTCTTTGCCGCCGGTGTTCTTCCTAGCCCGGACAACCCCACCGGCGGCAAGGGGGTGCCCTCCAGGCCCGGCGTTACCGAGCACCAGCCAACTGGCGGGCCGCGCGCAGGCCTCCGGCGCGCTGGATGCCGGGGACGAAAAAGCTGTCGATGTAATCCTGATCGGCGCCCGTAAAGCCGCCAAGATCGGCCTGGAGATCGACGGGCTGGCGCGATAGAGCGGCGGCGAAGAGACACCAGACGGCGGCTTTGCCGAGGCCGACGAGGCGGAGTGGGGCGGACGATCGCTTTTCGTCGTCTGCCAACCTCAACCAGGCCAGCGCGGTCAGGATGTCCTGCACGCGGTTGGCATCGTCAGTCTTATTGAACGTCAGGAAGTTCCGCACGGAGCGGTCGCGCGGCGCCACGGCGCTGCCGGTCTGGAAGGCGTCGATCATGAGGACGGAGCGGCCGGCGTCGACCAGGCGCGCCACTTCGGGCGTCCGGCGCGCGGCCTCGGCGCCATCGGCATCGACCACCAGCACGGGCGGGTTCGACCCTTTCACCCAGATGCCGGGGATGCGATCGCCTATGCCGGGCCGGCCCAGCAGGATGCGCCCGCCATCCACCTGGCTGAGCACAACCGGCGGCCACTCGGCGGCCAGCGCAACAGCCAGCCGCTCGCGCGGGTTCCCGGTCTGCTCCTTCGCCAGGCGGACCCACTCATCGAAGAGTTGCTGGAACGAGAGAGCATTGCCGGGGAGTGTCCGGTTGAATAGCGCCAGCATGTCCGTGATCCGCGCGGCGCGGAAGGGTTGCTCTTTGAGTTTGGCGGTGTCCTTCTCGCCGAGCACGTGCTTGCCGAAGAACGCGTACATGCCTTCGCGGTTCGCCTGGTTGTAGTTGTGGGGAGCGTCGAGCAGGAGCGCTTCCACGTCCTCGCCCTTGCCATAGAGATCATAAATCGCGCGGACGGCGGGGTACTCCTCGCGCAGCATGTTGCGGGTCCAATCGCCGGTGGCGGCCGCCATGAACATGGGCCGCGGCGCCATCATGGCGGCGAACTCGACGTTGTTGGTGTCGAGTCGCAGGCCGGGCGCGTTCTCGCACACCCCGCCGCCCTGCATCAGGAAAGAAACCATGTTGGCGGGAGCGGAGAACCGCACACGGTCGTCGACGGCGGTGAGCGTGTACGTCTGCGTGCCGCCGCCGGAAGCTCCCGTGGCGCCGATCATTTTCGGGTTGACGCCGGGCAGCGACTCCAGGAAGTCGACCACGCGGATTCCGTTCCACAACTGGAGGCCGAATGAGCCGAAGCCCCAGAGCTGCTCGACGGGCCTCTCGCCGAAATCGTGCGGCGTCTGGACACTGTCGTTGTAGCCCACCATGTCATAGGCCAGCACCACATAGCCCTGCCGCGCGAGGTTGATGGCGCGGGCGGGCACGGAACAAATGGCGGTGTCCTCCAGGCGCCCGTTGGTCCAGTGGCCGTGGGGGGTGAGCACGGCGGGGAACCCCTGGGGTGGCGCGGCCTTCAGCGGGCGGTAGAGGTTGCCGCCGAGATAGTAGCCGGGGAGGGTCTCGAGCAGCACCTTTTCGATGGAGTAGCCTTGGTACTCGACGCGCCCGAAGATCTGCGGGTGAAGGTCGTCTTTCGGGAACAGCGGCAGCAGGCCGGCTGCCGAGAGAATCTGTTGCCGCAGGAATTCTCTGCGGCTCTGCCACTCGGCGAGTGTCTTATAAGTCCTGGCGGTGAAGTGGGTGTCCGTATTGGGGAGGTTGACGTTGCGCGCGTCCTGCGCGGGTACTTGGCCGTGCGCGGCGAGGCAGGCGGAAAAGACACCGAGAACAAGACGCATGGTTATACGGTAGTACAGGGCGGGGGTGGAGGGCGAGACCGCGCCTTCGCGCGCCGTAGCGTTTCGTATATACAACCTGATACGATAAGACTGTGGTTGTTTCCGGGTTTGAGTGGGATGATAACAACGTATTCCATATCGAGAGGCACGAGTTCACCCCGGAAGAGGTGGAGGAAGTCTTCGCCGGGGACCACAAGGTCAGGCGAACGCGCCAGAAGCGATGCATCGCGTTAGGCGAAACGCTGGACGGCCGCCTGGCTTTTGTCGTGTTTCGGCGACTGCCGGGAGGGCTGGTGAGAGTGATCACGGCACGGGACATGGACGCGAGTGAACGGCGGCTATTTCGCCGCAAGTAGGTGGAGCCAATGAAGAAGAATCTTTCTCCCGCAAGATCGCCGCTCCCGAAGTTTAAATCCGACCAGGAGGCGGCCGAGTATTTCGAGACGCATTCCGTCGCTGGCGTGTGGGACCAGTTGCCCGAGGCCCCCCAGGCGAAGCCGTCGCCCGCGTTGGCCAGGAAGATCCGCGACCGCCACGCCCGCGCCAAGTCTCCGATTTCACTCCGACTGGCGCCCGAGCAGATCACGGCGGCGAAGCACATCGCGGCGGCGAAGTCGGTAGGCTACCAAACGCAACTCCGGATGTGGATTGCCGAGGGTATCCGGCGCGAAGCGAAGCGCGCGTAGCCCCCGGACGGCGCGCGCGCCCACCAAAACGTCGCCTCGCATGCCGGCGCTCGGGAGCACGACGCACACGGAAGCTCAGAGCGTCGTGCGGCCGAGTGGCTGCCCCAGTGGCGTGACGCCACGGGAGCGATCTCCGAGAACGCCGTCGAGGGCGTTCCAGTCCCACGGCACTTTTACGATACGGCGATTACGCGGCTGAATTCCATCACCGGCATTGACTTCCGAAATGTCGAGGAGTCTAATGACAGATGCCAGCGTTACCAGATTCCTGGAGTCTGATTTCTGAAATGCGCCAGCCAGATCACACCGCGGACCTTATTCAATGGGCCGAGTGGGGAAAGGCGTATGCTCCTCCGCGGCTATCCCGGCCCGATTGGCCCGCCGTAGAGATTCTGATCGAGGCTGCTCAGCCGCGACTCCTGGAAGATTCGAAGGCTCTGCGCGAACTCTTGGAGCGCTCAACAGATCAATTGAAATCATCCGACCCGTTCTTGTGTGACCTCGGCATTCACCGCTGGCTCGAAACTGATCGTGAGGAATCGTATTCCGATTGGCTCGCATGGGTATTGGAGCAGCTCAACCAAGCAAGTGTCATTCTGCGCGTGCTGCATGTTCAGGATCCGAAGCTCGTTGCCACGTGTGAGGGGCAACCCTACCGGGTGGAGCGGGAAGCGGGCGTGAAGGAAGGTTGCCCCGGCAGCAGCGGCCGAGTCGACCTGGTCGTTCATTTCGGGGAGCCTGAGGTAGCCGTGCTCGGCATTGAGGTTAAGACCTCCGACGAGAACTACGAAAAGCAGCGGGGTTACGTACAGTCCCTCCGAAGGTTCTGCCCCCGCGTGGAGTGCGTCCTTGTCGCCAATGATGACGTGCCTCAGGATCGGCTCTTCGGATTCAAGCTGCAGACGTGGGAAGATCTCAGCGTCGCCCTGAGACAGGCGATCGCTGGATACATCCAGAGCCACGATGTGAACGCCATCTCGACGATGATGCTGGGATTCGTCGGAGCCATAGAGCAGAATTTGTTGGGTTACGGCATTGCGGCGCCGCGCCGAGCGTGGGAGAACAGGCCAGCGCTGTTTCCGGAGGATTTGTCCGACCATCTAAGAAGGGCTTTGGAGGTCCACACATGACCGCAGCGATCCCGTTGCGAAGCGACCTATTCCTGAGAGGTGCGGAGCGTTACCTCGATGCCTTGGCGGCCGTCGAGGCGTTCGAGAGGGAAGTTCAGCGCACGTGCACTGAGGTATACCAGCGGAATGCGCCGGAACTTGCCAAGCAGATGGGTCTTGACGCCGCAGAATGCGAGCCATACAGTGAGCCGGAACCGGAAGAGCGGTATGCAGAGGTAGGCGTCTCTCGGCCCGCCCAAAAGGACTGCATTTTTTGCCTCTATCTTTTGTGGGATGAGACCGAAGGCGGCAAACCTCGCATTCAGGGGGCCATTTCCCTCAGCCTTTATCACAAGGGTCTTCGGAACAAAATCTACGAACGATTCCGGCAAGAGAACCCACGCTGCCGAGTGGCTAAATACGACACTTATCAGCTCATGTTGACCAGTCTGATGAAACCGGATGAACTCGGCTCTGCCGGCAGAATCCTTGACGACCTGGTATTGGAATGGCTGGGCTA
>Ga0181521_10005683_pt1 | contig 13788 bp, 14 predicted proteins | sample PEATcosm2014_Bin_32_FD_119764 | JGI IMG/M metagenome (GOLD analysis project Ga0181521, IMG submission 119764) | Peatland microbial communities from MTU Mesocosm Facility, Houghton, MI, USA - PEATcosm2014_Bin02_60_metaG | ecosystem: Environmental > Terrestrial > Soil > Wetlands > Peat | place...
ACGGGCTGACAGCGCGATTTTTCCACCGCGAAGATCGGCCGCCGCGGTGAGGCGTCCCCATGTGGAGAACCCGCCGGTATCGAACACGTCGCTTTCGATAGTTCCTTCCGGCTCGATGCCGGGGCCGACTCGAAAAACCTGTCCGACATTGCCTGTCGCCGCGTAGAGCGTTCCGTCTTTGCTCGCCAGCAACGCCGTGACTTGGGCGACTGGGAAACTTACCAGCGTCGAGTAGAGCGATCGGGTTTCGACGCGGTAGAGATTGCCCTTGTTGCCGGAGCCGATCAGCACGCGATCGTTCGCGTCGAGCGCGAGCGCGTATACCAGATCCTGCGCGCCGGTCCACAACTTTTCGGGAGCTTGCCGGGCTGACAAGCGGTAGACATCCGAGCCTCCCGGGATTGTAACTGGTGTGATGGGTTGCGCCGCGGCTTGTCCGGCAGGACGAGGTGCGCCAGGCATAGCGGGGGCCGGAGGAGGTGGTGAATTGACCACGGGACCCGCAGTCTTGCTGCCGAGGGCCGCCGCGTAGATCTCATTCTTCGGACCGATGGCCAGCGCCGTCACCTCGCGCTTCGACATCTGATAGAGGACAAAACCTTCCCCTTTGGGAGATACACGAATTACCAGGCCGCCAGGCTCGGTTCCGACGATCAGATTCCCATCGTGATCGAATGCCATCGAGCGCGCGTGAGTCTCGTCGGTTTTGAAAAAGACCGCGCCTTTGCCGTCCGGCGTGATTTTATGAACCTCTCCCTGCTCACCGGTCGCGACATACAGGTTACCTGCCGGATCGCAGAGCATGGACCAGATGTACTTCTGTTTCGGATCGTAAAACTCCTCCGTCCGGCCGTCGGGGCCGACCCGGTAGATCTTCCCGTCGGGCGCTGTCGCCACGTAGACGCGGTCCGTCGAATCGATCGCGATGGCGTGGATTTCGAGCGCATCGAACTCCGCGATCTTTTCACCCTTGCCGTTGGGCGGTATGCGAAAGAGCTTCGCGCCGGGTCCGCCCGCGGTGTAGAGGTTGCCTCGCGAATCCCGCGCGAGCGCCCACAGATAGGCGGTGGAGGAATCGTAGACCTCCGTCGTGCGCGGGGCGAGCGAGAGCCGGCCGTCGCTGCGAATCGACAGATTTTTCAGATTGCCCTTTTGAAAGTCCGAATAGTCGGATTGTGTCCACGAGCGGGTTTCGCCCGCGAAGCAGAGGGTGGCTCCCGCGACGAGGAGCGTGATGGTCTTCATTCGTTATTACTTGATTACGCCTACTTTACGGTGACGCGAAGCGTGTAACTCCCATTGACTACATAATCGAAAGGCAACGACATCTGTTCACTCGCGCTCTCGGGTGAAGTGATCATCGTCTGCGTCGTGGTGCGCCCCGCCTGCATCACGTTCAGTACGGACGACGGCAAGCTCGGCAGCGTCTTGTCTTCGTAGTAAGCCGTCGGATTGGAAGCCACCAGCGACACATACAACTTGTTGTTGCTGCGCTCCTGGTTAAGAAGCGAGACCAGCTGAGGCACATCCATGTAACGATTCGTCGACGTCGCCTGAGCCTGAGTGCGGTTCGCGACATCGGCATCGCTCAGCAGAATGCGATGCTCGCCTTTCGAGATTCCCGGAGGCAGTTTCAGCGTGAAATCGCGTTCCAGACGCTCGCCACGATACGGACGCAGAAAAACCTTGATCGGGATTTCATCGCCCGGCCGCACGTTATCGTTCGGCGTCCAGGCGTTCTCAATGGTCACCACACGGCGCTCCGGCAGCAGATCCACGGTGACCGTCGCGTCTTTCAAATCCGGAATCTTCACCGCATTGCCGTAGAGCCGGTTAAATTTGTCGCCCCACCAGTTGGCCAGCAGCGCGGATACGGGCAGCGGCAGATCGCCGGCGCTCTGCATCGTGTTGAGACTGAGGGAATCCTTCCCGCCGGCAAAATGGACAGTGGCGCTCAGCCGGTAAGTGGCCTCGTCGACCGTTTCGTTAATCCCGCCAATTGCGTTCTGCAGCGTCATCGCCATCAGTTGCGGCGTCCATTTCTGCTGCTGGAATACATTGAAGCGATAAGTCTTCTCGGCGAGGACCGCATTCGCGTTGTCCATGGAACGAACATTCACAGTCACCGGGATCATCGGCGCTTCATCGCCCAGCACGCCCATGATTCCGCTGTGCCGGTCCTGATGGAGCGCTCCCACGATTTCGGTCGCGTTCGCAAGCTTGTTCGGTTGGTAAGACGAAGTCAGGATGGTCAGCACTTCGCCTTTGCTCATCGGCATATCGAGCGGCCCGATGTTGAAAAACGGGTGCCCGAACGCGAGGATGTTCTTGCCGTCGTTGTAAGTGACCGTGCCGAGTCCCGTAACGCTCATATCGCCGGAAACGAGGACACCGGCGATGGTCTGGCCCGGTTGCAGCGCGGTCTTCCAATCCGCGGCCGGCTTGGTGGACGTCAGTGCGTTACCCGCGCCGCCTTGAACTGCGGTAACTCCGAGGTCGCTGAAGGCCGGCGCATAGTCGCGCAGGACGTTCTCGTTGAAACCGGCAAACATCAGCGGAGTGGCGATGGGGATGAGGCTGAGTCCCTGAAATGCCGCAGCCTCCTTGTGCTGGCCGCCGGGTTCCGGCGTCCGGGCGGCGACGGGCCGCGTCTGATCGAACTGGTTGATCTCGAGCATCAACTCGATCGGCGTGATGCCGCAGATCGCATCGGCGGAGAACGAGGTCATGCGCAATGCGACGGCGCCGATCAATTTGCCGTCGATATAAACCGGGCTGCCGCTCATGCCGCCGGCGACGTTGGTGCGTTCGGCTTTGCCGCCCATCTTGCCGACGATGATGTCCTGGCCCGGCCCCCACATGTTCTTGTACAGGCCGATGATTTCGACAGGTACGGCCTCGGGGGTGTCCCCCTGAAACACCGTCCACGCGGTTGCGTGCATACCGGGCTTGATTTCGCTGGATTTGAGGATCTCGACTTTGCCTGCGTGAGGAGGTTGCAGGGCTTCGCCAAAGGCAAGGAACGGCGTAAAGGCCGCGAAGACGGTTAGGACTGCGGCGGCTCGCAAGAGCATGTTTGGTTGGGGCTCCGTTGATTCCAGTGTAGCGCGGGAGGCGGGGAGCCGTTTCGTCGGTTTGAATTCGCCGTGCGACTCTAATATATTCGCTCGTCGCAGGTTGTCGCATCGCTCTCGCCATCCGGTTTCCAGAGGCTTGAGCAACTCACGCAGAACCGTGAGATGTCGCGGACCGGGATTCACCATGGTCGCGGAGGGCTGATCCAGCCAGGATGCCAGCAGACCAAACGCCGTGGGCATGGGCAGGGGGTGCCGGAACAAGCCGGGCCGGGTGGTCAGCCGGAGGAACGCGAGAAGCACGTACCATGGAAATCCGACGGCTTCCTTTCCGGATAAGGCCGATTCCAGCCAGAACTTCGCCTTCGAGTGTAACGGGGAATCCGCGTTGACCGCGTAGATCAGAAGATTCGCGTCGAGAATTATCACTTACGCAGTACGAGCTTTCGGCTGAGTTCTTCGCCCTCGATTGCGTCGGCCACAGCCAGCGCTTTGTCCCAACGGAACTCCTGTGCCGCTCCCATGCGAAACGATTTCTGAACGAACTTCCTGGCGCGTTTGAGCCCTCTGCCGCCAAGCCCGATTCGCGCGGCGTCATTCAGAGCTTCTTTGAAAGAGATTCCGCGATTCCGCATCGCGTCCCGAATCAACCTCTCCACGTCGGGATCGAGAGTGACCCTTGTCCTCACGCTGCTAACGCAGCATCATGATCGCTCTCATGATGTACCGCAACGGGTTCCCCCGGAAGGTTATTCTCAGCTATGTTCGGTCCGTGCGTACTCACCGGCTTCCTGAGCTGTTTGGCCCATTTCAGGCGGCGGTTTTGTCGCGGATGAACGGCATATACTTGCGGTCCGAGCCCTGGATATGGCCGATGAGCCAGTTTTTCAGGAAGTCGAGCAGGTCCATCGACAGCGCGGCACGGTCGGCCATAAATTCGGTCTGAAACTGCGCTACTTGTACAGTGAGCGCATCGTGCTGGGCCTTGTGAGATGCAAAGTCCGGATACCGGTTTGCCTGCATCAGGCTCTCCTCGTGCTTGAAGTGAATGACGGTGTATTTAATCAGTCTATCGAGAATTTTGCCGGTTGCGGCTTTACCCTGACCCTTTTGCATGGCATCGAACAGTTCGGCGCCAAGCGCCAGGAGGCCTTTATGCTGAGCGTCGATACTTGCCACGTTTACGCTGTATTCGGGCTCCCATTTGAACATGATCTACATATCGGCTGCGGCGGAAGATTTTTGAGCGGGGAGCTGTGTTGGCCGATCATAATTCCATTTGGCTTTGGAGAAGAAGCCTGCCTTCCGGTGGCAGACCGAAAAGAAAAGAAATGGGAGCCACGCACTTGCGGAACTCTCCACGACCGCGCGAGAGACCTGAAGGCGAGCGGCGCTACCAGATTATCGGGATAACGCGGAGGCGCTCCCCGGCGTTCTATTGCTTGCTCTTCGCGTCTTCCGAGTATTGAGGCTGCGGGGCATTCAACTTGATCGCGATGGTTTGCTCGGGCATCGTGAGCTCAAAGACATCGCCGAAGGTCTGGTAGTGGTCCGCGATGACCTGGATTGTCACTTCGCCCATCGGGATCTCAGGGATCGTGACGGTGCCCTGCTGGCTGGTCTTGGTCTCCCAGTTCGTGATCATCTTTCTCATTTTCACGGGATTCAATCCGTGACGAAACTTCACAATCACACTGGCCCGGTCGATTGGCTTTCCCGAGTCGGCCGAATTTATCTGTACCGTCAGTCTTGTCCCGGATCCGCCGTACAATGTCGCGGAACACAGAAGCAGAGCAGTCACCCACAGCGTACGCATGGCTCCATTATGCGACATCGGGAAGGAGAAAACGCAGCGGCATCCCGGCTGCTTCCGCCACCGATTCCGCCGCCAGGTAGCCGCTGCGGACCGCGCCTTCCATCGTGGCGGGCCATCCCGAGCGCGTCCAGTCTCCCGCCAGGAAGAAGTTTTTCAAATGTGTTCGCGACGAAGGGCGGAGCCCTTCGAGCCCCGGTTTGGCCGAGAAAGTCGCCCGTACCTCTTTGATGACCTGTGCTTTTTCGAGGCGCGCTTCCTTCACGGCGGGAAAGAATTCGGCCAGCTCGCGCACCGCAAGGCCGATGATCTCGTTGCGCGGCGTTTCGAGCAGACTGCGCGATGCGCTGACAACGGCCTGAATATACCGGCCTTCGCTTTTGTTGAACATCCACTGGATGGTGCGGTCGAGCAGCGCGGCGTGGGGCAGGCTGGTGACCGGCCGATCGAACCACAGGTGTATCCCGGTAATCGGCGAGTGTTCGAACGCTCCCCACTCGATGGGCAAGCCGGGCAGCAGCGGCTGGAGTCGTTCGAATGGCAATGCGGAGACGTAAAAGTCCGCCTCAATGCGGCTGGCAGCGGTGTGGATCCCGGTTACGCTGCCGGATCCGTTCTCAATCGCCGTCACGGGGGATCGATGCTGAATCCGGACCGCTCCCGCGCGGGCGAGAGAATGCTCGTCGTAAAGCTCACGGAGCGGAACATCCGGGATGCCCATCTCGTAGGAATCCGCACGCGCGATCATACCCAGCCAGAAGACCTGAAACCCGTGCGCCGCGGCCATGCGATCCAGTTCCTCATTGATCGCGCTCACCAGCACCTGCCGCCAGTAGCGCTCGATCGCGGCATCCGTCTGACGCTTTTCGCGCAGCCAGTCGAGCATGGTGATGCGGTCGAGATCGGTGCGCGAACGGCGCTCGCGCGGGATGGCGTTGACGGCGCGGGCGATCGCAATCTTGTCCGCGAGACTGAGGAATTTGAGCTTCAGGAACGAGCCGAAAAAATGCGCCGGCGCGGGAAGCATGCCGCGTTTGAGGATGGAAACGCGCCCGCCGGGTTCGATGAAGCGGAACTCGCGATGGAACCGGATCTTGTTCTCGACACCCAGCCTCCGGTAGAGATCCAGCAGATTGACGCAACAGCGCAGCAGGACGTGCTGGCAGTTGTCGATCATTTCCCCATCGCTACCGTCAGAAGGAGGGCCAACAGGCCACGATGTGGCACGGCCGCCGAGGAAATTTCGCGCTTCGTAAATATCGACTTCGAATCCCGCGCTGCCCAGAGCGACGGCTGAGGCGAGGCCCGCGAGGCCGCCTCCGATCACAGCGACGCGCGGCATTAAGAGGTGGACAGCTCCTGAAGCAAGCCTTAATTATCCACCTGGAAGGACTGCATATACTCGATTGGGCGCGCTCATGGGATCGGTTCTGGTCGAGAACTTCTTTCTGGGCTGCCTCGCGCACGCTTCCTACCTGGTCGGTTCGGAGGGAATCGCGGCCGTGATTGACCCGCAGCGTGACGTGGACATCTATCTGGATGCCGCAGCGCAAAAGGGTCTGAAGATCGCGCACATCATCGAAACGCACCTGCACGCCGATTTCGTTTCCGGTCATCGCGAACTCGCGGAGCGCACTGGCGCGCAAATTTATCTGGGCGCCGAAGCGGGCGCGGCGTTTCCGCACACGCCCGTCCGGGATGGCGACACGCTCCAGTTCGGTAAGTGCCGGTTCGATTTCATGGAGACTCCCGGCCATACGATCGAGAGCGTCTGTGTTGCGATGACGGACCTTGCATCGCTTCCCCACTTTCCGGCTCCGCGCGCCGTGTTCACCGGCGACACGCTGTTTGTCGGAGACGTCGGCCGCCCCGATCTTTCCGGGGATCACACGCCGCAGGAGCTTGCCGCGATGCTTTATACGAGTCTCCATGACAAGCTTCTGAAGCTTGCCGACGAAACGGAGATCTTCCCGGCGCATGGGGCAGGATCGTTGTGCGGGCGGCAGATGGGCTCCGAACGCTCGTCCACCATCGGGAAGGAGCGCCGCACCAACTAGGCTCTGCAGGCGCGCACCTGCGACGAGTTCATTCATCTTCTGACCGATAACCTCCCGCCGCGCCCCGAGTATTTCGGCCGCGAAGTGGAGTTGAACCGGCAAGGCGCCGCGGCTCTGGATCACATCCCGCATCCTGTGCCCGTGCGCGCGCCCGAGGTCCTGCGCCTCCTGGCTGAAGGCGCGATCGCGCTCGATACGCGTCCGGCGATGCAGTTCGCGGTGGCGCATGTTCCGGGTTCCCTTCATATCGCGCTCTCCGGGCAATACGCGTCCTGGGCCGCCCGGATACTGGGCCTCGACAAACGAATCATCCTGATCGGAGAAGACGCCGATCATCTCAGGGAGTCGCAGCTCCGTTTGGCTCGCGTCGGCATCGAGCACGTCGACGCGTACCTTGAAGACGGAATTACGGGCTGGATCAAAGGCGGCTATGAGCTGGACTACATCCCGCGGATTTCGGTTCCGGAGTTCGCGGAGATGTTGGCACAGGAAAAGGACCGCATCGAGGTGCTCGATGTCCGCGAGCGCGGAGAAGTCGAGGCGGGCGCGATCGAGAACTCGGTGCGGATTCCTTTGGGGCAATTGCAGGATCGAACGGGGGAGTTGAACCGCGACAAACTGGTTGTCGTCCATTGCAAGGGCGGGTATCGCAGTTCGATCGCTACCAGCATTCTGCGGCGCGCCGGGTTTCGGGACATCGCCAATCTTACAGGCGGATTCGACGCCTGGACAGCTTTGAGCGCCACCGGCTACTTCATATAACGCCCGGCAAAGGCCAGGAAAGTGGGCCAATTCGGTGCTGGCGTGTGCCCGCCGGTATGCTGCCGGAAGGCCACCTCCCCGTCGATGAGCGCGGTTTCAATCGGGGGAAACTCGGAGGTTCCCATGTCTTTCTTGCCCAGAAGCTTGTAGACTGGCCCGGCACCCACGGCGGCGAGGAACATCCCCTTCGCATCGACCCATCCATCACCGTTGGTGGCGCCGGCGCTGATGAATACGGGGCGCGGGGCACACAGCGCGACGAGTTCGTGAGAATCGACGGGAATGTCGCTCCAGCTCAACGGACCGGCGTACTTGAGGAAGTTGCCCGCCATCCAGTGGTACTCGTTCGGTGCAGCGACGTTCTCCACCAGCTCGCCCCAATTGCGGCGGTGAATCTTGACGCCGCCTTCGCCCGATGAACTGACGAAGGCGACGGCGAACCGCGAGTCGTACGCCATGGCGAGCGCGACTGCCTTCCCATAGCGCGAATGGCCCTCGATACCGACGTGTTTCGCATCGACGGATTTGTCGGTTTCAAAGTAATCCAGCACGCGGCCCGCGCCCCAGGCCCAGGCACGCAGTGCGCCCCAATCGTCCACCTTGCGCGGCTGGCCTTTGTTGACCAGTCCGATGATGCCGGCGGTCAATCCCGCGCCGTTATCCGCCTGAACGCTGCTAGTGGATAAGACCGCGTAGCCCCAACCTTTCGCCAGAACTTGTTGTTGCCAGCTTTGTCCAATTTGTCCAATGCGAGCAGGGCCGACAGGTGCTGATCCGCGACCGCCTCCGCCGCCAAGCTCCATGATGACGGGCACCGGACCGGCCGCCTTGGCGGGGGTGGTCAGCATGGCCTGGATATCCACGGCGACTTGCGGATACGCGGAATTGTCGACATGACCCACCAGTTGCTTTGTAACGACCGGGACATCGCCGACCGTTTCCTCAGTTGTTTTGGTGACCTCCCACTTGACGGCAGGCATGATTTTGGGGACCCTGCCATAGATTTCGCGATCGAAGTCTTCCACGATTTCCGGCCGCCGTTGCTCCCACCACATTTTGGCGGTCGTGACCTTCTTGCCGTTCTTCAACAGCAGAGGGTCGGGCAGATCGGGATAAGGATTGGCCTTCGACTCGTCGTAGTTCGCGTAGTTGGGCGCTTGCGGATTGCTGCCATTCGCGCCGTTCCGGAGTGCGGCGATGTGGAGGAGGTCCATCAATCGCTGCCGGTCTTCCTGCGCGGTCAGTTGGACGGGTTGCTGGGCCCGCGCCAAAAAAACAAACGAAGCCAATAAGAGCAGACAGGTGCGCATTTCAAGCTGATTATACGGGAGTTCGGGAGTTACCTCAGCGCCGTCATCAGTTCTCCCGTCTGCCGCAATACGTTCAGCCGCGCGCGCTCGGCGTTGAACTGTGCGTCATAAAACGCGATCCATTTCTCGTCTTCATTGAAGCGCGCTTCTTCGACTTGCCGCAGCGACGCCCGGCCTTCGCTCATCTGCGCCAGAATCACCGAGAGCTGGGAGCGCGCGAGGTCGAGGTCGGCCTGCGCGAGTTCCCGGGCGATATCCGTCTTATGAATATCCTGATAGCTCTGGTGGATATCGAGCATGATCTTGTTGCGCGCCACTTCGACTTCGGCGTGAATGTGCTGCCGATCGTTTTCGGCCTGCTCGATCTCCGCGCGCGCCCCCGATCCGATGAAAACCGGCACTTCGATCGACGCGCCCAACTCCCCGTTATTGCGCGAAAAAGTCGAGAAATATTCCTGATAGTGGTTGTACTTGGTCAGCAGCGCGTATTGCGCCACCAGATCGATTTTGGGCAGCCGCTTGGCTTTGTCGCCTTTGATTTCCAGTCCCTTGGCCGAGTAGTTCGATTCCAGGCGCTTGAGTTCCTTGCTGGTGCTCAGCGCGGTCTGTATCGCGGCTTCTTCGTTCTCCGGAATGGCGGGAGCCGCCCGATCCTCTTCCGCCGGCGTGACCAAATCCGCCGCACCGTACCCGAGCGTCACAGCCAGACTGCGTGATGCAAACTCGCGATCGCTCTGAAGAGTGATGAGACGCTGCCGCGCCCGCAGCAGATTGACGTTGGCCTCCTGCGCCGTCACGGCGAGCTCCCGGCCTTCCTCGACGCGCGTGCGGGCCGTTTCGAGAACTTTCTCCAGGCTCTCGACCTGCTTCCGAGCCGAATCGGCCAGCCGGCCGGCACGGTCCGCATCGATGTAGAGCGAGGCCACGCGGTAAGCGATCTCATCGCTCTTCTCGCCTGACGCGAAACCGGCGCCCCGCACCGATTCCCTGGCCTGGGCGATGGCGTAGCTCTGCGGCTTGTTGAACAGGTATTCGTTCCCTCTGGCCTGAAACACAGCCGGCGCCGCTCCCTCAATGCTCAGGGGGAATCCATTAGTGTAGGCGAGGCCGGTGCCCACGCCCAGGTGCGGCGTGAACGGACTGGCCGCGAGACGGACGCCGAGCGCCGCCTTTGCTTCATCGAGCCGCGCCATAACGACCTCGGGATTCTGAGTGAGCGCGCGGGCGACGGCTTGTTTGAGCGTCAGGATGTGAGTCTCGGCCTGAAGGTAAGGAGCGGCCGAAAGAGCGGCCGCCATTAGAAACGCGAATTTGCGCATGAACTATTCGTAGCGCAGTGCTTCTGTCGGGTTCAAGCGAGAGGCGCGGCTGGCCGGCAACATGCCGAAAATCAGGCCCACCAGACTGGATACGGCGAAGGCGATTCCGATGGACCACATCGAGATGGGGATGCGCAGGTTATCGACGAAAAACTGCACGCTGAGAGGCAGCGCCACGCCTGCCAGGATGCCGAACGTCCCGCCCGCCAGGCTGATCAGAACAGCCTCGGTCAGGAACTGAAGAAGGATGTCGCGGCGCGATGCGCCCACCGCCATGCGTACTCCAATCTCCCGCGTCCGTTCGGTCACGGTGACCAGCATGATGTTCATGATGCCGATTCCCGAGATCACCAGCGCAATTGCCGACACCAGCACCAGCACCAGGCTGAGCACTCTGGCAATGCTCTTTGCCGCGTCGAGAATCCCGGTGAGGTTTTCCACTTTATAACCGGCGCCCGCGCGGTGGCGGCTCTCGAGAATTTCCTTCACCTCGGTCGTCACCGCCTCGACTTGCTCGGGTAACCGGACCTGAACGTAAAAAGGATCGATCCGTTCGACGCGGATGAAATACTGCTGTACGGTAATGGGAATGAGCAGGGATTCGGCGTTCAGTTCCGATTGCCCGAAACTGTTGCCTTTCTCCTTGAAAGTGCCGATGACGGTGAACTGCAGCCCATGTAGTTTGATGGTTTGCCCGGGCGCTGCTTCCAGGCTGCCGTAGAGCCGTTTGGCCAGCTTTTCGGTCATCAGCGCGACCTTCTGCCGGAGATCGACATCGCTCGCGTCGAGGAACCGGCCGGAAAGCACGGCCAGGTTGCGGACCGTTTTGTAGTACTCGTCCGAGCCGATGATGAGCAGCCGTTCTTCCTTGCCGTTGATGAACGTCGAATCGTAGTTGCTCTCGATTCCGGTGGCCGCGGCGATACTCCCGGCAAGCTGCTGGCGGACCGCCTGTACGTCGGACATCTTGATGAAATCGGCATTCACCTCCGCCGATGATGCCTGGGTTCCGACCTCATACGAGGCGTAGATCATATTCGATCCGACGCCTTCAATCTGCTCGAGAATATAGTTCCGGCTGGTGAGTGAAATGGTGACGACCAGAATCACGGAGGCGGTGCCGATAACCATGCCAAGGCCGGTCAGCAGCGACCGGACAGGATTCTGGCGCAGTGCCTGCAGGCTGAAGCTCATCGCTTCACCGACGTGCATACGCTAAGAGCCCCTTGAACCGCGGCGCGCGAACATGCGGAACACTTCGGTCACGGCGATCCAGAGGTTCACGACGCCCAAACCGCTGATGCAGCCGCGCACATAGCTGTTATTCCAGAAGGAGTGCCACGTGGTCTGGACGCTGCCCCCCACCGCCCACGCGAAATAGTTATCGCTCCAACCGTCGGTCCATGGGTAGATGAGCAGGAACAGCCCCAGTTCGAAGCAGAAAATGATGAACAGCACCGAAGTCAGGCGCTGGAACCAGCCCGAACCGGGTGGAGTCAGCATCGGATCGGGTGCGGGATTGGGCCCAAGTGCCGGGCTGCGAAGCTCTGTGGGCTGATCGCTCATGGGGCTCGGATTCAAACGGCCGCGAACATCTCCATCTGGCGATCCCGCGGAAGGGGTGAGAACAAAGCATACCGCCGCACGGGCTCGAAACTGAGGCGATGCAGCGGAGTCGGGCCATATTTCCGGATGGCGGCCAGGTGCTCCGGAGACTGGTATCCCTTATGATTCCTGAGCCCGTACTCGGGATAGAACTTATCCCATTCACGCATCATCTGGTCGCGATAAACCTTCGCGACGATGGAAGCGGCGGCGATGGCGTGGCAGCGCTCGTCGCCCTGAACAAGGGGTTGCTGGGGCAGGGGAAGGTCGAGCGGAACGGCATCGACAAGCACAAAATCAGCCGCGGGTCTTAACTGCCCCACGGCAATTTTCATAGCCAGCCGCGAAGCTTCGTAGATGTTAATCCGGTCGATGGTGGCGGCATCGACGGCCGCGACGGCCCAGGCGATGGCGCGTTCGCGGATGCGCGCGGCGAGTACCTCGCGACGTTCCGGCCCGATCTGCTTACTGTCATTGAGACCGCGAATGGGTGCGCCGGGCGAGAGAATGACGGCGGCGGCGACCACCGCGCCGAACAGCGATCCGCGTCCCACTTCGTCGGCTCCGGCAATGAACTCGAAGCCGCGCGCCCGCAGTTCCCGTTCGAGAATGCCCTGGCACTTCCAGCGCGGGAGTTTTGGGGCTTTACCCGGTATGACGGCGCGGGCCATGAGTTGCCCTGCCGGTGGACTAAGTGCGTTCCCTGAGGCGAGCCGCTTTTCCCTTGAGTCCGCGCAAATAATAGAGCTTGGCGCGGCGGACCTTGCCGGTGCGTACCACGTCGATATGGTCGATGATGGGCGCGCTCAAGGGAAAGATGCGCTCTACGCCGTGGCCGAAGCTGACCTTGCGGACCGTGATGGTCTCGCCCATGCCGGTGTTCTTGCGCGCGAGCACGGTGCCTTCAAAAACCTGAATGCGTTCTTTTTCGCCTTCCTTGATCTTGACGTGAACCTTGACGGTATCGCCGGGACGGAAAGGGGTCAGGTTGGTGCGGCGCTTCTTTTCGACAAACTTCGATAACAACGCGTTCTGCATTTCGGGAAACCTTTTGGTGGGCTAATTCCTTATGTTACTACAGGTCGCGCGTTGTTGCTCAGTCTTCGATACCGGTGTCTGCGATCGCAGTTCCCCAGGGAATCTGCTCAGGGGAAAGGAACGTCAGCACCAGCGGACCGCGACCGGCCAATTTGAAGGTCCCAAAATCTTTGTACCAGTCTCCAGCCGGTACATCAGGACCCAACTCAAGCCAGAACTGAAGTTGTACAGATCGTCCGTTGTGATGCTGCGGTCCGTTACGCGCTCTTGAAGATGCTTGCGCGCTGCCAGCGGAAGCTCCGACCACTTAAGCTTCAGCTTCACTGGCCGAAAATCATCTCGCCCAGTTCGTTGCCCAGTCGCTCAGCCTCGATCAGATCAGCGCACTCGCGAAGTTGCCGGATCTTTTGGGCAAGTTGGTCGCGTCTTTGCCGTTCGACCTCCAGCCCATACTGAAGCAGTCTGGCCATGAGGGTGCTTCGGCTGACACTAAGGCGGCGAGCCCGGCTGTCGATCTCATTCAACACTCCCTGCGTTACCGGCACACTTACCCTCGCTTTGGACGCCTTCTTTTCCAGTTTTTCGGCAGCACCCTGTCCCATCAGTGATTCATTTCGAATCAAAGTGAATCGTTTGTCAATAAGAATCGGCTCTTTTCAGAAAATGCGGAGCGCTCCACTACCTGATATCGCTCAGGCGAGCGCCGGTTTGGTTTCTCTTTCCGGAGGAGAGCCCATTGTTTCTGCATTCGCCGCTCAGAGCCTCGAGGACTACGCGACTTAGCGACCCGGCACGCCATGAGTGCGATCG
>Ga0181521_10005684_pt1 | contig 13788 bp, 13 predicted proteins | sample PEATcosm2014_Bin_32_FD_119764 | JGI IMG/M metagenome (GOLD analysis project Ga0181521, IMG submission 119764) | Peatland microbial communities from MTU Mesocosm Facility, Houghton, MI, USA - PEATcosm2014_Bin02_60_metaG | ecosystem: Environmental > Terrestrial > Soil > Wetlands > Peat | place...
CTGGCCTCCGGCACGGCCTGGATATCGGCGGCGACGTTTGAGGGACGCCCGGTGCTGCGCGCTTGCGTAACGCATGGCGAGACGACGCCGGAAGATGTCGCCGCGCTCGTCGCGGGGCTCGAAACCGCGCGGGTCTAAGCGAGCACCGCGATCGCGGTCAACACCAGCCCCTCCGCGACGAGGAACCGGCCACCGAGCTCGGCCAAGCCCGGCGGAGCTTCGACTAGCAATTCGGCGTGAAATTTCCCTTCCCGCGGATCGATGGTGACGATTGCATCGCTGAAATCGAGCCATCGCCCGGCGAGCGGAAACCACGCTTTATAGATGCTTTCCTTGGCACTGAAGATCACCCGATCCCAAGCGATGCCGCGAGGCGCGTGCTCCAGCCATCCGCGCTCCTCGGCGCGCAGCACGTGCCCCGCCACCCCGTCCGGCAAGGGACCGTCGGGCTCGGCGTCGATGCCGAGCGCGAAAATATCTTTGCTGAAAGCAACCGCGGCGGCGCGGTAGCCGTGGCAATGGGTGATGCTGCCGACGATGCCGGCAGGCCACAGCGGCTCGCGCTTGGCGCCGCGCAGGATCGGCGCCGGCGGCAATCCAAGCTGCGCCAGCGCCTGGCGAGCGCAGGACCGGGCGGTGGCGAATTCCCGCTGCCGGCTCTCGACCGCCCCACCCAAGATCGCCGCCTCCTCGGGAAAGAGACGTGCTTCCGGATCATCCTCTCGCACGGCGCGGCACGAAACGGCTTGCGGCAACAGGCGCTCGATCATCGCGCCACTGTATCGCAACCGGTTGCCGATTGCTCAGCGGCCTCGGCTGCGCCGACATTGGCGGTTTCTTAATGCCGCAGGCCGAACCTGGGCTCATCCTCCAACAACTGGAACCCCCAATGTCGGTCAAATCGGAAATCCTTGCGCTGTTCAAGGAAGTCGCGAGCGAGCAGCAACGAACCCTGGCGCCGCTGTCGAACGGTCTGGGGCTGCTCGAGTCGGGTCTCGACTCATTGTGTTTCGCGATCATCGTCGCTCGCCTCGAGGACCGCCTTGGTCTCGACCCGTTCAACGCCATCGAGGATGACGGGTTTCCGGTGACCGTCGGCGATTTCATCAAACTGTACGAGAACGCGGCGCCTGGCGATGTCGCAGCGTGAGCCGGTTTCGCTCTGGCAACGCCTGAGCGAGGCAGGGACGCTCGCCGATCGCTGGCTCCGCGGCGCCGAAGCCAGCGTCAACCTGGCCGCGCTGTCGCGCGGATCGAGCCTCGGCGCTCCGGTCGACGAATTGCGCGGCGCCTCGGTGATGGTCGCCGCCCGCGACCAGCTGCCGGCCGCGCTGGCGCTCATCGAGCTCGACGGGATCGCCCGTCGGATCGTTCTTTGCCCGCCCGACCTGCCGCAAGAGCATCTGGCATCGGTGATCGCCACCGCCGAAGTGGATGTCGTGGTCGGCGATCGCTGCATCTCCGGGGTGGCCCGGTTCGTCCGTTGCACGCCCGACATTACCCCCGCGCATCGCATAGGCCGCGCCAGCGAGCGCACCGAATGGGTCCTCTTGACCTCGGGCACGACCGGGGTTCCCAAGCTGGTCGCGCACAATTTGTGCAGCCTCAGCAGCGCGATGGCCGGGCGCGGTCCGCTTGGCGCCGGCCCCCTGGGCGCAAAGGCGGTGTGGAGCACGTTCTACGACATGCGTCGCTACGGCGGCTTGCAGATCTTCCTGCGGGCGATGCTCGGCGGCGGATCGATGGTGCTGTCGAGCGCGCAAGAGCCGGTCACCGATTTTTTGGGGCGCGCCGGAGCGCACGGCGTCACGCATGTTTCCGGCACGCCGTCGCATTGGCGGCGCGCGCTGATGAGCCGCTCTTCCCACAAGATGGCGCCGCGCTACGTCCGACTCTCGGGTGAGATCGCCGACCAGGCGATCCTCGACCATCTCCATGCTGCCTATCCCGATGCCGACATCGCCCACGCCTTCGCCTCGACCGAGGCCGGTGTCGCGTTCGATGTCGGCGACGGGTTTGCCGGGTTTCCGGCGAGCTATATCGGCCGGCCCGGCGATGTCGCGATGCGGGTCGCCGACGGGTCATTGCGGATCAGATCGGGTCGCAACGCCCTCGGCTACCTCGGCGACGAAGCGTCGTCGCTGGTCGAGACGGACGGGTTCGTCGACACCGGGGACATGGTCGAGCTGCGCGACGGTCGCTACCACTTTGTCGGCCGGCGCGGCGGCATTATCAATATCGGCGGCCTCAAGGTGCATCCCGAAGAGGTCGAGGCGGCGATCAACCGCCATCCGAGCGTACACATGTCGCTGGTCAAGGCACGGCGCAACCCGATCACCGGCGCGATCGTCGTCGCCGATGTCGTGGTCAAGTCGCGGATCGCGGCGGCACACAAGACCGACGCGCTGAAGCGCGAGATCCTCGAAGTTTGCCGGGGCGCGCTGGCCCGGCACAAGGTTCCGGCGACGATCAATTTCGTCTCGGCGCTCGACGTCGGCGCATCGGGCAAGCTGATGCGGGACCATGCGTAACATCACCGTCACCGGTGGGACACGCGGGCTCGGCCTCGGCATCGCGCGATGCTGAGCCGACCTAGAGCCGCACTTCTCCGGCCTGGATGCGCCGGTAGAGCGCGGCATCGAGCCTCACGAACGCGCTGCTTTGGCGATCGTTGACGTACAGCGCATCGGCGGTCGCGCGGGGATCGTATGCGGTGTCGGAAAAAGGCTGCTTTTGCAGCTTGAAGGTGCCGGTCAGCGCCAGCGCCTCGGCGACGCGCAGGAACACCGGCCGGGCGTAGTCGGGCAGTTGGTCGGCGAGGTAGCGGTACAACCGGGCAAGGTCGAACCGGCCGCCGGTGACAATTGTCGCCATCCCGGCGCGGCCCTCCATCCCCGGGACAGCGACACCGTAGACCGCCGCCTCGACGACTCCCGGGCAGGAACCGATTATTCCTTCGATTTCTACCGTTGAAACGTTTTCGCCCTTCCAGCGGAACGTGTCACCGATGCGATCGACAAAATAGAAATAACCGCCGCGGTCGCGCCGCATCAAATCGCCGGTGCGGTACCACGAGTCGCCTGCGGCGAAAACGCCCCGCAGCACCTTGCGCGCGGAGGCGTCCGGGTCGCTATAGCCCTCGAAGCGGCCCGCCATCTCGGCGGCACCGTCGGAGATCCGGCTAATCGCCTCACCGGGCTCGTCGGGAGCGCAGCGTATGCAGAACCCGTCATCGCCGCGTACCGGCGCCCCGGCAGCGACATCGAACTTGACCAGCACCACCGGAAAACGATGCGCGATATACGAGGGAATCCGGCCGATCGCGCCCGGTTTCTCCTCACAATTGTAGAGCGAGAAATTGGCTTCGGTCGCGGCATAGAACTCGAGAATCCGCGGGATTCGGAAACGGTGTTGGAACGCTTCCCACACCTCGCGCCTGAGCCCGTTGCCGCAAGCGAGCCGCAGCCGATGCCCGGCCTCGCGCGGATGCGGTGGCGCATCGACAAGGTAGCGGCACAATTCGCCGATATACTGGAACAGCGTGCAGTCCCGGCCGGCGACATCGTCCCAGAACCGGCTCGCCGAGAACCGTTCGCGGATAAAGACCGAGGCGCCGGCGACCAGCGGCGCGGCGGTCGCGACCACTCCGCCGATGCTGTGGTACATCGGCAGACAGCAATACATCCGGTCGCTGGGCGCGATATCCATCATCCCGGCGAACCAGTGGCTCCATTGCATCAGCCGGAAATGGCTGACCGCGGCCGCCTTGGGAAGGCCCGTCGTGCCCGAGGTGTAGATGTAGAGCGCGCGGTCGCGGATTGTCGGTCGGGGGTAATCAGTATCGCCAAGCGTCCCCGCTGCCTCGAGCGAGTGCTCCGTGCGTGGCAGACCGTGCCCGTCGCCACCATGCGCCCAGACGCGCAAGCCGCTCGGCAGGCGGGGCATGATCGCGGCGACGGCATCGAGCAGCCCGACGCCGACGATCAGATGCTTTGGCGCGACGATCTCGACCGAATGCTTTAGCGCGTCGCCGACGAGGTTGGTGTTAATCAGCGCGACAACACCGCCGACCCGGATGATCCCCAGCCAAATCGCCAGGTATTGCGGGCAATTCGCCATCGCCAGGCAGACCACATCGCCGGCGCCGATGCCCTGCCGCAGCGCCCACTGCGCGAAGCGCCGCGACTGCTCGGCGAGATCGGCGAAGCTGAGACATTCCGTGTCGGAAAGCAGGGCAGGCGATGCCCCGAATTCGGCCGCGACCGCATCGATGGCGTCGGGCAGGGTGCGCGCCGGGTTGCGCGCGATCGGCGCGGTCATCTCCAGCGCGCGTCGCCACGCCTGCGCCGCGGTGCTCGCGTGCCCGGACGACCCGCCGCGCAATTCGCCACGCTCGATCAACGCCATTTCCAGCCGTTACCTCTCACGAAGCGGTCTCATCATCTCCGCAAAGTTTCGAGAAGTGGTTAACCCCCGCGAGATAGCCTGCTCGAGCTACCGCTGCGCTCAGTTCAGCCGCAGCTCGGTGATGTGCCGCGGGTCCTGCTTCAGCTCGCCCTTCTCGACCCGCTTGACGATATCGACGAGCCGCTCGTTGGCGGCGGCGCGGATTCCGGCCTTCTCGCCCTCGCGCACGACAAACCCGTTCAGATATTCGATCTCGGTGCGCCGACCCTTCGCCATGTCCTGGCCCATCGACGGCCGCTGGTCGGCGGCGCCGCGCGGCGCGTTGAGCCGGTGTTCGTCATAATCCTTGAGCGCCGCGGGGTCGCCCTCGCCCGCCTTGGCGATCAGCTCGGGATCCTGGTGCCCGATCTCCTCGAGCTTGTACCCGAGCGCCTGGCCGATGCGGATCGCCTCGCTGGCAAGCCGCGCCTGGAAATGGCGGATCGTCTCGTTGTCGGTGATCTGCGAGCCGCTGAGCCCGGTGCAGGCCGAGACCCCGTTGGCCATCGAATTGGCAACCAGCTTCGACCAGCGCTCGCCCCACAGATTGTCGGTGGCCTTCGCGCTGTCGGCATGAGCGACGAGCGCGCAGACCTCGTGCGCGCGATCGGTAATGCGCCCGTTGACTTCGCCGGTGCGGTAGACGGTATGGCGGGTGCCGCCGACCAGCCCACCGCGATGGATCTGCCCCGGCGCGTGCAGATGGACGCTGATGTTGCTGGCGATGCAACCCATCGTCTTGCCCCAGCCGACGACCCCGGCGATCGTCTCCTCGTTCATGCAGTTCTGCAGCGAGACGATGTAGCCGCCGGGCGCCAGGTATTGCTTGATCAGCCGCGCCGCCCATTCGGTGTCGTAGGATTTCATGCAGACAAAGGCGACGTCGACCGGCGCCTCCTTGGCGAGCTGCTGTGCCTCGGTCAGGTGCAGCGCGCGCAGCTTGACCGAGAACGGCTCCGGTCCCTGATGATGGGTGATGCGCAGCCCGTCGCGCTTGATCGCCTCGACATTCTCCGGCCAGGAATCGATAAAGGTCACGTCCTCGCCGGCTTTCGCCATATGCGCGCCACTATACCCGCCGACCGCGCCGGCACCGACAAAGACGATTTTCTTACCCATCGCTTCCTCCTGCTGAATTCTGGCGATCGTAGCGCCTGCGAGCGTCCGGCGGCAATGCGATGCACGGGTGGTTTGCCCGAACGGCGATTGCTGGAAAGGCGGGTTCGGCGGTATCAGACGCGCCTGCCTAAAATCCGGGCAAAGGAAGCAAAGGGAGAAGCCGGCCGATGCCGGACGCTGGCGGAGCGACGGGGAAGGAGTTCGGGCGCGTCGTCGAGGGACGCGGCGCCTGGATTGCCGCTAGCGCGGTACTGGCGCTGCTGTCGATCTCCTATGGCTCGCCGCTGCTGATCGTCGTCGGGCTGAAGCCGATCACCGCCGGTCTCGGCACGGTGCGCGAAGTCACCGCGCTTGCCGCGGCGTTGACCTGGGTCGGCACCGGCGCGGGCGGGATCCTGATGGGCTGGATGGCCGATCGCATCGGTATCCGCCGCATCGTGATATTCGGCGCGGTGATGATCGCGGCCGGGCTCGCCGTGTCGTCGATCGGCACGGTCTGGGCGCTCTATGTCGGGCACGGGCTGTTGCTCGGCCTCCTCGGCAATGGCGCGATGTTCCCGCCGCTCCTCGTCTATGTCAGCCGCTGGTTCGACCGACGCCGCGGCACCGCGCTGGCGCTCATCGCCTCGGGACAATACATCGCCGGCATGATCTGGCCGACCGTCTTCGAGCACGCGATAGCCCGCTATGGCTGGCAGGCGACGATGATCAGTTACGGCATCGTGGTGATCGCGGCGATCCCGCCGATCGCGGCGCTGTTCCTGCACCCGCCGCCGGCGCATCCGCATCCAGAGGCCGCGGTGAGCGCCGCGGCGCGGCGCGGCCGGTCGCTGGGCCTGCCGCCGAATGTGGCGCTCGCGATGCTATGCGTCGCCGGGTTCTGCTGTTGCGTGCCGATGGCCCTGCCGCAAAGCCATCTCGTCGCCTTTTGCAGCGATATCGGCATACCGTCGGCCCAGGGCGCGGCGATGTTGTCGGTGATGACGGGCTGCGCCTTTTTCAGCCGTCAGTTCTGGGGCTGGCTCGCCGACAAGGTCGGCGGGCTGTTGACCCTGATGCTCGGCTCGACCTGCCAGGCGCTGGCGATCGCCGCGTTCTTGACGACGCAGAACGAGGCCGGGCTGTTCGCGGTCGCCGCCGCGTATGGGCTCGGCTTCAGCGGCATCGTCCCGGCCTATGTTCTGGTGGTGCGCGAGCTGTTCCCGTCGTCGGAGGCCTCGTGGCGGGTGCCAACGGTCCTCTTCATCAGCATGGGCGGGATGGCGTTCGGCAGCTGGTTCGCCGGCGCGCTCTACGACCATTTCGGCTATTACGCGCCGGCTTTTGGCATCGGCGTCGCGTTCAATCTCGTCAACCTGATGGTCGTCGGCACGCTGCTGGCGCGCCAGGGCCTAAAGGGCGGGATGCGCGCGGCGATGGCTTAACTCAGCTGTCATTGCGAGCGGAGCGAAGCAATCTCTTTCCGCCTTGGCCCTCTACGGAGGGAGATTGCCGCGGCGCGCGGTGCGCGCCTCGCAATGACGGCTGGGTCTACCGGTTCCGCTGCCAGTCCTCATCCCACAGGAAGTCGGGGCCGAGCTGGTCGAGGCTCGGGCAGCCGATCTGGCCCATCGTGAGGTCGATCTCGCCGCGGAAGATGTCGATCGCCTTTTTGACGCCGTCGAGCCCACCGGCGACCGCGCCATAAAGCGTCGGCCGGCCGAAGAAGCAGAAATCGGCGCCGAGGCACATCGCGATCAGGATATCGGCGCCGCGCCGTACGCCGCTGTCGAGCATCACCGTCATCTTGTCGCCGACCGCGCGTTTGACGGCCGGCAGCACGTCGAGCGAGGCCGGCGCCTGGTCCAATTGCCGCGCGCCGTGGTTCGACACGATGATGCCGTCGCAGCCGATCTCGGCACAGCGGATCGCATCGGCCGGGCTCATGATGCCTTTCACCACTAGCTTGCGCGGGAAGAGCTTGCGGTAGTGCTCCAGCTCCTTCCAGGTCTGCGCGTCGGCCGGCACCTGGGCGCGGTTGAACTTGATCGTGTCTTCCGGCGTCGCGTCGGCCGGCAGGTAGGGCATCCAGTTGCCGAGCGGCGGCGTGCCGCCGTGCTTGATGTATTCCATGATCCAGCCGGGATGGGTCATCGCCTCGGCGAGCAAGGCCGGCTTGAGGCTCAGCGCCGCGCGCAGCCAGTTGCCGCGGATGCTGGCGTAGCCGTTGCGCGTGTTGCGCTCGCGCTTCGAATGCACCGGCACGTCGACGGTCAGCACCAGCGCTTCCAAGCCGGCATCGGCGGTGCGCTTGATCAGATCGTCGGAAACCTTGCCGTCCTTCGCGGCATAAAGCTGGTACCAGGCGTTCTTCGGCGCAGTCTTGGCGGCGTCCTCGATCGTTTGGTTGCTGGCGCCCGACATGATGTAGGGGATGTTCGCCTCGCGCGCCGCTTCGGCCAGCATCATGTCGGCGCCGCGGCGGAAAAGGCCGGCGCTGCCGGTCGGCGAGATGCCGAACGGGCTGTTGAACTTGTGGCCGAAGATTTCCTGCGACTGGTCGCGTTTCGAGACATCGACCAGGTAGCGCGGCAGCAATTTGTGCTGGTGGAACGCCGCGGTGTTGCGGTCGAGCCCGCGCTCGTCCTCGAGTCCGCCCTCGATGAAGTCGAAGGCGACCTTGGGCAGCCGCCGCTTGGCCATCTGGTGCAGGTCTTCGATATTGATCGCGTCGTTCAGTCTCATGGCGTCGCCATCCCCAGGCCTCGGAATCCCAAGCAGAGCGGAAGATGGCGCATTTCCCTATGACGGGACAACGCGGAATTGCACGGCGCGGGGCAGCGGCGCGCTGGGCGCAGCCTGATTGCCGTGGTCAATATGAGCATTCTTCGTAGCTCACGCTGGCGATTGAGCGGATGATCCGGTCGTGGTGTCGATGAGGAGAAAGGCGATGGCGACCAGCAGCAGGATCCGCGTCGGGATCGTCGGGTTGAGCCCGAACCGGGGGTTCGCGTCGATCGCCCATATCCCGGCGCTGTGGGCGCTGCCGGACTTCGAGATCGCCGCGGTGTGCACGACCCGGCAGGAATCGGCCGAGGCGACGGCCAGGCATTTCGAGATACCGTTGGCGTTTTCCGACCCGGAGAAACTGGCACGACACCCGGATATCGACCTGGTGACGGTCACGGTGAAGGTGCCCGACCACTACCGGCCGGTGATCGCGGCGATCGAGGCCGGCAAGCACGTCTATTGCGAATGGCCGCTCGGCCGGAATACCGAGGAGGCCCGGCGGATGCTGGATGCGGCCGAGCACGCAGGGGTGCGCCATGCTGTCGGGCTCCAGGGCCAGCATTCACCGACCATCAATTACGTCAAGGATTTGGTCGCCGACGGCTATGTCGGGCGGGTGCTGGCGGCGTCGCTGATCGGCTGCGCGCCGAACTGGGCCGGGTCGCTAGATCGTGCCTATCAGGCCGATTTCGCCAATGGCGCCAATCTGATGACGATCACCGGTGGGCATCAGATCGACGCGCTGTGTCATTGCCTCGGCGAGTTCCGCGAACTGAGCGCCTTCGCGGTCAGTCAGCGCGATCGAATTCAGACCGAGGATCACGGCGAGGTCGGGCTGACCTCGCCCGACCAGTGGCGGTCAGCGGCATTGTCGGCGACGGGGCCTTGGTCTCGTTCCAAATCCGCGGCGGGATGGCGCGTGGGACCGAGTTCCTGTTCGAAATCCACGGCAGCGACGGCGACCTCGTGCTCGCCGCCACGACCGGTGGATCGATGCAGCGCCAGGAATTGTCGCTGCACGGCGCCCAGGGCAAGGGCGCCAAGCTGGCCGAGCTGCCGATCCCGGCGAAGTACCGCTATGTGCCGAAGGGGGTGCCGGCGAACTCGCCCTACAATGTCGCCCAGCTTTACGTGAAACTGGGCGAGAGCATCCGCAACGGTACATCGGCCAGCCCCGGCTTCGACGCGGCCGTCCGGCGGCACCAGCTCATCGACGCGATCGTGCGCGCCTCGAATACGGGGCGGAAACAGAGCGGTTGCGGAGGCGCGGAGGCTCAATAATACGCCGCGCCGCCGTTGACGTGGATGGTCTGGCCGGTGATGAAGCCGCCGTCGTCGCTGACCAGGAACAGGCAAGTCGCGGCGATCTCGTCGATCTTGCCCTGGCGCCCGAGCGGGATGCCCGCAGCGTCCGGCGGCCGGCCGGCATACCATTCGGGATTGGCGCGCGTCGTGTCGATGCTGCCCGGCGAGACGACGTTGACCCGGATATTGTGCGGCGCGAACTCCGAAGCCAGGCCCCGCGCGAGACCGATCAGCGCCATCTTGGCCGCCGAGAGGTGGGCGCGGCCGCTCCCGCGACCGGAAAACGCACCGTCGCCAACAAAGAACAGGACGCGGCCGTATTTGTTTTCCGCCATCTTGCCGATCAGAGCGCGCGTCAGATAAAACGCACCGTCAAGGACGACGCCCCTGACAAGCTCCCAATCCGCGTCGGTAAGTTCCAAAAACGGCTTGTGCGGCCGGATCGCGGCGTTGTTGATCAGGATGTCGACCCGGCCGAATTCCGACAGCGCCTTTGCCGCCATCGCCTCGACCTGATGCTGCTTGGCCATGTCGGCGAGGACGCCGATCGCCTTGACCCCGATCTCCTGTGCCTCGCGCACGACGCTGTTGAGTTCCTGCTCGTTCGAGCGCGCGTTGACGACGACGTGCGCGCCTTCCTGGGCCAGCTTCAATATGGTCGCGCGGCCGATATTGCGTCCCGACCCGGTTACCAGCGCGACTTTGCCGTCAAGCCTACCCATGAGCCCCTCCCCTGAAATTCAGGCGCGCATCCTGCCACAGGAAATCGGCGCCGAGGTAGCCTCCCGCCGAATCCCGCGTCAAGGTTCCGCTTCGAGCGGCGCGCCGGTGGCTTTATAATCTTCGCTGGCACCTATCGAAGGCCGCAGTAACGCGCCCGCGCCAAGCAGGGAGAGGAAAGATGAGGAACGGGTTCCGCGTCTACGATTCCGACACGCATGTCATGCCCGCGGCCGAAGTCCTGGAGCGCTATGTCGAGCCCGGTTTCCGGCCGCGGCTGGCCGAATTGGCGCCGTATCGGTTGCCGATCCGGGAGTCGGCGGAGCATTCCGGCGGAGGGCATAATTATCGCGTCGCGACCAAATATTACCGCCGCATCCTCGGCGAGGCGGAACCGCGCGAGACCCATTCGGGCCGCGAGTCGAACTGGCGCGGCAGCAAGATGCCACGGCCGGGGACGCAGGACGACAATGCCGAAAATCGGGTCGCCGACATGGACGACGAAGGCACCGACGTCCATTTCCTGATCCCGAGCTCATGGGTCAGCGTTGTCGGGCTGGAGGATCCTTCGCTCGAACAGGGGATGATCCGGGCCTACCACCGCCACATGGCGGATTTCTGCGGGCAGTACCCGACCCGGCTCAAGGGCCTGATCCGGGCGTCAGGGCGATGCGTCGACGAGGCGGTGCGCGAGATCCGCGAATGGGGCAACTCGCCCTGGGCAGTCGCGGTTCAGCCCTCGCTCGGTCTCAGTGTCCCGGCGGACCACCCCGATCTCGAACCGATCTGGCGCGCCGCGGCCGATCACGGTCTGCCGATCGTCCACCACAGCTCGACCTGGAACCCGCCCTACTACCCGGGCTACCAGGATGTCTGGGACAATATATTCCTCGGCCGACTTGCCTCACATCCCTGGGGCGCGATGCGGTTCGCCGCCGCGTTCATCGGCGGCGGCATCTACGACCGCTATCCCGATTTGCGCATGGGGGTGCTCGAATGCGGCTTCGGCTGGTTACCGTTCTGGGGCCGGCGGATGAACGAGCAGTACGACTATGTCGGCAGCACCGCCAAGCTGCGGCACCACCCGGAGGACTACCTGAAGAGCGGGCGGTTCTTCTGCAGCATCGAGCGCCAGGAAGGCGAGGACATGTTCCACGCCGTCACGAGTTTTCTGGGCGACAACGTGCTGATGTACGCCTCCGACTACCCGCACTCGGAATGCCAGTTCCCGGACTCGGTCGACAACATCCTAGCGTGGCAGAGCCTCAGCGGCGAGCAACGCCGCAAGCTGCTGTGGGACAACGCCGTGCGGTTCTTCAAGCAGGTCTGACGGGCCGGCGGACCGACCAGCGGTTAAGCCTTAATCCAGTATTCGGTCGCCGCCGGAAATACCGTGCGGCAACGGACCGCTTGAGCGGGGCCGTCGAGCGTATCCGTGGCGGCGCGCCATACCGCGTAGTGCGGTGCCGCGCGGTGTGCCTCCAGCGCTGCTTCGTCGCGATAGACTTCGTAGAAGTAGTAGACGTTGGAGTCCTGCTCATCCTGGAGCACGTTGAAACGCGCGCAGCCTGGCTCATCCTTTTCGGAGCCGAGGGCATCTATCTCGATTGCCTTCAGGAACCGCTCGCGCCCCTCCGGCTTGACGCGGACCTTCACCCATATCGCGATCATACGGTTTCCTTTCTGCGGGTCAGCGGTTGCGGCCCCGCTCGTCCTGCCACAGGAAATCGGGGCCGAGCTCGCTGAGGCTCGGGCAGCCGATCTGACCCATCACCAGGTCGATCTCGTTGACGAAGATGTCGATCGCCTTCTTGACCCCCGGCAGTCCGCCGGCGGCGGCGCCGTAGAGCGTCGGCCGGCCGAAGAAGCAGAAATCGGCGCCGAGGCAGAGCGCGATCAGGATGTCGGCACCACGCCTGACGCCGCTGTCGAGCAATAGGGTCAACTTGTCGCCGACCGCGGCGCGGATCGCCGGCAGCACGTTGAGCGACCCCGGAGCCTGATCCAATTGCCGACCGCCATGATTCGACACGAGGATGCCGTCGCAGCCGATATCGACCGCGCGCAGCGCGTCGTCCGGGGCCATGATGCCCTTGATGACCAGCGCCTTGGAGAAGAGCTTCCGGTACTGCTCGACATCGCGCCAGGTCTGCGCGTCGAACGGGCGCACCGACGAGGCGTACTTGTAGACCTCCTCGGCATCCGAACCGGAAGGCGCATAGGGTTGCCAGTTGCCGAGCATCGGCGTGCCACCGCCGCGCTTGAAATACTCGACGATCCAGCCGGGGTGGGTCATCGCCTCGGCGAGGATAGACGGCTTGAGGCTCAGCGCCTGCAGCAGCCCGCCACGGATGTTGCCAAAGCCATTGCGGATGTTGCGTTCGCGCTTCGAGCCGGCCGGCGTGTCGACGGTCAGCACCAGCGCGCCGAGCCCGGCGTCGCTGGCGCGGCGGATCATGTCGGCATTGATGCTGTGATCGCGCGCCGCGTAGAGCTGGTACCAATGGTTCTTCGGCGCGATCTTGGCCGCTGCCTCGATCGTATCGTTGCTCGCCCCCGACATGATGTAGGGGATGTTGGCGTCGTGCGCCGCCTCGGCGAGCATCAGGTCGGCATGATAGCGGAAAAGCCCCGCGCCGCCGGTCGGCGAGATGCCGAATGGGCTGTTGAAAGTCTGGCCGAAAATGGTCTTGGTCTGGTCGCGCTTCGAGACATCGACTAGGTAGCGCGGCAAGAGCCGATGCTTGTGAAACGCCGAGGTATTGGTCTCCAGCCCGCGCTCGTCCTCGAGCCCGCCTTCGATGAAGTCGAAGGCGATCTTCGGCAGGCGCCGCTTCGCCATCTGGTGCAGGTCTTCGATATTGACGACATCGTCGAGCCTCATGGCGCTCTCCCCGAAAGCGGTTTAACCCAGCATGGGGCTTTTTCGGTCATGCTCGCAAGCGCGGTACGGCTGTTGCAGCGGGCACGGGACGTTTACGCTGTCGTCCGCTTTAGGATGGGGACGGATCGATGGACTACACCACGCTCGGCCGCACCGGGATGAGGGTCAGCGTCGCCGGGCTCGGCTGCGGCGGGTTCAGCCGGCTGGGCCTCGGCACCGGCGGCGATGAGGCAGGCGCCATCGCGATCGTCCACCAGGCGATCGAGCATGGGGTCAACCTGTTCGACACCGCCGCCGCCTATGGCACCGAGGCGGTACTCGGCAAGGCGATCAAGACCGTGCCGCGCGACAAACTCGTGATCTGCACCAAGGCGCCGTTCAGCTGGAGCACCGGCCGCGCCACACCGGACGGGATCGTCGCCAGCCTAAGCAGCGATTCTCAGGTTGGTACACGGTAACCGTTGGCGCTCGATGTTCATTTCAGTGACGGCGTTATGAACGGCACGGTCGAGATGATCGGTGTCGGTGAAGGTCTGATGAGCCAG
>Ga0181521_10005688_pt1 | contig 13780 bp, 25 predicted proteins | sample PEATcosm2014_Bin_32_FD_119764 | JGI IMG/M metagenome (GOLD analysis project Ga0181521, IMG submission 119764) | Peatland microbial communities from MTU Mesocosm Facility, Houghton, MI, USA - PEATcosm2014_Bin02_60_metaG | ecosystem: Environmental > Terrestrial > Soil > Wetlands > Peat | place...
GGCCCTTGAGCGCTTCGCGGTCGACCTCGATCCAACTGGGCGCGGGCGCATGCGCGGTGGCGTCGCGGGCGGCCAGGATGGTGGGATGCTTCTGGCTGCGCTCGCGGACCGAGACGATGTCGCCGACCTTGACCGAGGCCGAAGGGATGTTGCACTTGCGGCCGTTGACGTCGATGTGGCCGTGGCGGACAATCTGGCGGGCCTGGGCGCGGCTGGTGCCGAAGCCCATGCGGTAGATGACGCTGTCGAGGCGGCGCTCCAGGGCGGACATCAGGTTGTCGCCGGTGATGCCCTTGGCCAGGGCGGCCTTTTCGAAGGTGCTGCGGAACTGGCGTTCCAGAACGCCGTAGACGCGGCGGGCCTTCTGTTTTTCGCGAAGCTGCAGGCCGTAGCCGACAATCTTCTTCGCGCGATCCTTGCCATGCTGGCCGGGAATGAAGTTGCGCTTTTCGATGGCGCACTTCTCCGTGTGGCAGCGTTCGCCTTTCAGAAATAGTTTCATGCCCTCCCGCCGGCATTGCCGGCAAACGGGACCGATGTATCTTGCCAAGTTCTTCTCCTTACCTTTCACTCAGGTGCGGTTTACAGCCAATGGCAGGCCTTCTTCCCGCTTACTGCTTGCTACTTACTACTTACTACTTAATTCGATCAATTCGGTTCCGGGGACAGACAACACTGTCCACGCGGCGCAAACACCGCGCCTTGGGACAGTGATGTCAGTCCCCGGGGCTCTCATACTCTGCGCTTCTTCGGCGGACGGCAGCCGTTGTGCGGAATGGGCGTGACGTCCTTGATGGAGCGGACTTCAATGCCGGCGGTGGAAAGCGCGCGGACGGCGGATTCGCGGCCGGAACCCGGACCGCTCACCCGTACTTCCACTACCCGCAGGCCGCTTTCGCCGGCTTTATTGGCGGCGGTGAGCGCCGCCTGCTGGGCGGCGAAGGGAGTGCCTTTGCGCGACCCGCGAAAACCCAGCGAACCGGCGCTGGACCAGGAGATGGTGTTGCCTTCCTGATCGGCGATGGTGACGATGGTGTTGTTGAAGGTAGCCTGGATATGCACAATGCCCGTGTGGACGATGCGCTTCTCCTTTTTCTTGAAGCTCTTCTTCTTTCCGGTTTTTACTGGTGCTTTGGCCATATACGGTGTCTTCGCTTAGGTCTTGGACGCGGCTTTCTTCTTGTTGGCAACGGTTCCGCGGCGCGGTCCTTTGCGCGTGCGGGCGTTGGTATGGGTGCGCTGCCCGCGGACCGGCAGTCCACGGCGGTGCCGGAGGCCGCGGTAGGAACCCATCTCGATATGACGCTTGATGTTCATCGAGATTTCCTTGCGCAAATCGCCTTCCACGGCGCCTTCCTCTTCCAGGATGGTACGGACGCGGTTGATTTCGTCTTCCGTCAGGTCGCGAACCTTTTTATCAAAATCGATGCCAGCCCGGTACAGCAGGGACTTGGCGCGGGTACGGCCGATGCCGTAAATATAAGTGAGCCCGATCTCAGCCCTTTTGGTTGGCGGCAAATCCACACCGGCTAAACGTGCCATATGTTGTTCTCGTTATCCCTCATGATCGAAACTTGGAAACGCTCCCTTACGGTCGCGGCTCGGTTAGGTTCTCGTTATCCCTGTCTCTGTTTATGTTTCGGGTTGACGCAAATGACCCGGACCACACCTGCGCGATGGATCACTTTGCACTTGTCGCAAATTTTCTTGACGGACGCTCGAACTTTCATAAGTACGGGGCCGCTCCCTTACGGTCGCGGTTCGGTAACCTTTCTTGTAATCCTGCCGCGCGTCGGGTCATGAGGGCTTAATTCCACCTCTACCCGATCGCCCGGAACCAACCTTACAAAATTCCGTTGCACCGTGCCCACCAGGTGCGCTAAAACCTTCTGCTGCTCCGGCAGCAGAACTTCGTATACCGCGCTGGGCCGCTCTTCGATCACCACGGCCACTACCTTCACGGCCTTGTCAAAACCCACGGGCCGTTTCCGGTGACCGCGATGCAATGCTCGAAATGGGCGCTGTTGGAGCCGTCCTTGGCTACGGCAGTCCACTTGTCTTTCAGCACCACCACTTCCGGCCGGCCGGCGTTCACCATGGGTTCGACCGCCAGCACCATGCCTTCCTTCAAGCGCGGGTTCTCGTTCTTGCGATCCACATAATTCGGAACCTGCGGCTCCTCGTGAAGCTGGGTGCCGATGCCATGGCCCACATACTCACGGACCACCGAAAAACCGTTGGCCTTCACGTGCTGCTCCACGGTCTCGCAAATATCAAAAAGCCGGTTGCCGGCCCGCACCCGATCGATGGCCATTTCCAGGGATTCCTGCGTCACCTGGAGGAGACGTTGGGTCTGCTCGCTGACTTCGCCGACCGGGACGGTAATGGCGGAATCGCCATAATAGCCGTCCAGCTTGACCCCGGTATCGATCGAAACAATGTCGCCTTTCTTGAGGACGCGCTTCGCATTCGGCATCCCGTGGACGATCTCGCTATTGACCGAGGTACACAACACAAACTTAAAAGCCTCGCCGGCGGCCGGAACATAGTAACCCTTGAAAGCGGGTATAGCTCCGGCATCGGCCATCATCTTGCTAGCGGCTACTTCGAGGTCCATGGTAGTGGCCCCTTCCACCGCGATTTCCTTCAGCTTCTGCAAGATCTGCCAGACCAGCAGACCGCTGCGCCGCATCTTTTCCAATTCAGCCGCGGTTTTGCGAACGATCATCGGTTTCTATCGCCTGGATAATCTTCCGGTACACCAACTCCGGCGGATCGTTACTGGCATCCACCTCAACTACCCGTCGTCCCGCCACGCGAAGATACTCCAACACGGGCCGGGTTTGCCGCTCATACGCATCCAACCGCTCCCGAATCACGGGCTCGCGATCGTCGTCCCGGACCACCAATCCCTCGCCATCCAGGTCGCACAACTCATCCACCTTGGGCGGATGGAAAGCGACGTTGTACAGGGTCCCGCAGCGAGGGCACTCGCGGCGTCCGGTCAAACGGGCAATAATTACATTGTAATCAACCGCGAGATGAATCACCACCTCGCGGATGCCGCGCCCGTCCAACCAGGCGCAGAAGCGTTCGGCCTGCGCCCGCGTGCGCGGGTACCCGTCCAACACAAAACCCTGGGCGGCGTCAGCCTGGCTGAGCCGCTGCTCTACCATCTCATCCACAACCCGGTCCGAAACCAAAGCCCCGGCCTGCATGGTGGCGGCCACCTGGGCAGCCACCCCGGCAGGCATTCCTGCTTCCTGCCGGATGCGCCCCCGCAGCATGTCTCCGGTTGAGACATGAGGGATCGCCAGACACTCGGTCAGCAACCTGGCCTGGGTACCTTTTCCGGATCCAGGCGAGCCAAACAGGACGATGGCCTTCACAAATTCCTAGAAAGTACTCCGGCGGCCGCGAATCCGACCCGACCTGGGAGTGAAGCCGTCGTAATGGCGCATAATCAACTGCGCCTCAACCTGGTTGATCGTGTCCATGGCGACTCCCACCACGATCAATAACGACGTGCCTCCGAAATAGAATTGAACGTTCAAGCCTTCCAGCAGGAAGCGGAGGTGCATGGAAGTGAACGAAGAATCGATCCAGTTGCCGATGAGCGGCAGGTGCTGGAGCTTGATGCCCGACATCATCACGCCCGGAATCAGGCAAAGGATAGCCAGATAAATGCCGCCGACGACGGTAATCTTGGTGAGGATGGCATTCATGTACTCGGCCGTATTCCGGCCCGGACGGATGCCCGGGATGAAGCCGCCGTACTTGCGCATATTGTCGGCCGCTTCGTTGGGATTGAAAATAATGGAGACGTAGAAGAAACAGAAGAAAATGATTCCCGCCGTGAACAGAAGGTAGTAGAGCGGCTCGCCGGGCAGGATGCTGCGGAGCGTGGCGGTTAGCCAGGCGCTGTTCTTGACGAAACTGGCCTGCATCAAAGTCATAGGGAAGGCCAGGATGGACGAAGCGAAGATCACCGGGATCACGCCGCCGGCGTTGACCTTGAGCGGCATGTGGGTGGACTGGCCGCCCATCACCCGCCGGCCGACCACGCGCTTGGCGTACTGCACCGGGATGCGCCGCTCGCCGCGCTCCACCAGCACGATGAAAGCCACCACCACGACCATCATGGCGATGATCAGAATCAGAGTGAGGGGGCTCCATTCGTGCGTGACGAAGGTGTTTTGATAGATGTTCTTCATGGCGTTCGGCAGCCCCACCACGATGCCGGTGAAGATGATGAGCGACATGCCGTTGCCGACGCCGCGCTCGCTGATCTGCTCACCCAGCCACATGATGAAGGCCGTTCCGGTAGTGAGAGAAATGATGGTCAGCAGCATGAACCCCATGCCGGGATTGATGACGATGCCCGCCTGGGTTTGCAATCCCGCGGCGATGGTGGCCGACTGGATGACCGAAAGAATGATGGTCAGGTAGCGGGTCCACTGGGTGATCTTGCGGCGGCCGAGTTCGCCCTCCTTCTGCAGTTTTTCGAGGGTGGGAACCACCACGGTCAACAACTGCAGAATGATGGATGCCGTAATGTACGGCATGATGCCCAGGGCGAAGACCGTGAAGCGGCGGATGTTGCCGCCCGCAAACATATCAAAGAAGCTGAACAGCGACCCGTTCGAGGAATTCATGAACTCGGCCCACCGCTGGGTATTGATGCCCGGGGCCGGGATGTGTCCGCCCAAACGATACACCGCCAGCAGGCCTAGCGTAAACAGCAGCCGCTTGCGAAGATCAGGGACGCGGAAAATGTTTGCGAACGCTTCCAAAAACCTCATGGTTTCCTTCGATTCCCGGCGCCTACTGGGTGGCCGCGCCGATCACCTGCGCCGTTCCGCCAGCCTTCTGGATCTTCTCCAGGGCCGACTTCGAGAAATGGTGGGCCTCCACCGTAATCTTGCGGGTCAACTGGCCGGTGCCAAGCACGCGGAGTCCTTCACCCAGGTTCTGGATGAGGCCGAGCTCTTTGAGCCGGTCGGGATTGAACGTATCGCCTTCCAGCTTTTCGAGCCGGCCGAGATTGACGATAGCGAACTTCTTCTTGAAGATGTTGGTAAATCCGCGCTTCGGCAAGCGGCGGTGCAGGGGCATCTGGCCGCCTTCAAAACCGCGCTTCTGGCCGAAGCCGGTTCCGGCGCGCTGGCCCTTGTGGCCGCGCGTGGAAGTCTTGCCGTGGCCCGAACCCATGCCGCGCCCGATGCGCTTGCGGGCCTTCTTTTGCCCGGCGGGAGGTTTTAACTGGCTAAGATTCATTTCCAATACTCCTGACTCTTTGACGCGGAGACGCAGAGAGGACCTTCAAGAGTCTCTTCGCGTCTCCGCGTCTGCGCGTTAGAAACCTGGCTTCTCACTCCACGACCTCCAGCAGGTGCGGAACCTTGTTCACCATGCCGCGGAAGACCGGAGAATCCGGCCGCACCACGATCTGATTGACTTTCCGCAGACCCAGCCCCTTGACCACCCGCTTGTGCTTGTCGGGAGTGCAGATGGGGCTGCGCACGAGTTTGATTTTGATGGTGCCGGGCATCAGAGTTTCTCCACTGCCAGGCCGCGCATGTCGGCCACGGCTTTGCGGTCGCGCAGGGATTCGAGGGCCACGATGGTGGCCTTGACCACGTTGTGCGGATTGCGGCGGCCGATGGACTTGGTGAGGACGTTGGGGACGCCGCAAGCCGTGAGCACGGCGCGGACGGCGCCGCCGGCGATGACGCCGGTGCCGGCCGGGGCGGGCTTGAGGAGCACCTGGGAACTCGAAAATTGGCCGAGCACCTGGTGGGCGATGGTGGTCTCCAGCACGTTCACGTGGCGTAGCGCCTTCTTGGCCGCCTCGATGCCCTTGCGGATGGCGGAGGGAACTTCCTTGGCCTTCCCTACCCCGTATCCGACCACTTTGGCGGAGGGATCGCCGATGACTACCAGGGCCGAAAAGCTGAGGTTCTTGCCGCCCTTGACGACCTTGGTTACGCGGTTGATGGCCACTACCTGCTCTTTGAGGTTGAGGGCCGCGGGATCGATGCGTTTCGCTGACGTATGCATTAGAACTCCAGTCCTGCCGCGCGCGCCGCGTCGGCGAGGGCTTTGACGCGGCCGTGATACGGATATCCGCCGCGGTCGAAGACCACGCGTTGAATGCCCTTGGCCTTGGCGCGTTCCGCCACCAGTTTGCCGATGGTCTTGGCCGCCGCCAGGTTGCCGCCATTGGTGCGGCCGTCCTTGTCGACGGAAGAGGCCGAGACCAGCGTGGAGCCCGCCGCGTCGTCGATGATCTGGGCGTAAATATGGGCCACGCTGCGGAACACGGCCAGGCGCGGACGCTCGGCGGTGCCGGCGAGCTTGCGCCGGATGCGCTTGTGGATACGGCTACGGATTTCCTTTTTCTCGATTTTACGAATCATTTTGCACTCGCCCCGGTCTTACCGACCTTCTTGCGCAGCGCCTCGCCGGTGTAGCGGACACCCTTATTCTTGTAAGGATCCGGCTTGCGGAGGGCGCGGATGTTAGCCGCCACCTGGCCGAGCAACTGCCGGTCATAGCCACTCAGCGTCAGGTGCGTCTGTTTATCGATCTTGAGGTCGATTCCGGGAGGCAGAAGGACCTCGATGGGGTGGGAGTAGCCCAGCGTGAAAGTGGCGACCTGGCCCTTGACGTCGGCGCGATAGCCGATGCCCACGATATCGAGTTCCCGCACGAAGCCAGTCGAGACGCCTTGCACGGCGTTGGCCGCCAGCGCCCGGGTGAGGCCGTGGAGCGCCGCGTGATGGTCGGAGGCGCGCTTGACTTCGAGCTTGCCGCCGGCCTGCTCGACGGTGATGCCGGCGGGAATGGGCACCATCAGCTTGCCTTTGGGTCCGGTGACTTCGAGTTGTTCACCAATGGCGACTTTAACGCCCGAAGGCAGCGGGATCGGTTTTTTGCCAATTCTAGACATGTGTCAATACCTCGCTACCACACCCGGCAGAGGATTTCGCCGCCGAGGTGCTCCTTGTGCGCGTCCCGCCCGGTCATGACGCCGCGCGGGGTGGTAATGATGTTGATTCCCATGCCGCCCAGCACCCGCGGGATATCGGTCTGGCCGACGTACACGCGGCAGCCGGGGCGCGAGACGCGTTCGATTGCCGAGATCACCGGCGAATTGCCGGGACCGTACTTCAGATAGATCTTGATGGTGCGCTTGGGGCCTTCTTCGGCCACCTTGAAGTTGGCGATGTAGCCTTCTTCTTTCAGGATGCGCGCGATTTCGGATTTCAGCTTGGAAGCCGGCACGTCCACCTTGGGATGGCGGGCCTGGATCGCGTTCCGTACGCGAGTCAGCATGTCGGCAATGGGATCGCTTGTCATAATTCTCCTACTCCCCGCTCTACCAGCTAGCTTTCATCACGCCGGGGATCTCGCCGTTGAGGGCGAGCTGGCGGAAACAGAGACGGCAGACGCCGAATTTGCGCAGAAAGGCGCGCGGGCGGCCGCAGCGCCAGCAGCGGTTGCGGTGGCGGACGCCGAGCTTGGGCGTTTTGGCCCGCCGGGCTTTTTCCAACTTCAGATCTTTGGCGATTTTTGCGGTAGTGGCCATGGTTTCTTGCTTCTCCTTATTGGCGGAAGGGCATCCCCATGTGCCGCAACAGCGCCAGGCCCTCGGCATCGGTGCGGGCCGTGGTGGTAATGGAAATATTCATACCTTTGGTTTTTTCCACCTTGGCGTAATCGATCTCAGGGAAGATCAACTGGTCCTTCACGCCCAGGGTGTAATTGCCGCGGCCATCGAAGCTCTTGCTGGAGACGCCGCGGAAATCGCGGACGCGCGGCAGAGCGACGTTGACCAGGCGATCGAAGAATTCGTACATGCGGTCGCCGCGCAGCGTGACCATGCAGCCGATGGACTGGCCCTCGCGCAGTTTGAACTGGGCGATGGACTTGGTGGCCTTGGTGATGACGGCTTTCTGGCCGGCGACGGCATTGAGTTCGTTGACCGCGCCGTCCATCAGCTTGGCGTTCTGGGTGGCTTCGCCGAGGCCGATGTTGATGGAGATCTTGTCGATCTTGGGGACGGCCATCTCGTTCTTGTAGCCGAACTCCTTGGTCATGACCTCGACGACTTTTTTCTTATAAAGCTCTTTCAAACGTGCTGCCATGGAATCCTCACTTCCTGTCGAGGGTCTGGCCGCACTTGCGGCAGACTCTCACGCGGCGCGTCTTGCCGCCCGCGGCATGGTCGACGTGGTGGGCCACGCGCACGGCCTTGTTGCAGCCGGGGCACACCAGCAGAACCTTGGAGGCCGGGAAGGCGCTTTCGCGCTCCGCAATGCCGCCCTTGATCTGCTTGGACGGATTGGGCCGGGTGTGCCGCTTGATCATCATGACGTGCTCCACCAGGATCTTGCCGGTCCCGCGGTCGACGCGCAGGACGCGGCCGCTCTTACCCTTGTCGCGGCCGGAGATCACCTTGACGGTGTCTTCCTTCCGCAGATCGATGCGCACCGGCTCGGCCGGTTTTCTTTTTGCGATAGCCATCAGATTACCTCGGGCGCCAGCGAGACGATTTTCATGAACCTCTTCTCGCGCAGCTCGCGGGCCACCGGCCCGAAGACGCGCGTGCCCACCGGCTCGCCCACATCGTTGATCAACACGGCGGCATTCGAATCGAAGCGGATGTAGGTGCCATCCTTGCGCCGGGTTTCCTTGCGCATGCGGACCACCACGCAGCGCACCACTTTGCCTTTTTTGATAGCCGAATCGGGCGCGGCTTCCTTGACCGCGGCGGTGATGACGTCGCCCAGACCGGCCCGCAGTCCGAGGTCGCCGCCGCGCGGCAGAATGCAGGAAAGCCTGCGCGCGCCGGAGTTATCGGCCACCTCGAGAATCGTTCGCATTCCAATCATAAAAAACTCCAGTAGCCAGAAGTCAGAATTCAGAATAAAAGCAGCCACCGCATTCTGACTTCCGACTCCTGTCTTCTCTTCTAAACCTTTACATCCAGTTCCGACGGTTGCACAGCCACCTGGGGCGCGCGCCGGATGACATCCGCCAGCCGCCACCGCTTCAACTTGCTGAGCGGGCGGCATTCGATGATGCGCACGACGTCGCCCGTGTGGGCGCGGCCTTCTTCGTCGTGGGCGTAAAATTTCTTGCGCTTGCCGATGATGCGCTTGTAGAGCGGGTGCGGGACGCGGCGGCTGACTTCCACCACGATGGTTTTCTGCATCTTGGTGGAAACCACCTCGCCCACCTTTTCGTTCTTGAATCCCTTGGCGATCTGCGTCTCGGCCATGTTATTGTTTCTCCGCCGCGAGTTCCCTCTCGCGCAGGATAGTCTGGAAGCGGGCGCGGTCTTTCTTCAAACCGCGAGCTTTCTTGAGTCCTTCCATCTGTCCCATGGACATCTGAAAATTGAGACGAAAGAGCTGCTCGTCCATTTCATGAAGCTGCTGGCGCAATGCGTTGTCGTCGAGGTCGCGAACTTTTGGCGCTTTCATATCATTACTCCGCGTCTGCCCGGCTGATGAACCTGGTCCGGATGGCCAGTTTGTGCGCGGCCAGGCGCATGGCGGCGCTGGCGGTGGCACGGTCGACGCCTTCCATCTCGAACAGAATTTTTCCCGGCCGGATCACCGCGACCCACTGTTCGGGGGCGCCCTTGCCTTTACCCATGCGGGTTTCGGCGGGCTTCTTGGTGATGGGCTTATCGGGGAACAGCCGGATCCACACTTTGCCGCCGCGCTTGATGGAGCGGGTCATGGCGACGCGCGCGGCTTCGATCTGGCGGTCGGTCACCCAGCCGCACTCCATGGCTTTCAGGCCGAATTCGCCGAAGGAAATCGACGATCCGCGCCATGCCTTGCCGGTCATGCGCCCGCGCTGCTGCTTCCGGTACTTCACCTTCTTTGGCATCATCATGGCGGTCTACCCTCAAATCTCCGATTGCTTTTCGCCGGAGGTGTCGGACGGCGCGGCCTCGGGGCCGGGCTTGGTCGCGGCTTCCTGGGCCGGCTCGGTTTGCGGCGCCGGCTCGGTTTGCGGCGCCGGCTCAGTTTGCGCTTCCGGCCGCGCTTCCTGCTTCCAGGACGGCTGTTGCGGCGCCATCAGCGGCGGCAGAATGGGCGTAGCGGGACGAATGGCCGGGCGCGGCAGGTCGGCCGGCGGCACTTGCACAGCCGGGCCGGTTGCTTCCACCACGGGAGTCGCAGCCACCGGCGGCGCCTGGCGCTCATAGGGGGCGCGTCCACGTCCGCCGCGGTCGCCGCCGCGGTCTCCGCCGCGGTCTCCACGGTCGCGCCGCTCACGCGGTTCGCGCCTGGGTTCGGGCTCCGGCAGCCCGCCGCGGCGCTTGGTGAGATCCAGGATCTCACCCTTATAAATCCAAGTCTTGATGCCGATGACACCGTAGGTGGTGTGGGCTTCGGCAAAGCCGTAATCGATGTCGGCGCGGAGGGTATGCAGAGGAAGCTGACCTTGCAGGTACCATTCGCTGCGGGCGATTTCAGCGCCGTTCAAACGGCCCGACACGCGGACCTTAATTCCCTTGCAGCCGAAACGCAGCGCCGAATCGACGGCCTTGCGCATGGCGCGGCGGAAGGCCACGCGTTTTTCAAGCTGCAGCCCGATGGATTCGGAAACCAGTTGCGCGTCGAGTTCCGGTTTATGCACTTCCTGGATGTCGATGAAGACTTCGCGCTTGGTCTTGTGCGCCATGTCCTGCTTGAGCTTTTCGATCTCCGCGCCCTTGCGGCCGATGATGATGCCGGGCCGGGAGGTGCGGATGGTGACACGCAACTTGTTGCCGGCGCGGTCCACTTCGATCGAGCTGACGCCGGCCGACTTCAGGCGGTCGCGCAGGTTGTCCTTGAGCTCGAGATCTTCCTGCAGCAGCTTGGCGTAGCCCTGCTTGGCGAACCAACGCGAGCGCCAGGGCTTATTGAAGCCCAGCCGAAATCCGTACGGATGAACTTTCTGTCCCATCTATGCTTCTTTCTCCGTCACCTTGATGACGATATGCGACATACGGCGCTGATACCGGTAGGCGCGGCCCATGGGCGCCGGCCGCACGCGCTTCATGCGCGGACCGTCGTGGACGTACGCTTCGGAGATGAACAGCTTGTCGACGTCGAGGTCTTCCTTGCGGTTCTGCGCGTTGGCGATGGCCGACTGCAGCACCTTTTCCACGGTGGGCGCGATGCGCTTGTTGACGGTGCGCAGCGTGGTGATGGCGGCGCCCGCCTGCTTGCCGCGGATCATATCCACGACCAGGCGCGCTTTCTGCGGGGAGACCCGGATGTATCTGGCTTCCGCTTTGATCTGGGTATTGGGTTCCATGGTTTACTCTGTATGCCGGCCTGGTTAAGCCGGCTTGGCGGTCTTCTCCGTGGCCGCTTTTACCGAATGGCCTTTGAATATCCGGGTGGGCGAAAACTCGCCGAGCTTGTGTCCCACCATGTTTTCGGTGATGTACACCGGGATGAATTTCTTGCCGTTGTGGACCGCGACGGTGTGACCGACGAACTCCGGAAGGATGGTGGAGCGCCGCGACCAGGTGCGCACCACTTTCTTTTCGCCAGTGGTGGAAAGCACGACCAGCTTGGCTTCCAGGTGCGTGTCGGTAAACGGCCCTTTTTTGACAGATCGACCCATATGCGCCTACCTTTTCTTGCTCTTGTGCGTGACAATCCACTTGTCGGTGCGCTTGTTATTGCGCGTTTTGAAACCGCGAGTGGGCTGGCCCCAGGGAGTGACCGGGTGACGGCCGCCGGAGGTTTTGCCTTCGCCGCCGCCATGCGGGTGATCCACCGGGTTCATGGAGACGCCGCGGTTGTGGGGCATCTTGCCCAGCCAACGCTTGCGTCCGGCTTTGCCGAGGGAAATATTTTCGTGATCGAGGTTGCCGACCTGGCCGACGGTGGCCATGCATTCGAGCGGCACGCGGCGGATTTCGCCCGAGGGCAGCTTCAGCAGCGCGGTGCCGCCCTCCTTGGAAACCAGTTGCGCCTGCGAACCGGCCGAGCGGGCCATCTGGCCGCCCTTGCCGGGACGCAACTCGATGTTATGGACGATGGTGCCGGCCGGCATATTCTTCATGGGCAGGGCGTTGCCCACGAGGATGTCGGCCTCCGGGCCGGACATCAGTTTCTGCCCCACCTTCAAGCCATGGGGATGCAGAATGTAGCGCTTCTCGCCGTCGGCGTAATTCAACAGGGCCAGACGCGCCGAGCGGTTGGGATCGTATTCGACGGCCGCGACCACGCAGGGGACGCCAGCCTTATCGCGCTTGAAATCCACCACGCGGTAGGCCTGCTTGGCGCCTCCGCCGATGAACCGCGAAGTGACGCGGCCGGTGCTGTTGCGGCCGCCGCTGCGCTTCTTGGACTGGACCAGCGATTTCTCGGGCGTCTGCTTGGTGATTTCGTCGCGCGAGGTAACGGTCTGGAAGCGCCGGGTGGCTGTGACGGGTCTATAAGTCTTGATCGGCATATCGCAGCTTCCTCTCTAAATCTCGGCGAAATCGGGCACCTTCTCGCCCGCCTTCAGCTTGACGTAGGCTTTCTTCCAGTCGGATCGGTAGCCGGCGAAGCGGCCGCGCCGCCGCAGCTTGCCGTCGAAGGTAGCGGTGCGAACCTCCGCCACCTTCACTTTGAACAATTTCTCCACCGCGGACTTGACCTGCGTTTTATTGGCGTCGAGCGCCACTTCGAAACACAGAGTCCGGTGAGTGTCTTTCTGGTCCACGCCCTTCTCGGTGACGAGCGGGCGGCGAATCACTTCATAGATTTTCATTTCGCGAGTGCCTCCGAGAACTTGCGGGCAGCGGCTTCGGAAAGCAGCACGCTCTGGTGGCCCAGCAAGTGGTAAGGATTGACTTCGCGGGTGGCCAGCAGCGTGACGCCCTTGATGTTGCGCACGCCCCGCTCCAGGTTGGGGTTGTCGCCGTTATCCACCAGCAGAACGGTGCGGCCGGTTTCGAGCCTGGCGAGGGCGGCGGCGGCCGCCTTGGTCTTGTGTTCCGCGAACTGGAAGGCCTGCACTACTTTCAACTCGCCGTCCCGCAACTTGGCGGAGAGGGCCGAGCGCAGCGCGCCCACCAGCATCTTCTTGGGCAGCTTGTAGCCGTAGTCGCGCGGCACCGGACCAAAGACCGTGCCGCCGTGACGCCAGATGGGCGAACGCACCGAACCGATGCGCGCCCGGCCGGTGCCCTTCTGTTTCCACAGCTTCTTGCCCGACCCGGCCACTTCACTGCGCGTCTTGGTCTTGTGGGTTCCGGCATGCTTGCCGGCCTGGTATTGGCGGACGGCTTCATAGAGCAGGTCGTTGTTGACTTCAGCCCCGAAGACTTCGTCCGCCAATTCCACCTGGCCGACCTTTTCGTTATTCAAATCCACTACGTCGAGGGTTGGCATGGCAGTTACCTCTTGGACCTCCGCACCAGCACGTAGCCCCCGTTGGGTCCGGGCACGGCGCCCTTGACCACCAGCACGTTGTCCTCGACATCCACGCCGACCACCTCGAGGTTGCGCACGGTGACGCGGCCGTTGCCCATCTGGCCGCCCATACGCATGCCGGGAAGCACGCGCGAGGGGAAGCTGGAAGCGCCGATGGAACCGGGCGCGCGGTGAAACATGGATCCGTGGGAGCCTTCGCCGCCGCGGAAATGGTGGCGCTTGACCACGCCGGCAAACCCGCGGCCCTTACTGACGCCGATCACATCCACCTTGTCCTTGGGCTTGAACTGATCCACCAGCACCTGGTCGCCGGCCTTGAGATCGTCATCGCC
>Ga0181521_10005690_pt1 | contig 13778 bp, 10 predicted proteins | sample PEATcosm2014_Bin_32_FD_119764 | JGI IMG/M metagenome (GOLD analysis project Ga0181521, IMG submission 119764) | Peatland microbial communities from MTU Mesocosm Facility, Houghton, MI, USA - PEATcosm2014_Bin02_60_metaG | ecosystem: Environmental > Terrestrial > Soil > Wetlands > Peat | place...
AAGGTCAAGCTCCCGGCGATCAGCAGACGCCTCGGGCGCTGGTCGGCTGGGACACCGTATGTGGGTAATCATTCATCGGCATGACCCTCCTTTTCTCGGAGTGCCGCATCGCCCCTTGCCGCATAGCGTCGTGGTGATGTGGCGCGGGGAGGCGACGGGCCGGAGACGCTTGACGGGCAGTGTAGCGTCCGGCGGGGGCGGCAGCGCCGGACGCCGATGGCCGGAAGCCGCTCGCATCAGGACGCAGGAGTGGAGCCTCTACAGCGGCTCGCGGCCGGCGACGCCCGTGTCCCGTGGGTGCCACCACCCGACCTCGTCCTCGCCCAGCCGCCAGCAGAGGTAGACCGGCCGGCCCTCCCGCACCGCCGGGAAGTCGCAGAGCCCGGTGGCCAGGTCGCGGAGGATGGCGCCGGTCCCGGCGATCTTCTCGAGGACCGCCTGGATCTCGGCCGCGGCCCGGAAGACCGAGGCCGCAGCGTCGGGGGAGCCGTTGGACCGGCCGGCGTGGGCGAGCCGCTCCCGACCCTCGACCGCCGGGCCGGAGGCCGCCACCTCCTGGAGGCTGCGGATGAGCGTCCTCAGGCGGGGCAGCAGGGCGTCGGCACCGGCCTTGTCGAAGAGCTTCTCGGAGGGATCGTCCACAGCGGGCATCCTAGGGAAGTTCGGTGCGCGCGGAGGTCGGCGTCACGGTCGTTGGCGACGCCTCAGTACAGGCCCAGCTCCAGCTTGACCTCGTCGGAGGCCATGGTTCGCGGGTCCCAGGGGGGATCCCAGACCAGGTCGACCCGGACGTTCTCGATCCCGGGAAGCGGGAGGCAGACGGCGTGCACCTGGCTCTCCAGGATGCTGGCGAGGGGGCAGAAGGGCGATGTCAGGGTCATCTCGACGGTGAGCAGCCCCTTCTCGTCGACATCCACCCCGTAGACCAGGCCCAGCGATACGACGTCGATCCCGATCTCCGGGTCGTAGACCTCGGAGAGGGCATCCCGGATCATCTCCTCCGAGGCGCGCAGGGTTGTGCCCCGCTCCGCCTGGGCCGGCGCGGCCTCCGCCGGGGGGCCGGCGGCCCCAACCTGATCGTCGCTCATGCCGCATCTCCTTCCTCGGCGGAGTCGAGCGCCTGCAGGATCGCGCTGCAGGCGAGGGTCGCGCACTTGACCCGCATCGGGTAGGCGCGCACCCCCTGGAGCACCTCCAGGTCGCCGAGCTCGTCCGCACCGCCGTCGGCGACCAGCATCTGCCGGTAGCGGCGGGCGAGGTCGAGGGCCTTCTCCCGTGGCAGCCCCGCCACCTGGTCGCAGAGCATGCTGGCGGCCGCCTGGCTGATCGAGCACCCCCTCCCGGTGAAGGCGATGTCGGCCAGGCGTTCCCCGTCCAGCCGCCAGCTGAGGTGGATCTCATCCCCGCAGAGGGGGTTCTCGGCCTCAACGGTGCCATCGGCGGGGTCGACCGCCCCCCGCCGCCGGGGGTTGCGGTAGTGGTCGAGGATGATCTCGCGGTAGAGATCGTCGTCGACCGGCGTATATCCGACTTGCACAGTCAACATTGTACCCGGGCCTGCGAGGCCCAAGCCCGGGGCCGCGAGGCCCAAGCCCGCAGGCGCGATGACGAAGCCCACCCCGATCCCGGACCCACCTCGGAGCCCCACCCCGCGGCGTAACCTCGCGGCGGCGATGCGAGTTCCCCAGCCAGTGAGAAAGGGCCTTCGATCCCTGGTGCCCCTCGGCGCGATGGGCATCCTGCTGCTGGCCGGCTGCAGCTCGTCGCCCCCCGCAAGGACGCCGTCGCCCTCCTCGGCTCCGAGTCGATCGGGAAGCTCGGCTGCGAAGGCGTGCGTTCAGAGCTGGCAGTCGACCGACGCGCTGGTGCCGAGTGGCGACACGGCGGCGAGCACCGACCTCTCCGGGGTCAGCGTCATCTCGCCGGCCGATGTCTGGGCCGTCGGATCGACGAGCCCGGCAGGGAAGATCCAGCAGGGACTCGCTGAGCGCTGGAACGGCACCTCCTGGTCGATCGTCCCCGTGCCGGACCCCAGCAGCGCGGCGAGCCTGGGCGGGGACCAGCTCACCGCCGTCGCCGGCGTCTCCCAGGACGACGTCTGGGCGGTGGGGTACATCGGAGCCATGGCGCCCCCCACGCTCGGAACGTCCTTCACGCCCGCGGCGCAGACCCTCACCGAGCATTGGAACGGCACCTCCTGGTCGATCGTCAACGCCCCGGACGTGGCGGCCAGGGACGGCGTCGAGCCCTGGGACGTGCTCACCTCAGTGGCGGCGATCAGCTCGGACGACATCTGGGCGGCCGGCATCACCGAGTGGCCCCTGACCTTCAACAGCGAAAACCAGGTCGCGGCGCAGCCGCTCGTGGAACACTGGAACGGGTCCTACTGGGCCATCGTCACCGTCCCCGATCCGGAGCCGAGCCCGCCCGACTGGGCCCTGGCCTCGGGAGGCGTCCCGCCCTCGGCCACCGCCACGGTCGCCAGCGTCGCGCTGCCGGGCGTCGCCGGGATCTCGCCGGACGACGTCTGGCTGGTCGGCGGCTACGAACCCGACATGGGGGTGCAGACCTACAGCCCGGGTCCATGGGAGACCCTGACCGAGCACTGGTTACGGCACGACGTGGTCGGTGGTCCAGGCCCCCGACGTCACCCTCTCCGAACCTCTCTCCGGGGGGAGCACGGCTGCTGACGATCTTCTGACTGCGGCCGCCGAGTCGTCCGCCGGCGCTCTCTGGGCGGTCGGGGGAGCGCTGCCGGGGTCGGCTCTCACGCTCCGGATGGGCCGCGGGGCATGGAGCCTCATCCCCAGCCTCGCCGTGACCGTGGCGAACGACGGGGAGGGGAATGCCGAGGCGCACTGGTTGGGCTACTCGACGCCGGGGGCGTACGTGCCCACCTTCTTCACCGGGATCAGCCCGCTGGTGGGGGTCGTGACCCTCAGCGCGGACGATGCCTGGGCCGTCGGGGCCGTCATCCTGCACTGGGACGGCGCCTCCTGGCAGCCCCTCTACACCGTCAACGACCAGAGCTTCGGATACCTGACCGGTGTCGCGGCCACCGGATCCGGGGGCCTCTGGGCTGTCGGAGGGACATCGATCGTGCACGCGACATGCGCCTGACCGGCCCGTCGGTCGCCCGCCTCGCCGCTCTCGGCGTCGAAGACCGGGGTGAGCCGGGGCCTCCGGCCAGCTCCACGCCAGCCAACGGTGGCGGACGCCGGGGTGCGCCCCGCATCGCGCTCATCGTCCTCGCGGCGGGGCTCGCCGCCACCGCCGGGGGATCCGTGGCCGCTCCGCTCAGGACGGTTGCAGCGTCCTCCGCTCCGCCCACGACGCGTGCATCCGCGAGTGCGGACGACTGGTCGGAGCTGCACCCCGCGACGGCTCCTCTGCCTCGGGACTCCGCGGTGGTGGCGTACGACGCAGCCAGCCAGACCGTGGTCGTGAGCGGCGGCGAGACCGGTTGCGGGCCGAGCGGACGCGAGGTCTACCAGGACACCTGGACCTGGGATGGCTCGCAGTGGAAGCAGGTCTCCACCGAAGCTCCGGGAGTCTTCGGCGTGCCGAACGCCTATGACCCCGCCACCGGGACCGTCGACGTCATCTGGGTGCCGAGCTGCGGTGACCTGGTCACCAGCCAGTGGGACGGGCAGACCTGGACGACCACTGAGTCCGAGACCGCCCCCGGCTACGATCAGCCCGCCCCCTATTCCGAGGGCGCGATGGCCTACGACCCGGCCGGCAATTCCCTCCTGCTCTGGTCCCCCGGCCCCGGCTCCGTCCCCGGTGCGGCGTCACTCCCCAACGACCAGCCGTCGACGTGGAGCTGGGACGGGTCGACGTGGCAGCCGCTCTCGCCGGACACATCACCACCGTCGTCGATCGGCGGAGAGACCCGGGACGTGCAGATGGTCGATGACGCCGCGACCGGGCAGATGCTCCTCTACGGGGATCCGTCCCAGACCATGTGGACGTGGGACGGCACCAACTGGTCGCAGCTCACCGCCACCGGGGGCCCCTCGCCCCGCGTGGGGGCGAGCATGGTGTACGACTCCGCGCTGGGAGAGGTGCTCCTCTTCGGTGGCGTCGCGGTGACCGGGTATACGCCGGCGACCGCGACCAAGGGCGAGGCCTACACCATGGGCGGCCCCCTCAACGACCTCTGGGCCTGGAGCGGTGGCGGGTGGAGGCAGCTCCACCCCCCCACGTCCCCCCCGGCGCGCTTCTACGCGCAGATGGCCTACGACGCCGCCAGCGGTCAGGTGCTGCTCTTCGGGGGCGCCGTCAACACCATCGCCGACATCGCCGACACCTGGGTGTACGACCCGGCGACCTGAGCGACACCCCCGGACCGGGGCTCGAGTTTGGGCTGCCGCTCGGCCGACGAGCACAGCCCAGCCGCCGCTCAGCCGATGAGCAGGAGGTCCAGGCCCGCGAACTGCCGGAACGCTTCATCCGTCGTCACCATCCGGCAGCCCGCGGACAGCGCGAAGGCGGCGAGGTAGGCGTCCATCCAGAGCTTCGGCGAGGCGGCGTCCCGGGTTGCCAGCTCCCGCCAGCGCTAGATGCCAGGGACCATCGGGCGCGCCGGTGCCGGCCGCCCGGCTGGTAGATTGCCTCTGAGATGCCCATTGCCCTCGAGGTGCTCCACGGCGACCAGACCGGTGAGGAGCTGCTGGTCGAGGCGCTGCGGGTGCTCGACCCGGCCGTGATCGGCACATCCGTCGAGCTGCGTCACCACGACCTGGGGCTGGAGAACCGGCGCGCCACGCGGAACCAGGTGGTCTTCGAGGCCAGCCGGGCGATGCGGGAGACGGGCTACGGGCTCAAGGCGGCCACCGTCACCCCCGAGGGACAGGGTGACGTGGGCAGCCCCAATGCGATCCTTCGCGCCGAGGTCGGCGGGACGGTGATCCTCCGCACCGGTCGCCGGATCCCCGGAGTGGTCCCGATCGCCGGGGTCAGCGCCCCGATCAGCGTGGTGCGGATGGCCGTGGACGACGCCTACGGGGCCAAGGAGTGGAGGGAGGCTTCGGGCGACGACGAGGTCGCCTTCCGCACCGAACGGATCTCGAGGGCGATCTGCCGGGAGGTGTCCGAGTTCGCCTTCGTCCACGCCGGGCGCACCCGCGCCCGCGTCTTCGGCGGTCCCAAGTACACGGTCTCGCCGGTGTACGAGGGGATGCTCAAGGAGGAGATGGACGCCGCGGCGGCCCGCCATCCCGAGGTGGAGTACGAGCCGCAGCTCATCGACGCGACCTACGCCCTGCTGCTCAACCAGGGCGGAGACGCCGTGGTGGTCCCGACCCTGAACCGCGACGGTGACTGCATGAGCGACCTGGTGCTGGGGCTCTTCGGGTCGATCGCGGGCGCGGAGTCGGTGCTGATCGGCTTCAGCGGCGATTCGCTCACCCCCAGCGTGGTGATGGCGGAGGCTCCGCACGGCACCGCTCCGGCGCTCCAGGGCAAGAACCTGGCCAACCCCATGGCGATGATCCTCGCCTGCGCGTCGATCCTCGGCTTCATGCCCGGCGATGAGGTTCGCCTGGCCTCGCGGGCGATCTACGAGGCGGTCTTCGAGACGGTCCGGCACGGCACCCGCACCGCAGACCTGGGGGGCAACGCCCTCACCGACCAGTTCACCGGTGCCGTCATCGATGCGGTCGGGGCCAAGCTGGAGGTCTGGCGCTCACTCGGCGTCGGGCCGTTCACCTCGCCCTGATCCGGCCCTCGGCTGAAGGTCATCGATCTCGCCTGCGGACCACGATGCCCGCGCCGCCACCACCCAGGGCGGAGCCTTTGAGGACAGATCCTGTCCTACATTCCCACGACGATGGGTGGGGGCGCGGCGGCGAGCCGCTCCAGCTCCTGGTGGGTGCGCGCCGCCGCGACCGCATTGCCCTTGATCTCGAAGAGCGCCATCGCCTCCCGCAGCGAGGCGGCGGCCTCGGTGCGCTTGCCCGCCGCCTCCAGGACCTCGGCCAGGCCGGCCAGCGCCTGCCCCTGGACGTCCGGCTGGTCGGTGGTCGAGATCAGCCGCACGCTCTCGCGGGCGAGGGCCTCCGCCTCGGCCGTCCGCCCTTCTGCGGCGAGCAGCCGCGCCTGGATGCTCCGCCACTGGTACTGCGCCCCCACATCCTGAGGTGACGCCTTCTCGCGACAGACATCGGCGAGCTCTCCGGCCTCCCGGTCGCGGCCCTGGTCGTGCAGGACCTCGGCGAGGAGCGCCGCCACGGTGGGCGTGTAGCCGGTGTCGCCCATCGCCTGGAGGGTGTCGTAGTCGGCGCGGAGCTCGGCCTCGGCTCGATCGAGGTCGCCGGCCAGGACCTCCGCCGGGCCCGAGTGCAGCGAGGTGATCGCCGCGCTGAGGGTGAAGCCGAGATCGGTGAGCATGGCCCGGCTCCGCCGGTAGTGCTCGCGGGCGGCCTCCGCCTCCCCCCGCATCGCCTCCAGGTGGCTCATCGCCGAGAGGGTCATCGCCTCGGTGCGTCGATCTCCGGCCCCTCGCTCCAGGAGGTCGCCGCACCGCTCCAGGGCCTCGGCGGCGGAGGTGGCGCTGTAGACCAGGCAGGAGGCGAGGGCGGAGAGCAACCGGACCTCGAAGACCCGGTCGTGGGCCAGCTCGGCATGGTGCAGCGCGGAGGTGACGCACTCCTCCGCGGGACTGAAGCGGCCCTCGTAGAAGTGGACGTACATCATCAGCTTCCAGGCGCGGGCCAGCCCCTCATGGGCCTCCAGGCGCTCGAGCTCGGCGATCGCCGCGCGCCCGGTCTCCGCCACCTGACCCGCCGGGGCGGCCTCGGGGTTGGCGAGGAAACGCCACATCTGGGCGACCACCGCCGCGGCGGCGGCCAGGGGGCCGTCACCCTCCTCGCCGGCCCGCTCGGCGGCCCTCGCGAGCACTGCGTCGGCGACCGCGAACACCCCCATCTCGCCGAGCGCCTCGCCGGCGTGCAGGAGCCACCGCGCAGATTGCGGTGAGTCGGGGTCGAGGGCGGCGGCGCGGCGGAGGAGGCTGGCCGCTGCGGGCATGTCGCCGCTGGCCCGCGCCCGCTCCCCGGCCGCGCCCAGGTAGCCGGCGGCGCGCCCGGCCAGCGCGGCCGCGTGGGCGTCGAGCGGGCCGAGCTGCGCCAGGGAGAGGACGCTCTGCTCCAGGTGGTAGCCGCGGAGCTCCTCGTGGTCGCCTGCCAGGGCCTCCAACCACGCCGCGAAGCTCTCGTGGAGCTCGGCGCGGGTCCGCTTCAGCAGCCCCTGATAGGCGGCATCCCGGATCAGGATGTGCTGGAACCTGAAGGCATCCTGCCCGGCCAGCGTGGACTCGGTGGGGCTCACCAGCTCGCGCCGGGCCAGGCTGTCGAGGTGGCCCCTGACGTCAGCGCGCAGCCCCTCCGGGCAGAGTGTCTCCACCGCTTCGAGGTAGAAGACCTGGCCGATCACCGCGCCGCGCTCCAGCACCGCCCGCTCCGCGGGGGCGAGCCGGTCCAGCCGGGCCGCGAGCAGGGCGCTGATGGTTGGCGGCACGGCGAGGGCGCCGAGGTCGTTGCTCGCCACCCAGCCCCCGCCGGCCCGGCGGATGAGGCCGTCGTCGATCATCATCGAGACCATCTGCTCGACGAAGAGCGGGTTCCCCTGGGCGGCCTCGATGATCCGGCTCCGGGGCCCGGCCGCCAGCGTCACCTCGCCGAGCAGGCCGCTCACCACCTCAGCGCTCTCCGCCTCGCTCAGGGGGCGGAGCGAGATGGTGGTCGCCCGGGGACGCTCCTCCCTCCAGGCGGGCCGGAGCTCGAGCAGCTCGGGTCGGGAGGTGCAGAGGACGACCAGCGCGGCGTCCTCACCGTTGTCGGCCACGTGGGCGATCAGGTCGAGGAAGGTGGGCTCGGCCCAGTGGATGTCCTCGATGACGGTCACCACCGGCCCGCTCCGGGCCACGGTCTCGAGCAGCCGCCGGGCGGCCCAGAAGGTCTCGTGAACGGGAAAGGTGGCCTCGGACAGCCCCATGACCGATGCCAACCGGGCGGCGACGTCGGTCGCCTCCTCGCCGAGCAGGGCGGTGAGCCGGGAGCGGGACTGTTCGGCCGCCTCGTCCTCGGCGATGCCGGCCGCGTCGCGAGCGATCTCGGCCAGCGGCCAGAAGGTGATCCCCTCACCGTAGGAGAGGCAGCGTCCCCGCAGCACGCGGGCCCCGGCCGCAGCCCCGCCCACGAACTCCTGGAGCAGCCGGGACTTCCCGGTGCCCGCCGGCGCGAGCAGGGTCACCAGCTCCGGCCTCCGGCTGCCGGTCGTCCGCTCCAGGGCGGCGGAGAGCACGGCGAGCTCCTCGGCGCGGCCCACCAGCGGCGTGTCCGCCCGGCGGGCCACGCCCTCCCCCCGGCTGACCCCGAGCAGCCGGTAGGCGGGGATTCGCTCGGACTTCCCCCTGAGCTCCAGCGGGGGTACCGTCTCCACCTCGACGGCGTTGCGCACCATCCGATAGGTGGGCTCGCCGATCAGGACCTCGAGCGGAGGCGCCGCCTGCTCCAGCCGGGCGGCCACGTTGACGGTGTCCCCGGTCACCAGGCGCTGCCCGGTGGGGGGGTCGCCGGCGACCACCTCGCCGGTGTTCACCCCGGTGCGGTTCTCCAACCGGACCCCCCAGCGATCCTCGAGGTGCCGGTTGACGCTCGCCAGGGCGGCTCGCATCTCGTGGGCGGCCCGGACCGCGCGCAGGGCGTCGTCCTCGTGGAGGCGGGGGAGACCGAAGACCGCCATGATCGCGTCGCCGACGTATTTCTCCACCAGCCCGCCGTGCCGCTCGAGGACGCGCCGCATCGCGCTGAAGTACACCTCCAAGACCTCGCGCACGGCCTCGCTGTCGAGCCTCTCTCCGAGCGCGGTGGAGCCCTTGAGATCCGAGAAGACCACGGTGACGGTCTTCCGGACCTCCTGGGGCGGGACCGGGCCGACAAGCGGGGCGCCGCAGAAGCCGCAGAGGCGGAACCTCTCGGGGTTCTCCTCTCCGCAGCTGGGGCAGATGCGCATCACGACCTCAGAAGTCAACGCCCCCCGCCGCGTACCTCAGGCAGGTCGGGACGGAGGGTAGCGGCTCTCTCTGAACGGAGCCGCAGAGCGGCGCGGTCAATCGGCTCGTGCTAGGCGGACCCCCAGAAGTCGCCGGGCGCACCCAGGAAGGTGACGACCGCATTGCCCTCTCCGTACGAGCTGGAGAGGACGCAGGGGGCGTCAGCGGCCGTGGGGTCGGAGGGACAGTAGGGCAGCAGTCCGATGTAGGTGGTGCCGGCGTAGCCGGGGATGGACTGGGCGGTGCCGACCAGCGTGCCGCCCGAGAAGGGCTCGGTGCTCGCGTAGCAGACCTGGTAGAAGGGGAAGAACGGGGGCGGGGGCGCGCTGCCGGGGATGGTGAGGGCCACCTGCACGGAACGCGGGGCCGGGTCGAGGGAGCCACTCGCCTGCCAGAGGTCCACCCCCAGCGGAGTGGTCACCGTCGGGTAGTAGCCGGTGGGGGACAGCCAGTCGGGGCACTGGTAGGTGAAGCCGCCCAGGGCCAGGCTGAGCGTGTCACCGGCTCCTGGGTTGCTCACCGTGACCGACGCCGACACCGTGGGGTTGTTCGCCGCGTCGGAGCAGCCGCCGGTGCAGGGGGTGGCGGCGTCGGTGATCTGGAAGAGGCTCGAGGTGGCGCTCGCGAAGGCGGGCGCACTCGCCTCGAGGGAGTAGTAGCCGGTCTGGCCGATGCTGAGCGGGGAGAATAGGGCGACCCCATACACCCCGGCGTCGGGGCCGCCGGTGGTGCTGGAGGTGGTGCCGCTGAGGGTCCCCGACCCAACCTCGGCGCTCAGGGTCACATCGATGCCGGCGACCGGGTCGCCGTTGGCGGCGCGGGCCTCGACCTCCACCGGTGACCCGCTGGGGGCGAAGCCCCGACTGGTGATGTCCTGGCCGGTGACGGCGTTGGTCGGATCAGCCGTGAACGCCAGGCTGCAGGCGCCGGTCACGCCCACCCGGAGCGCGCTGCTCGGGTCGACAGTGAAGCCCTTGCTCTGGGGGCTCGGCGCGGGCTGGACGGAGAGCGCCCAGGTTCCGGAGGTGGCCGCGCAGGAGGCGGTGACCGAGAGCACCGCCGAGATCCAGGCCCCGGGCGCGAGGTCGAGATCGTCCAGGTCCACCGTGTAGGTGGAGGGCGTCGTCGCCGTGTCGATGCTGACGTGGGCGGTTGGTGGGTCGTGCTTGCGGGGGGCGACCAGCGTCGCAGACTGGATCGCGAACCCGGCCGGCGCGGTCAGCTCGGCTGATTCCACCAGCAGCGGGCCCTTCCCGGCAGCGCCCTCGGAGCCGCCGGTGGCCGTGTCGTTGGTCACGGTGAAGGTCAGCGACGAGCTCGTGCCCGCCCCCACGGTGGGGTTGAGGACGGGCGGTGGGCCGGTCAGCTCCAGGACGCCGAGCGCGCAGTTCCCGGCGCAGCTCCCGCCCGCCGAGGCCACGCCTCCCCAGACCCCGCTGGCGGCGGCGACCAGAGGGATCGCCGCCCAGCCCAGCACGCCGAACCTGCGTCGACGCATCTCCCTCAATCTCCCGTGGGCTCTCGCGGCCAGGCAACCCGTCCCGCCCGGCGCGATCATCGACACCGTACAACAGGCAGCCAGCCGCGTCCACCCCAGCATTCGCGGGGGGTGGGCGACTGCAGACCCGGTGGAGACCCGCCGTGCCGTCCTCCGCCGCGGGCGCGGCCGGCCGTCCCGCCGGGGGTTTGCCCCTTCGGCTGCCGGCGGAAGGTGGGGCGGGCGCCGGCCGGGCGGCGGTATACGCTTGTCCGGCTCGCCGCCCGCCGGCGGGCGGCCTGGGGAGGGAGCCCATGTGCCCCGAGGGGGGAGAGCCGTGACCGTGTCCGCCGCTGGCGAGCGCCGCTCGCGACGGCTCCGGATGGTCGCCCGATTGACGAGTCGCGGCCCGAGCCCGCGCACTCCTCGGGCCGGGTATCGGGAGCTCCTGCGCAACCGCGACTACCGCCTCCTCTGCAGTGGGCTGGCCATCTCCATGACCGGCTCGTGGGCCTACAACGTCGCCCTGGTCGTCTTCGTCTTCGACGCGACCCACTCGGCGGGATGGGTTGCCGCCGCCTCGCTCAGCCGCTTCCTCACCTCGCTCATCGCCAGCCCCTTCGGCGGGCTGCTGGCGGACCGGGTGGAGAGGGTGCGCCTGATGGTCGGCCTGGACCTGCTCTGCCTCGCCCTCCAAGCCCTGCTTGCGGTGGTGGCCGCGCTCGACGGGTCGGTGGTCGTCGCCCTGGTGCTGGTGGCCCTCAGCTCGGTCGCGAGCCGCGTCTACGACCCCGCAGCACGGGCGGCCACACCCGCGGTGGTCGGGGAGGAGCACCTCGCCGCCGCCAACAGCCTGCAGTCCGTGGTCGAGAACCTCTCCCTGGTCCTCGGGCCCGCCATCGGCGCCGTCCTGCTCCTGGTCGGGCCGCCGGCGGTGGTCTTCGCCCTCAACGCGGCGAGCTTTGGGGTGTCGGCTGCCCTGGTGGGTCGCATGGCGGCGCGCAGCCGTCCCGGGGACATCACCGAGGGCGGAGCGGCGGGACCGCTGCGACAGATGGCCACCGGCCTGAGGGCGTTCGCCGCGTCACCGACGGTGATGCTGCTCGCCGGCTTCAGCATCCTCGCCAGCTTCGTCTACGGGACCGACACCGTGCTGTTCGTGGTGGTGAGCAAGGACCTGCTGGGAACGGGGAGCACCGGCTATGGCTACCTGCTCGGAGCGCTGGGAGTCGGCGGGATCGTCATGGCGGCCTTCATGAACCGGGTCGCCGCCGCCCGGAACCTGGGCACGATCATCGTGGTTGGCATGGCCGTCTACTGCCTGCCGACGGCGCTGCTCCCCCTGGTGCACGCCCCCGCGCTCGCCGCCATGCTCGAAGGGGTGCGCGGCGCCGGCACCATCGTGGTCGACGTGCTGGCCATCACCGCGCTGCAGCGGACGGTGAACCCCGATATCGTAGCGCGCGTCTTCGGCGTCTTCTTCGCCCTGGTGCTCGGCGCCATCTCGCTGGGCGCTCTGCTCATGCCCGTACTTCTCGGAGCGCTCGGGCTCGACGCCACGCTCCTGGTCATGGGCCTCGCCATCCCCGCGCTGGCCGTCATCGCCTATCCGCGCATCCGAGCCCTCGACCTGCAGGCGCGCGGGCGGCTGGCCGAGCTCGAGCCGCGGCTCACCGTCCTCCAGGGCTTCGAGGTATTCGCCGGGGCCACTCGCGGCGCCCTGGAGAGCCTTGCCCGTTCCGCGGTCGACGAGACGGTGGGGGCGGGATCCACCATCGTCGCCGAGAACGCCGAGGCCGACGACTTCTTCGTGCTGACCGACGGAGAGGCCGAGGTCATGGCCCGCGGTGAGGCCGAAGCGGTCCGACACCTCGCCACCCTGAAGGCCCCGGACTACTTCGGAGAGATCGGCCTCCTGGAGCGACGACCCCGAACCGCGACGGTCCGCGCCACCACGCCCTGCACCCTGCTGCGCATCACAGGCACGGAGTTCCTCACCGCGTTGACGTCGGCGACGCCGACCCCCGGCGCTCTCGGTCTCGCCCAGGCCCGACTCGCGCGCACCCATCCGTCGGCGCGGCTGACCTTCGCCGTCGACGTGGAGCGGGCGGGCTGATCCCGGGCGGCCGCGGCCGGTCCCCAGCTGGGAACCGCGCCGACGGACCTATGAGAGAATCCCACCCCAGGCGCTGCGCTGTGTGAGGGAGTGGAGGCGATGGCAGAGAAGTCCACCGTGTGGGGGCTGTTCCAGAACGCGACGGACACCAGAAAGGTGAGCGCGGGCACCGCGATATTCGCGGAGGGCGACCCGGGCGCCGAACTGTTCGGCATCGTCGAGGGCGAGGTGGAGCTGCGGGGCACGGGCGGACTGCTGCGTCGCCTCGGGCCTCGCGAGGTCTTCGGCGAGATGGCCCTGGTGGACGATGCGCCCCGGAGCGCCACGGCGGTCGCGGTCGTCGACACGACCTTGGCAGTGGTCGACCGTCGCCGCTTCCTCTTCCTGGTCCAGGAGACGCCGATGTTTGCGCTCGAGGTGATGTCGGTGATGGCCGAGAGGATTCGCCAGCGAACGTGAGCACGTTCCGGTGAGCCGAGAGGTTATCGACCGGTAAAGGAACGCCGGGAGCGCCCCGACCTCCGGTCAGACGCGGAAGACCCGGCGCACCTCGGCGATGCCCTCGCCCAGCCGGTCGATCTCCTCGTGGGTGGTGTAGAGGTACATCGACGCCCGGGCGGTGGCGGCCACCCCCAGCCGGCGCATCAGCGGCTGGCAGCAGTGGTGGCCCGCCCGCACCGCGATCCCCAGGCGGTCGAGGACGGTGCCGGTGTCGTGGGGGTGGACGTCGGCGACGTTGAAGCTCACCGCGCCCCCGTGGATGGAGACGTCGCGGGGGCCGTACACGGTGGCGCCCGACTCGTCGAGGACGTCCAGGAGGTGGCGCACCAATCCCTGCTCGTGGGCACGGATCAGCTCCAGGCCCACCCCGTCCAGGTAGTCGCAGGCCGCGGCCAGCCCAACCGCCGAGGCGACGTCCGGCGTCCCGGCCTCGAACTTGTGGGGGACCTCGTTCCACGTGGAGCTCTCCAGCTCCACCTTGGCGATCATCTCGCCGCCGCCGAGGAAGGGCGGCATCCGCTCCAGCAGCTCGGGCCGGGCCCAGAGCACCCCGATCCCCATCGGACCGCACATCTTGTGGCCGGAGAAGGCGTAGAAGTCGGCGTCCAGCTCCCGCACCGAGACCC
>Ga0181521_10005692_pt1 | contig 13772 bp, 8 predicted proteins | sample PEATcosm2014_Bin_32_FD_119764 | JGI IMG/M metagenome (GOLD analysis project Ga0181521, IMG submission 119764) | Peatland microbial communities from MTU Mesocosm Facility, Houghton, MI, USA - PEATcosm2014_Bin02_60_metaG | ecosystem: Environmental > Terrestrial > Soil > Wetlands > Peat | place...
CCTGCTGCTCCACCCCGAGGGGCCTCCGCTGCTCACCAACACGCTCACGGAGGGCTTCGCCGCTTAGCTCATCGACGTTGCGAGAGCTCCACGCAATTCACACCACGAGATGGGACTTGACCCCTGAACGGACCCTCAGTTACCCGAACGCTCGTTCGCCTTCGCGTCTGAAAAGGCGAGATCAGCGCGGGGCAGGCCAGCCTCCGTCAACCTAGATGTCGAAGCTGAACATCGCTTCGGAGCACGGTGCCAAATCCTAGGCAATCGTCCGGGCGCCTTCGGCCTTGTCGCGATCGCCGATGCACCCGCACGGCCCTTCCGGCTTGCCTGGGCACAGGCGGCGCAGACGGTAGTCGAGGAGGAGCGAGCCATCCTCGACGCCCCGGCCGCCCACCAACCGGGCGAGGGGCGAGCTGCTCGCGGGTGGCGGGGCGCGTGTCGGCGTCCGACCCGCACCATCCGCGTACCCAACTCCTGGACGTCGACCTCACGGCTCTCGGGTGAGTAGCAGTCACATTCGTCATTCGCACTAGGTACCTGGGTACTCATGACCCCTCATGCCACTCGGTCTAGCCTTGGGCCGGGTTTCGAGCGAGACAGGCGCAAGAGCCCTCCGCGCCACTCGGCGGGGAGCAGTGAGGAGACAGTCGGCCATGAGACGAGCTGCCTTAGTCGTGATGCTGGTGGTCGCGTCGGGTGTCGTCGCAGCCGGCCAGGTCAGCGCGGCGTCGACGTCCACTTGGAAGCTCCAGTCGATACCGAGCGGCTATGAGAACAGCTACCTTCTCGGCCTGTCGTGCCCATCGAAGAGCGATTGCGCGGCTGTCGGCTGGGATATCTCCGGGGACAGCTCCGGGAGTGCGGTTCCGTTCGCCGAGCGGTGGAGCGGCGGCAGCTGGGCAATTCAATCCGTCGCCAACCCGATTGAGGAGACGACCGAGCTCGAAGGCGTGTCCTGCCCGAACACAAGCCTCTGCACCGCGGTCGGCTTCTACTACGGCTCGAGTGGGCAAGTGCCGCTGGCCGAGGTCTGGAGTGGCGGCACCAGTTGGACCGCCGAGTCGGCATCGATCCCCAGCGGAGCAACGTCGAGCCAGCTGACCGGCGTGTCTTGCCCAAAGGCGACCAGCGTCTGCAGCGCCGTTGGCCTTTCCGCCAATGGCTCCGGTGTCCAGATGCCGCTGGCCGAATGGTGGAACGGCAGCGGGTGGACCATCCAGTCGGTTCCGATCCCAAGTGGGTCAGTGTCCGCCCAGCTGAGCGGCGTGTCCTGCTCCTCCAGCAGCGACTGCACGGCGGTGGGCACGTTCGTAAACGGCTCCAGTGTGCAGCTGCCGTTGGCCGAGCGCTGGAATGGCAGCAGCTGGACGGTGCAGACCACGCCCACCGCCGCCGGCGCCGCGTCCACCACCCTGAACGCGGTGGCCTGTCCGTCCGCCGACGCCTATACTGCGGTCGGCAGCTACAACGAGTCGGGAGTTGTCAGTCTGGCTGAGCGCTGGAACGGCACCACCTGGACCGTACAGTCCACTCCGAACCCCGTCACCAAGTCCGACCGGCTCTTTGCAGTCTCCTGCCCTTCAGCCAGCATCTGCACCGCTGCCGGCTCGTACGAGAACGCCTCAGGAGTGCTCGTCACGCTCGCCGAGCGATGGAGCGGTGGCAGTTGGGCGGTGCAGTCCACCCCCAACCCCTCGGGCCTCATCGCCAGCATCAACTCCGGCCAGCCCTTTGATGCCGTGTCCTGCGCATCGAGCGCGGCCTGCATCGCCGTGGGCTCGGACAGCAACACCGGGCACTTCTGGACTCAGGTGCTGGCCGAGCGCTACTCGTGAGACCTCCGGCCCCCCGTTCGGAGGAGAGGAGGTGGGCCATGGCGCTCGTGCGTGGAGAGCCGCTGCGTTCTGTGACGAGAGGCTGGTCCCGGGCCGCGGGTGTCAGGGTGTCGGCAGCGGCCGTGCTTGCTGCGGGCGCCTTGGTGTCGCTGGCGGGAACCGGTATGGCCCAATCGGTGTCGACGTTGCCCGCATCCGGCGTCGCGATTCGGAACGAGACGTCGACCCCGCTCGCCTACTGGGGAACCGTGTTCATCACGGGCGACAAGAGTGAAGCGACGTCGCCCACGGTTATCGATGTACCGGGCAGCGTGGTCCAGGTAGCCAGCTCGAACTCGACCGAGTACGCGCTCTTGTCCAACGGTGAGGTCTACGCCTGGGGCTTCGGAACCAATGGGGAGCTGGGGGACGGTGGGACGGCGAGCTCGTTCACAACTGCCGTCCAGGTGCACTTCCCTCCCGGCGTCACCATCGCCGCTCTGCCAACCGACGTGATGCCGTACGACGTTGGCCTCGCCATTGACACCACCGGACACGTGTGGGGCTGGGGTCGCGCCACATACGGTGTCCTATGCCTCGGGACCACCGCCCAGTACACGACGCCTGTCGAGCTCCCCTTCACCGATGTGACCGCGGTGGCAGGCGCTGGCGATCATGCCCTGTATGACTCCAACGGCATCGTGTACGCGTGCGGTTGGAACACGGATGGTGAGCTGGGGGATGGCAACACCCGCAGCTCAAGCAAGCCGGTCGAGGTTACGGGGCTGGCGGGCCAGAATGTCCAAGCCCTAGTTGCGTCGTTCGCCGACTCCGGCGCTCTGCTCGCGAGCGGGACCTACTTCGATTGGGGGTACGACGGCCAGGGTCAGCTGGGGGACGGGAAGACCGGAGTGAACGCGGACACCCCCGTGGAGGTGAATCTGCCACTACCCGTGACGCGGGTCGCGCAGGGCGGCTCCTACTTCGGCAATGGGCAGACAATGGTCCAGCTTTCAGACGGCTCGCTTCGCTCCTGGGGTTCTGATCAGAGCGGACAGCTCGGTAATGATAAGAGGGTGAATCAACCTTCACCCATCGAGTTCTCGCCCCCTCCCGGGGTGAGCTATATGCTCCTTGCTTCGGGCGGCTCGACCTCGTACGCCGTGAGCACCACCGGTGACGTGTACGCCTGGGGCTTTGGCGGGGCCGGACAGATCGGCAACGGGAGCACCGCCACCGAGCTAAACCCGGTGCTGGTTGAATCCGGAGTGTCGCTGATCTCATCGACCGCCGAGGACGTGGTCACCCAATAGCCACCCAGCTTGTAGAGGGTCCGAGCACATACGGCCGAGCTCGACCGGGCCGTCCGGGGTCGGGAGACCGAGTGGTGGGGAGCCCGGGACGGCGCCCGGAGGCTGGTGGGCGGGCGATCGGAGAGACGGCCCCGCAGGGAGTAGAGGGAGGGCGGCGAGGCTGGCCGAATAGGGCTGCGCCTGCGCTACCCACATTTGCGCATTGATGGGCACTACCCGCGCCACTGGCAGCTCCACCGATCTCGACAATCTTGTCACGATCTGCCGGCCCCACCACTGGAGGGTGCACGAGCGCGGCTGGCGGCTGATCCGCTCCGACGAGGGGATGGTCGCCCTGCCGGTGAGGTTAGCCTGGCCCACCCCACCATGACAATTTCACCCCAAGCTCCACTCGATCGAACGTCCGTGCGATCGTCATCAGCGCGGCGCGTTCTTCGAGCGAAGCACCCGCGGCCTTCGCCAGCTACTGGTAGGTGAACTGATCCCCCGCCCACGGCGGCGATGTCCCCACCGGCGTGGTCACGGTGATGTCCACCGTCCCGGTCCCGGGCGGGCTCTCGGCGACGATCACCCCGTCGGAGCTGACCGACAATGTGGCGGCCGGCACCCCACCGAAACTGACCCCGGTGGCATTCGTGAAACCGGCCCCGCTGATGGTGACGACGGTACCCCCGGCCTCCGGTCCATCCCCGGGGTCGATCCCGCTGACTGCCGGGGCGTAGCCGAACTGGTCCGACGGGGTTGTTGCCGATGTACCACCTGGCGAGCTGACCGTGACGTCGACCGTTCCTCCCATCCCCGCCGGGCTCTCGGCCGTGATCACACCGTCGGAGCCGACCGAGAAGGAGGTGGCCGGCACCCCGCCGAAGTAGACCCCGGTGGCGTCGGTGAACCCGCTGCCGTTGATCACCACCTCCGTGCCTCCGGTGGCCAGACCGGAATCGGGAAGCACGCCCGAGACGATCGGGGTATAAGCGAAGTCATCGGACGGGCCCAAGGCTGAGACGCCGCGGGTGGTCGTCACCTGGACGTTGGATGTCCCTGTACCGGCAGGGCTGATCGCGGTAATCTCGGTGGCTGAGACAACGCTGAAGGAGGTCGCCGGCACCCCTCCGAAGGTCACCGTGGTGGCCCCGGTGAAACCAGAGCCGGAGATGACCACCTGGGTTCCTCCGGCAAGCGGACCACCCGAAGGCGTCATCGACTGAACAGCGGGGACCGGCGCCATCGTCACCGCGGGGTTGCTGTCCCACGCTTCGGCCACCGTCGCGGGGTCAACGGTCAGCACAGTGGCGGGTATCTGGTCGACCGCCGCCATGTAATCGTTGTAGCAGTAAAGCTCCGTCATGCTCGTCCAGTGCTGCTGCCAGGGCCCATTGCAGTTCCAGGTGGGGGAGCCCGTCAGATTCTCTCCCTGGACAAGTTTGTACATCTGGACGACCACCCATTCGCCGCCGGCCACATCCATGAGGTTGTCCAGCATCACCGGCGATTCGTAATAGACGGACTGCCCGAGCTGATTCTTGACGACCGTGGACCCCGGACACCTGGTCGGCTCGTTGCAGGCCCCGCCGAGAATCGAGTTGGTCCGTTGCAACCAGGGGGCTTGCATGTACTGTTCGACGTTGCGGCCACCCTGGTAGGTCCGCCCAAAGGCGAAGCACTGACTGACGACCTCGCTTTGGATGCTGGTACTGAACTGGTTGTCCGGATAGGCGAACATACCCCAGGCCTGGGTGTCACCATTGGCGTAGAGGCCGCCCGCTTCGGTCAGCGATCCGCAGCTCGCGGTGACCTGCTGGGCCGTAGTGAGTGTGGTCATGTACTGGTAATCTTCGCTGCCACTCACCATCGTCCACCCGTACTGGGCCTGCAGGGTGGCCAGATCCGCCCAGCTGGGATAGAGCTGATGGTTGACGCATTCCTCGGAGATGGCCCCGGTGCGGGCGGTGATCACGTCGCCGACGGCTGTGCGGGGTGGCGTGAGGCTCTGCAACGCCTGGGCGATCCCCACGAGAGTGGGTTGGCCGGCTAGTGGAGTGCATTGCGGAGACGTCGCCACCCACTGTGTCCGGCCAAAGAGCAGAGTCAGGTACGCGGAGGAGGTTGCGGTCGGTGACGGGCCGTCTCCGAACTCAACCGATGACGACGCGCTGTGTCCCGAAACGTCCTTGGCCGTGGCCGACGCGTCGTAGTCACCGCTCGGAACGCTGGGGAGCGTCACGGTCCAGGTGGTGGCCGTCTTATCGGAGCCGCCGAGAGCCGCTGCGAAGCTGTATGACTTCGCCCCCAGGGTTCCGTTCGCCTCCAGCCACTGACCGGACACGGTCTCATGGGCAGAGACAGCAACGGAGACGACCCCGACGGAGTCCGATGCCGTGCCGCCGATGGTGACAACGCCCGGCGTATAGAAGAGCTGGTCCGGACCGGGCGTCGTTATCGCGACGGTTAGGGACGCCGGTCGGCTGGTCGCCGCCAGGCCGGTCGCCGGAGCGCCCGAGGCGCCACCGGCGAGCAACAACATGACCAGCGATCGCCACCCACGCACCAGTCGCCCACCCCCGGCTGGTATGTGGGCGGCGGCAGGCGCCCGCGCCTTGCCGCCGTCTAGCCCCCAAACCGTCAGGACACACCCCCAACGTGCGCCGTTGTCCGCGCCAGTCCCTCCTCCGCAACCGCGAGGCGAACCCATACAGTTTGGACACTGACGAGTCTACGACAGCCTCGCATTTCCGGCAACCGGGTCAAGCGCTGTCCACGCGCCAGCCCGTGCCCCTCGCAGCGATGGCACCGGCGCTAGGACGTGCAGTTGATGGCTGCCGCGCTGGTGGTGGTGTTGAGGGTCACGGAGCCGTACTGGAAGGATCGGCTGGACACGCCGTTGTTCAGGGTGAAGGGATCATGGGAGCGCTCAGTGCCGCGAGCTCGTTCGAATAGAAAATGGTGGTGTGTCGGAGTTGAACAGTGAGTCGAACGTGTAGTAGTCATTGATTGGACCCTGATCCGCTGTTGGAATGTGTGCCCGTCGACCCCCACCAGCTCCCGGATCAGACGTCCACCGGTCCTATAGGACCCCTTCCGGTAAGACACGGACGGCGGCGCAACTCGCCCGCGCGCGCGATGCACGGGCCCCGCGGTGGAGGGGAGGCTCCAGCCTCCCCTCCCCTGGGGTTCCAAGTCGCAGCTGAGCGCTCCTCAGCTTGCGCTACCCAACCCCGTCAATCCTGGCATCGAGGCAGCCGGGCCTGGCGCCAGGCTCGAGCCGCTGGCGCAGACGAAGTTGAAACAGTCGTAGGGGCTGTTGTCGAGGGCGACGTTGCCGCTCCCGGGCGCGGCGGAGTCGGCGTATAGGCCGTAATCGTCGTTGTAGTAGGCCTGGTTGTTGGAGGCGCTGTCCACGTCGTCGTAGGCGTAGTTCTCCTCGAGGTAGATCCCGGAGTCGCCGTTGTGGCTGGCGACGTTCCCGGTCACCGTGTCGTCGGCCGGGTACTCCAAGAGCATTCCGTAATCACCGTTGTACTTGGCGACATTGTCGACGTAGCTGGCGCCGAACGACTCCTCGTCGTAGATGCCGTAGAGGTTGTCGTCGGCCACGTTCGACTTGATGAGCGAGTCGATGATCACCGTCTTGGAGTAGCCGTAGCAGTCGTACAGGTAGATGCCGTAGCCGTTGTCGGCCACGGTGTTGTGTTCCAGCGTGGTCGCACCGGCATCGTCGCAGTAGTTGTAGATGCCGGATTCACTATCGTTGGCTCGGTTCGTGCTGAAGGTGATGGCGCTGGACTCGTACTCGTAGAAGCCATACTCGGAGTTGGTGTTGGCGGTGTCGTTGACGTAGCTGTCTGCGTCGTTATATTCGCCATAGAAGCCGTATTCGCCACTATCAGCGCTGGATGCGGTGACTGTGAGATCAGCGCTGTACTCAATGTAGAAGCCGATGTACGCGCTCCCGGTGAGGTTGACCTTCGAGAGGGATCCGTGGTCGATGTTCTCTCCGTAGAACCCGTAGTAGTCGTAGCTTCCGTCGACCGCCAGGGTCAGCTTGGAGGCCGTGAAGTTGCTCACTCCATCCGGGTAGAGATCGTACTCCCAGTCCGCGATCGTCCCGTTCTCCACCGTCACATGATTCAGCTCTCCGCCACTGTAGACGTAGACACCCGTGTAGTCGTTGGCTCCCGTCCCACCGCTGATGGAGTAGCCATCCAGGTTCAGAGTCACGTTGCTGGATTCGATGACGACCCCGTCGGTTGCGCTGGTGGAGCAGTCGAGATCGGCGGCCAGGACGTACGTCCCCGGCGCGCTGATCACGGTGTCGCAGGCAGAGACCGCGGTGCTGGCGGCCACCGACACCGCTCCTCCCAGGCCGGCTCCGGCCACCACCGCTCCGGCCATGACTACCGCTCTTATCCGCCACATCACAGACCCGCCCTCCTGTATCCACGTGAACGAGAAGCGAATGAACCGGTCGCTTCGCAATGCGCAAAGCATCCGAATCGAGTGCGACGTCGTCGCTTGTAGGGCTCTCAGATCGGTTCGAGCTATCCCGCCGCTATGCGATGCGACCACCCCCCTCTTGGTTCAGGCTTGCCACCTGACACTACTCGCGGCCTCGGCTGCCGTCAACCGGTGGTCATACTCGCGCCCCAAGCCTTAATTGCAACGTCGACCTGGCTCGTCTGATAGCCGGTGGCAGCGTCTGGGAACGGCCCAGAGGGGCTCGACCGATCTACACAATCTTGGCCCCAACTGCGGCGCGCATCACTGGAAGGTCGACGAGGGCGGCTGGCGTCTGATGCACGCCGATTACGGGATGGTGGCCCTCCCACCTCTGACCGTCGACATCCGCTCGCCCCCGGAAGGTGGCTCCCGATGCACCGCCACCGCATCGTGGATCGCCATTGCCGATCGCGGTGGGTCCACCTCAGGCCGCGCTCCCGACGCACCCTCTACGGGCTGAACACCCGAGCCTGATGCTCACCTCGCTTTCCGGGGTGGCTCACCCGAGGAGGTCAGCCTGGCCCACCCGAGCGTGTCAATTTCACCCCTGAAGCACCTGACGGGCCCGCCGGCTACCCCAACACTCGTTCGTCGCCCTCTAGCGGCTGGAAAGACACGTTAGCTCGGAGCCCCAGGGACGCCGGAGCCGTCGTCGACGAGGATCCGGTCGGCCCGAGACGGCAGGTCAGACCCTTCACGATCGGCAGGGCGATTCAGCCAGCCACGGCGGATTCCGCCGGACCAGACACTCTGCCCGAGAGAGCTTCGACGACGCGGGCCGCAGCTGCCCGGCCTTGGGCGACACAGTCGGGCACGCCGACGCCGCCGAAGGCAGCGCCGGCGATGGCGAGACTCGGCAGCCCGGCGAGCGCCGCGCGCGCGCTGGCGACCCGCTCGAGGTGACCGACCGTGTACTTGGGCATCTGACCGATCGAGCGCGCCACCCGAGCCAGGAGCGGAGCGTCACGAACCCCCATCGCCAGGGCGAGGTCCCGCTCCGCGAGCGCAACGAGCTCGGCATCCGAAGCAGCCAGCACGCCCCCCGAGCGCGACCCGATGAAGAGGCGCAGGAGGACGGTCCCGCGGGGTGCCCGCCCGGCCCACTTCAGTGAGCTAATCGTACAGGCATCGACCACCAGCGGCTCCCCTTTGGCGACGAGAAACCCGTGGCCAGTCGGTGGCTTGGGGAACTGGTCGAAGCGGTAGCCGAGCGAGACGACCGCCGTCGAGCCGTGAGTGATCGATCGGACGTGTGCCGCCGCTGCTGGAGCGATCTCATCGAGAAGCGAGGCTGTCGCGGGCCCGGGTGACGCGAGGACGACCGCCTCCGGACGGAGAAGCTCACCGTTCGCGAGGCGGACGTCGAACCCGCCAGCGCGTCTCCCGAGGGCGACGGCCGTCGCATTCATCCGAGCTGCGACGCCCTGCGACCGTTCGATCGCCTCGACCAGGGCCCCGCTGAGCTGGCCCATACCGCCGGCTAGGCTGACGAATGGTGAGCCGCTCCCGCGGACCTTGGCGTCGCGCCCGGAGGCGAGGCTAGCAAGGAGGAGGCTGCGGTGCCGCCGCTCGGCGTCGCGCAGCTGGGGCACGACCGCCAGAAGGCTCAGCTCGTCGATCGGGGTGGCGTGGACACCGCCGAGGAGCGGGCCAGCCAGCCGGTCGACGAGGACGCCGCCGAGCCGTCGGCGGAGGAACGCCCCGACGGAAACATCCCGGTCGAGCCCATCCCGCGGAAGGACTAGGTCGAGCCCGATCCGCAGCTTCTCGAGCGGCGAGAACATGGCGGTCTTGATGAATGGACCCAGCCGGGTCGGCAGGACGAGACCCATCGCCTCGGGCAGCTGCACGAACCGTCCACGTGACCTGATCCACACTGTCCGCGGGTGGGTCGGCCCGATGATCGCCTCGCCGAGGCCCAACTCGCGAGCCAGCTCGAGCGCCGCCGGCCGGTAGCTGATGAACGAATCAGGGCCGGATTCGACGAGAAACCCGTCGATGCTCTCAGTTCGGACCTTGCCGCCGAGCCGGTCCGCCGCCTCGACCAGTGTCGTCGGGATGCCGGCCCGACCGAGCGTGTACGCCGCGGTCAGGCCGGTGATCCCGCCGCCGACGACCAGGACCGTCATCGTCGGCGCGCCTGACTCACTGCTCCGAGGCACCGGCGGCGGGCGGGACGAACGGGCAGAGCGGATCCGACTCGAGGAAGTCGCCCGTCCAGGTGTACGCCCGAGCCCGCGAGCCGCCGCACAGCCGCGCGTACTCGCAGCGCCCGCAACGGCCCTTGTAGGTCGTCACGTCGCGGAGGCTGGTGAAGACCGGATGGGTCCGGTAGAGCTCGACGATGTCGTCGCTCCGGACGTTCCCGGTCCGAACGGGGAGGAACCCCGACGGCAGCACGGAACCGTCATAGGCGATGAACATGATCCCATTGCCGTCGCGGACGCCGAAGCCGCGTCCCACCGACGTTGCCGAGATCGCCGCCTGGTCCAGGCCCTCGGCGAGCATCCGCTTGATCGCGACCCGGCGATAGTGGGTCGCCTCGGTCGTCTTGATCTGGAACGGCGACGTCTTCGACAGATCGTAGAGCCAGTGATTGAGCCGTTCGGAGTCGACCGGTCCGATCTCGCGGAGACCGCTGCCTCGCCCCATCGAGATGAGGAGGAAGAGGCTCCAGCGCATGATCCCGAGGGTCTTCATGAGTTCGTACGCGGCCGGCAGGTCGGGGAGGGTCTCGTCGGTCACGAGCGTGTTGATCTGGAGCGGCAGATCAAGCCGGTGCGCCCACTCGACCGCTCGCATGGTCATCTCGAACGTGCCGGGCACGCCGCGGAACTCGTCATGGCGAGTGGCGTCCGAACCGTCGATGCTGAGCGACATGCTCTGGATGCCGGCGGCCCGCAGCACCGCCAGGCGCTCGCTGGTCAGGTCGGAGGTCACCGCGGGGGCGAGCGAAGCTCCGATCTTGCGCAAGGTTGCGGCCGCGACGAGGGTCTCGAGGTCCGGGCGACGAAGGGGATCACCGCCGGTGAAGATCAGATGCGGAAGCGGCTGTCCGAAGCCGGTCACCCGGTCAAGGAGCGCGAAACCCTCCTCGGTCGACAGCTCGGCAGGATCCCGGTCCGGCATCGCGGCCGCCCGGCAGTGCTTGCAGGCGAGGCCGCATGAGAGTGTCGTCTCCCAGTAGACGATCATCGGTGCCCGCCCGTAGACGTAGCCCTCGGGGCGGACGGCCCCGATGGTGGTCGGGCGGCCACCAGGATGCACGCCGGGGTGTGCGTGCGGGTGATTCGGGCGATCGGTGATCAACTGGCTCATCCTCGGCCTCGTCTCTGGTGGCGGTCGATCACGACGCGCATGCTGGTTCCCGCTCCGTTTCGGCGAGGCCGGCCACCGCGATGTCGGCCAGTCCGGCGATGAAGATCGGGTCGTCGTTCAGCGAGCGCGCTCGCTCGAGTCGGACGCCCACCTCCCTGGCGACGGCCTGGGCCTGGACGTCGATGTCGTAGAGAACCTCCAGATGGTCGGCGACGAAACTGACCGGTCGGATTACGAGCTCACGGACGCCCGCCTCAGCCAGGCGCCGAATCTCTGCGAGGATATCCGGCCCGAGCCAGGCCTCGCCAGTCCGCCCGGCACTCTGAAAGGCGAACGCATACTCGGTGAGGCCGAGCTGCTTCGCGACCAGCGCGGCAGTCTCGTTCAGTTGGTCCGGATAGGGATCGCCCTCGGCGACCACCCGCGCCGGCAGGCTGTGGGCCGTGAACATCACCCGGACGCGCGCCGGGTCGGGGAACCTGGCTAGTGCCTCGCTGGTCGTCGCGGCGAGCGCCTCGATGAAGCGTGGCTGGTCGTGCCAGGAATCCACGACGACGGCCGATGGCGCCGCCTCCCCGAGACCTACCAGGGCGGCGCCCACGGCTTGCCAGTAACCAGCCGCATTCGACGACATCTGGGGCGCCAGAGCGATGGCCACGAACCGCTCGACCCCGTCGGCCGCCATGCCCTCCACGACCCGGCCGATCCGCGGCTCGATGTGGCGCATCCCTGCATAGACCCGCATCTGCCGTCCCCGCGCCGCTAGCTCGGTTTGGAGCGTGGCTCGCTGTGCCTCAACGATCCTCGACAGCGGCGAACCGCCGCCGATCGCGCGATAGCGCCCGATCAGCTCCCCGAGGAGTTGCGGCGATGGCGGCCTGCCCCCCCGGATGTCCGTGTAGTACGCCCCCACCTGGTCGAGCCGGTCAGGGCCGCCATAGGCCATGAGGAGGACGGCCATGGTCACCTGGCACTCCGGACGGGGGTCGAATTGGCGAGGGAGGGGTTCACGCTGCTGGCCGATGGCGCTTCAGGTGGCATGTCATCCATCAGGCACCCCGGTGGGCGGTTGAGCCAGTGCCGTTAGCCTCAGAGTGATAGGGTCGTTGGTCCCTTGGTCCCGCACCTGGCGTCCATGCGCGAGCGAGGAGGACCGCTGGCACGCTCGCAATGTCCGCTTGGCCCGCGGAGCCGGTCCCACGAGTCGTTGGGCCACTCGACCCAGAGCATCAGACCCGATCGCCATATTACTAAAGGACATCTGACCCTTGGGAATAGTATCCGAGCGAAGGAGGATGGCGGAGTCGAACAACCCCGGCCGCATGGGCCCGGGAGCATCAGAGACAGGTCACGAGAACCGTCAGACGCATCGCAGGGCGACCCGGAGAGGTGGTCGGAGGGGCTAGAAGCCCACGGCGCAGGCGCGCTCTCCGGTTGGGCGTACTGGCCGCCTCCCACTCGCTGGGTCGGGAAGGTTGTCTGACGCTCGTCTTGAGGAGGCGAACTCGGTCGCCTCAACCCACACGACACCGCCTCCAACAGGACCCCGTGGGTTCGATGTGATGGTCTTGGATCAAACCCCCGCACTAGCTGGAAGAGCGATTGCCTCTCCGGTCAAGCCGCGCATTGCCATGCGGACATACCTGGCGTTTGTCAAGCCGCATATTGACGTGACGTTTGTCCTCGTCGCACTTAGCGGAGCTTTGCTCGGTTGGGTTCGCTCTGGGCCGTTCCCCCTCCTGCCCGTAGTCGTAGTGGCGGCTGCGGTCGCGCTCCTGAGCGCGGGGGCCGAGTGCTGGACGAATATCCTTGATCGCGACATCGACGCTCTGATGGTCCGCACCGCTAAGCGTCCTCTCCCGACAGGGGAGATTCCCCTGCGCAGCGCAGCAGCCTTAGGCGCTGTTCTCACGGGTGCGGGACTGTTACTGGCGGCCGCTCTGGGTGTCATTCCTCTCCTCTTCCTCACGTTCGCTCTTATCAACAACGTGGTGATCTACAGCGCGCTGACCAAGCGCTCGACGCCGTGGAGCATCGTCCTCGGTGCCGGGGTGGGCCCGCTGACCCTATGGGCAGGCTACGCAGCGGTGCATGAACCGATCTCGCCCACCGCTTGGCTGCTCGGGGCCATGGTGGCTGTTTGGGTTCCCATTCACATTTGGACTATCGCCGTACGCTATCGCGCCGACTACGCAAGAGGGAGTGTCCCGATGGCGCCGGTCGTGTGGACCCGCCCCCAACTCGCGGTGGCATCCTTCCTCTCGACCGGTGCGATGGGCGCGCTCGCGGTCGCCTCACTCGTCTCGCTCAGCGGTCCCGCAGCAACTTGGCTGGCCATTCCAATCGGGATCCTATCGCTCCTCGTCGCCACCGGATCCGTGCTCCTGCCCTGGCACGAACAACTGGCACGGCCGCTCATTCGTGTAGTGACCGTCTACCTGGTGCTCGTCCTCGTCGCGGTCGGCGGCTGCGCGCTGTGAGGCGAGACCGTAAGCCATGCAATCAAAGCCAACTGCCGAGCACCCAAAGAGTAGGAAGGACAAGACATGACGACTACGGCACTCCCAACTGAAGCCGGAGCGGACCGGGTCTCGGGCTCGGACCCACCTGACTTCTCGTCGGTCATGATCAAGGTGCTTACCGCCTGGATCGTGATCGTGGCGGTTTTGAGCTTCGTAACAGCGCCGTGGCTCGCACCTGGCAACAGCGGGGACCTCACGGCGCCGCTGATCTGGTTCTACCACGCCCTCATGCTGCCGGCGGCACTGCTCTTTCTGATTCTGTGCACGAGGGTCTTCGTCCTGCATCCCTGGGTGAGGTACATAGTCAC
>Ga0181521_10005693_pt1 | contig 13772 bp, 14 predicted proteins | sample PEATcosm2014_Bin_32_FD_119764 | JGI IMG/M metagenome (GOLD analysis project Ga0181521, IMG submission 119764) | Peatland microbial communities from MTU Mesocosm Facility, Houghton, MI, USA - PEATcosm2014_Bin02_60_metaG | ecosystem: Environmental > Terrestrial > Soil > Wetlands > Peat | place...
CCCGGCGAAGATCTTCATGGGCGACATGGGAAGCCTGGCCGTCGGTTTCTTTCTTGCCTGCTCGACCATCGTGACCGCCGGGCGCATCACGACTCTGTTCTCGATTCTTTCCGTTCCCGGTCTAGTGCTGTTCCTGCCGTTGTTTGACATGCTGCTGGTCAGCATCACCCGGCGCTTCAGTGGACACGCGATCTCCGCCGGCGCCAAGGACCACACCTCGCACCGCCTGGTGATGCTGGGCATGAGCGAACGGCGCGCGGTGTTGACGTTGTACTTCATCTCCGCCGTGAGCGGGGCGATTGCCCTGGCCAGCAAAAATGCATCGCTAGGTGTAGGAGCCGGCGTACTGGCCGTTGTATTCCTCTTCGCGACCTTGCTGTGGTTCTATCTCGCCAAAGTGCAATTGCCCGACGGATGGCTGTCGCGCACCAATGTGTTCACCCTGGCGCTGCCGGAAACGCTCAATTCCCTTGCCCGGCGTTCCGGCGTGGTATTTACCGACATCGCTCTCCTGCTCATCAGCCAATACCTAGCTTTCCTGCTGCGTTTTGACCGGGTCCCCGCGCAGTACCTGCCCTCGTTTCTCTGGGGCTGCACGCTGGTGATTGCCGTCAAAATCCCGCTGTTCTCGTTGTTCGGGGTGTATCGCCGCGATAGCAAGATCCGCACCCTGTCCGACATCTACCCCATCGCCAAGGGCAACATCCTGGGTTCGCTCACCATTGTGGCGGGACTGACGTACGTCGCCGGCTTCCACAACTTTTCCCGCATGGTGATGGGAACCGACGCCTTTCTCTCGATCTTCCTCATGATTTCTGTGCGCGTTGCCAGCCGCTTCTTCGACGACGTTCTGACCAAGTTCCCCACCAAGGCGTATGTGCTGGTCGGTGGGCCGAGCGCTGAGTTCTATTACCGCTATTTCGAGTGGCAGAAATCTCACGCCAATATCGTCGCAATCGTGAACGCGTCCAAGACCGACGTCGGCGTGCAGTACGGGGTGCCCGTTATTTCCCTGTCGGACCTGCCGGGGCTTCTGGTCAGGAAGGACATCCATGCCATGTACCTGTTGCCTGACTGCTCGACGCAGGCGCGCGATTCGATTCTTAGCCTGGCGCGGCAACACAGCATACCGGTGCATGTGATGCAGCTCACCGTGGGAACTCTGGATAGCGTTGCATCGTGACCGAACGCGGCAGCACCCTGGTCGTCGCAGTAATGCACACCGTCGATCCTGCGACGGTTGCCGATGCCCGCCCCAGGATTAAGGTGGCGCGCATTATCGGGCGCCTCAACGTCGGTGGTCCGGCTCGCCAGGCCTGCTATCTACACGAGGCACTGCGCGACCGCTACGACACCCTCCTGGTGACCGGCCGCCTGGATGAAGGCGAGGCCGACATGAGTTACCTGCTGGCGTCGCAGAACGGGGTGCGCTGGATCAGCAGGATGCTGCGGCCCGTCAAGCCCTGGTCGGACCTGGTCGCGTTCTGGCGTATCCTGAGGATCCTGCGGCAGGAACGCCCGGACATCGTGCACACGCACACGGCTAAAGCGGGCGCCCTAGGCCGTGCGGCTGCTGTGTTGGCGCGTGTGCCAGTCCGCATCCACTCCTACCACGGACACGTGTTCCGGGGATACTTCGGCCCTGTGCAGGTGCGGCTCTGGCTGGCAATCGAGCGCCTGCTCGGAAAATTCACCACGCGGATCGTCGCGATCAGTCCCTCGCTGGCCGAGGAACTGGTGCAGCGGTACGCTATCACCACCGCCGACAAAGTTACCGTGGTCCGGACCGGTTTTGATTTGCAGTCCTTCCACGCAATTGACCAGAGGGACCGCGTGCGGCGCGAATTTAAGATCGCCGCTTCCGACTTCCTCGTGCTGTGGGCAGGACGCATGGTACCGGTGAAGAATGTCGGCTTACTCGGTCAGGTCGTGCGTCGGGCCTCTACTCTGCGTCGTATGCACTTTCTCGTGGTCGGGGATGGCCCAGATCGCGAACTGTTGCTTAAGCTCACGGCCCGCTGCGGCAACATTCACTTCGCCGGGTGGCGGACAGATATGCCAGAACTGTGGGCCGCGGCTGACGCTGCTCTCCTAACCTCGTTGAACGAGGGCACGCCCACCGCAGTCATCGAGGCCATGGCCGCCGGAAAACCATTCGTCTCCACCCAAGTGGGAGGAATGGTGGACCTGACGGTGCCGCCGCTCGAGGAATCTGGTGTCCCCGGCCTCCTGCGGGCGGCGAATGGGTTCCTGAGCGTCTCGGATCCTGTGCCCCTGTTGCAGGGCCTGGAGCGACTCTCGAGCGACGATGCGCTCGCTGGGCGCATGGGCACCTCCGGCAGGCAGTTTGTAACCTCCGTGTACGCGCAGGAACGCCTGAAGCGGGAGATCGCCGCACTCTACGACGAACTGGTGAAATCCCTAGGGTTGGCTAAGCAGGAAGTCAGCGCTTCGCCCCGACATGCTGGGGCGTGACCTGGGGAGCTTTTCCGTGCTTTTGTAGCCACGCTGCGCTTTGCCGCTTGCTCTCGGCAAGATCATCGCTGCTCATGTATGGGGGGCCACTTCCGCCAGTTGTTCCTGGCTCACTGGGTTGCCCTGCGCCGCCGCGATGCGGAGAAGCTGTCCTGCACAATAATCCCATCCGGGGCCTGGAATGACGCTGGCTGCCGCCGAGGGAGGTCTGGAATCAAAGGTCGTTGTCGGTTAGGAACCGGCCATAGCCGTTGGTCTCAAGCCAGTGATAGAGGTGCACTTGATACAGATAGGAGGCCACGAGCTCCTCGCCTAAATCTTGACCCTCGGTGCAGAGGAATGGCACCTGCAGGCCCGCCAGGGCCGCAATTAGAGATTGCATGATGCGGTTGGGATCGGTGCCGGAGTGCGGGTACGGCGATTTCACTTGGCTCAAACCGGTTGTAACCACCAGCAGCCGGTGGGGATAGCCGGCCATCATCCGCAGACGGCGGACGAAGACGGACCGCTCGCCGGTGAATGAGTGAACCAGATCCGCGAGGTCCTTGCGCTCCACTACGCAGACGTCTTCCAGCCCGGCGATGGAATAATCCCCGAGTTTCAACGCTTTCCTCTCAATTCCCGCAAACCATCCGGCGAAGCGGGAGCAATCGAGCGGGTTCTGCTCGCGCGTGTCGACGAGCAGAACCGGTCGGGGTGTCTTCAGTTGGGTGCCACCGCGTTCCGCCAGCACCGGAATCAGCGGAGGCGGGACGGGCGCCGCGTCCAGCTGCTGCCATTTCAGCGGAGGCGTGATCAGAGTGCGCGGTCGCTTCATCGAGTTGCCTCAGGCGGCGATTGTCTCCAACCGGTACTCGTGATGCAAACCGGCTGGGCCGCCACACGGACGCTCCCGAGCTATCCCACGCTGCCGTGGGTCATGTCAAAGTTCCTGGCGCTGGGCTTGCCCCTGGACCATGTCGTCGCCAAGACCACTGTGGAGCCGGCCAGAATCATCGGGTGCGTCCCCGGACTGGGCTCGCTTTAAGCCGCTTACTTCCGCGACGGGTGTTCTTCATGGTGTCCACCATCTCGACGGGACCATCATAGACTGCCAGGTTGGCGCAGTCCGTGCATTTCACAACGAGGTCTCTTCCTGTACCATCTAAGATTCTGTCGAACGACCATCCACATATTCGCAGGCCCGCTGTTGGTCGTGATGCTGGTCGCGCTTTCGCTGCCGAGCGCGGCGCAGGGAGGGCCGCCCTTCATCACCGACGACCCCGGCACTCCCGGCGACGGCAACTGGGAGACCAACGTCGCGCTCACCACCGAGCGCCATCCCGACGAACGCATCTTCAACGCCCCCCTCCTGGACATCAACTACGGCCTCGGTCCCCGCATCCAGCTCAAGTACCAGGTGCCGTACCTCGTGGTTGGTAGCAACGACGGCCCGACTCGCAGCGGCCTGGGCCAGTCGCTGGCGGGCGTGAAGTGGCGCTTCTATGAGAACGATGAGAAGGGCCTCGAGGTCTCGACCTATCCCCAGCTCGAGTTCAACAACCCCACGTCCTCGGTGGAGCGCGGACTGGTGGACTCCGGCGTCAGGTTCTTTCTTCCCATCGAGGTAACCAAGAAGGTCGGGCCGGTCGAGATCAATCCTGAAGCCGGCTATTGGTTCGCCGGCAACACGGGCGCAGCCTGGGCTACTGGAGTGGTCGTGGCTCGGCAGGTCAGCAAGCGGCTGGAGCTGGATGGCGAGTTATACGCCACCGCCAACACCAATGGTTCTTACCACTGGACCACCTTTGATGGCGGAGGCCGCTGCAAGCTGGGAGGGCCGCTGGTGCTGCTGTTCATGGCCGGCCGCAGCTTCCGCGGACCGGCGAGCGGCCAGCCGCAATTGTTCGGCTACTCAACCCAACAGTTCTGCCCCCACTCTCTTCCGATTCTCCCTCCTGCCTTTGCCTCCCCGACAATCTCCGATCCTCACCAACGGGGCCACGGCCACACTGGTCTAGTTTTACTCCGCCCTTGAGGTACCGTTCTGCTTAATCCAAATCATGCGTCGATCCATTCATGTTCTCCTCGTGATCTCGTGGTGACATTTCTCCTGCTCAGGCTGGCTTGCGCAGCCTGGGAGCGTCGCTTTGGTCCAGCACTTCACGCACCTTCAACCCCAGTTCTTGCGGCGTAAACGGTTTCTCCAGGAACGGCAGGGCGAGTTCATTCCCGTCATGCTGAGCGGCGATCTCCGCCGCGTATCCGGACATCAATAACACCGCGATATGTGGGTAGAACTGCCGGACCTGGCGGGCGAGTTGCCGGCCATTGAATCTGGGCATGACCACGTCGGTGAGCAAAATGTCTATGTCGCCAGCCCGTTCTTCGGCGAGGGCCAAGGCATGGGACCCATCCCCCGCCTCCAGAACGGTGTACCCGAATTGCGTAAGAATCTGGCCGGTGAGCCAGCGCAGCGAACTGTCATCCTCTACGATCAGAATGGTTTCCGATCCTCCATCAGCCTTGCGCCTGGGAGAAAGGATGGCCGGCTTCACCGAGGCCTGCTCCAGCCGCGGAAGGTAAATCTCGAAGGTGGCGCCGCGGCCGGGTTCGCTGAAGACGAGGATGCCGCCTCCAGCGCGTTTGACGGTCCCGTAGACGGTAGACAGTCCCAGTCCGGTCCCCTGGCCCACCGGCTTGGTGGTGAAGAACGGTTCGAATATATGCGCAGCAGTTTGCTTGTCTAGTCCGATGCCGGTGTCGGATACCCGCAGCCGGACATGCGGACCGGGCGCCATGTCGGGGTTCTCGGCGGCAAAGACATGGTCTACCTCAACATTGCTGGTTTCGATATGGATGACACCGCCATCCGGCATGGCGTCGCGGGCATTCAGCGCCAGGTTGATAATCACCTGCTCCATTTCGCCGGAGTCGGCCTTAACCACACCCAAGTAAGGATCCAGCGTCGTGAGCAAGCGGATGTTTTCGCCGATCAGGCCACCAATCATCTTTTCGATGTCGGTCACCACCTCGTTCAGGCTGAGCATGGCGGGCTGCAGGATCTGTTGGCGGCTGAAGGCCAGCAGTTGGCGCGTGACCGAGGCCGCGCGCAGTCCCGCCTTATGGATTTCTTCGGCATAGTGGCGCAGTTGCTGATTGTCCTGAGCCTTGTCGATCACCAAGCTGCTGTAGCCGAGGATGGCAGTCGCCGAGTTGTTGAACTCGTGGGCCACACCCCCGGCTAGGCGGCCAATGGCCTCCAATTTTTGCGCGTGGCGCAGCCGGTGCTCCAGTTCCCGCCTTTCGGTCACGTCGCGGGTAATCCTGGAGAAGCCCCACAGTTCCCCCCTCTCGTCGCGTAGCGCGGTGGTCATGCTGCTGGCGCGGAAACGCTGGCCGTCCTTCCGCACGCGCCAGCCTTCTTCGTCGAACCGTCCGGCGGCGGTGGCCTGCTCCAGAGCGTATTGCGGCGTCTCGGCCTGCGGGTCCTCGAAAGAATGAAAACGGCTCAAATCGTTGCCGATCACTTCCTCGGCGGTAAATCCATAGATGCGCTCCGCTCCCGCATTCCAGCTCACCACCAGGCCCTCGGGATTGAGCATGAAGATGGCGTAATCGTTGACACCTTCCACCAGCAGCCGGAAGCGTTCTTCACTCTGCCGCAGCTCGTTCTCGGTACCCTCGTGCAGGCTGATCCGCGCCCGCAACTCGGCGGTGGCCTTCTCCAGTTCGGCGGTGCGCTGCAGGACGCGCTGGTCCAGTTCGTCGTAGGCCCGGTGCAGCTCCTGCTCGGCGCGCTTACGGTCGGAAATGTCGCGGATGGAGCTGGTGACCAGGACACCGCCTTCGGTCGCTATCGGGTTAAGGCTGATCTCGGCCGGAAACTCGCTGCCGTCGCTGCGCAAGCCGTAGAGGCCCCCATGGAGGCAGCGGCGCAGTCGAGGAGTGGAAAAGAACTGGGCGCGGTGCTTCGTGTGGGCCTCGCGAAAACGCGGTGGCATGAGCTTTTCCACCGGCTGGCCGATGAGTTCTTCTCGGCTGTAGCCGAACAGCTTCTCGGTTTGTGAATTGGTCAGGAGGATAGCGCCGTGCTCATCGGTGACCAGCATGGCGTCCGGGGCCGAGTCCAGTAAAGCGCTGAACAACTCTGGCGTCGGGTTGGAACTGCGGAGTGTCTGGGGAGGGTTCTGGTTCAGGAAATGGGGATGGACTGACATACACTCCTCCGGTTCGACAGGACTTCTCGCCGACCGACAGCGCCGGGTTCTTTAGGACACCCCCCGACTACTTCGCAACGATCAGCCATTGGCTATGCCCTTTATCGAACAATGAAGGCCGATTGCTATTGCTGTGCTGCAAGAGTCAAGTTTTTCAACAATATTGAGCTAATCTTAGGTGCGCCGGCCCATGGCCGCAAGAGGCTGGTGTGGTTACCGAAGCTCAGCGGTACCAATGGCCATTATGTACAATGTGGGTGCCGCGATTTTCAGCGCCGGTCCCTCGGGATGGTGGCGCGTTTCACTCAAACTACCGATGATCACGATCTGAAAAAGCTGTCGCCACCAAGAGGAGTTGTTCGGGCGGTGGGACAGTCTGGCGACAAATATAAGCAGCAACGAATAACGAGTAGCCTCTACCCATCCGGTTGCATCCGAACAACCAGCATCCGTGCCGCCCGCCAACCACTCCGTCGGCCTCCGCACTGTCGCGGTGCTCGAAGCGGCGAAGGGAATCCTTGTCCTGCTCCTCGGGGTTGGAGTGCTCGCACTGATACACAAGAATCTCGATGACGTCGCCGAGCGGCTCACGGAGATTCTCCGCGTTAACCCCGAAGGCAAGCTGTCGAACCTCTTCTTCAATGCGGCGGATCGAGCGACAGACAAGACTCTTTGGGTGCTGGCAATCGGAGCATTGGTCTATGCGGCAGTCCGGTTCGTCGAGGCATTTGGCCTGTGGCGCGAGCGGGAATGGGCGCAATGGTTCGCGCTGCTGTCCGGTGCGCTGTACCTACCTTGGGAGTTGTATTCGCTGTTGCGCCATCCGCGTCCGCTCAAGTGGGGGGTAGTAGCGGCGAACGCCGTGATCGTCCTGTACATGCTCATTCTGCGCATAAAGGCGCAGCGGCGGTCAGTACGCGCAATCTGAATCAGAGGCCAAAGCACATAAATCAAATTTTCCCGGTACGACGATTGCTGTGCCGCCGTGGCGGGCCTTTGATTTAAGCGGCCAGCCACAGGTGCGGTCTTCAAGGCGCAGCGGCTGGCCGCCACCAAGACCCAATTCCTCGTTCTTCAGAAAGCCGCGTAGAATGCGCACTTCGTCAGATCCTCGTTCAGAACCCATTTTTGTATATAGAAAACAGCATCGGACGAGTCACCCTGAGCAAAGATCGTCTGCTTTTTGGGAAAAGCTGCGATCTTCCTACCGCCGTCGAGGGTCGAAAGAAATGTCTTGGGATCGAATTTGCTGCGTTTCTTGGCCGCTACCACGGGTGTCATAATCGCCCCCCTCTCAAGAGTTCCGAATGCGCAGAAGGCAACTGCCTATTATGAAAGAGTTTGCGGGCAAAACTGCGAGAAATCGGAAGTGCGCACGAACAAAAATATCTTGCGTATGTTGGATGCCAAACAGCCAATCAAGATTGGCGTGTGATATTTGCTGATTGGGAAATCTGAACCCATCCTAGCGCTAGGGAGAAAACACATGGCGCACAACCACGGTAGTGAATATCAGGTCAGAATTGTCCACGGGGACGGAACCGAGGAACTGAGCGAGTGGCTGAACAGCGCGGAGCAGGTTGCCCGGGCAATCGCCGCGGATCGCAAGCCGCAAGGTAAGGCTTACTGGGTTCGGGCACGAAACGTTCTCTGCACCGACTGCCCAGACAGGGAACAGAGAATCGTGGAATGTCCCCTTACGGATATCCCGTCTCCACGATACAGCCCACACGACTCCCGTTATCTGATGGAAGTAGGGTCGAAGAGCCGGTACGAGCTTGAGGTAGTCATCTGGAACAGACATCGAACTGCTTGAGTTTAGAACTTCAACCCCAACACCCTCGTCGTGAACTCGACCAGCGGCAGCATTGTCTTGCACGCGGCAACGAAGTCCCGCATGAACCGTGGACCACACACCTGCTCTTCGCTTAAGGCAACTGAGCCACGAAATCCTTCCGCTTGATGGTCCTCGATAAACAGAACGCTGGGCCGCGGGTATCCGTCGGCAGCCCCGGTGATAACGCCCGGGCCAAGTGACTTCAACAGCAATCGCATCCATCGACCTGAGGCAAATGTCGGCACGCTGCTCGGGGTCCGGGACACCGGATGTGTAGCACTACTTCCTGCATAATCAGCGCGCTGAATGGCTAAAGGCGCTGTTGCTTCTGAAAGGGAACCAGCGAATCATCGTCATCGTCGTGCCCTGGTACCCAGTGCCTGAGCTTAAACCATTCCAGTTCCCGGATTGCGGAGGCGGGAGTCAAGCGGCCTCTTTTGCAGTTGCCGATAAACGATGCGCAGGGTCGCCAAGACCGGTACCGACAAGAAACTGCCGGCGATACCTGCGATATAGCCGCCGGCGAGGACTCCGAAGATGATGACCAGGGGATGGAGTTTCATGCCGGCACTGAGCAGGCGCGGCGACAAGATATAATCCTGGAAAACGCGGAACGCGGCCAGGAAGGCAAGGATCCAAAGCAGATGATGAAAGCCACTCAAGCCGGCAACCAACAAGATGATGGCCGATCCTGCTAGGGGCCCCACCATGGGAATAAACTCAAGAGGAAAGGCGATGGCCGCCAACAGAATCCCATAAGGAACGCCGAGGAGAGAGAAGAACACCCCGTAGGCCAGGAACACCGACACCGCCAGCAGCACCAGGGCTCGCATGTATTGTGCAAGCAGCAAGTGCAGGTCGGCCGCGATTTCGTTGATCATGTCGCGCCGGGATCCCTCGGCCAGGATGCCCAACACGGAGCTGCGGATCACCCGGCCATCTTTCAAGAAGAAAAAGCTCAGGATCGGCACCAGGACGATAAAAATAAGACTTCCGGCATGCGACAGAACACCCAAGGCCGCATTGGGCAGGAGTGAGAGAAGGTCCCGCGAATGATCAACGAGTTGCTTCCGCAGAGTCGAGACGACGGTATCCTTGACTGTCTGAACGGATGGCGCAGCGATCGCTTCGGCCGGTTGTTCGACCCTGGAAATAAGTTCTGGAACTCTTGTTGCTAGCGCGTTGGCCTGTAGCACGACTCGAGAGCCAATGGCAATTCCGATGACAGTCAGCAATCCGATCAGTGACAAATAGACTATACCGAGGGCGAGTGCCTTGGACCGTCCCGGCAGCCACCGATCGAGAAACTTTACCAGTGGCCACAAGAGGTAGGCGAACAACAGCGCTACCACAAAAATGAACAGGGTCACTCGAATGAGATAAACCACTCTCAGCAGGAGGAGAATAAAAACCACTGTCCACGTATAACTCGCTGTGCGACGATCCAGACCGAGCACGACTCCACTCCCATCAACCGATTAGTTATGCCGCCGAAGCCGATCCTGGGTTTCCCATAGCCGTCCCTGCCGCTTGTCCAAAACCCACGTGCTGCATCGCCTTGTTCGAGCAGGTGCTCGCCGAGTCCGAAGTAGGCCGCATCGAGGCGCTGATCGGCTTGGCTCATCCTCCGCACCGGCTTGGACGCTCGTCTTTGGGGCTTCCACCTGGCGTAATTCTTGCTGTATTCGATCCCGTTCGGACCGCAGTTGGGTGAGCATTCTCGGGAAGTTCGACATGTGGTGGTCTCTCTCCACGCTTGGATAACTACAGCGGGCGGCATTGTAGCAGAGGCATACCACGCTACAATGCCCACGCCGGGTCAGCTTCTCATGGAACAGCACGTCAAGATTCTCGGCATCCTCTACATCGTCATTGGCGGCTTGGGAGTTGCCGCAGCACTGATCGTGTTCGGCATCTTCGGCGGTATTGCTGGAAGCGTTACCCGGTCCTCGGTCCAGAGCCGCTTCATAATGTCGAGATTTTCACGGAAACGAGACACTCGGCCGTCTGGTGAAAGTCCATAAGCCGGATAGTGACGAGTGCTCGCGCCAAGTCCCACGCCAACGATGAGCCTGCCGTTCGAAAGCACGTCGAGCGAAGAGAGGGATTTTGCAAGGTCGATAGGATTGCGTTGGGCGATCAAAAGAACGGCGATGCCGAGTCGTAACCGTTTGGTCAGTCCAGCCGCATACGCCAGAGTCGTCACAGACTCCAAGACGGGAACGGTTCCGATCACCTGCTCGGTGCACCATGCGGCTGTGAAGGGGAGTTCCTCGGCTCGCTGCAAGAAGCGCTGAATGCGGGCGGGACTCGGGTAACTCTGGGGGATGGCGATTGCGAATTCCATTTGCGTCTCCGGTCAACTAAGAGGCTATGCGTTCGAATATGGCACACCTGCATGTAGTGCAACACGGTGAGCAGGTGGCGCGTTTGACATCAAGAAAGTAGGACCGCCTGATGTTGTGCGGAGACAGTGCCGGGGCGGGGGCCAGCGCGGCGGCCCCCGACTCCCCCCAACGTTGCAGCCCGGTTGTTTGTGCCGTTCGGTGTAAAGTTGAAGCATGTCCGGGCTGCCTAACCAACTCTCGTGGAGGCGTTTGGTCTGCGTTCTCCACAAGCTCGGCTACCGCCCCGCAAAAAGCAGGACGGGGTTCGGCGAGGGTGTTCTTCAATCCGGCACGCAAACCGAGCACCGTCTCGTTCCGCGAACCTCATTCCCGGTGACACGTTGCGACAGACGGCGCTGCACAACTACATCCGCAAGCTCCTGCTCACGGTGGATGAGTTCATGGCGCTTTTCTGAAGGAGTGCTGAGGGTTCCGGGCAAGCCACGCTGCATTCAATCAGGATGACCAGGGTCAGGACGTCAGCCCAGCCGAACCGGCGCAGCACGCCTGCGACGGGCACGGCCACGATGCTTGCGGCCAGAATGGCCCAAATCACCGTGTGCACCAGCTTGATCGCCGTCAACACTAAGATTTTTCTCGTCTCTGAATCTTTTTCGATTTGGAGCCCTGCTTCTTCGCTCCGAGAACCTCCGCTTCCGCTTGGAGCCAGTCGTCCAAGCCGTGCCCGTCAATCCTTCCGCGCTCCTCGTGCAACTGGTAGGCACGTGTGCGGATTTTTTCCTCGGTGTCGTTCGTAGACCTTGGCTTGTGTGACAGAGGTTCCCGAGATTTTGACTTCGCCGCCATGGGATTTCCTCCTCAATGGACCTCCCGGTCCTCGATCTTAGTTTGCGGCTGACCGGCATCAGTGGGCAGTGACGACTGTCACCTCGGGCTGCCCTTGGCTTGGTGCCGCATCAAATCGGCCACTGGGCGCGGCGGATGGCTTCCGTGTTGGGCGAGCAATCGCAGAACTCGCGGACGTGGGACAGCGCCCGATGGCCGATTTGACTGCATATGACACGCCGGTTGTAGACTCCGCTTTTCACGCTGAACAGCAACCGTCATTGTCACCTCATTTCATGCCGGACAGAAGCCCCTCCACCACGTACGCCACACCTTTGTTTGTGCTGACCGCGATTCGGTCTGCAAGAGCCTGCGAATACTGCCGCACATCATTGAAGCCGACACGATGCCACACCGGAAGGACGACCTTCTTTCCGCCGACTTCACGCGTTGCCAACTCGTCCAATTCCTCCTTTGGCCAATGTTTCTCGAAGAAGTGGGGGCTCAGAATGACAATGCCAAAGCGAGAATTGGCCAAGCCTTGGTCAATCTTCTTGCGTAAGCTATCCCCGACTGTGAGGGAGAACTCGTCATACCAAACACGCAATCCCTTCGTTCTGAGAGCCTCGGCAAGTGGTCGTGCGATGGCATCTTTGTCTTCGCTTGCGTGAGATACGAAAACATCCCATTCGTCATCGCCATCACGCCGGGGTTGGCCCGTATTCCGCTCGTACGGCGACACGCCAGCAGGAACAGGTTCCACTCCTGTACATTCAAAACGCTCCAATGCCCGCAGGTAATTCTCGCCCTTCGCCGTGATTGTCCGATCAGTAGCACCCACCGCGCCGGAATCCTTCTCTGCTTGGGTCCTACTCGCCAGATCATGGCTGTCTATGGTGGCCGCGACGCCCGTCATACCAGTGGATGCCAGTTCCTCCACACGGACGACGCGTCCTCGGCAGGATACACAAGTGTTCTCGGAAAACATGAGAGCGAATTCGATCTGGGATAACTGCTCCGGCCACGCGTCAACGTAGAAAAACACTCCGCTAACCGGAACTTTCGGCCTCCCACCCCAGAACGCCAACAACGGGCGTTCCGGGGACCCCTGGGAAGCCCTCGGTCGGGATGACAATCATTGCGGTCAGCCTGCTCCACCTCTCGCGGAAACGAAAATGCAGGATCGATGTCCACCGGCACGCCCTTCGCGCCGCGGTGTTCCCTACCCCTGCGGTCTTTTTAACTTTGCCGATTCATTTGTGAATGGCCTATCCAGTTTTTCTTAATCCCGCCAGCTTTCCTTTCAAGTTTGCGACGACTTCTTTAGCATCGCCGATCCGCTGTTGAACTTTGCCCGCCCTCTTCTCGGCTTTCCCTTCGGCTTTCAAATTGCGGTCACTCGTAACCTTTCCAACCGCCTCCTTGATTGTTCCCTTCATTTCGTGGAAGCTGCCCTGGATCTTGTCTTTCGTACTGGTTTTCATACTTCTCCTTCCCCCTCGTAAAGGGTGGATTGCGACTCTTCTGAGCCTCCTTGAGGGCTGCCACTTTTGTAATCTCGTGGCTTTCTGAGGTCTGAGCAGAATTGACCGCGTCTTGGAATGGGCTTCGGCTCATCCCGAAACGGGCAGGGGTAGATTTCTTCACCTCCACTTGTCGGCAATACGGGTGGATCGTGCTTTGCACCGGCACCGGTGCTCGCCCGAGAACCGACGCTTAGCTCAGTTGCCGCCCCACCTTGATGCACGGAAGACATCGGGTCTCAGCCCTGACTCTGCCTCTGTGCCTCGTTAGATCGTAAATTGTGCTCTTCTTCACCTTCAGACGTTCTGCGATTTCTTGAATCGTGAGGATTTCATCGGTGAGTTCCATCGGATGGATTCTAAACGTGACAGGGCTGGCTGACGTCCGTGACTGCAACGCCGAGCGCAAGCCAGCACAGTAGCCCATCAGGAGTCATTCTGGCGCGTTTGGCGGATGCTGGAAATTTGACGCCAGCGATGACGCAACGTCCTTGCCGCCCTCTTCCCGCACTGTTAGGATGCCCGCCCGAGGAGTCATTATGAACATTCATACGATTCTTGGAGA
>Ga0181521_10005695_pt1 | contig 13770 bp, 7 predicted proteins | sample PEATcosm2014_Bin_32_FD_119764 | JGI IMG/M metagenome (GOLD analysis project Ga0181521, IMG submission 119764) | Peatland microbial communities from MTU Mesocosm Facility, Houghton, MI, USA - PEATcosm2014_Bin02_60_metaG | ecosystem: Environmental > Terrestrial > Soil > Wetlands > Peat | place...
GCGCGCTTCAGGAACGGATCACTGGCGACGTTTGAATCCACCCGCTATGCGCGCGGGCACAAAGCGCTCTACACCTTCGAGATCAACGGCGAGCACGCGTCCATCTTTTGGGACCTGCACGACCTGCATCGCTTGCAGTATTTCGATCATCGCGATGAAGGGCGCGTGCGCGGCTGGCGCAACATTCATGTCACCGACGGCGATCACCCGTATATGGGCAAGTGGTGGGTGCCGGGCTTGCAGATCGGCTACGAGCACAGCTTCGTCCACCAGTTGGCGGATTTCCTCGACGGCGTCGCCCGGCGGAAACCGGCCCGCCCGACCTTCCGCGACGCGCTGGAAACCCAATACGTCTGCGACGCCGTGCTCAAGTCGGCGAAGACGAGCCGGTGGGTGAAAGTCGCGAAGGCGAGGTAGCTTAACCCACGCTCATGCTGAGCAGGAACTCGATGTTGCTGCCGGTCTTCTTGAGCTTGTTCAACACCAGTTCCATCGCTTCGACGGGCGGCACGCCCGTGAGCGCGCGGCGGAGGATGACCACCTTGTTGTATTCGTCCGGGTGGTAGAGCAATTCCTCTTTGCGCGTGCCGGAACGCTCAATGTTGATGGAGGGGAAGATGCGGCGGTCCACCAGCGCGCGGTCCAGGCATATCTCCATGTTGCCGGTGCCCTTGAACTCTTCAAAGATGACCTCGTCCATGCGCGAACCGGTATCCACCAGCGCCGTCGCGATGATTGACAGCGAGCCGCCTTCCTCGATATTGCGGGCCGCGCCGAAGAAGCGCTTCGGTTTGTGCAGTGCATTCGCATCCACACCGCCCGACAGGATTTTGCCGGAGTGCGGCTGCACCGTGTTGTAGGCGCGCGCCAGGCGCGTAATGGAGTCGAGCAGGATGACCACGTCGCGCTTGTGCTCGATCATGCGCCGGGCCTTCTCGATCACCATCTCCGCCACCTGCACATGCCGCTCGGGCGGCTCGTCGAACGTCGAGCTGATGACCTCGGCGCCGCGGCAGGAACGTTCCATGTCCGTGACTTCCTCGGGCCGCTCGTCAATTAGCAGGATGAACAGGTAGGTCTCGGGGTTGTTCTTAAGGATGGCGTTGGCGACTTTCTGCATCAGCACCGTCTTGCCGGTGCGTGGCGGGGCGACAATCAGCCCGCGCGAGCCCTTGCCAATGGGGCAGACCAGGTCGAGGACCCGCGTGGACAGTTCGTCGGGCGTGGTCTCGAGGATGAAGCGCTTGTTCGGAAACAGCGGCGTCAAGTTGTCGAAATGGGTCTTGTCCTTGGCCTTGTCCGGCTCCTCCTGATCGACCGCCTCGACTTTGAGCAGCGCGAAGAAACGTTCCTTCTCCTTGGGCGGACGGATTTGCCCCGTCACCAGGTTGCCCGTCTGCAGGTCGAATCGCCGAATCTGGGACGGCGAGACATAAATGTCCTCCGGGCAGGGCAGGTAATTGAAGCTCTGCGAGCGCAGGAAGCCGAAGCCCTCGGTCAGGATTTCCAGCACTCCCTCCGAGAACAGTACCCCGGCGCGCTCGGCATTCTTCTGCAGGATGTGGAAGATCACCTCGTGCTTGCGCATCGTGCCGAAGTTCTCGACGCCCAGTTCGCGCGCCATCTGGTTCAGTTCAGGCATCGACATCGCCTGCAGTTTGGCAATGTTGATCGCAGTGGCGGCGATCTGGTCCTTGTCCTCTTCCGCGGCGGCTTTCCCGCGCGCCTTTTCCTTTTCTTTGGCGGGCGTTTCCGCCGGGGCACCGGGCGGCGGCGTCCCTTTGACCGGCGCTTCGGCCACCGCCGCAGGCGCGGCACCGGGTTCGGCGACATTGCCGTCCACTTGCTCCTCAAGATTCACTTTGGCCGCTTTTGTTTTGGCCTTCTTACTTGGTCTTGGCATAGGTCAATACATCTGGACTCTAAACTGTTACAACGGGTAAGACCGCTTCGGGGCTGGCCCGCCAGCCCGGCTCCTGATTGCACGATCAACTATTCGTTTAGTTCATATTGGAATGGCTGCCAACCGGGAGCGTCTTGCAAGAGTCTCTGTTATCCCCTGACATGGCAAGGGAAATCTTGCACTAATTTCAGTCACACCTTGGCCCGCCTTCCCCCGCGTGTCAAGGCTTGCGTCACAACTTGGCTCGACGAACCGCCCGCGCGGCCCCGTTCGCCGACTCAATAAGGCAGCGGGAACCGGGCGGTCAGCTCGCGCACCCGTTGCCGCACCTTGGCAATCGCCTCCACGTTCTTGATGTCCAGCAGCACTTCGCTGATCATGTCCGCAATCGCCGCCATCTCCGCCTCCGCCATGCCGCGCGTCGTCACCGCGGGCGTGCCCAGCCGGATGCCGCTCGCCTGGAAGGGCGACCGCGTCTCGAACGGAATCGTGTTCTTGTTCACGGTGAGGCCCGCCTGGTCCAGCGCCGCCTGGCATTCCTTTCCCGTCACACCGCGCGCGCCCACGTCCACCAGCATCAGATGATTGTCCGTGCCGCCGCTCACCAGCCGGAAACCGTTCCGCTTCATCCCCTCCGCCAGGGCTGCGGCGTTCAGCACGATTTGCTTCTGGTATGTCTTGAACGACGGCTGCATCGCTTCATGCAGGCAAACCGCCTTGGCCGCGATCACGTGCATCAGCGGTCCCCCTTGAATGCCCGGGAAGGTCTGCGAATCAATCTCCTTCGCGTGCTTTTCTTTGCACAACACCAGGCCCCCGCGCGGCCCGCGCAACGTCTTGTGCGTCGTCGTCGTCACGAAATCGGCGTGCGGCACCGGGCTCGGGTGCAGCCCTGTGGCCACCATCCCGGCGATGTGCGCGATGTCCGCCAGCAGATACGCCCCCGCCTCGCGGGCAATCTGGCCCAGCCGCTCAAAGTCGATGATCCGCGGGTAGGCGCTCGCCCCCACCGTGATCATCTTCGGTTTGTGCTCCCGCGCCAATTGCGCCAGTTGATCGTAATCAATCCGCTCGTTTTCCTTGCGCACACCGTAGTGGACGATCTCAAAAAACTTCCCCGAGAAGTTCGCTTTGTTCCCGTGCGTCAGGTGGCCGCCATGCGTCAGGTCCATGGTCAGCATCTTGTCCCCCGGCTTGAGAAAGGCGAAATAGACCGCCATGTTCGCCCCGCTGCCCGAATGCGCCTGCACATTGGCGTGCTCCGCCCCAAACAGCTTCTTGGCCCGGTCGATGGCCAGTTGCTCAACCACATCCACGTTTTCGCAGCCGCCGTACCACCGCTTCTTTGGATAGCCTTCGGCATACTTGTTCGTCAGCACCGACCCTTGCGCCTCCATCACGGCGGGGCTGGTGAAATTCTCGCTGGCAATCAGTTCAATGTTCTCCTGCTGCCGCTGCCGTTCCTGCTCGATCGCCGCCGCGATCTCCGGATCGACCGCGCGCAACCGCAGGTCAGTGGGGATAATTCGTATTTCCATTTTCTTTACTCTGCTTTCGTGCCGGCCGCCTTCGAATCGCGCGTCGAGAAACGCATCCACGATTCTCCGGGCCTCCTCCGGCTGGGTGGTTTTGCCCGCCAAACAAAGGACATTGGCGTTATGGTGCTGCCGCGCCAGCGCGGCGGTCGGCGCGTCCGCGACCAGCGCCGCCCGCACGCCCGCCACCTTGTTGGCGGTGATGCTCATGCCGATACCCGTCGCGCAAATCAGGACGCCAAATTCCGCTTTGCGCAGCGCGACGCTCTGCGCCACCGCCTGGGCGTAATCGGGGCAGTCGCTTGACTCGCTGCTGGCCGCCCCGAAGTCCGTTACGCTCACGCCGCGCTTCTCCAGGTGCTGCTTCAGCGCCTCCTTGAGTTCGTAGCTGCTCTGGTCCGCCCCGATGGCAAGGATCGCCGGCCGGGCGCTCCCCTGCCCTGCCCCCGCCTGGCCCTGTTCGATGAACCCCAGCAGCGAGGCGATCCCCTGCTCCAGTTGGTCGCGGCAATTGAGATAGACCTCGTACGAACCCCCAATCGGATCGCCAATGTCCTTCTCGAACGACTCCAGCGTCTCGTCAAACTCGCGCAGCAGAAACGTCTTCTCCGCCGCCTGCGGATACAACACCCCCACCGTGTCGATATGACTATGCGTCATCCCGAAGATATAATCCGCCTCCTCAACCAGCCCCGCCGTCAGCAGCCGGCTGCGCAGGCCCGAGATATCGATCCCCAGCTCCTTGACGGCCTGCACCGCGTAGGCGCTCGGCGGCTGCCCTTCGACCGCCCCCAGCCCGGCCGATCGCACCTCGTACTCGCCGCGCCCCTGGACGGCCTGGCGGAAAATCCCCTCGGCCATCGGGCTGCGGCACACGTTCCCGGTGCAAACAAAAAGGATCGTCTTCATTCAGCCATGCGTTATCCCTCTGAACTTGAGTCGGGCCGGCAAACTCGTCAACCGCGAAATCAGGACCGCCACTGCCGCACCAGCGTCAGCCCCCGCAACAAATCCAGCGCCCGCGCCAGCGCCGGATCCTGCACCATCGGCCGTTCCGGCTCGCGCCCTCTCATCGCCGTGAGGTCCGCCTCACTCAGGCCCTCCCGCCGCTCCCGCACCAGCTCCGCCTCGTTGAACCGCGGGCGTCGCGCCGCGCGATTCGTCCCCCCCGCCTGGTTGGTCAGCGAAAAACTCGTGCTCGCCACCAAGTTCGTCCGGTCGCTCGCCTTGAACGCATCCACGTAGTAGGCCCGCTCCTCTTCTGGGCTGACCTCCACCGCAATGTCCGGTTTCAGCCCCCCCTCCGACAAAGCCGAACCGTCCCCCAACTGGATCGGCGCCGTCGCGATGCGCAGCCGCTCCCCGTTCTTCAACGGAAACTCCTGCGCCACCATCGCCTGCCCCGCCGTCCGGCTCCCCAAAATCAGTCCCGCCCCTGTCTCGCGCAACGCCGCGGCCAGCGCCTCCGCCGCCCCCGCCGTCTGCCGATTCACCAGCACCGCCACCGGCAGCCCAATCGCATCGCTCTTCTCCTTCGACCGCGCCATCCCCTTGCCCCAGTTCAATAGCGGCTGGTCCTTCCTCACGAACAAATCCGCCGCCGCCGCCGCCGCCGCGTAATCATCGCCCCCCGCGTACCGCAAATCCAGCGCCACACCCTTCAACGTGTTCGTCGTCCCCGGCTTGTTCCACGCCGCGCGGATCGCGTCTGCCAGCCCCTCACCGACCCGCTCTGCCCGCACGTAAAGAATGTCCCCCTCCAACACGCTCCACTTGCTCACCAGCGGCGCTTCTCCCACCGCGTTGGCTGCCGCCGCGTTCGTCACCAGCGACACCCGCGGCCCCAGCCCCGACACCAGCGCCCCTACCGCCGCCCGGTTCAACTGCCCCTCGCTCATCCCCGCCAGGTGCGCGCGCACCAGGTCATAGACCTCTTTGAAATCCGGCGCTTGGGCATCCTCCGCCTTGGTCTGCGCTCGCGAACCCGCCTGCCCGCCCGCCAACACCAGCCAGGCCGCTAGCAGTGAATTGATTCTTATTCTCATCATGCCCGGCTACAATGAGTGATCCCGCACCGAATGTAAAGCAATCCAACACAGGCGCCGCCTTGACACGTTCCCTGCGGTTTGTTTCCCTGCCGCCGTGGCGCCGACGCATTTTCAATCCAAGCCCCCGCTCAACCAGTCACCAGTCACCGGTTGCCAGTCACGCTTCACCCATCACCCGTCCCCCCCATGACCCACGTCGAACGCTTCCGGGCCGTCATGAACTTCCAGTCGGTGGACCGCCTCCCGCGCTGGGAATGGGCGATGTGGTGGGACGAAACCATCCGGCGCTGGCACCAGGAGGGCTTGCCCGCCGAGCTGAAGTTCAGCCGGGTCTTTGCTATCGCCCGGCACTTCGGCCTCGACCCCTACCAGCAATTCTGGTTCAGCACCACTGACCCCACCATCGAGGCGACGCAACATCACGTCGAAGGGATCGTCGCCAACATGGACGACTACCGGCGGCTGCGGCCGCAACTCTTTCCGTGTCACGACGCGGCGATTGCCGGCATGTTGGCCTGGACCGGGCGGCAGCGGCGGGGCGAGGCGGTGGTGTGGTGCACCCTGGAGGGCTTCTTCTGGTTCCCGCGCACGCTCATGGGGTTTGATAAGCTTATGCTGGCCTTTTCTGACCAGCCCGAACTGCTGCATGAGATCAACCGCGACCTGCTCGCATTCAACCTCCGCCTGCTGGACAAGATTTTGAAGGTGTGCGTGCCAACGTTTATGACCATCGCCGAGGATATGTCCTACAATCATGGCCCGATGATCTCGAAGCGGACGTTCGATGAGTTCCTCGCCCCGTATTATCGGCAGCTTGTGCCGCGGTTGCTGGAGCGGCAGATTATGCCGTTCGCCGATACGGACGGGGACGTGACGTTGCTGGTGCCGTGGCTGGCAGAGGTGGGCGTTAACGGCGTCTTGCCGCTCGAGCGCCAGGCGGGAGTCGATGGGATGCGGCTGCGCCAGCGCTATCCGCGCCTGCGCATGGTCGGCCACTTCGACAAGATGACCATGAACCGGGGCGAGGCCACCATGCGCGCGGAGTTCGAGCGGCTGATTCCGCTGATGAGGACCGGCGGGTTCATTCCCAGCGTGGACCACCAGACACCCCCGGGCGTTTCGCTTGAAGAATATACTGTGTACCTTTGTCTGTTGAGAGAATACATGGATCAAGTGCACCCATAACCGCTCTCCATGAACCTTCCCTTCCTAATCTTAATCTTAATCTTAATCCGCTCATGGCCCCAATGCGCGGGCAAAAGAGCATAGAGACTAACCATGAACACACCCACACAACACGTATCAATCATCCTCGCGGTCATCGCCCTGGCAGCCGCCCTGGAGCAACTCCCCGCCGCGGACACAAGCGGCCACATCGTCCTCGGGCCGAAGGCCTCAGCAATTGAGCAGTACGCCGCGCGCGAATTGCAGCGCTATCTGTATCAAGTCTCCGGAAGCTTCCTGGCCATCGAAACGGCCAAGTCCGATGCCAAGCTTTCGGGCCGCGTATTTCTCCTCGGCACCTGCGCGAGCAACCCCCGCATCGCCAGCCTCGCCGAGGCGGGCCGGATTCAAATCTCCGCCAGCGACCCCGGCCCGCAAGGCTACGTGCTCAAAAAAGTGGGGCCGGCGTCCCCCCTGCTTGGCCCCGCCGAAACCCTCGTCATCGCCGGCAGCGACGCCGTGGGTTGCCTCTATGGCGTGTACGGCCTGCTGCAAGACTATTACGGCATCGGCTTTTACCTGGGCGGCGATGTCTTGCCCGATCAGAAGACGCCCCTGAAACTGCCGGACGTGGATGAACGCAAGCAACCCGCCGTCGCCATCCGGGGCTTTCTGCCCTGGACCAACTTCCCGCAATCCGCCACCTCCTATTCGTGGCAGGATTGGAAGTTCATCCTCGACCAGATGGCCAAGATGCGGATGAACTTCCTCCACATCCACAATTACAACGGCGAAGCCGGCCACAACGAGATGTTCCATAACGTCATCTACCACGGCATCACCCCCCGTGTCTGGATGGCCACCGCCCGCAGCGGCCATGCCTGGGGCGGACGCCCCGGCTGGGACCCCAACCAATACCGCTTCGGCGCCAGCGACCTCTTCGATGACTACGACTTCGGCGCCGATTGCGCCCGCCACAACGAGAATCTCTCCAACGAGCAGGTATTCCGCAAAGGCGTCTCCGAGTTCCAGAAGGTCATCGCCTATGCCCACACCCGCGGCGTCAAGATCGGCCTGGGACTCGACATCGATCTGCTGCCGCCCGAGCTTAAGGAGAAGAAGATCAGCGCCGATGACCCGCAACTGGTTTCGTCGCGCGTGGGCCAGGTCATCGCCGACTACCCGGATTTGGATTACCTCCTCTGTTTCCAATCCGAGAGCATTTTCCAGGACAAGGCCCGCTACAAGGTCTGGCACAATGTCTTTGCTGGCTTCTACCAGGCGATCAAGCAGCGCGCCCCGCAAATCCGCCTCGCCGTCGCCGGCTGGGGCATCAACGCCGAAGACGTGGCGAACCTGCCGCCGGATGTGATCTGCGCGCCCATCTCCAAATACTCCGCCGGCTGCGAGAATGGCGCGATTTACGGCACCCGCGAATACTGGGGCTGCCCCTGGCTGGAACGTGACGGCGGCAGCTCGGAATATTACTACCCCTACAACCTGCATCTCTCCGAAACCATCCACGCCTGGCAATCCCGCGCACCCAACCTCAAGGGCTTCTATTGCCTGACTTGGCGGCTGACCGATGCCATTGATCCCAAGATGTCCTATATCGCCAAAGTCGCCTGGTCTGACGCCGGCAAATACACCTCCTCGGAACAGGTCTATCGCGAATACGCCGAGCGCAACTACGGCCCGGCCGCCGCCGAGGCCATCACCAGGATAATCAACCAGAACGAACCCTTTGCCAGCGATTGGGGCGAGTGCATGCCCACACCGCCCTTTGCCGAACCCAACGCGGCCGGCGGCTATCTGCTGAACATTGCCACCTTCAGCGTGCATCCCAAGGATGCCAAAGGCCAGCCGCTCGTGGCGGCCAATTCCGCCCAGCAGAACGGCACCAAAAATGCCCCGTGCAGCGAAGGCGGCCTCTGCGTCGGATTCATCGAGCACGGCCACTGGCTGCGCTTCGACAACGTGGACTTCGGCGCCTCAGCCGACACCTTCGAAGCGCGCGTCGCCGCCCTGTCGCACGGGGGCGAGATCGAACTGCGCCTCGACTCGCTGGACGCCCCCGTCCTCGGCGTCTGCGCCGTTGCCAACACCGGCGACTGGCAGAAATGGGTCACGCGGCTAACGCCCATCCCACCCACCAGCGGCAAGCACACCCTCTACCTGATATTCCACGCCCGGGACATCTCCAAGGCGGAGTTTGCCAAAGCCGTCGAGCAACTCAAGGTGATTGATGCCTGCATCGCCGCCGCCGATTCTCCCTCTCAAAAGGCCCGGCTGCAACTGCTCCACTGCCGCATCGCCGCCGAAAAGGACCACATCGAACTCAATCAGAACTTCAACCACTACACCTGGACCGACCTGCCCGGCGCTATGGAATCCTGGGCGCAGAACTTCGTCTATCGGGTCACGGACATCTCCTCCCTCGGCAACGTCGTCAGCTCCCAAAACCGCTTTGTCCAGCTCAACTACGTCAAGAAGGAGAACGAGCTGCGCAAAAGCCTGGCCGTCCAGCCGCCCTCCTCCGTTACCGCCCGCGGCACGCCCAACGGCGCGGTTATTTCGTGGCTGAGCGGGCAGAAGGACCCCAAGTCCGAGGTCCGCGGCTTCAACATCTACCGCGATGGCGGCAAGCTCAACCCCAGCCTGTTCCCGCCAGCGGCGACCAGTTACACCGACGCGGCCAACGGACGCTTCCGCTACACCGTCACCGCCGTCGCTGCCGACGGCGTCGAGAGCCTCCCTTCGGTCCCGGTGACCTGTGAGGCCGGAACCGCCGATCACACGCCCCCGCACATCGTGCTCATCTCCCCGCCGACTTCCGCCCTGGAAGACGCCCCCGTTTGGGTTGAGGCGCGCATCCTCGACAACCGGTCCTATGACAATATTTCGGCCACCCTCCACTACCGCGTTCCCGGGTCCAAGAAATGGAAAACCATGACCATGACCCGCCGCGTGAAAGCCATCTTCACCGCCCAAATCCCGGCCCGCGAAGTCAGGGCCGGCGGACTCGAATACTACGTCGAAGCCTCCGATGGTTCCAACTTCGCCCTCTTCCCCGTCTCCGCCCCCGCCATCCCCCTCTCGTTAGTCGCCTCCGGTAGGGCGAACGTCCCCGGGAGGGCGAGCGTCCCCGCGAGCCCCATTCTCCTTCCCGCCAAAGACGCCCTCTCCCCTTCCGAAGGGGAGAGGGCCGGGGAGAGGGGTCCGTCTCTGCCTGGGGCTTCAGGTGTGCAAAGCCCGTCAAACGGTCGGGGAGTTCTCTCCTGGACCCCGTCCCCCGGCGCGTTCTGGTACCGCATCTACCGCAGCGACCGCCCCGGCTTTGAACCCGGCCCCGACACCCTGCTGACCTACGTCGCCGGCGACACCACCTCCTTCCGCGACAACGGCCTCGATTTCGCCGGACGCAACCTCACCGGCGCTTGGTATTACCGCGTCACCGCCGTCGCTAAGGACGACCGCGAAAGCGCCCCCACGAAACCCGCCGCCGTAACTTATTGACATCCGAATTGCCGCCGAAGCCCCAGCACCGGCCAACACCCGCAAATCCATTTCGCAAGCGCAATAGTTTAAACTCCTTCCACGACTCCCACAGCCGCAATACACTTATAGATTGCGGCTGATGAAACTCGAAGACAAACTCCGTTCCGAAATCACAGCAAAGAAGCTCCAGCGGCCACCCAATACGTTGCAAGGAGTCACCAAGGAGCGAATTGCCGAAGTTCTCCAGGCCCTTGACCGCGCATCCAGAGACCAGATCGACGCTGTCTTCGCCCTGCTCGACGATTTAAACCCAAGCTGGTTTTACGAGGCCGCGGAAAAAGGCCTCAAGGTTTGCCACGGAGCATCGACGGCCCACATCGCCTGCCACGTCGGCGTACTCCAGCGCAACAGCGGGAAGCTTGACCGCGAAGGCCGCGATTACTGGCTCAAGCCGCTCTGGGAAATCGGCGTCCTCGAAAAACTATACTTTGACTCGCAAACAGCCGAGTTCCTGCCAGGCCACCCCGTTCCAAAGTCGCCGAACTCTGCGTACCGCATTGCACCCGCGTTTCTCCAGATCCTGAAAGCGTCCGACGCTGAGCGTAAAGTCCTCCTCGCAGCGTGGGCCAGTGAAGCTGCCATCCGCGAGCGCTTGCAGGTCCAGGCCGAGTTAGCGGAAGCCACTAGGGCCAAAATCGGAACACCACACCAGGGCCTCATCACCGCAGCCCGCGAGGTTTACGTGCCCAACTTTCTCCCGGGCTTTGAAGTCCTTTACATAGACGCTACGGACGGCCAGCGAGTCACAGCAGAGCAGCAACAAGCGCTCCAGAAAGCCGGCATCGCCATCGGGCTCGGCGACTCAATGCCCGACATCCTCCTGTGGAATCAAAAGACCGATGCCCTTTGGGTCATTGAAGCAGTCACGAGCGACGGCGAGGTGGATTCCCACAAAGTTCAGAGCCTCACCACACTTGCCCAGCGTTGCGGCAAGAAAACCATCGGCTTCACGACCGCCTATGCCACCTGGAAGGACGCCGCCTCCCGCCAGGGAAAGCACAAGAACATTGCCCCCGGTACGTACATTTGGATTCGTGAAGACGGCGCGAAGCAGTTCAGTGTCGAGACGTTTGAATCATCGCGTCAACGGCTGCATCAGTAGCGGCCTGGTCACGCACCCCGGTCTCGACGCTCGCCGCCAGCCGGCGAAGCTGCTCCTTTGATGGATACCGCAAAGTGCGCAGATCCGTTGCATTGACCTGTGTGTGCCCGCTGAACTGCCGGAAATACGCGTCCACCACGGTCGAGTTCAAATACAGCGCCAGCCCCTCCGCCAGGGCCCCGTCCAGCGGCCGGCCCATGCGGTGGAAGTAATTCAGATGGTTCTCGAATCCGACCGACGGAAAGCCGGCCAGGTTGCCCTCCGGTCGGAACACCGTCGCCACGACACGCCTCCGCTCCTCTTTGGCAGTGAACCTTTTAACCAGTACGTAAACGCCATTGGGAACCAGCAACTCCTCTGTCTCCGGGACCGCCAGCAAAGCATTCGCCTTCCGCGACCCAGGACACGGCCAATGCACACACACCCCATTGAAATGCAGAGGGTAAACCAGCGGCACCGTGTGCTCTCCCGGATTCTTGCGTAAAAAGTCCCGCGCCCGGAAATCCACCACCCGCCCAGTGGACACCTCAATCCCAAGCCCCGCTAGTGACGCCGGCAACCCCATGACCGCCAGCTTGACGTCATCATCAGCCGCATCCAGCGCTAAGTGGACTACCTGACTCGAGTCCGCCGGGTCCATCACCCGCGAATAAGGCACAGTGCGCGACCGTGCGGCTCCCGCTGGCACCCCATCGCTGCTGGTCAGCATCACCGAGGTTCGCCTCTTCGCGCTTCGCCGGGCATACATGACTAGGTTTTCCTGCAGCACATCGTCACCCGCAAAAAGAGCATCCCGCCTGTCGAAGACGTGCAGCCTCTCCAACACCATCAGGCCAAAGAAACGCTCCCGGAACGGTAGGAAGTAAGGCCCGTTGCAAAAACTTCTCGGGGTGATCGCCACCATCTGCCCCTCAGGCTCAAGCAACCTCGCAACCAGCCAAAGAAATCCGGTGTAGAGATTGGAAGTTTCCAGGCCGGCCCGCCGCAACAACGACCTGGCCTCCGAGTCCGTGTTTATCTTCCGGTAAGGCGGATTCATGATGGCGTGCGTAAAACCATGCCGCTGCCGCGACCCCCCGAAAAGATCATCTTCACCTAGCAGCGCCGCCCCATCCTTGAGCATGTCCCCGTGGTTCAATACGTAGCTTGTCGGCACGCCCGCCGCCCGGCCCGCCTCGACACACTCCTCCAGGACCCGCCTCAGCCTGCCAACAAACTCATTTTCTGCTTCCCAAACCGTCAGATGCAGCGAACGCGGTTTCTGCCTGCGCCCAAGTACATCCTCCACAAATGCGGCGGTCAGAGTCCCCACGCCCGCGCCCGGGTCCAGCAGGCGTACGTCGCCTCCAGCTGATTCAAACATGCCCGCGAGCAGCCCCGCCACGCCCGCCGGGGTCAAAAACTGCCCCATCCCACTCCGGTATCCAGCCTCCAGCGCGGCGCACCCCTCCCCACCCAAGCGCACAGCCAAGGCCAGCGGCGATTCCGCCACCAAGCAACTGCCTTTTTCTGCCTGTCTCATGCTGAGAGATTGTCGAAATACTATCGCATACGCAATAGTTATTTCAAACTCCATTTCCACGAGGCCGTCCGCCCTTTGGCCCGCTCCGGCGCCCATGCCGCTTGAACCGCTCCACTTCTCGATCCTGCAACAGGTGATCCCTGCCGTGCTTCTCCGCAGCCAGCCGCTTTTCCTTGATTAGCTGCCGCACACGCACCGGTGTTACACCCAAGATCTGAGCAGCACCTTTCGTAGTGACCAAGCTCATCTCACCCAAAGTTGTACGCCCCGTCGCGAGATCAATCAACTGTAATCAGGCCCCGAAGCGCCAGCTTGACAAGCAACTGAGGGATGTAAGCAGCCGCCTCAATCTGCACGTGGCCCCTCAAGCCTCTTGGTTGCAGCTTCCAATCGGTGCCCGAGCCGGGTGCGGCAGGACATCCGCCACTTCCCAGCTTGAATTGTCCTTGCCTTTGCAAAGCTATCGAAACTTCGCGCACTCGCAGCAATATTTCTTGTACGCGCTCAAGAGCATACCCGGACGCGAGTCTTTCCATCCTCAATCCTCCATCCTCTATCCTCTTTGGTTGCGGCTCTGCCGTCCTGTGCCTCTGCGGTTAATCCCCTTTCGCGTAAATTAGCGTAATTCGCGGATCACAAATTCCCCTTGCACTCCTTCCTCCCTCGTGCATATTAAAACCAATTTGTGCCTCCGAGCACGCTGATCGGCCTCTGGCCGTCCCCCCCACGCGCGCTCGGTTTGTGCCCCAGTGGAGGCGGCGGATGCCCTTCAGCGAGTCTTCGGCAGCCCAATCACACAACTTTATGAAATATGTATGTGCTCCAGGAAGGGTCTGGCTGATCCCCCGCCGCTTCGGGCGGGTGAAGCAGGCGAACATCGTCCGTTACACTTACCCTGGCCGCCCCCACATCTTCTATGCCCGCCGCTATGTCGTCCC
>Ga0181521_10005699_pt1 | contig 13762 bp, 9 predicted proteins | sample PEATcosm2014_Bin_32_FD_119764 | JGI IMG/M metagenome (GOLD analysis project Ga0181521, IMG submission 119764) | Peatland microbial communities from MTU Mesocosm Facility, Houghton, MI, USA - PEATcosm2014_Bin02_60_metaG | ecosystem: Environmental > Terrestrial > Soil > Wetlands > Peat | place...
AGATCGCCGTCGGGATTGCCGGGGACGGGGAAGCCGAGATCGTGCATCGCCTGCACGTATTCCTCGTGCTTGAGCGGCATGCCGTGGGAATCGGCGGTGTTCTCCAGGCGGCCATAGTGCAGGCCCTTGGTAGTGTGGCACATGACGACGGTGGGCCGCCCAGGCCCGAAGCCGGAAGCCGCCAGCCGGTAGGCGTAAGCGAGCTCGCGGATGTTTTGGCCGTCCACCTCGATGAGGTTCCAGCCCTGGCTGAACCAGTGGTTGAGATAGGACGCGGGAAGCACTTCGGCGATGGGGCCGTCAATGCCGAAGGTGTTGAAGTCGAGCGTGACGATCAGGTTTTCAACGCCCAGGCTGGAGGCCAGATTGCGGGCTTCGTAGCTCATGCCCTCTTCCGTCTCGGCGTCGCCGCCGATGACGAAGGCCTTGGTGGGGAGGCCGCAGGAGCGATGCAGCACGGCGAAGCCCAGGCCGGCGGAGAAGCCGTGGCCCGAGGCGCCGGTGGAGGTATCGGCGAAGGCGTATTCGGATTCCACGTGGCCGCTGGGTCCGCCCCACCGCCGGAAGCGCGCGAGTTGTTCCGGGAAGACGGCGTAACCCGCATCCTTGCCCGCCAGGGTGAAACCTTTGCGGCGCAAAGTTTCGTAGATGAGCGCAAGGGTGGCGTGAAAGAGCGGCGAGCAATGGCCGGCGGACCATACCACGCGGCTGCGGCCGGGGTGCTTGGGACGGCGGGCGTCAAAGCCCACAACGCCGCTCGATAGAAGGGTGAGCACTTGCTCGGCCTTGGACGAGGAGCCGCCGGGGTGGCCGGATTGCGCGGCATCCACCGCGGCGAACAGGAAGCCGCGGACCACGCGGCACAGTTCGGCGATCTTCGGCTCGTCGATTTCGGGCAAGGGATCGAGCGGCAGGCCTTTGAGGTTGAGGTAAGCTCCTCCCTCGGTACGGTATTGGAAACGGGCAGGCTCACTCCGGGCGAGCGCTTCGCGGGCTTCCTGGTCCAGTAAGTTGTAAGTGGTGGCGGCGACTGACATGGTCAACCTCTAAACCAGTATTCTATATCCATTTACCCTTTATGCCGGGAAGCACCTCGCCGCAGGTGGTGCTAAGCTCGATCTAATCAAGGATTATGACCATTGCCTGCATCGGCGGCGCTCATGTGGACCGTCACGGCGTGCTGCGCGGGCCGCTGATTCCCGGGACTTCCAACCGCGGGGATTTGCGGACGGATTTCGGCGGCGTGGCGGGAAACGTGGCGGAGAACCTTGCGCGGTTGGGACGCCATGCTTCCATCGTGACCCGCGTAGGCGCGGACGATGCCGGGCGGCAGGTGACCGGGCACCTGGCGGAGCTGGGCGTGGATACCTCCATGTGCGAAGTCTCGACCATGCATGCGACGGCGTCTTACACGGCGATTCTGGAGAGCAACGGCGAACTGGTGGTTGGCCTCGCGGACGCCGACATCTACGAAGAGCTCGACCCGCCGGCGCTCGAAAGAAGGCTGCCGCGGCTGCGCGCGCACGACTACTGGTTCGTGGACACGAACATTCCGGCGGTGAGCGTGGCGTGGCTGCTTTCCGTGGCGGGTGAGATTCCGGTTGCGGTGGATGCGGTTTCCGTGGAACGGGCGCGCGCTCTGCGGCCGCTGCTGCCGCGCATTCCGGTGCTGTTTGCGAACGTGGCGCAGGCGGCGGCGCTGGTGGGAGTGGAGAGCTTCCCGCACCCGCGGCATGCGGCCAATCCGCTGCGCGAACTGGGCGCGCGAGCGGGCATCGTGACCGGCGGACGGATGGGAATTGCAGTGTGGTGGGGCGATGACCTGGAGGAATTTCCGGCGCTCCAGGCGCAGCCGCGCGACGTGACGGGCGCGGGCGACGCGCTCGTGGCCGGCACGCTTTTCGGACTTTCGCAATGGAACATGCTGCCGGACGCGGCGCAATTCGGCCTCGCGGCGGCCGCCATCACGGTGGAATCCGAACATACGCGGGCGCCGGAGCTGTCGGCGGAGTTGCTGCACCGGAGGATGATTCAGCATGGGCCGCGCTGATGAGCGGGTGAGAATCGGCGAGCGGCTGCGAATCGCGCCGGAGATTCGCGAGGCGCTGGCGGCGGGCGCGCCGGTGGTGGCGCTGGAGACCACCATCGTCAGCCACGGCATGCCTTACCCGGAGAATGTCGGGACGGCCCTGGCGCTGGAACGGGAGATTCGCGGGCGCGGCGCCACACCGGCCACCATCGCGGTGTTCGATGGCTCGATCCGCGTCGGGTTGAGCGAAGGCGAGCTGGACGCTCTGGCGCGGGGCGGGGACGTGTTGAAACTGAGCCGCAACGATCTGGCCTACGCGCTGGCGGCACGCCGGCGCGGCGCGACCACCGTGGCCGCGACCATGATCTGCGCGCAACTGGCGGGCATCCGCGTGTTCGCTACGGGCGGCATCGGCGGAGTTCACCGGGGCGCGGCGCAGACCTTCGATATTTCGGCCGACCTGGAAGAGTTGGCGCAGACGCGGGTCGCGGTGGTCTGCGCAGGGGCCAAAGCGCTGTTGGATCTTCCCAAAACGCTGGAGTACCTGGAGACGCGCGGCGTGCCGGTGGTGGGTTATCGCACAAATGAGTTTCCGGCGTTTTGGAGCCGGTCCAGCGGGCTCCCGGCGCCATTGCGGATGGATTCGGCGGCGGAGATTGCGGAGCTGCTGCGCGCCCAGTGGGAGTTGGGACTGCTCGGGGGCGCGGTGATTGCGAACCCGGTGAGCCGGCAGGACGAAATTCCGGCGGCGGAGATGGCCGGATACGTCGAGCGGGCCGTGGCGGAAGCGGCCAGCCGCGCCATCGTTGGTAAAGCGGTTACGCCGTTCATCCTGTCCCATATAGCGGAACTGACCGGCGGCCGCAGCCTGGCGGCCAATATCGCGCTGGTAAAATCCAATGCCAGGCTGGCGGCGGAGGTGGCCGTGGAGTTACAAGGCCCGTGCGGCCCGGGCCCGCCTGAATAAGCCGGCCGGCCGCCTATGGTATTCTGAATGTTCCTTTACCAAAATGGCGCAGACGAGGTTGCTCCCGCGCATATGCATCGCGTTGGGCCTGCCAGATGTTCCAACACTGTTGAGCCACGCCCGGCACGAAGCTGAGGCGGGCGAAATCTTCTTGGAATTCCGGCTGGACTTCCTGGACCGGCCGGCCAAGGGCGCCGAAGCGATCCGCGGATTCCTGGAGCAGTTCCCCGAGTGCATCATTCTGGCCACCTGCCGGCGCCACCAGAATCACGGGCGTTACAACGGCAGCATCGAAGAGCAGCTTGCCGTTCTGGACGCGGCCGTGAAGGCCGGGGCGCACGCCATCGATGTCGAGATCGAGACCGCGGAGGTGGCGCAGGAGCGGCTCACTGCGTTCCGCGGGCGCGTGCAGGTGATTGTTTCGTATCACAATTACGAAGCCACGCCGCCCATGGACACGGTGATCAACCGCATGATGAGAGTGCCGGCGGACGCCTATAAAATGGTGACGACGGCGCGCAAGCCTTCCGACAATCTGCGCGTGCTGGCGGCGGCCAAAGCCATGCCCAGGCACCGTCTGGCGGTGCTGGCCATGGGCGAGCTGGGATTTCCGACGCGGGTCTTGTCGCCGGTTTTCGGCGGCCTGTTCACTTACGCGGCGCCCATGTTCGCCGAGGGAACCGCGGCCGGACAAGTGAGCGCGCGGCATCTGCGGCATCTCTATCGGGTGGAGAAGCTGGGGAAATCGGCCAGGATCTACGGGGTGATCGCGGACCCGATCCGCCATTCCATTTCGCCGGCGGTGCACAACCGTGCGTTCCAGGCGCGGCGCGTGGACGCGGTCTACCTGCCTTTTCTGGTGGCGCCGGTTTACTTGCGGGATTTCTTTTCTCTGGCGGCCAAACTGCCGCTGGCGGGCTTCAGCGTAACCATTCCGCACAAGCAGAAGATCATCCGGTACCTCGATGCCGTGGACCCGCTGGCGCGGCGGATTGGCGCGGTCAACACCGTGTGGCGCAAGGCCGGAAAATGGCGCGGCACCAATACCGACGTGGCGGGCGTGACGGCGCCGCTGGGCCGGCTGCTGCGGCTGCAGAAATCGAGCGTGCTGATTGTGGGCAACGGCGGCGCGGCGCGCGGCGCGGCCTACGCTCTTTCCGACGCCGGGGCCAGGATCTCGCTGGTGGGGCGCAACATCGACCGTGTGCGCGCGCTCGCCAAAGTCTGCGGCGCCGAAGCCCTGGTGCGCGAGCAACTCGATTCGCGCCACTTCGATGCCGTGGTGCACGCCACGCCGCTGGGGATGTACCCGCACGTGGACGAGTGCTTCTTCAACGGCAATATTCCCGGCGACGTGGTATTCGACATGGTCTACAACCCGGTGGAGACGGCGCTGGTGAAGCGGGCGCGGGAGCAGGGCCGAACGGTGGTGCCGGGCATCGATATGTTTATCGAGCAGGCCGTGCAGCAGTTCGAAATCTGGACGGGCGATTCCGCGCCGCGCGCGGTGATGCAGAAGGCCGCCATGGAAGCGCTGGAACAGAAGTAGCCGGATTTCCCCCGATGCGAGCCGCGACCGTAAGGGAGCGGTTGCCTGCCGGACACGATACCGTATTTAGGAAATATTGTACTAAGCTGATCCTTATGAAACTGACGCGGCGCCAACTGGCAGCGGTCGTGGTTTCGGCAACCGCCATGGCGCAAACCCCACAGACTCCCGCCAACCCGGCGGACGAATTACAGGCCGCCCGCGGCCGCATCAAGGCCAACGGCGAAACGCTGGCGCAGCAACCGGTTCCCATGGCTACCGAACCGGCCTTTCAGTTCAAGGCCTGAGGCGCTGTATGGCTACCATCGCGAGCGAGCTCTTCTTCGCGGCCCTGCCCGAGCTCAATCAGCGGCTGGCCGCCAGGGAATTCTCGGCGGGAGATCTGGTGCGCGCGTTTGCGGACCGCCTGGCGCAACTCGGACCGCGGTACAACGCGCTGGCGCTTCCGTTGCAGCAGGAAGCCCACCGTCAGGCCAAGCAGGTGGATAGCGACCTGAAACGCGGGCGCACCCGCGGGCCGCTGCAGGGGATTCCGTACGGAGTCCAAGACCTGCTGAGTTTCAAAGGCCAGCCGACCACCTGGGGGGCCAGGCCGTATGCCGGCCAGATGTTCGACTACAACGCCACGGTGATCGAAAAACTGAGCGATGCCGGCGCGGTGTTGACCGGCAAGCTGGCCATGGTGGAACTGGCGGGCGGCGGCGGGTACCGGCTCCCCTCGGCCTCGTTGACGGGTCCTGGATTGAACCCTTGGGACCGCACCCGGTGGTCGGGCGGATCTTCCAGCGGACCGGCGGCGGCGGTAGCGGCTGGCCTGGTGGCGTTCGCCATCGGGTCGGAAACTTCGGGGTCGATGGTGACGCCGGCGTCTTATTGCGGCGTCACGGCGCTGCGTCCGACCTATGGACTGGTGAGCCGGCACGGCGCCATGGCGCTTTCCTGGACGCTGGACAAGCTGGGCCCGTTTGCGCGCACGGCCGAGGACTGCGGCAACATTTTGCACGCGATTGCCGGCGGCGACTCGAAGGACCCCGGGTCGGCGGGCAAAAGCTTTTACTACACGCCGCAGTATGCGCGGCCGCTGAAGGAATTGAAGATCGGCTACGCCGCCGTGGATTTCGATGCGCGCGCGGAAGCGCCGGCGCGGGCCGCGTTCCAGGCCGCTTTCCAGGCGCTGAAGGAGACCGGCGTGCAACTGGTGGAGGCAAAGCTGCCGCCGTTTCCGTACGGTCCGGTGCTATCCACCATCCTGGCGGCGGAGCAAGCCTCCATCTTCGAGCCGCTGATCGCCAGTGGAAAAGTGGATGAGCTGGCGGATGCGGCGCAGATTGCCGGACTGAAAGCGGCGCTGGAAGTTCCGGCCAGGGATTACTTGAAGGCCATGCGGGTGCGGCGCGTCATTCAGGAAGAATTCTCCAAACTCTTTGCGCAGGTGGACGCGCTGGTGGCGCCGGGCCGTGCGGGAGGCGCAACCAAAATCGATGAGCCAATCGACAGGGGCGCGCCGCCGCCGCCGGCCGGCACGCCGCAGGGCCTCGCCGGACTGATCCCGGCGGGCAACCTGGCGGGGCTGCCGGCCGTCGTGCTGCCGTGTGGCTTCGCGGATAATCTGCCGGTGGCGCTGCAGGTGGTGGGCGCTCCGTATTCGGAGAACCTGCTGCTCTCGGTGGGAGCCGGGTTCCAAGCCCGCACCGACTGGCACAAGCGGCGTCCGCCGGGGCTGTAAGGCTCTTCGGCCGCATGATATCTTCGCGAGAAAACTGATGATTCACAACCACACCCGCACAGCGAGCCACACGCGCACAGCGAGCCGCGACTTGTCGCTCGACCGTAAGGGAGCGGAGCCCGAATGGCACAACACCACCCGCCGAAGACTCTAGGTTCTTCCCCGGGGCCGCCGGGGAAACCACACATCGCGCGCAAGTGGTTCGTCAGAGGCCGTGTGCAGGGCGTTGGCTTTCGCTACTTCGCGCAACGCGCGGCGGTGGGACTGGGGCTGAGCGGTTATTCGCGCAACCTGGACGACGGGCGCGTGGAAGTGTACGCCGCCGGCAACCCTGACGCCATCGCCGAACTGGCGGGCCTGTTGCATCGCGGGCCGCGATGGGCGGACGTGCGCGGCGTGGAAGAGGTTGAGGCCGCGGTGGAGCAACGCGACGGCTTTCGGGTCGAGCCGTGATGGGGAAGTTAGAAGTTAGAAGCTCGTCGCAGTGGAGCAGCCGCTTCCGCCTGCAAACCCTTATCACAGTTGTGCACGCGCACGACCCAGTTCCTTGACTCCCAATGGAGCAGGCTTCCAGCCTGCAATTGGAGTCTCTACATTCTCGAGCTTCGTTAAGACCAACTGGTAGCGCCGGCGGTCTCGCCGCCGGTGTTTGGTGGGGCAGGATGGTATCCTGCGCACCGATTGTCAATCGGTGCCGCGTCGACACTTGTGTCGACGCTGAGCAGGCTTCCAGCCTGCAACGCCGACATTCTGGTCGGCGTTTTGGGGAATCACACCTGCGCGGCGCTGCCTTCTAACCTCTAACTTCCCCGCACCCTATTGTCTTGCCGCCGCCACCATGGGCCCGGGTTCCGTACGTCCCAGCGTGTCGTACAGCGGTTGCGCCGGCTTCAACAGCGGCCCTTCGTCGGCTACCGATATGGCCAGCACCCGGATCTTGTCATTAGTCGGCAAAGTGATCGTCTTAGCGCCGGCCGGTAAGTCGATGCCGTAGGCGAATAAGTACGAATACTGGTACGGCTCGTTCAATCCGTCGGCGGTGTGGTGGTGCGTGCAGTACCACGCCAGGTCGGCAGGCTTGATAAAGCCGGGAGTCATACCTAGAAAATCGTCGGGATAGCGTGGCTCGCTGCGCCCGCCACCGCCGTTGGCCGGTGAAGATGCCATGGGCCATACGGCATGGTTGGCGGAACTGGCCCAATCGCGCTGCGGCAGATTCCATACGCGGGTGTCCCACTGGCCTATAAATCCACCCCAGTTTTCAATGGTGAGATCGACGGGCTGGTCGCCCACTTGGAAAGTGGTCTTTTGATCGCCTTCGGCGGCAGCCGCCAGCACGTAGACGCGGTTGAACTGACCCGCGGGCAGCGCGATGGTTTGTCCCTGGGCAGTGACCGCATTGCTCTTGCCCGTCCCGGCTGGCGCAAGGTTGAAATCAACGCCGTTGAAGCTCAGCTTCGTGGGAAGCATTTCGGCGGGCATGGCGTTGCCTTTGGAATCGAAGCCGCCCACGGTCTTGGTGTCGTCGTTGCTCGAAACTGCCCGGTCGTAGGTTAGAGTCACCGGTTTGGATGTTACAGCCGCGGCTTTGGCGGCCGGCGCACCTAGCTTCAAGGCGAATGTATGCGGCTGATAGGCCGTGAAGTTAGTAACCAGCGTGCCGTTGGATAGGGTCGGATTGCCCGGCAGGGGCAGTTCCTGGCCGTTGAGTTCGCGGGCCGCGGTAATCGGTCCGGCAAATTTCACCACCACGCGCTCCTGCGGGCGGCCATCCATTTCCACCATGCGCAGGATCACTTCGTCGCTTGATTCGGCCTTTTTCAGAGCCATCACCTGGATGCGCGGGTTGCTGATGGAAATCAAAGAAAAGCTCTTGCCGAGCGCGCCGGCGTGTTTGCCGGCCTGGAACGCGATCAGCGGCTGGTTGAGGCGGTAGGCCTGCCAATCGGTGTCGCCATCGTGCCACGTGCCGGAGTGGCCGGCGATGCCGAACGTGAATTCGTGATGGCCCCAGTCCTGGTTGGCCTGGTCGGTGTAACTGGTGTCGACGCCGGGCGTGCGCACCAGCGTAAGTCGGATGGTGTTGTTGGTGGGCTTGTCGGAGCCGTTCTTACAATCGGTGAGGATGGTGGCGCCGAAAGTGTTGGAGCGGTCGGTGAGATCGATCCACTGGTGAGAGGCGACTTCGAACTGGCGCTCGCTGGCAGTGGAGCGGCGGACGGTGCCGAGGCCCCAGTTGTAAGTGGCGTCTTCGTTGGTGGCGCTAAGTGGGAAGGTGGCCTTGAGGTTGGCGTAGAGCGTCTTCCAGTCGATCACTTCGCCGAACTCCACGCGGTTTCCCGCGCCGCCGGCGGAAAGGCTGACGGTCTGAACGAAGTGCGAGCCCTCGGTGTTGGCGCGGGTTACTTCCAACGTGACGCGCGCCGGTCCGTTTTCCTTGATGCGGGCCTGCCCGCCGCGCACGTATACGCGGGGCGGCGCCTGTTCCTGGTCGAAATCCATGTTCCAGGCGGGCCACTGCGATGGATGGTCGTTGGAGATGGCCAGGCGCATGGGGGCGGAGAGCAGTTCGCGGTCGATGGACTTATCGAAGATGCTCGAGACGTCGCCATTGTTGTCGAGGGTGACGCGGTAGCGTTGGTTCTCGATCGAAGTGGGCGTGGCGTCGGCAGCGCCTCCGCGCCCGCCGCGTCCGCCGCCCTGGCGCACCGTGGCCTTTAAGGTGGACGGGCCAGCCTCGGTGGCGGGCTCAACGTCATAAACCGAGTAACCGGCCGAAGGGACCTTGGCCAGGAAAAGTACTTTGCCGTTCTCGTACTGGGCGGGCACCGGCTGGCCGTCGGGTCCGGTGACGCGGACAAAGTTTGTGCCTGCGGGAAGCGGCAGGTTGGCCTCCACAACGTCTTCGCGCGCGACGTTGAGCGGGTTGAAGACCACCATGGGCGTGCCTTTGGCCTGCGTGTCGAGCACCGAAGCCACCGATTCAGTGGCATTGGTGAGAACGCCGGAGAACTGGTTCATGGCGATGACGTCGTCATTCCAGATGAACTCGTACGAGCGGGGAGTCGCGGTGCCGGCGGCGGAATCGTGGAAGTGGCCGGCCAGCACCTGCGTCCAGGCGTTATTGAGGCGGGACTGGGGATAGGGCCGGCCACCCAACCAGGAGGCGGCGACGGAAGCCTCTTCGGCCGCGGCGGCGAGCAGTTCGTTCTTGCGGTTCCATCGCTTGTGATACGCCTCCGAGGTCAGCGATCCGGCGGAGTGGTTGATCAGTTCGAGGTCGCCTATCACACGCGGCATGCGCGTCATCATGTCGGGTTTGATATCGAGGAACATCTGATCGGCCGCCGCCGGGATGACGGTGAGCGGCCCGTCGCCCACTCTCACGGGCGGTCCGGGTGGAGGAGTTGGCGTGGTATTGGCGCCCGGCCGTCCGCCGCCGCCGCGGCCACCCACCGGCAGAACGGTTTCGCTCTTGGTGACCATGGCCTCGAGCATCCGCGCGGTGTATTCCTGGGCGGCGCCGCCGGTGTCGCCGGTTCCGACGTACTTATAGTCGGCGTAGACGCCGGTGACATCGCCATCGAGTTGGACGCGCTTCACCCAGTTGTCTTCGCCGCCGCGCCCGCCGCCGGGAGCGGGCTCTTTGCTGAGGTCGGTCGCGATGTTGCTCCCGTAGCCGCCGGGGTTGAGAGCCGCGAGGATCGTCTGGCCGTCCGGGCCTTCCCAGATTCCCACGTTGAACGGGATGCCCATGGGCGTCTGCTCGGGCGAATCGGGGCCGCCGACTTTGGGCGCCGGCTGCCAGCCGGACGAGAGCTTCTGAGTGGAAAAGCCTTTGACGCCGGCGTGCGCCAGCAGGCTGGGCAGCGAGGCCGGGAAGCCGAAGCAATCCGGCAGCATGTATTCGGCGCTGGCTTTGCCGAATTCCTTGCGGAAATAGGTATTGCCGTACAGCACCTGGCGAATGATGGCTTCCGCACTGGGCATATTGACGTCGCCCTCTTCCACGGACGAGCCGGCGGGATACCAGCGGCCGGCGGCGACGTATTGCCTGACCTTCTCGTAGTCGCGCGGGAAGTATTCTTTCATGAGGCGGTAGCGGTTGGAGCCGGTCCAGTTGAAGACGTAGTGCGGGTACTTTTCGATCAGATCGAAATTCACCCGCATGGTCTTGAGCAGGTATTCGCTGATGGTCTGCGGGAACTCCCAACGCCATTGCGTATCGAGGTGCGCGTAAGGCACCACATAGAGGGTGGGGTGTTTGGTGATATCGGGGGCTTGCACGGTCTGCGGCTGGCCCACGGAGCACAGGCAAAGCATTGCCCAAAACGGTAGAGTCTTCTGAAGACGTGACATGATCGGGTCTCCCACGGTTCTTACATTTATCACAAAGACGCATCTTTAATTAAGCAACCCCCAGGGGTGGCCACACAAGGGAATTTGGAGATGGCTCACAGGGAAGTCACTGGGAATTCAGGGTGGCGAATCGCACTGTGAAGGGGGCTGGCCGCCCTTCTGGCGGTTCACTCTGGTTATTTTTGATTCGAAGACTACCACGCGAATGCCCGAACCGCAAGCTCCGGACGCCCGGCCCGTTGGTGCCGTGTACGCAGCCGCCCGATTTTCTGCCGACTGTCAAGTCAGGCGGAGACGGGCTCTGCCGGCGAGCAACCCGAAGTGGTTATCAACTCCACGGGCCGGGTAGGTACACCCGGCCGGTTCCTCCTTGGGACTACCGGTTGTCGGCGTTACTTGGAGGTCGCCGTCGCGCCGGCGTTCTTCACGTACTTGTCGAACCAGGTGAGCTTCTCCCAGTTGACGTGCTCAATGGTCTCCTTGCCGCGATAGCCGTGGGCTTCGAACGGCAGGAACACCAGCCGCGTGGTGCCGCCGTTGCCGCGAACGGCTTCATACATGCGCTCGGATTGAATCGGAAAGGTGCCGCTGTTATCGTCCGCTTCGCCGTGGATGAACAGAAGGGGCGCCTTAATCTTGTCGGCGTACATGAAGGGCGACATCTTGATGTAGAGATCGGGCGCCTGCCACAGCGTGCGGCGTTCGTTCTGGAAACCGAACGGCGTGAGGGTGCGGTTGGGCGCCCCGCTTTCGGCGACACCCGCCTTGAAATAGTCGCAGTGCGCCAGCAAGTTGTCGGTCATGAAGGCGCCATAGCTATGGCCGCCCACGCCGACGCGCGCCGGATCGGTGACGCCGATCTCGACGGCCTTGTCGATGGCCGCCTTGGCGTCCATCACCACCTGTTCCACAAAGGTGTCGTTGACCGTGGCGCGGGAGCCCACAATCGGCATGGATGCGTTGTCCAGCACGGCGTAGCCATCCAGCGCGAAAAACACCTCGGAATAGCCGCCGATTTCGGTGAAGCGCATGCGGGAACCGGTGACGGCTACAGCGTCGGCCGCGGTCGCATCATCGTACTCGCGCGGATAGGCCCAGAGCACCGTCGGCAGCCTGGTGCCCTCTTTGTAGCCAGGCGGCAGATAGAGCGTGAAAGACATCTCGACGCCATCGGGCCGCTTGTAGGTGATCAACCGCTTCGCGACCTGGCGCATGATGGGCTCCGGATCGGGGAAGTTGGTGAAAGCGGTCATCTTGCCGTCGGCCGTCCGCACATAGTAATTGGGCGGCTCGGTGGGGCTTTCGCGGCGCGTGAAGAAACTCGCGCCGTGGTTGTCGAGCAGCGCTTCCACCGCCTCGTAGTGATCGTTATCGCACTGGAACAGGCGATCCTTCTTCAGGGTGGTCAGGTTGAAGCGCTCGAGGAAGGGATGATCGCCTTCGGGTGAGGGGCCGTTGCCGGTGAGGTAGATGTTGTCGCCGTCGAGCAGGATGCCGCGCTCGCCGTTGGGCAGCGTGCGCTGCACGGGAGTGCCCCGGTCGGCGTAGCGGTCGCTCGAATTGGTGCTCCAGAGCTCGCGCGGGGGATCGGCGGGCTTGTCGAGATCGACCAACAACGTCTTCTGAACACGATTGGCGCCGGCCGCGCCGCCACCACCGCCTCCGCCGGGAGCGCCGCCGCGCCCGCCTCGTCCGCCGCCGCCGAGCAGGAGCCAGTGGCCGTTCTCAAAGAACGTGAAGGCGGGCAGCGCGTTGTCGGATTTGTAGATCTCCTGCGGTTCGCCTGTGAAAGGCGCTTTCAGCGCCAGGAGGTGCTCCGGAGTCGGCGGCGGAGGCGTGTTGTCGCCGCGTCCGGCTGCATTGCCACCCCGTGCGCCGCGGCCTCCGCGTCCGCCGCCGGCCGGAGCAGGTCCAATGTAGTCGACCCATAGCAACGTGGCCGGTTCGTTCATTCGCCATTGCAGGTTGCGGGTTCCAGCGGGCACGGGAGGAGCGGCTTGGGGATCCTGCGCGGTCGCAGCGGCCGTGGGGTCGGGGTTGGGACCTCCGCGGCCTCCCCCGCCCAGCGGAGTGCTGGCGAGGTGATGCACGGTTTTGCCGCTGCGGTCCCAAACGTCCATCTCGGACGGGAACTGCGTGGCCGGGTACAAGTATGAGAACGGCCGGTGGATGCTGGTGACGATGAAGAAATTGCCGTCCGGTGAAGGCCGCGCCGATTCGATCAGGGCCGGTTTGCCGATGGGAGTCGTCTTGCCGGTGACCGAATCCACCAGTGCGAGCTGGCTGGTGGCGAAGTATTCGAAATCATCCTCGTCGTGGACGTTCTGCAGCATGTCCTCGTGCGTGGCAACGCCGCGACCGCCGCCGAGGCTTTCCTGAACATCGGGGCCCGGTGGCACGGCGGGTGGGGAAGGCTCCGGACCGCGGTTCGGCTTCACCGCGTGGACCAGCAGGTTTCTGCCGTCGGAAAGCCATTGCACACTGCCGCCAGCGGCTGCGCCGCCACGACCGCCGCCGCGACCGCCGCCGCCAAAGACTTCATTGACGCGGACGCCTTCCATGCGGTGCGTTTTGCCGGTAGCGGCGTCGCCGATCCAGATCTCGATGCCCTTATCGGTGGTGTTGGTAAAGGCGAAGCGGCTCCCGTCCGGGCTCCAGCGTCCCGTGCTCAGCTTCGGATTGGGCGGCAGCGCCACCTTGATCTCGGTTCCCTCCGGCACCTTGCGCAAAGTCAGCGTGCTGTTGAAGGTGGCGTTGTGCAGCCCGTTGGTGGCCGGGTTGATGCGGATGCCGGCCAGCCGCCGCATGGGCTGCGCGAGCTCCGCGATGGGTGGATAGCGCACCGGCCGCCCTTGCATGGCGTACGCATGGTTGGGGCTGAGCTGGATGGTGGGCGTGGTCGGGGCATTCAAGATGTCCTCGACCGCCTTGGGCGGCTTCTGATACGTGTCGGCACCGAAAAGCGCCAGAACTGCTGTCACCAGCAGAAAGCAGACTCTTGGAGTCGATTTCATTGACAGATCTCCAGCCAAAATTTCTTTGGACCCTCGGGTGGGTTTCAGTATACACCCGGCCGCCATCTTTTGATCCAGCGACACAGCGACTCGCACGACTCGCACGACTCGCACGACT
>Ga0181521_10005701_pt1 | contig 13756 bp, 14 predicted proteins | sample PEATcosm2014_Bin_32_FD_119764 | JGI IMG/M metagenome (GOLD analysis project Ga0181521, IMG submission 119764) | Peatland microbial communities from MTU Mesocosm Facility, Houghton, MI, USA - PEATcosm2014_Bin02_60_metaG | ecosystem: Environmental > Terrestrial > Soil > Wetlands > Peat | place...
ACCGCCTCGGACAGTGCGCTCGAGGTCGGCACCGGCACCGGCTATTTGAGCGCTTGCCTGAGTTTGCTCGGGGCCTCGACACATTCAATCGACATACATGCGCAATTCACGGCCACCGCCGCCGCCAATCTGCGCGCCGTGCCGCAGGCGCGCGTGCGGTTTGAAACGCGCGACGCATTCAACCCGGCTCCCTTGGGCGAGTACGATGTCATTGCCGTCACGGGATCGATGCCGGTCTACGACCCGCGCTTCGAGCGGGCACTGCGCCTCGGCGGCCGCTTGTTTGCCGTGGTCGGCTCGGCGCCGGTGATGGATGCGCTGCTGGTGCGCCGAGTCGATCATACCGAATGGATTCGCGAGAGCCTGTTCGAGACCGTGATCGACCCCTTGATCAATGCCACCGCTGCGCAAGGCTTTGTTTTCTGATGATCGAAGATCTCAGCCCCCGGGAGTTCCTCGAGCGGCGAGCGGCGGGTGCCGACATGACGCTGCTGGACGTCCGCGAGGATTGGGAAACGCACGTGGCTCCGGTACCTTCTCGCGTCGTACATATCCCCATGGGCCAGATCGCAGGCCGCCTGGGGGAACTCGACCCGCACACGGCAACGGTCGTGATCTGTCGGTCCGGCGTTCGCAGCCTCGAGGTCGCACAGCTTCTTGCCGCACGCGGATTCAGCCCGGTGTTCAACCTCGTCGGGGGCATTTTGGCGTGGTCTAAGGACATAGACCCGCAGATTCCGCAGTACTGATCGCCGGCTCGGGGCTTCCAGGTGATATAGTTAAACATAACGCTATCATGAAGCGATTCCCGATCCTTCTTGCCTGTTGCCTGGCATGCCATGCCGCGCCGGCAGCCGATTTGCTGGCGGTGTATCAGCGCGCGCTGCAAAACGATCCGCAGCTCAGGGAGGCCGAGGCCAATCGCCTCGCCGCGCTCGAATCGAAACCGCAAGCGCTGGCGGCACTGCTACCGCAGCTTGCAACCAACGGCACGTCCACCAAGGAACATGACAAGGGATCGTCGAACACGGTCGAGACCGTGCAGGACATTTCCGGCGGCGGCTCGATTGTCGAGAGTTTTCCCTTCGACGGCCGCGTCACGACGATCACCCACCATTATGGTGTCGACCTCAAGCAAAATCTGTTCCGCTGGGAGAATTGGGTGGCACTGCAGCGCGCGGATGCCGAGGTAGCGCAGGCCGAGGCGGATTACCAAGCGGCGCAACAAGATCTAATGGCCCGAGTTGCGCAGCGCTATTTCGATGTCCTGGCCGCGCAAGATGACCTCGATGCGCAACAAAGCAACTTGACCTCGGTCAATCGTCAGCTCGAACAGGCCGAAAAGCGCTACGAAGTCGGGCTGGTCGCCGTCACCGATGTCCAAGAGGCACGCGCCGCGCACGATAGCGGTGCTGCGGCCGTGATTGCGTCCAAACGGCAACTCGCATCCTCTCAGGAACTGCTGCGCGAGATCACCGGCGATGTCTTCGACACCCTGGCACGACCCATCGAACCCTTCGAGCTGACCAACCCGGACCCGAGCAGTGAAGACCGTTGGGTGGAAATGGCTCTGGACCAGAATCTGTCCCTGGTGTCGAGTCGTTTGGCGGCGGACATCGCGCGCGCGAACGTGAGTGCGGCGCGCGGCGGCCACCTGCCTTCGCTCGACTTGGTAGCGAGCCGCTATAAGGCCGACAGCGGCGGTCAATACACCAACGCGGACGGCACGCCGTATGGCAGTACGAGCCTCGACCAATATCAAAATATCGTGGGTCTGCAATTCACTTTCCCGCTTTATTCGGGAGGCATGGTGTCCTCGCAGGTGCGACAGGCCGTCTACCGGCAGCGCGCCGCGAAGGAAAGATTGGAGCGTGTGGCCCGTCAAACCGAGCACGATGCTCGCGATGCGTATCTAGGCGTGCTGTCGGAGATTTCACACGTGAAAGCACTGCGCCGCGCACTTGAATCGAATGCGACGGCGCTCAATGCCACGGAGTCCGGCTACGAGGCCGGTACGCGCACCGCAGTGGATGTGCTGGAATCGCGGCGACTGTGGATCCAGGCGCAGACCGATTACTCGCGCAGCCGTTATGACTACATGATCAATGTGCTCAGGCTGCAGCAGGCGGCGGGTATCCTTTCCGAACAGAGCTTGAATCGGCTGAACGGCTTGCTCAAGGATTCGCCGCAGCCGACAGAGGCGCCGCCAGCAACGGATCGATGAGATCGATCAACCGCGCCACACTGCCGCGATGCAGTTCGACGAACTCGCGCCCGCGGGCGCCCGCTCGCTGCCGCATCGCCGGGTCGGCGAAAAATTGGCGCAATACATCGGCCAAACCCTTCGCATCCGCGACTTCCACGGCGCCACCGCTCTGCACCAATGAGCGGGCAATTTCCGGGCTGTTGGCATTATAAGGTCCCGTGATCACGGGCACGCCGAGGGCGGCCGGTTCCAGCAGATTGTGCCCGCCGATCGGCACCAAGCTTCCACCGACAAACGCCACATCGGCCGCCGCGTACAGCGCCGCCAGTTCGCCCACGCTGTCCACCAGCAGAACCTGGGCGTCCGGCCGCACCACTCGGGCGACGCTGCGCCGATCGAAGCGAATTCCCCGCTGCGCCAGCAGGTTGGCCACGCCGTCGAACCGCTGCGGATGTCGCGGTACCAACAGCAACAGCGCATTCGCGAGCTCAGGCAGCAGCGCGGAGTGCGCGCTCAGCACCTGTTCCTCCTCGCCGCCATGGGTGCTGCCGGCAATCCACGTGGCCCGGGCGCCGATGTAGTGCAGGCGCAGCTGGCGCCCCTGCTCGATGAGGGAGTCGCCAGGCTGCATGTCGAATTTCACGTTGCCGATGAGGTGCGTGCGCGCCCGGTCGGCGCCGATGGCGATGAAGCGCTCGGCATCCTCCGAGGTCTGCGCCGCGACGAGGGTGTTTGTCGCCAAAGCAGCTCTGAACAGGGTGCCGAGGCGGCGATACCGCGATGCGGATTTTGCCGTCATGCGCGCGCTCGCAAACACCACCGGCACGCCCCGCAACCGGCATTCATGGAGCAGATTGGGCCAAAGTTCCGTCTCCATGATGATTGCCAAACGCGGACGTATACGCGTCAAGAATCGCTCGACGGATCCTCGCGTATCGTAGGGTAGGAAACGGATGCCAATGTCGCCGCCAAACAGCGTCTGCGCGCGGGCGCGCCCCGTCGGAGTCGCGGTACTCAGCACGAATGGGATCTCGGGATAGCGAGTGCGCAATGCGCGAACCAGCGCAGCGGCGGCGGTCACCTCGCCGAGCGATACCGCATGCAGCCAAATACTCCGCGAACTGCCGATAGACGGCCCCCATCCGAAGCGTTCGCGCAAATTCCGCCAGTAGCTGCGGTCGCGCATACCGCGGCACAGCACCACCGCGAAAGCCACCGGCGCCAGCAGGGCCATCAATAGGCTGTAGAGACGACGCATGGTCTATTTGGAAAAGGATGCATAGCCGGCAAGCAGGCATCCCCACGCCGCGGCGGAGAATCGATCGGGCGGCAACTGGCGCGATATCTTCGCGAGCGAGCGGCGCAGCCGGCTCAAGTTTCGCCATGTCCATGCGCCGCGGTCATGCACTCGGCCACGATCGAAGTCGATCACGCTGATGAGGCCGCGGCTGTCGAGCAGAATATTGTGCGCATTGAGGTCGGCATGATCGACGCCCTCCTGGTGCAAGCGCGCAAGCGTCGTACCGATCGCCCGCCACGACGCCTCGCTCAATGCAGCGACCGCGAGCATCGCACTCAAGGGCTGCGCATCCGCTATGCGCTGCATGATGAGATCGCACCGATAGCTCATGCCGGAGCGCTGGTAGCGCGCAGCGACCGGTTGCGGCACGGGCAGGCCGCGCTGTACCAGGCGCGCGAGCAAGCGATACTCGGCGAATGAGCGCACTCGCGCCTCGCCGGCCCAGAAATACCGATCTTGCGCGAGCCGCGCCATGAGACCGCCGCGCCGATAGTGGCGCAGCACCCAGCGATGGGGCCCGGATTCGACGAACCACGAAGCGCCGCGGCCTGCGCTCACGGCGACGAGTTCACCCCGAGCGGCCCAGAATTGCGGCTCGAACAGCGCCTCCGCAGCGGTATCCAGTAAAGTGCCGAGGCAGGCGGGATCAGCCAGCAAGGCGCCCCGCGGAGTGGCAATGCGTCGGCCGCCGTCCTTCATTTTTCCAGTTTACGCTAAGATGTATTCATGAATGAAATCAAGGTCCCCGTATCGCCGGGAGAATTGCTCGACAAGATCACCATTCTGCGCATCAAGTCGCAGCGTATGACGGACCCCTACAAATTGGCCAATGTGCGCCTCGAGCTCGATGCGTTGGAAGGCATTTGGAATAGCTCGGCGTACGCTGACATCGACGTCGAAAGCGACGTGCTTGCCCTGCTCGCCGTCAACGAGCGCCTGTGGCAGATCGAGGACGATATCCGCGATAAAGAGCGTGCAAAGGCATTCGACGCGGAATTCATCCGGCTCGCCCGCTCGGTTTACGTCGAAAACGACGAGCGCGCGGCCATCAAGCGGCGACTCAACCTCAAGCTCGGCTCTGACCTGGTCGAAGAGAAATCCTACAACGAGTACAAGAGCTAGGAGTGAGCTAGGAGGAGCTAGGAGCCTGTCTGAGTATTCCCCGCTACTGGCCCGGCTGTTCCACTTCGTGCGCGTCGCGAATGAGCGTGTACTCCGCCCCGCAGTACCCGCATTTGGCCCAGCCCGCCGCCTCGATGGCGAGATACACCCGAGGGTGAGAATTCCACAGGAACATGTCGGGCATGGGACATGACAGCGGCAAATCGGTCGGCGTCACCGTGTATTGCTGTTGCGCATTGGGCTGCATCATCGTCATCGCTCGCTTGCCTCACGTTACGGCGGTATCGAAGGTTTTACGCCAGATCTCTTGGACTCGTGACCGTGTCTCGGCGTGCGGGCCCGCCTCCACCACCCGCGGTCCGCCCTCCAGCGATAGGTGATGCAGCAGGGTACGATAACCTATATACGCTTCCTTGAGCCACCGTGCCGTTGCGACGTCGAGCACGCCCACCCGGGCGAGCCCTTCGAGCTGGCGAATATTGTCCGTATAAGTCACTAGTTCCGGGTGAGCGCTCGCCGCCGCCAGCACCCAATATTGCACCAGGAACTCGATGTCGGCGATACCGCCCGCATCCTGCTTGATGTCGAACTGCCCGGGACCCGACTGCGACAGCTCCCGGCGCATGCGCAGACGCATCTCCAGCACGTCGGTGCGCAACGATTCGCGCCGCACTGCGGTGCACAGCGCGCGGCGCCGCGCTGCCTCGAAGCGCCCGCAAAGGTTCGCATCGCCGGCAACGGCACGTGCGCGCAGCAGCGCTTGATGTTCCCAGGTCCAAGCGTCGTCGTGCTGGTAGCGCTCGAAGGCATCGATGCCGGTCATCAGGAATCCGCCCTTGCCGTTCGGCCGCAAGCGCATGTCGACTTCGTACAGGCGTCCCGCAGCCGAATGCATCGTGAGCAGATGCACGATACGTTGCCCGAGCCGCAGAAAGAACACGACATTATCAACCGGCCGTTCGCCGCGAGTCTGTTGATATTCGCCGCTCGAGTCATGCAGAAACACGAGATCGAGATCGGATCCGTAGCCGAGTTCCAAGCCGCCGAGCTTGCCGTAACCGGCCACCGCAACCTTCACGATACGAGCGGTCGCGTCACACTCGCCGCAGTAGGGCACGCCGTAGATCTTCGTCATCTGTTCCCAGGCGAGATCCATGCAGCATTGGACGATGAGTTCGGCAATATCGGTCAGTCGGTCGCTCACCGACATCAGCGGCAGGCGCCCGGTGAGGTCGGCAAGCGCCACCGCAAATACCGCGACTTTTTGGAATTGCCGCAGAGCTTCAACCTGCCGCTCCGGATCATCGGCGGGCAAGCGTTCGGTGCGCGCGGCCAGTTCGCGGGCAAAGCCTGCGCGCGAAGGGACCTCATCGAATGCCTTGGCGTCGATCAATTCGTCGAGCAGCAGCGGAAAATCGGCGATCTGACGCGCCAAGAAACCGCTGATCGCACAAACTTCGATCAGCCGATCCAACGCCGGAGCCTGTTCCTTCAACAGCGCCAGATACGACGAACGGGCGCCGATTGCATCCAGCACTCGTAGCACCCGCTCGACCACGGTAACGGGGGTTACTTGGCGCGCGGCTGCCTTCAACAGACGCTCCAAAATGACGTGCACGCGTCGCCGACCGGTCTCGTCCAGCCGGCGGTAGGGAGCCGCACGGCGATAGGATTCCAATAGAGCCGCGACGGCAGGAATCCCCTTCGCAGGAAAACCGCCGTTGGCCAATTCCACCTCGATGTCGATTTCGTCGGACGCGAGCCAGTTCAACGCGGCTTCGTCAGCTCGACGCTGCGTGTCAGGACCGCCGACCAACAATGTTTCGAATTGCCGCGCCACGGTTTGACGCGCAGCGTCGATGCGCGCGATCGCTGCGGGCCAATGTGGGCTACCCATGTTCAGGGCGAGGCGGTCGCGGTCCGTCGGGTCCGTGGGAATGGCATGAATTTGCTCGTCACGAATCATCTGCAGCGCATTTTCGGCCTTGCGTAACACCAAATAGGCGTCGGTCAATTGCGAAATCTCCGCACTCGACAATAACTTAGAACCAGCCATCATCGGGATCACGTCGAGCAGCGCGGGATTTTGCAGCCGCCGGTCACTGCCGCCGCGCACCAATTGCAGCGACTGAACGATGAATTCGATTTCGCGAATCCCCCCCATTCCGAGCTTGAGATCTTGCTCGAGATCGCGCCGTGCCACTTCACGAGCGATCAGGGCCTTCATTTCGCGCAGGGATTCGAACACGCCGAAATCGAGGTAGCGCCGATAGACGAAGGGGCGCACGAATTCTTGGTACGCGGAGCTGTAGGCATCGGCCCCCACGATGGCACGCGCCTTGATCCAGGCATACCTCTCCCAGTCCCGGCCATGCTGCTGCAAATAGTCATCCAGCGAGGCGAGACTCACGACCAATGGTCCACTTTCCCCGAAGGGGCGCAGGCGCATATCCACCCGAAATACAAAGCCGTCTTCGGTTCTCGCATCGAGCAATCGAATGATTTCGCGACCGAGGCGATTGAAGTATTCCTCGTTATCGACGACGCGCGCGCCGTCGGTTTCACCGGAGTTCGCAAAAAGAAACACGAGATCGATGTCCGATGAGAAATTCAGCTCAAAGCCGCCGAGCTTGCCCATGCCAAGCACGATCAACGGCACCGTCGCGCCGGTCGAGCTGCGGGGCGTGCCAAAAGGAGTCTGCAGGTGCGTCTGCGCCGCCATTGCAGCGGCACGAATACAGCCATCTGCCAGGTCCGACAGGGCGCGCAAGGTATCGGCCACGCTGGCGCGGCCGGCGATGTCGTTCCACGCGATGCGCAGCATTTCGCGTCGTCGCCATTCCCGCAACACGCGCTGCGCGTCGGCGGTCGTTGCGGCAGAAGCGGCGCGCCGTTCGTAGTCGCCGTTTGCAGCGCGCGCGATCGACGGCACGATGCCGTGCCACACCCACGCAAGCGCCTCGGGATCTTGGATCAGCACCGTCCCGGCAAATTCACTGGCCGCGACCAATCGCGCGAGTTCATCTTTCCGCGCATCGGGCATAGCCTCATATATCTCGCGCAGCGTTGCCTGCCGGCTCGCGCGTTCCCACCAGCGAATCACGGACTCGCGCAAGCTTTCGGGCACCGATTGGAGTGATTGGATGGACACGGTCATGCGAAACGATTGAATCACATTCCAATCAAGGATACCGTGCTGGTGTGATCGCAGCGTTCCAGCGGGCCATGCACTTTCCCGGAACACTCCTGCTCCGGTGGCTGCTCGCGTTCGCACTGATCTTCGCGGCCGGCGCCGCGACTTACGCGCTGCCGAGCATGGGCGCCCGCCTCGCGATGCCGCTGCTGCCGAGCGGCCTTGCCGTCGCGGCAACGTATCGCTGGGGATGGCGGATGTGGCCCGCCGTATTTGTGGCAGGCGGCGCAACCGATCTGTGGATGCACCGGCCGCTCGTGACGGCTTTCGGCGTGGGGATTGGTCTTGCCGGCGGCGCTGCGCTTTCAGCATGGGTTCTCGAGCGGCGCGGCTTCGACCCGAGCTTCAGCCGCGGCAAGGACGCGACGCTGTTCATTTTCGCGGCGGCAGTCGGCATGACCCTCGCGCCTACGTTCGGCTTGCTCGGTCACTATGCCGCGGACCCAAGTTCCAACACGGTGCAGCCGATCGACTGGTTTCGTTGGTGGAGCAACACGACCGCGGGCGTGATCGTCGTCGCCCCGATGTTGGTGGCGGCGAGTCGGCGAAGCCTGGCGCAGATCACGGCGCATTGGGCGCAGGGCGCGCTGTGGCTGCTGGGCGTCGCGATCTGCTGTGGCGCGATTTTGCTTCCCTTTGACGGCCAAATCAGCAGGCCACCGCTTCTCATACTCGCCCTTATTCTCATCATGGTGGGCACCATCCGCTTCGGTCTCGTGGTCGCGGCTTTTGCTTCATTCGGGATCTTGACGCTCATGGCCTATAGCATCGCCTTCAATCGCGGCGTCTTCATCCATCTCACCGATCTTCAGGGCCTCGTCATGATCTGGTCGATAAGCGCCGCGCTGACCAGCACGACGCTCGTCATGACGGCACTGCTCGCGGAGCGCGATGCGGAGGGTCTCGGGAGGCTGCGTGCGGAACGGCGGTACGCGCAAGTCTTCGACGGCAGCCCCCAGCCGATTTGGGTGCACGAGCAGAAAACCTTGCGGTTTCTCATGATCAACGAGGCGGCGGTACGCCAGTACGGTTGGAGCCGTCAAGAGATCCTTTCGATGAGCGTCGCGGCGCTGATACCGCCCGGAGAATCCCAAGCACCAATCGATGGTGAGGGCGAGGACAGCCCGTTCGAGACGCGGCATGTGACACGGGACGGCCGCATTCTCGAGGTAGAGGTGTGGACCCGCGCGATCGACATGCTCGGTCAAACGGCGCAACTGGTGTTCGCGGTCGATGTGACCGAGAGACGAGCCTTCGGCCGCGCATTGATCGAGGCGGTCGCGAGCGAGCAGCGCCGCATAGGCCAGGAGGTGCACGATGGGCTCGGCCAGGAACTCACCGGCCTCGCGCTGTCGGTGCGTGCCTTGGCGAACCGCGCGGAGCGAGAACGCGATGCGATTGCCGATGAGCTGGATGAGCTGGCGTTGCTCGCCACGAGCTGTATTCAAGACGCCCGACTCATCGTACAAGGTCTTTCGCCCTTGACGGACGCCGACGGCAGCCTGGAGGTGGCGCTCGAGGCGCTCGCGCGGCGCAGTTCGCTGAGCGGCACGGCGGTGCAATTTCGCGTCCAGCACGAAGCGCCGCTCATCATTGAGCTCAAGGCGCGCAATCACCTGTACCGAATCGCCCAAGAAGCCGTGCAAAACGCTCTCAAGCATGCCGGCGCGCACGTCATCGAGATCGATCTTCGGGTCCGCGACGGCAGTGTGCGGCTCGAAGTACTCGACGACGGCCGCGGTCTGCCCGCCGAAAGCCCGCGGGGTACCGGACTCGGCATGCGCACGATGCGCTTTCGCGCCAGTGCGATCGGCGGCAAACTCGTGCTCAGTCGCCGTGCCGGCGGCGGCAATTCGGTGGTGTGCGAGGCGCCCCAGGCGCGAGCCCGGCCCACACCTGAGCGTGCGGTCATGTGATCCGCCCGCGGGCGCGGGCGCGGTCGCGCAGGCGCCTTCGCGCCACCCCCGTTCGGGCGCCATCGCGATCTCACGGTTAACGAATCGCGACGATGAACAACCTGGGAAATGGCAGCAGCACGGTGCCGTCTGAGAGCGCGGGATATGCCCTGTTTACCGCCGCGGAATAGCGCATTAGATAGGCTGCGCGCTCGCCCTCGTCGAGTGGATCGAGGAAGGGCCGCAATCCGCTACCCTTGAACCACTCCACGATCGCATTTTCGCCTCCGGCCAGCGGATGGTAGTAGGTGGTCCGCCAGACATCCAGCCTGCTGCAACTCGAGCGTAACAAATTGTAATACCACTCGGCGCCCTCGATGGGCACGCGCGCTCCCGCCGCGGCAGCCAGCTTATTGGACCACGGCGCGACCGAGGCTAGCTCGCGCATCAAGCGGTGCGCCGGTTCATCGAGGTTATCCGGCATTTGCACGGCGAGGCTGCCGCCACGCGCGAGTGTGGCCACGAGCATCGGAAACAGCACGGCATGATCGGGTACCCACTGTAGAACGGCATTGGCCAAAATGACATCAATGGGCCCGGGTCCGCCCTCCGCATCGCTGTTGACCCACGCCTGAATGTCGGCGACCTCGAACCGCACTCCCGGCAGTCTTTTGCGCGCCGCCACAATCATATCGGCGGAACTGTCGAGTCCACTCACCGTGGCATTCGGAAAGCGGGCCGCAAGAAGTTCGGTCGAATTGCCCGGTCCGCAGCCGATGTCGACGGCGACCCGCGCATTCACCGCCGGCAGCGCAGCCAGCAAATCGCGCGCGGGTCGCGTGCGCTCATCCTCGAACGTCGCATATTGCTTGGCGGACCAAGTCACGGATGGCGACCCATTACCATGAGCGTCGCATTCATCTTAGGTCGCGAGCGCACGTTGTTGCGTCGCGTTCATCGGAATGCCGCGTCGTTCGGGGCCGAATGCCACCAGCAAGGTAATCACAACGGCCACCGTTCCCACGACGGCCGCCATCGCTGTCCCGTAGTCGTTGCCATGCGCCTCGGCGATCGCCACCTGCAGATTCAAGTTGACCGCCGCCAACAGATTGCCGAGTTGATAGACAAACCCCGGAAAGGTCGCGCGAATCTCCGGAGGAGACAGTTCGTTCAGATGAGCGGGAATTACGCCCCAGGCCCCCTGCACGGAGAATTGCATGAGAAACGCCCCCGCGGCCAGGATCAAGGGCATCGAACCGAACGCGAAGAATGGCAGTGCCGGTAGCGCGATGAGCGTGGCGATCATGATGGCACGGCGCCGGCCGAGCTTCTCGGAAATGGCTCCAAAGAAGACGCCGCCGCAGATTGCCCCGATATTGGCGACCGCCGTCACGAGCGAAGACAATCGTGTATCGAAGTGATGCTGGATCTTCAAAAACAAGTTCGGATACGCGTCTTGGGATCCATGGCTGAAGAAATTGAATGCGGTCATGAGGATGATGGCGTACACCGCAAGCTTCCAGTCACGCTGCAACACGGTGAGGAGCCCTGAGCGCGGTATGTCTTGGCGCTCCTTCCATGCTGCCGACTCCTCGACCCCGTGCCGGATGAAGTAAACGAGCACAGCCGGGATCACACCGAGCACAAACATGTAGCGCCAGCCCAGGCGATCATAGAACAAGTAGACGGCCAGGGATGCGAGGAAATAGCCCGAGGGATAGCCGATCTGCAACAAGCCCGACACGAAGCCGCGCGCCGAGGGCGGGATGGTCTCCATTGTCAAAGCGGAACCGATGCCCCATTCTCCGCCCATCGCAACGCCAAACAGGGCGCGGACGATCAACAGCGTCGTCATGCTCGGAGCAAATCCCGAGGCCATTTCCAGGACAGAATAGGCCAAAATGTTCCACATGAGCGTCGGCTTGCGGCCGAAGCGATCCGCGAGACGGCCAAAAAGCAACGCGCCGACCGGTCGCATGCCCAAGGTCAGCAGGACCGCGGTCGAGACCACCTGCAGACTCGAATGCAATTCCGCGGAGATGTCCTTGAACATGAACACCATGAGAAAAAAATCGAATGCATCCAACGTCCAGCCCAGATACGCGGCGATCACCACGTTGCGCTGGCCCTTAGTCCAGGTCATGTAGGGTCCACGTCATTTAGTTCTCGCGAGCAACGCTCGGTCGGTAAGGCGTATACTTTCGCACGAACCGACCGGTGAGGCAGGACTAGATGCGGGCACTGCTCAACGCGCTGGGTGTTACAACACGCTGATGATCTACCGCATCATGTACAACACCAACTCCATGAATGCAGATACGGACTACATCGAAATGGCTCAGCTGCTGGGCGATGCCTCATTGCCGGGCGAGGCGCTGACGGTTCTCGACAAGGCGATGTCCACCGGCGTCGTCAAGGACGAGCATAAGGAGCGCACCCCACGTCCGCTGAACTCCCTGAAGACTCGCGCGGACGCCGACAGGAGGGGTCTGCCGCAGGAGGCGGCGGAGGCGATTAAACATAATTGTGATCCGCTTGAGAACTCGGGCTCATATTCCTGGAACCGCGAGTACTGTCTGTGTCACGGCGCTAGATACGTCACAAGAAATCTGATAAATACAAGGCTGGGGGCGAGGTTCCAACTCGTAGGTTTTAATCTCGGGAGATCGAGCATATGAACGGGATAGCGAAGTGGATAGGGGCTTTGGTTTTCGCCCTGTGTGGTGCTGCCACGGCAAGTGCGGATAATTACACCATTGATTTTTTTGATAGCGCGTCGACGACGGTAATCGACGCGACCGGTGCCTTCACGTATAGCGCCGCACTGCCTACGGGCAGTCAATTCTCGGACTTTACCGTTGACTGGTCCGGCAATACCTTTGATTTTACCGCCGTGGCGAACTCGACCCCGGCGGAAATGCATGGTTGTGGTAGCGCCAGTATTTCGTTCTTCTCTTACCTCACCTCGAGCGCGTGCTCTTCTCAACTCGGGAGTTGGATTGCGGAGTCGAATGGCATCTCCGCACAGTTCTTGCTTTCTCCGTTAGATAATCCCGTAGCGAGTAGTGTTGCTACGTCCGGGTTTAGTCTTCCGCAGACAGGGTCGTTTATTACGGCCCCCGAGATTGACCCCGCCTCCGCCGCGAGCGGCCTTACGCTGCTGCTCGGAGGTCTGATGGTCCTGCGCGGGGGGCGAAAGCAGCGGCACCTCGCCGCGTAAAGTTTAGCTCCGCACATCGTCTGACGCATATCCGGATAATTTCCATCAGGGATGTCGGATTGGGTCCTACTTCGAGGTCTTGAGCTCGATCAAGGTCAGCGTTTGGGCCTCCCAGGCCCTCAGTAGCTTCTTGGCTTTACGGTAGTTGGCGATCGCACGGCGCATGACTTCTGCCTGCTCGGGCGTCAGGGTGCGGTGCCGCAGTTTGCCGCCCTTCAGGTAACTCCACTCGTAGTACGGGCCGTGACGGGCCGCGGGATCGCTCGCGCAGTGGCAGCGGGGATTGCCGCAGACCTTCATGCGCTTGAGCAAGGTGCCTGAAGATAAGTGCTCCATGGCCGAGAGCGACCGTTGGATCTCGGCGATCTTCTTACGTGATTTTGTGGCTTTTTCGTCGGCTGAAGGCGGCATGGTAGTTGATTGATCTTGTGACTGGCGATAGTATTATCGACAGAGGATTGTAATGCAAGTACGCCAACTCCTCGAGGCCCATAAAGGGCAGCCGACCATCGAGAAACGTTTCGAGCAGATCAAGAGCGTGCATGAGATCGCGCCGGTCTTCTTGAAAAACCCGGGACGCATCGAAGCGCTCTTTTTGGCGATCCGCGGAATGTAAGCCCGGTGGCTTCGTCATGTCGAACCCACGGCTTGCCATGCGGCAAGCCGTGGATCTGCCATCACCCTAATGGCCGACGCCGTGGTTCTTCGTTCCAGGCGTATAGTCAACGCTGAAGTCGGTGCCGGGCGTCCCCGATGCATTGTCGGACGTCAGCGAATAATCGCTGGCATTGACCGCAAACTGATTGGCATATTGATTCAG
>Ga0181521_10005703_pt1 | contig 13754 bp, 9 predicted proteins | sample PEATcosm2014_Bin_32_FD_119764 | JGI IMG/M metagenome (GOLD analysis project Ga0181521, IMG submission 119764) | Peatland microbial communities from MTU Mesocosm Facility, Houghton, MI, USA - PEATcosm2014_Bin02_60_metaG | ecosystem: Environmental > Terrestrial > Soil > Wetlands > Peat | place...
CGAGTGGAGCAGCCGGTTCGTCGACCTCGTCACGCCGATTCCGCACGCCATTGCACAGCCACTTGTGGCCAGTATGCACACCGACATGATGGTGTGGAACGACCGCGCCCTCCGCGAGTTCAACGTGCGGCCGATGGGCTATCGCGCCGCGCTGGAGCTGGCGCTGACCCGGGTGGCGAGCGAGGAGGTCGAAACGACGTGGGCCTCTAGCCTGGCCAGTTTCAGCACGGACGAGTCCCCAGGTCGCCAGCTCGCGATCCACGAGGGCATGCTGTTCGAACGCCATCGGACCCGTTGTTCGGCATCACCCGAAGCGGTCTTTGACGTCGTGTGCGCACTCGGCGGCGACGGCGGATGGCCTGCTGGCAACGCTCTGTGGCAGATTCGGGGGCTCATCGACCGGATATTTGGCGGGGTAGGCATGCGACGAGGTCGCCGCCACCCCCGCCAGCTTCGCATCGGCGAGCCCGTGGACTTCTGGCGGGTCGAGGCGCTCGAGCCACCCCATCTGCTGCGCCTGCGGGCCGAGATGAAGCTCCCCGGAACTGCCTGGTTGCAGTTCGAGGTCCTTCCCGACGGGGACGGTGCTCGGATCGAACAGACTGCGTTCTTCGACCCGCACGGTCTCCCCGGATACCTGTACTGGTACACCTTCCTGCCGTTTCACCGGTTCCTATTTCCTGGGCTCATCCGGGCGGTACGTCGGACTGCCGAAACGAGGATCCCGATCGCAAAAGGACCTTCGGCCCTGGGGGCGATTGCTCGGGGCCAATAGGCTACTTTTCGGGGCGCTAAGCGAGTTCGCTTGGTGTGTTGCCTCTGAGCGGTGGGAGGTGGCATGCCGCTGCGGAAGGTTCGTCGTGGTCTTTCTCCGGTCGGCAACCTCGCCGCTGCTGGCACATCGGCGCAGCCGGTGCTCTCGCTTGAAGACGGAGCCCGTGTGGCGGTCATCGGCGGCGGTCCGGCCGGTTCGTTCTTTGCCCACTTTCTGCTCAAGATGGCAGCGGAGGTCGGCCTGGGCCTTTCCGTCGACATCTGGGAGCCCCGTTCGTTCTCGCGCAGTGGCCCTGGCGGCTGCAACCACTGCGGCGGCATCGTCTCTGAGTCGCTCGTCCAGATCCTCGCGACCGAGGGTATCAACCTGCCACTCGATGTCGCCCAGCGCGGCATCGAGTCCTACGTCGTCCACATGGATGTCGACAGCGTCCGCATCGCGAGCCCGGGTGGCGAGCGGCGGATCGCGGCGCTCTACCGTGGCACTGGGCCACGGACAGGAGAGGCAACGCCCTGGGAGAGCTTTGACGGCTTCCTGCAGAGGATGGCGATCAATGACGGCGCGCGCGTTGTCCGCTCGCTCGTCAGCGGCATCGAGTGGCGCGATGGCCTGCCGCACCTGCTTCAGGCCGACGGCGCCGCATCGCCTTACGAGCTTGTCTGCATCGCGTCGGGCGTGAACAGCAACTTCGTCGGCCTGCTCGCCCAGGCCGGAATCGAGATCGACCCGCCTGAGACCATGCGCACATACATCTGTGAGTTCCGCTCTGATCCTGAGACGATCCAGCAGGTGCTCGGCGACTCGATGCACGTCTTCCTGCTCGACATCCCGCGACTCGAGTTCGCTGCACTCATCCCCAAGGGCGAGTTCGTGACGATGTGCTTGCTCGGGGAGGATGTCGACGAGAAGCTCGTGCACGAATTCCTGCACTCGCCTGAGGTGAAGCGCTGCTTCCCCGTCGACTCGACGCCATGCGTGTGCACCTGCTCGCCGTTGATCAACATCCGCGGCCCAAAGCGGCCGTTCGCCGACCGAATCGTCCTTATCGGCGATAGCGGCGTGACTCGCCTCTATAAGGACGGCATCGGCGCCGCCTTGCGCACGGCCAAGGCGGCGGCCACAACCGCGGTCTTCCAGGGGATTGCGGCCGAGGACTTCGGCCGTCACTACGCGCCGACTTGCGAGGCGATCGCGGCGGACAACGCTATCGGCAAGTTCATGTTCACGGTTACGCATGCGTTCAAGTACGCGCGCTTTTCGCGCCGCGCGATCGCGCGCATGAGCCGGAATGAGCAGGCAAGCCCAGGCTCCGCGCGACGCCTCAGCTCTGTGCTCTGGAACATGTTCACCGGCAGTGCCCCGTACCGCGAGATCCTGAAGGACACCCTCCACCCCGCGTTCCTCACGGGAATGACGTGGAACCTCGTGCTCGGCGCACGCCCCCGGCGACGAGGGTCGAAGGTGGTCTGACGATGGGCGACGGCGCGCTCGGCACGGTCTACGCGAATGGTGCGGTGATTGTGCGCGAAGGGGAGCCCGGTAACTGCATGTACGTCGTTCAGGCAGGCAAGGTCGAGGTCGTCCGTGAGGACGGTGGCCGCGAGCGGCAACTCGGCGTGATCTCCGAGGGGAGCTTTTTCGGGGAGATGGCGCTCTTCGAGACCGAGATGCGCTCGGCGACCGTGCGTGCGCTGGGCGACGCTCGGGTTCTTATGATCGACAAGAGGGCGCTGCTGCGGCGGATCAAGGAGGACCCGCTGCTCGCGTTGAACCTGCTGAAGACGCTTTCGGCGCGGCTGCGCGAGGCTCGCCGCGCCCAGGAGGAGGCATGATGAGCGGAGCGTCCGGTCGCGGCGGGCACGACGACCTCGTGCGGCTGACTCCCTCATTCCGTCCCGCCCAGCTGGCGAAGCTCTCACCTTGCCAGGCGAGCTGCCCGATCTCCGGCGACATCCGCAGCTGGGTAGGCATCATCGCCCAGAGGGACAAGTTGGGCCTCACGCCCGCGGAGGCATACGCGCGCGCGTGGGGGGTGATCGTCGAGCGCAACCCGTTGCCGAGCACGCTGGGCCGCGTCTGCCCGCACCCGTGCGAGTCAGACTGCAACCGCTCGACGCTCGACGAGGCCGTCTCGATCAACGCAATGGAGCGCTTCCTGGGCGACTGGGCCATCTCCCAGCGGCTTCCGCTGACCCGGCTCGAGGAGGACCAGAAGCCCGAGTCGATCGGCGTCATCGGCTCCGGCCCGTCGGGCCTCTCGTTCGCCTATCAGATGGCCCGCCGCGGCTACCGAGTGACCATCTACGAGCAGCGGCCACGGGCGGGCGGGATGCTCCGTTACGGCATCCCGAACTACCGGCTCCCGCCCGGCGTGCTCGACGCGGAGATCGACCGCATCGCGCGTCTCGGCGTCGAAATCCGGCTTGATACGGCCGTCGGGAGCGACGTCTCGCTTGCCGAGCTGCGCGCGCGCCACGCTGCTCTCTACGTCGCGATCGGGGCGCAGTCGAGCCGTGGGCTCGGGATCGTCGGCGAGGCCGATGAGGCGGTCTGGAACGGTGCCGAGTTCCTCCTCCGCGTCAACCGGGGCGACCCCGTGGATGTCGGCGCGACGGTCGCCGTGATCGGCGGCGGCAACACTGCGGTCGACGCCGCGCGGACGGCCCGGCGCGCGGGCGCCGAGGTGACGATCGTCTACCGCCGTTCCCGCGAGGAGATGCCGGCAATCGTGGCGGAAGTCGAGGAGGCGCTCACGGAAGGGGTTGCGCTGCTCCTGCTGAGCGCGCCTGTGCGGGTCGAACGGCGCGACGGCTCACTCGTCCTCACCGTCGTCCGCATGGAGCTCGGCGAGCCAGACGCGTCCGGGCGGCGGCGGCCTGTCGCCGTGGCGGGCGCGGAGTCCGAGCTGCCGGTGGATACCGTCATCGCCGCCGTCTCCCAGGAGCCGGCCTGGTCGGGCCTCGAAGAACTCCAACGCGACGGTTGGCTCGCTCCCGATTCGACCGGCGCCATCACGGACGGAGTCTGGGGCGGCGGCGACGTGATCGAACTCGGTATCTGCGGGACGGCCATCGCCCACGGCCGGCGCGCAGCGGAGGCACTCCAGGCCCGGCTTCGCGGGCTTCCCGAGCCGCCGCCGGAGAGCCGGCCGCCGATCGGCCCCGCCGCATTGAGGCTCGATGCCTACCCACCGGCCGCGCGTGCCGAGGCTGCCCGCCTCGCCCCCGACGACGCGGTCCGCCTGCCCAACGCCGAGGTCAGCTTCGGCATCGACGAGGAGCAGCTCCTCACAGAAGTGAGCCGCTGCTTCTCGTGCGGTTCCTGTTTCGGCTGCGAGCAGTGCTGGATGTTCTGCACCGTGTTGTCGTACGACCGGCTCGCCGATCCCGCCCCGGGGGCGTACTTCTCGCTCTCGCTCGACCAATGCCTGGAGTGCGGCAAGTGCGTCGAAGTCTGCCCGTGCGGATTCCTCGAGGTGACCGGCGGCGGTCTTCCGCCGTCGTCGGGGTAGCGTCGAGCCTTCATCCCTGTGCGCCTCGGCGGCACGACCCATTGAACGCTCGGCACCGTAGGCGTCGCTCCAGACCGACGACCGTCGCGCACCTGTGGGCGTCGGTCGTCGGTGGGCCTCACGCAGCCACAGGGGCGCGACGAATCTCCCTTCGGGGCGCCCAAAAGGCGCTTTGAGCTGGAAGTTCATCGAGCAGCCCCAACCATTCCCGATTGGAACCGCATCGAGGACTGGCTACGCCGGGTCGATGAGCTGCGACAGACGCTCGGGGAATCGAACAAACATCCTGGTCGGCTCTTCGCTGGCGGCCCTGATGTCGCATGGGGCTCACTCCCATCACTGATTGGAACTGAAAAAGGGGAGCGATGACCCGCTCGCCGACGGCGCTCGCTGGTTCGGTCACTGCCAGGTGCCCGCGCTCTCGTCGATCCCCACCATGTTCCGTGCTGCACAGGAAAACAGGTGATCACCGGCACTAACACCAGCCGCCGACGCGGAACGCGGCGAACATCACCGAATCGCACCGAAGATCACCGAGAATGGAGGCAAAGCCAATGAAAACCACCACTCGCCCCGCTGACCATCTCGCCCATCTCCGGGCCGCCCTTGTCAGCCTCACCCCGGCCCAGGCCATCGCCGCGGACGCGCTCGCCACCGGCTCGACCCACGAGGCCGCCGCCGAGCTGGCGGGGGTCACCCGCGAAACCGTCACCCGCTGGGCGAACCACCACCCCGCCTTCCGCGCGGCCCTCGATAGCTACCGGCACGCCCTAGCGGCCGAGCAGGCCGACACGGCCCGTCGCCTCCGAGGCAAGGCCCTTGCGGTCGTGGAGCGCCGTTTAGACGACGACGCAGACTTGCCGACCGCGCTAGCCGTGCTCCGCGCCTTGCCCGCCCCCGTACTCGTCCCTCTCGCTGACGCCACCGAGCACTTCAGTGCCGAGTTACAACGCATCATGGTGAACGTGCCAGGCCAGCAAGCACCCCGCGACACCAACGGCCGTATCTTGCGGGACCCCGACAGAGACCTCGTCAACATGCTGATGTACGACACCGCCGCCGAAGACTATGAGTACCGCCACCGCACCGCCGTCGAGCTGCTGGCCGACTCTGTCGGCGTCAACGACGACACGACCGGCCAGGGTTGACCGTGGCCGCCCTCGACACCGCAGAGCTCGCCATCGTCGTCGCTAGCGCCCTGGCTGACTCGGGCCGCACCTTGGATGACCTGAGCGCCTCTGAGGCCGTAGAGCTGGCCGACGCACTCCGGACCACCCTCGCTGCCCTGGCTGCCCCTACGCCTCGTGACGTACGGTTCGCCGCAACCCTGGACGCCGCCGCCACCCTTTTTGAGCGACGCGCGATCGCTGGCTAACGCCGTACTCTGACGCCTTTATGGCAGCCCCAAACGGGTTCTCGGCCGTCGTCAGCTAGGAGCGATCGGCGAAACTACGAAAGTCCAGTTCAGAGGCCATGGTGCCGTCCTCGCGGGTAGTCCTTACCTCACACTTGGGCGATTCTTACCCCAGGTCGTTACGGTATGACCTGCAAGCGCCTACTTCCGTAGGCTGCGTAGGGTGGCAGGGTCGATCTGGGTTGCTGACCTGAAGATCAGTCAAGCCACCAACGACAAGATCTGTGGGAAACATGGCATCAGCGGTCAGGAGGTCAAAGACGCCCTTGTTTGCGTCGCTGGGCTTGTGTTCGTCTGGGATGACGACGCTGAGCGAGGTCTGCGAGCCATCGTGAGCGCGTTCATCCGCCAGCCCGTTCTCGTCGTCATACGACCGCGACCTCGGGATGCCTACGGGGATTCGTGGACACTGGTCAGCGCCTACCCAATTGGGCACTGACCAGGTACAATAGGAAGGGACACCATGGCTGACTTCGACACAGATGAGGACTTCTACGAGGACGACCAGCCGGTCGAGGAGGTCCTCGCGGCCTTTCAGCAGGGCGAGAAGGGAATTACCGGCCCGGCCATGCCTTGGTCGCACGTTGTAGTTGAGACCACCAACGTCGGGCCCACAGGGCCGCCGCCACCGATTGAGGTCCCGATTATCGGGTCTAGCCAAGTGTCCCAGTGGGTTACTAAGAATGAGGAGACTCCAAACAGGGGGCGTCTCGTCCCTGCCTGATGAAGCTCTCCGTCCTTCTCGCCGACAAGGGGACGCAAAACCCCCAAGCAGGCACCCTAAATCTTCTGAACGCAGGCTGGGTTCAAACCCAACTGCGGCCTGCGCCACCGATGATGCCCGGACTGCCAGGTGGCCTCATTACGCCGCCGCATGCCATTGCTGTGTTCTTTGAGGTTGAGTACAACCAGTGCAACCGCCCAATCGAATTAGTCCTTGAACTGCTGAACGAAGATGGCAGACCTGTAGAGATCCCGGGTCCCGCTGGTCCTCAGCAATTGAGGATCACTCAGCAGGTAACGATCCCTTCTCCTGGTGGAGTGTCCCTTGCTACTCCCGGGAACGGCAACGCCATGGTCGAAATCTTTCCGGGATTGCCGCTGGCTCCCGGCACGTATCGCTGGCAGGCAACGTTGGATGGTGAGAGTCCGGATGAGTCCTCGCTGGCCGCCTTTCGTGTGGTTCCTCCAGCGCAACCGCCAGTGGTGGCATTTGGAGGCACGTCATCGGCATAGAGGGTCAGATCATGCTGGCCAAGTAGGCGAGTTCATGTACCCGACCCCATTCTGTACAGGAAGCGGACCTTTTCTGTACACTGTGCCTATGAAAGCCATCGCCTACTACCGGGTAAGCACCGATGAGCAAGCCGCCACCGGCAACGGACTGGACGCCCAAGGCGCCGCGGTCACCGCCGCCATCGCTGCCCGTAAGTGGGAACCAGTCGGCTCCTACACCGACGAGGCCCGCTCGGGTGGCAACCTCCGTCGCCCGGCTCTACTCGACGCCCTTGACGCCCTCGACCGGGGCGACGCCAATGCTCTCGTGGTCGCCAAGCTCGACCGACTCTCGCGCTCGGTGCTCGACTTCGCCGCCATCACCGAGCGGGCCAAGCGCCGCGGCTGGTCGGTGGTCGCCCTCGACGTGGACGTGGACACTACGACCCCGGCGGGTGAGCTGCTGGCGAACATCTACTCGTCGGTGGCCCAGTGGGAGCGCCGCATCATCGGTGCTCGGACCAGCGAGGCCATGCAGGCCATGAAAGCCCGCGGCGTTCGCCTCGGTCGCCCCGTCGATCTGCCCGATGACGTTCGCCAAAGGATCGCCGCCGACCGGGCTGCCGGTAAGAGCCTGCGGGCCATTGCCGACGTCCTCAACACTGAGGCCGTGCCCACCGCCCGCGGCGGCCGCTGGTACGCCTCGACCGTGCGGGCCGTCCTCGACTCGCTTGCCCTCGACGCTCTGGCCGTGACCGCGTGATCGAAGGTGCCGCGTTCGCGAACGCGAGCGAACCGATGCCGGGGCCGACCAGCCCGAACGCCCGTCCCCTCGACGCCACTGCCGCGATGCGTCACCGGATTGAGGGTGCCGTCGCAGTGCTCGATGTGGTTCAGGGGGAGGGCCGCGAGGTTCTCGCCCGATGCTGGGTGACGCGGACTGGTCAAGAAGCGGTAGGCGGCGCGAGGACGGCCACGATTCCGCCCGCAGTCAGGAGCAGGGTCCCCAGGATGATCAGCCCGACCCCCAGCGCGATGGAGCCTCGCCGGTGGCGCTGTTCCTCTCTTAGGTCGTCGCGCAAAGCCTGAACGGCCTGAAGGCTCTCGCTCTTAGCGCCCGAGATCTGCTCGCGGAGCCACCTATCTTCCTTCGCTAACGCTTCCAGCGTGCTCTGGGTCGCGTCGTGGCTGCCCCGGAACTCCGCATCCAGAGCGATGATCTGCGCCTGCGGGGCGAGATTGTGGTCGATCGGCCCGTAAGTCAGCCGACCCCCAATCCCAAAGGCTGTCGCCAACGCCGCCGCAGCTTCGGAATGCGCCTCGACAAGTCCGCCCGCCATCGGCACCCGTTGCCGCAGGCGTTCGTGGATGAGCCACCAGACACCCCGAAGCTCGACCGCGGTGATGATCGTCCCAGTGACCTGCGAGATTGCTCCGAGGATCAACAGAGTGAGCGCTGCTACCTGCGAACGAGTCATGGCGCGCTAGATCCGGGTCCCACGCGACTGGGCCGTCCGTCCCAGGTCCAGCCGGGGAGTGCTTCGAGCCGGGCAACGCGATCGGAGGCGATCTTCCCGTTTGCGTGGGTCGCCCGCTGTTTGCTCACCCATCGGCCGAGTCGGAAGCCGTCCTCAACCCAACTCTGCGACACGCGGGCGCGACCCTCGCGTTCGGCGAAGTGACACAGGTATCCGAAGCCCTCCTCCCACTGCGCCGCACGCGGGTCCCAGGTCCAGCCGGGGAGTGCTTCGAGCCTGGCGACCCGGTCAGAGGCGAGCTGCCCTTTGGCGTAGGCGGTCCGCTGTTCGCTCACCCACTGGCCCAGCCGGTAGCCATCCTTGACGTAGCTAGCCGGTGGCCGACTGTGTCCCTCGCGCTCGGCAAAGCGACACAGGTGTCCGAACCCCTCGTCCCACAGCTCCGCATACGGGTCCCAAGTCCAGCCGGGGAGTGCTTCGAGCCGAGCTGTCCGGTCGGGGTCGAGCTTCCCGTTCCGGTAGACGCTGCGCTGGGAGTGCACCCACTGGCCCAGCCGGAAGTTGCCCTCGACATGGCCTCGCGGGACACGGGCGTAACCCTCTCGTTGGACAAAGTGACACAGGTATCCGAAGCCCTCCTCCCACTGCGCCGCACGCGGGTCCCAGGTCCAGCCGGGGAGTGCTTCGAGCCTGGCGACCCGGTCAGAGGCGAGCTGCCCGTTCCCGTAGAGCACTCGCTGGTAGACGACCCATGGGCCGAGCGGGTAGCCGTCCTCGACGCAAGCTACGGGCACATGGGCGTGACCCTCTCGTTGCGTGAGATGGCACAGGTATTCGAACCCTTCCTCCCACTGGGCCTTCACGACATCCCAGGTCCAGCCGGGAAGCGCTTCGAGCCTGGCGATCCGGTCAGAGCCGAACTGCCCTTTGGCGTAGGCGGTCCGCTGCACGCTCACCCACTGGCCCAGCCGGTAGCCGTCCTCGACGTAGCTGGCCAGTGGCCGACTGTGTCCCTCGCGCTCGGAGAACCGACACAGGTATCCGAACCCCTCCTCCCACTGCGCCGCATACGGGTCCCAGGACCAGTCGGGGAGTGCTTCGAGCCGCGATGCCCGGTCGGGGTCGAGCTTCCCGCTTGTGTAGATCCCCCGCTGGCGTGTCACCCACTGGCCCAGCCGGAAGTCGCCCTCGACATGGCCTCGTGGAACGCGGGAGCGACCCTCGCGCTCGGCGAACCGACACAGGTATCCGAACCCCTCCTCCCACAGGGCCTTCACGGCATCCCAGGTCCAGCCGGGGAGTGCTTCGAGCCGCGACGCCCGGTCGGGGTCGAGCTTCCCCTTCGTATAGGCGGTCCGCTGCCCGTTCACCCATGAACCCAGCCGGTAGCCGTCCTCGACGTAGCTGGCCGGTGGCCAACTGTGTCCCTCGCGCTCGGCAAAGCGACACAGGTAGTCAAACCCCTTCTCCCACTGCTCCGTCAATACGTCCCAGGTCCAGCCGGGGAGTGCTTCGAGTCGAGCGACCCGGTCGGGGTCGAGCTTCCCCTTCGTATAGGCGGTCCGCTGCCCGTTCACCCATGAACCCAGCCGGTAGCCGTCCTCGACGTAGCTGGCCGATGGCCGACTGTGTCCCTCGCGCTCGGCAAAGCGACACAGGTAGTCAAACCCCTTCTCCCACTGCTCCGTCAATACGTCCCAGGTCCAGCCGGGGAGTGCTTCGAGTCGAGCGACCCGGTCCGACGCGAGCTTCCTGTTCGCGCACTTGGTCCGCTGGTTGTTCACCCACGAACCCAGCCGGTAGCCATCCTCGACGTAGCCAGCCGGTGGCCGACTGTGTCCCTCGCGCTCACCGAAGCGTTGAAGCAGTCCAAACCAAAACTCCCAAGACGCGGTGGTCGCGTCGACGAGGCGCGCCTTGAACTGCTCGGCGAACTCGACTCCGACAGCGGCCGGGAGGTCGATGACGAACTTCGTCGGCAAACGGCCCGACTTCCCGGTTCGGCCCCGAGCGAGCCGCAACGCGTCGAGTTGGTCGGCGAGTTCCTCATCGTGGGACCGCAGTGCTTTCAGGACATCCCAGACCGGCTTGAACACCGACTGATCGAGCACGTTGTCGGGATCGCCCTTGGCGTCGATGAACACCGGCAAGACGATGGTCCCTACGGTCTTGTCGGGGGCGAGACGGATGGCACGTCCAACGGCCTGAACGATGTCAATCTCGGAGCGGCGTGGGTCGACGAACGCGACCCCGTCGAGGGTCGGCACATCGACACCCTCAGCGAGACACCGGGCATTTGAGAGGAGCGCCCGTTCCCGAACGGCCGGGTTGGCGAGGCGGCTCAGGCGTCGTCTGCGTTCTCCCGTGGGCATCGCCCCGGACACGTAGTCGGCCTGGATCGTCCCGGTCGGCCGCTGGCGTGACGGCATCCAGGCGATCACGCCGGGGAATTCGTTGCTGAACCGCCGGGCCAACTCCACGCGGCTGTGGAAGGTGATCACGCGGCGAAGATCGAACCTGCGCATCGCTTTGGCCAGTCCGATCTGACCGGCGAGGGTGCGGGCGTCGGTGATCTTCTTCCCGTCGCGGGTGACGTACCTCCCGTTCTCGGCCCATGCCTTGTAGGTAGCGTCGTCGACCCCGACGATCACCACCTGGTAGTCCGAGAGGAGTCCGCGCTCGATGGCCTGGGCGAAGCTGAGGCGATGCAACACGGGTCCGAAGGTGGCCTTGTCGTCCATCGACGCGACCTCGAAGTCGGCCTCCTTGGCCTCTTTGATGATTCGCCCGGTGAAGTACCGGGGCGTGGCCGTCATGAACAGCCGCCGCTTGGCCGGGATCTTGTTCGGGTCGAGGATGGTGCCGAAGTCGCTGCCCACCGGGCCAGCGCATCGGTGAGCCTCGTCGCAGATGGCCAAATCCAGGGTGGGTGTCTGGTGCTTGCGATAGGCGGCGGCGACCTGGGGCGAGGACTGGTAGGTCGAGAAGATCACCCGCTGGCCCCGCCGACGCAGGAACCCGCCAATCCCGTCGGCATCGGTGGTGACCGGGACCCCCAGGTCGTGGGTGAAGGCAACTGGGGCATCGGGATCAGCCACGGTCTGGTCGGAACACACCGCCAGGTACTCGAAGGGCTCCTTAGCGTTGGCCGTCCACTCCCGAAGGGTCTGGGAAAGGAGCGACAGCGAGGGTACGAGGACCAGGGTGCGCTTGGCTCCGAGCTGCTCGTGCACGCCGAGCGCTGCCAGGGTCTTGCCGGTGCCGCAGGCCCGGATCATCTGGCCGCGTTCGGACCCCCTGAAGCCCGCCAGGACCTCTCGAACGGCCTGACGTTGGTCGACCCGCAGTTTCTTCCTCGGAGCCTTGCGGACGACGAGACGACTGGGGGAGGCGGGCCAATTCAGATCTGAGGCGGCGAGATCGGAGCGCAACAGCATTCCCACCGGGATCGCCTGTTGCTCCATGGTCTTGCGCGCGTTGGCAGCGATCCGATCAGTGGTGGCCACCAGGAGTCGGTAGGAGAAGCGGTGGCTGGCCGAGGCGGCAAGGAACGAGTCCATGTCGTGCTTGGTGACCGAGTAGTCGGGCGCATAGGCCTTGGCCTGGATCGCCCAGACGCCCCCGTCTCGGGCTTCGGCCACCAGGTCGATGCCCAGATCCTGGGAGGGGCGGTCCGGCCAGTCATCCCAGAGCCAGACCCGTCGGAGCTGCGTCTCATACTCGGGAGCGTGGGTGAGGAACCACTCGACGATCTGCTCGAACTGCTTCCCCCGCCGGTACTCGTCGGCGTCGAGCCTGCCGATCAGGCTCACTAGGTCCGCCACGGGGACCACGTTCGCGCACGTCTGGGCGCCCCGCGTCGGTCAAGCCGGTACTCCAACCATCGCTGGAAGTGGTGACCTTCGCCTCTATTCCGGCTCGCCGATCGACCCGTAGCCTATTGAGCAAGAGGAGGACACGCCGACCCGCGGGAAGAGCCACCGAGATGCGAACGACAGTTGCCAGTCAGCAGCGAGCTTCTGATCGGCACTTCGGTTGGTACCGCCGCATACTTCTGCTTGGTGGCGCGCTCTTGCTTGGGACAACCGCTCTCGTCGTGGGCGCGCAGGTGGCGAGCGCCAACACTTCGGTCACCTTGTACGTGAGCAGTACAGGGACCGTCACCACCGGCTGCACTTCTCCAGGCACAGGCCCCTGCAAAACCATCCAGGAGGGGGTGACCGCCGCCGAGGCGTACAGCTCCTCGGACGTCACGGTCGAGGTGGCGGCGGGCACCTACGACGAGAACGACACCATCGCCGTTCCTTCGGGTGACACCCTCACGCTCCAAGGAGCCGGTGCCTCTACGACGACCGCAGACGGCGGCAACGACGGCTCCTCTGTCTTCGCCATTTCCTCCGGCACCGCGACGATCGACGGCTTCACCATCACCGGCGGTGAGAGCGGCTACGACATAGGAGGCGGCGGGGTCTACAACGACGGCACCGCTACCCTGACCGATGACACCATCTCGGCGGACTCGGCGTTGCGCGGCGGCGGGGTCTACAACGACGGCACCGCCACCCTGTCCGACGACACCCTCTCGGGGGACTTTGGACACTACGACGCCGGCGGGGTCTACAGCGACGGTGCCCTCATAATGACCGACGACACCCTTTCGGGGGATTCGGCGCTTGATGGCGCTGGCGGAGGGATTCTTAGCTCCGGCACCGCCACCCTGACCGACGACACCCTTTCGGGGGATTCGGCGGCCGCCTACGGCGGCGGGATCCTTAACGCCGGCACCGCCACGCTAACCAACGACACGATCTCGAACGACAGCTGGATCGGGGTCTACAGCGACGGGACCACCACCCTGACCGAGGACACGATCTCCAACGACATCGGCGGCGGCGTCGACAACAACACCACGGGCGCGGTCACGGTCTCCAATTCCATTCTCGATGCGGCTCCCTGCTCTGGCACTATCACCGACGGCGGTTACAACGTGGAGTCCGACGACTCCTGCGGCTTCGGGTCGACCGATGTCGTGAACAGCTTGACGATCAACCTCGCCTCCTCGCTGGCCGCAAACGGTTCGAGCGGACCCGAAACCCTGGCGATAGGGAGCAACAGCTCAGCCTTTGAGGAAGTTCCCTCGGCCAACTGCAGTGTCACAACCGACGAGAGAGGTGATCCTCGTCCCGGCGTGCCGAGCCAGAACTGTGACGCCGGGGCCTTCGAGTACCAGGCGTCGATCGACACCATCCACTACAGCGCCAACACCGGCACGGGCAGCGCGAGCGCGACCACGGGCCTCGACGGCACGACGGTCACCCTGAGCGGCGGCGGGTCGATCGCGCTCTCCGGCTACACCCTCGC
>Ga0181521_10005706_pt1 | contig 13751 bp, 19 predicted proteins | sample PEATcosm2014_Bin_32_FD_119764 | JGI IMG/M metagenome (GOLD analysis project Ga0181521, IMG submission 119764) | Peatland microbial communities from MTU Mesocosm Facility, Houghton, MI, USA - PEATcosm2014_Bin02_60_metaG | ecosystem: Environmental > Terrestrial > Soil > Wetlands > Peat | place...
AAGGGCCTCAGCCAAGAGGCGTTCGCCGAGGACCTCGGCGTCCACCGCACCTACATGGGCGGCATCGAGCGTGGCGAGCGCAACCTGACCCTCAAGAGCCTGGAGCGCATCGCCGAGCGGCTCCAGCTGGACCCACTGACGCTGCTACAGCCGGACTCCGAGCAATCCGGCCCGTAGCCGGGGCTCATCGCTCAGGGTACGTCCTGGCTTGGGTGCGCTGAGCGTCGCATCGACACCTTGCGTGCTCGCCGCCCTCGGCCGTAGCCTGCCCGGCGTCCATGACCAAAGCAGCCCGAGCGACGCTGGAACGCCGCCCGGGCCAAGCACAGGAGGTTTGCGCTCCCATGCCCGATCAGCGTACGCCACGCGAGTCGCTGCACAATCCCTGCGAAGCCGAGCGCCACACCGACAGCACCGTGCTGTCGCTCATGTTCGAGGATGCCTCGTCGTGGCCGTGGAGTGTGGAGGAGGTCGGCCGCGAGCTGGCCAACCACGACGCGGCCCGCAACGCCATCTGCCGCTTGGCTGAGCACGGCCTGGTGCACCGGATCGGTGAGTTCGTCTGGCCGACCCGCACCGCGCGCCGTGCCTCCGAGCTAGAGATCAGCCGCTGAGACGCGCCCTCGTTCCGTGCGCGTCGAACGGCTCGGCATCAGGCCCGCCACGCTCGATCGCCTGCATCTGGCGGGCATCGTCAACGTCGAGCAGCTGAGGAGCCACGCCATCGTCGAGGTGATGCAGCATCCCGACCTCGGCCCGGCCGTGGCCCACGAGGCCATGCGCCGGCTGCGCAGGCACGGGCTTGCTCTACCCACCCCCTACGGCTGGAGCCGTCTCCCCAACCAGCGCACGCTTGAGATGTTCCGCCTGCGGTTCGTCGAGCGCCTCACGATCACCGAAATCGCAGGACATTTCGGCGTCAGCCGCTCCCGCGTCGACCAGCTGCTCCGTGCACACTTCTGCATCAGCACGCTACCGACCACACCCCAGGACAAAGAACAGCAGAAGGGGAGCGCGTGACGGCTGCGCGGCAGCCGATCCTCGTCATCGAGGCCGAGCCCGCTCTCGGTCACGACATCACCGACCAGTTGCTCGCCGACGGCTACACGGTGCAGCTCCTCGCCAGCGCGCAGGACGCCGCGCAGTTCGCTCAGTGGCATCCACCGCGCGCGGTGATCATCGGCAGCCTCGACTCGCCACGCGCCCCGCTCACACTGCTCCGACACATACGCCGACCGGCACACGATGCGCCCGGCTGGCCGGCAGACCTGCCGGTGATCATGCTCAACGCCAGCCGCCGCCAAACCGACCTACTGCGCGCGTTCGACGCCGGCGCCGACGACGTCCTCACCCCGCCACCAACCTACCTCGAGCTGCGAGCGCGCCTGCGAGCCGTCCTGCGTCGAACCGACGCCCAGCGCACACGCGACCGCCCGCTACGCGTCCGCTCGCTGACGATCGACACCGCCTCCCGCGAAGCCGAGATCAACGGCCGCACGCTCCAGCTGCGCCGCCTGGAGTACGACCTGCTCGCGCACCTCGCCAGCGACCCGAAACGGGTCTTTCACAAGCAAGAGCTGCTGATCAACCTATGGGGCTATCCGGACCCTAACACCACGCGCACGCTCGACTCCCACGCCAGCCGCCTGCGCCGCAAGCTCAACAGCAACGGCGAACACTGGATCATCAACGTGCGCGGCGTCGGCTACCGGCTGATCTAACGATCATCACCGCAGCCACGTTCTGTCCGACCGCGGAGGTATCACCTCTGGCTCATGCTGGCCTTTTGCCAGGAGGTTCAGTCAGGGACGCGAGAGGATATCGCTGTCTTTTGGACCGACGGTGATGATCGGCGAGTGATCGTGCAGTGCGGCTACACCGAGGCGCACGTCGTGGTAGAGCGCGTGCTTCGGCGTTTTCCGGGTGGTCGCAGCTACTACGAAAGCCTCCGGATGAAGGTTGGAGAGCTCGCCGAGCCCGGCGCTGTGATCTCAACGATTCTCGGCCGTCATCGAATCGGCCTGATGAGGCCGTACTTGGTCGGCGCACCTGGGGCCGAACCCTATGTCGTCTGCCGCGAAGCCAGCCATCTCCCACAGTCGCCTGTGCTCTGCCCATCGCTTGATGACGCACGCGCCTTCGCACGCAGCGCGAGCGAATCGACCGACCTCTCGCGCAGCGGCTGGCGAGCATTCCGTGGCGAGCGCCTGATCTCACCTGTCGAGCGCCTGTTCGTTCGGAGCCGGGACGGCTCTGTACTGCTCAGAAGCGAACTTGAGTATGCGCTCAGCCAATCACGCTCCAAGATTCGAGCACGGGCGCTAAAGCACTCGAAACGACCGAGTCGCTCCCCGGTCTAACAGCACGCGAGCCGTCGCACACTGGCACTTGTGCGACATGGCCCGATGCCAGTCAGATCCTGGTCTTGCGGATTCCGTCGATATGCGGCATTATAGTCTCTTGTGACAAAACACACTACTACCCAGTCGCGTGCATTCGACCTGCCTAAGCCGCCGAGCGAGTTCTTTATCGGTAGAGACAAGCTGATCTCTCAACTCGACGACGCCATCGTAAGGGGGGCAAGCGCACCAGTTGCAAAGCAGGCTACAGCCATCGTTCTGTCTGACATCGAGGGGTGCCTCAACCTCGATCCCCGGACATACGATCATGCCGTGTTGAGTAAGCTTCGAGAGGTCAACGAGCAGGCGACGTGGACCAACGCCTTGCCGTTTATCACTCTCTGTACAGGCCGTCAGGCGCCGTTTGTCGATGCCTTTTCGGCATTCCTGTCTGTTCGCCTGCCTGTGATCTTTGAGGGCGGGTGCGGCCTATTCTTTCCGACCGAGCCTCCGGGCGCCCGGCATCAATGGCATCCGCTTATCTCGGACGCGAACGCCGAGCGCTACAGACAGTTGGAGGTCGTGGTGAGTCGAGTCGCAACCGACGCCGAAGCCAAAGCGTCGCTCGGGAAGGGGCGGCTACTCACCTATCATCCCTCAAGCTCGGATTCGGTTGACGACCTCGTTACGAAGTTCACTCGCGCACTTGCAGAGGAACACATCGACGCGGTCGTGACTCGGTCCGCCAACGCGGTGGACATATCGGTAGCCGGAATCACCAAGGGCACCGCTGTGTCATGGCTACTCGACACGATTCACGAACGAGGTGGACCGGCGCTTACGGCTGATCAAGTGGTTGGTCTTGGCGACGCACCTAACGACGTTGCCTTTCTTGAAGTTGTTGGTACGTCCGTCGCACCAGCGAACGCCGAGCCCGGTATCGCCACGAAAGTCGACCGCCAGTCGATCTACACGGATGCTAAGGCCGTCGCCGAGACCGTTATCGCTGCGATCTCCGACAATCTCGCCGCTCCTTAGCTTTTCTTATGACCCTCACCGATGTTGCTGCGGCCTCGCAGGCCCTGTCGACGCCGCTCATCGCGGCTGGGCTCTTGTACGCATCCAGGCAAGTCAGTGCCCTGCGCGAACAGGTCGCCGACGGTGCAAGAACACACCGGCTACAGGCTACCCACGACTTTCTCGCTGTCATCGCTGCGGATGAGGTGCGTGCAACCCGGCGCTGGCTGCTGTCGACGCCGACCACCGCCCATCGCTCCGCGGAGCGCCGCGAGCAAACTTTGAGGCTTGCTGTTGCGTACGATCGTATTGGCCTGATGATTGAACACAAGCTCCTTGACAGTGAACTCGTCTTCGAGTGGCAAGGGGCCGAGATCGTGCGCCTGTGGGCGCTTGTGCGCCCTTCGGTGATGGATGAACGCCTGCTTCCAGGCAGGCATCAGTACTGCATCTATTTTGAGCGTATGGCGATCGCTTTCAAGGAGCGCGAAGCTGTCACGCTAGAAGGTGTGCTGGCGCCGGACTAAGTTGCCACTGCCATGTATTCGGATCAGGACTACTCGCTGCACTTCGCCGAGGTTGCCTCGGCAGCACTCGGGCTTTCCAAGCGCCTTCAGGAGATCGAAGAGTGGAGCGCGGAGATCCTGGCCGTGGTGTCGGCTGGAGGGCGCGTTCTTATCGTTGGCAACGGCGGCTGCTGCTCGCTTGCGGATCATTTCGTCGCGGAGCTCGCCGGCAGTTATCGGCGGGGGAGCCCAACGATAGATGCGATCAACCTGCAAGCAAGCGCCGCAGCCCTTACTGCGATTAGCAACGATATCGAGTTCACCGCTGCGGCATCGCGAGCCATTGCAGCTCACGGCCGGGCCGGCGATATTCTGATCTGCCTATCAACGTCTGGTAGCAGTGAAAATATATTGGCTGCCGTTCGGGAGGCGAAGAGGCACTCGATACAAACTTTTGCGTTGATCGGTCGCCCCGTCTACCCTCTCGTCGATATGGCCGATCGCGCTTTTTCAGTTGAAGCGGATGACGTGGCGACGGTACAAGAGCTGCAACTTATTGTGTTGCACGCGATATGCCACACCATGTACTTCACGAGGGCCGCGGCATGATGCCCGACGGATATCATCGTCGGCACGGCGACCTAGTGGCATTCGGAGTGGACTCCGGTGCAACGCGAACCAGACTTGTCGTCGGCGGCGGGAAAGTAGTCCAGGACGGCTTGATATCGCTGAATCCGGTTTCCGGAGCGGACTATACACTTGCGTGGCGGGCGTTGCTAGATGCGATACCGCGGGAACCACACGATGAGCTTGTTGGGTGCGTAGCCACAGCATCAATGAGCCTCGCAACTACCAAGCATGAAGCCGACACGCTGCGTCGGGCCGCTATTGAAAGAGGGCTACGGGGGGAAGTGCTCCTCATCAACGATGCGGCCGCACTTCTTTTCGCCCCACCGCTGCACAGCTTTGGCATCGTAGTCAGTGTCGGAACCGGTACGGCGTTTTGGTGCCGCAATCGCGACGGGCAAGTTTACGCCGCCTCCGGACATGAGTACATTCTTTCCGACGAGGGTGGCGGGTTCGACATCGGCCGCAAAGGACTACAGGCTGCGGCCCGCGCTTATGACGGTCGCGCCGAGCAAACACTCCTTCTTGATGCAGCGGTGGAGCGCTACGGCGAAAACATACCAGCACTTGGCCGGCACCTTGCTACGTCGGTGGCACTCAAGCGCGAGGTTGGCGCCTTCGCGGTCAACGTATGCCAGCTCGCGCCCATCGATCCTATTGCCGATGCAATCCTTGAACGGGCGTGTCGCTCCGTTCTGCTCGGTTTTCGTGCCATGCTGCGCCACGCGCGTGATAGCGTATGCCCGGTTGTGCTCACCGGTAGTCTGCTGACACAGCAATCACGTTTTCGGGACTTGGCGTGGGCGGCACTTGCCGACGAATGTCGCTCATGTCATCTATACGAGGTTCCTTGCGCCGCGACATCCGCACTGTGGCTCGCCGAACATCTCGCTGATGTACGCGATGCTCTCACTGCGCCGATTGCAGCTGAGGTCGTCGTGCTGTGAGCGACGTGATCGGCGCGTATGCACTTAGTTCGCCCATTACTCGGTTGTGCGACATTCTGGGTGGTCCTAGATCGTCGGAGCCCCCTTGGGGCAGCGGTGGCACGGTCCCCCCAAGATGTCGCCCAGAGGCGATCGCATGGCATCTCACCGATGGAGGGGTCGACCGCGCGCTAGGGCACGGCGGTGCGCGTGTTATGATCCTGTGATCCATACTATTCGCAGCTCTTGACACGCTGTAATGTCGCCAACGGCGTAGCTGGCGACGAGTTATGGGACCTGCTTTGAGATTGGATCGGAGTTGCTAATGGCTGGTCAGTGGACGTTCGACACGGTGTTCACCGCCATCCCTCAGACCGACCCAGGGCTCGCCTGCCGTGGCAATGGGCGAGTCAATGAGTTCGACGGCGCTTATCCTAGTGAAGAGCCGGGACCAACCAACCTAGAGCAGAGCTGGAAGGACCCTACGGCCGGACACCCAGATTGGGAATCGGACGGCACACCCTTCGGAGGTAACCTCTCCACTGGACCATTCGCCCTGTCGAGCCCGCAAAATCCTGGACACATATACGTCTTTGCGATCGGTCAGGAAGGAGAGAACCCGCCGGGAGAAGCTCTCCTCTTCTGGAACTGGGAAGCCGAGAGGGGCTGGCTGGGCACCGAGGGGGGGATCATCTTGCCTCAGTCCACGAATGCGGTGGCACGCGTAAGACCCGTTGCCGTTCAGGCAGAACCAAAGCGCCTCGACGTGTTCGCCACGGGCAGTAGCGGGACTATTCTTCATTGGAACAGTGCTGATGATGGCGCTAGCTTCTCCGCACCAGAAGCACTAGGCGGCAGCTCGCCTTACGAGGTGATCGGTTCGCCCGCCGCTGTGTCGTGGGGACCTGGGCGCATAGACGTATTTGCCGCAACGCCTGATGGCAAACTTCTTCGCTGGTTTGAAGACGGCAGTGGCTTCAGCCAGTTTGAGTGGATCGGGGAACTTAAGGAACCGTGCGCAGTCTCATGGGGACCTGGGCGTCTTGACGTCTTCGGTGTTGCTTCCGATGGTGCGATCGCTCACACGTGGTTTGACGGTACTAAGAACCCACCGGAAAACTTCGCCGACGACGATCAGCCTGAAACCCTGCCGGGCAGCGTCGGCGCCAACAGACCAGCGGCGGTATCCTGGGGTTGGGGTACGTTGGATGTGTTTGCCTTCGCCGCGAAGTCGATCAGTCACTGGTGGCGAGGACCTGATCATCCTCACTGGGTGGGCGGCCCTGACAACGATTTGCGCGACATTCAGCTTGACGATCACGAACTAATGGGCGGTCCCGTCTGCGCATCGGGAGGCGAGGGGAATATCGAGGTCATGGCGTTGGCGGCTATCAGCGGTGGACCCTACGTGATAGACCACTGGAGTTTTACAGTCTAGAGCCGTAGCGCCGATCGCCGATTGTGCGACATGCGCAAGAGCTGTCTGCGGTGCTCAGCCCGATACTGCGTACCTGCAGCTATAGGTAGGACGGGTCGGGAACTCGTCCATAAAACGGACGAGTTCACACTCGCGTAACACCTGCTCGGGCGGGTTTGTCTAGCGTCCCACGCAACGAGGTGCCGCAGGGAGAACAGCAATGCCGCTTGGTGGTATCTATATTTCTGCGTTTGTGCGCCACGACGTGGCGGTGCACGGCACAAGCCCTCGCAGTATTTGCCACGTCGCGGAATACATCATCAGCGCCACGGCCGCGTCCTACTCCACTGCAGCTGGCGTCATGGCGGGTTTCGCGTTTGCATGTCTCGGATTCGTAATTACGGCGCGCTCGCTTGGGGACGCGGATCGTTCCAAGAACGGTTGGTTCGACTTGGCTGCACAAGCGCTCGGTGCAGCCTTCGTTGTGCTTCTGATGTCGAGTTTTGACTACGCGATACTGGCGGGCGAACCGGCGCCCGGAGGTCGTGCGGCGTCGGTCGAAGTTCTCGCCGGTGCTGGGTTTACCGTGGCGGTGCTCCAGCTATTCTACGCTCTAGTCCTCATGGTTCGAGCGTATCACCAAGATAAGGAACCGCCGCTTACCGACTTTTTCGTGAATGTCGGTGCATTTCTTCTGTGCCCGCTTGCCTATTTGATGGTAGTCTCTGGTTCCGCGGCGTACGTAGAAGCGTTGCATCGGTCGTCGGGTGAGCTTGTTGAAGTGGTTGGTGAGGTAGTCGGGGTTTGCCTGGTCGTCGCACTGATTGCTCTAAGATTTGTACCGCGCGTATTCGCAGTTAGTGCGGCGCAACCGCTCAAAATTGTTCGCAATCCCCCACAGTTGGCGCTTGGTGTTGGGACGCTTAGCATTGCTGGCATCTCGATCACGGCGGTTGCCATACGCGAGTGTGCCGCACTCCCGCCTGCGCTTATCTTGGCCGCCCTCGTTGGCACTGCCTTGGCGCTCTGGAATCAGGCGCGGTGGTTCGTGCAACTACCTAGCGAGTATCGGGCCATGAAGTCCGTCAAGGAGCTACTAGGCAAGACCTAGCTCATCGCGTGTCGCCATTTGCGCTTGTGCGACCCGACCGCACCCAGACCTCACCTCCGGGTTTGATTACGAAGCCTGCTCGGCATATAGTTAGTGTAGTGAGTCACCGTTTTATGCTAACGCCATACACCACGTCTAGAGTCATTGACGGGCTTTCGGTTACATCTGCCGGTCGCGTCGGTCTGACGAAGGCATTTATCACGACCTACGGCGTCGAGCCGGGCATGCGTGCCTATATGTATTGGGATGCGACCAAGAAAGCGATGGCATTTGCGTTTACTCGGCAAGCCGATGCGACGGCCTACCCGATCATATTCACACGGCAGTACGGGGCCTTCATCAGTGCCCGTAGGTTTTTTCGGTGGCATCGCCTGGACCTCGGTGAGTATTCTCGTCGCTATCCGTACTCAGAACTAGATGGCGAAGCTGTCGGGCTTGGTGTGGCAGGCTTCAGTGTGTTCGTCGTAGAGTTGACGACGCCCATGAGCAAGCGACTAGCGATCAGCCACCAACACACGACGCCGCGCTCGCAGGTGTTTCAGAAGCGCACAACTTGACATCACACTATGTTCTGCTGCATGGTGGTCGTATGACAGCCCACAGAGCACACACACAACCAATGCTTGGCGGGGAGCCGACGCCCGAACAAGACTTCGACGCCGTCATCGCCAAGATGATCGCCCTGGCCGCCCGCGATGGCGTTGAGGATCTGCACGCCGATGATGCCTTCTCCAATCGCCAAGCACCAGCACTGAACCGGCGAATACGGGGTCGCATCTATGAGCTTCTACTCGCCACGCACCAACGCGACGTAACCAAACCCCACGATCCGTTCACGAAGTACCTCGATGACCTTGCCGATGGCTACAAGGGTGGACACATCGTCGCCGCTCTGCAGGGGGCAGTCGGATCAGCCGTGGACGACTTCGCCACGGCCGAGACGATCGATCGGGACACGGCAGCAAAGCTGCGCGCGGCCGCCACCAAAGCAGCCGTCGAGGCATGGAGGACGGTCAACCGCCTGAGCCTGGGTAGGTCGAAAGATGAGGAGAAGGATCAGTTCGCCGTCAACTGGTGGCTGAGGAGCATCCCGGACTATTGGGAGGAGCCAGAGGTGCGCCCCGAGTTCCAGAAGCTGCTCGATGGGGCGCGAGCCCAACGACAGCAGCGCTAGGCCAGCGTATACCGTCCTCGGGCGATCCGCACGAACAGGGGCGACGGACCCGAGACGTGCGAAGCCAACGCCTGCTTTACGGACGACCACGAAACCGGCTCGCCTACCAGCGCCTCAACGGCAACATGGATGTCCTTGGCCCGCATAGGCTCCTCCCGATTGGTCAGCACGTTCACGACCGCCTTGACGACCCAACCTGGTCGCCGAGGCCGTTCCCGGCACGATCGGCGCTCTTGGACCTCGCCCTTCGATCGGAGGGCAGCCAACTTCTTGATCAGACGACGCAGCCGCTCCTGTAGATCGTGGTTCGAAAGAACCCCGGCTGCTTCCATCATAACGTCGCTAATCGAACCAATGGCCAAAGGCTTCTGACCCCTGTCGGGGCGGGGGCCTTTGGTCATTTGTGCGACACCGACGAGCGCATTCGGGGCTGTTGCGGTGTCCACAACGTCCTGCATGTTGCTGTGGAGCGCGCGCAGCTGGAGGAAGGGCTCGGCCAGCTCGCTCTCGATGACGGCTTCCTCGCTGACGTAGAGGGCCTTGAAGATGGCCTGGTTGAGGAGCCGGCGGATCGTGTCGTTGGCGCGCAGGTAGAGGTCGTGGATGTCTTCGCCGATGATCTCCAGGGCCAGGTCTAGCGTCTCGGCTACATCCTGGTAGCCGATGTTCAGCCGCTTGATCAGCGTCTCAGCATCCTCGCGCTGTAGACGTAGACGGCGCTGCTCATCGTCGAATAGCTCGTCGCTGATGCGGCCTTCGTAATGTCAAGGATGCCTTCGCTGCGTTCGATCTCCTGTCGGGCGGTGGATACGCGCTCGCCGAGGTCCTCCGCGATCGCTCGCGGACCTGGTCGCGTTCAGCGTCGCTGACGCCGACGGTGGCGTAGTGCTGCTCGATCGCGGCTTCAACCAGGTCGACGGGCTGGTAGCCCTGCGCACACTCGCCGCGCTGATTCTTGGGGCAGACGAAGTATTCGTACTGGCCGCCGTTGCCTTTGTTGCGCGAGTAGGCCAGGCCGCTGCCGCAGACGCCGCACCGGATCGACCCCTTGAGGTAGTGCAGGTGCTTGCGGTCGCGCTCGCCCGCATGGCCGTGGGCCTGTAGGACGGCCTGCACCTTGTCGAAGGTCTCCTGGCTGACGAGCGGCTCGTGCCGTCCGGAGTATTGTTTGCGGCGGTAGCTGACGATCCCGATGTAGTAGGGGTTGGACAGGAGGTCGTGGACGGTGGACAGGTTCAGTGGGCGTGAGCCGTAGCGGCGATCCCCGCGCGAGCGCAGGCCGCGTGCCTCCAGCAGCAGCGTCATGTCCGTGAGGCTGTACAGGCCCGTGGCGTAGGTATCAAACGCCCAGGTGATGATTCGACCGCGATCGGGGTCGATGACGACGGTGCGGACCTCACCGCCGCCGGCCTGTGGTTCGCGGATGTTCAGGTAGCCGAGCGGTGCCCGTCCGGGCGTGCCACCACGCTTGGCCTTCTCGGTGGCGCCCTTGAGCACCTCGTTGGCGAGGTTGCAGAGGGCTTCGTGCCGCCCCTGTTCTTCCCGTAACAGCCCTGTAACAATCTCGGAGACACAGGCGTACGCTTGTGCCGAACTTACGTCTGCGCCGACTGCTTGCAAAAGCGCACTTTTGTGTCGCGCTCAATGCCCGCCGAACTGTGCGCTTGACAAAGATCGTCCTATTCATCGGTCCCTCCCGGCGCTGCGCTCTTGACGCCCCGTCCGGGAGTGCTAATCTGAACTATTCTGCTTATCCGGGCGTCGGCACACGCTGCGCCGAAACATCAACCGCGGGGAACTTATGAAGCTCAGACTACGCATAGTGGCGCTAGTCCTCGTGATTAGTGCCCTTCTGCTCGCAGTGTCTGCAAGTGCTGCCTCAGCCGCCTACTATGGTATAACTTGGCTCGACTGGGCTTATGTAGGCGCGGAAAAAATAACGTGGAGCGAATACGAAGAGTTGAAGCAGGTTGCGACGCAGCCTAAAAGCCACGACTGGGGTTGCGGCAACATGTGGGAGAGCACTCATTACGTATTTGGCGTCTGGTACTGCGGGAGCCCCAGCTCCTCGTCACACAGTCCTGCTCTCGAAGGATACGGTGTCCCTGCTGAGCCTGTGGCTTGGAACGACAGCACCGGTGGCCAAGACCTATGGGCGTGGGAGTACGTATGGGAATGACACGCGGCCCGGAGCCAACTATTTATGCACCTATGAGGATTTATAAGATGAAAACCTTCCTTGGTATAACTAAAAGGCATGTCGCCGCAATCGGTGTCGTGGTGCTTGCCGCTGGCGCAGTAGTCGGTGGCGTGGCGCTGGCAGGGGAAAGTCCACCGCCTAATCTCACTTCCCCGTCGCCCAGCGGGCAGGCCACATCAATCCCGAGCAGTCTGTCATCTGCCTTTGCAGCCTTGCGTCGTGACAGGCAATCATCTGACGCTCTGACTGGGGCTGCGGCGTCAGCCATTTCAGGCGGTGGAGACTTCGCACATTACGGCGTGAATCCATCCCTATCCCGGCTCGTTGGGTCTGTGAGCGGAGCACCGGTATGGCTGGTTCCAGGCAGCAGCGGAAGCTGTCTCGTGCTCAGCTCAGGCGCTAGTGCCTGTGCAGCGAATGAAATCGTCACTCAGCAAGGTGTAGTTATCGCGATGGTCCCGACATCGGGAGCGCCCGCGACCGTAGAAGGTATCGTCCCCGACGGTGCCAGTGTTACCACTATCAATACTGCCGGAGCGCAGACGCCGGTACCCCTTTCAGGACAGGCGTTTAGTGTAAGTGCCGCTGACGCGACCAGTTTCACGATTCACACGGTTAGCGGCGGCACTGTCGTACAGCCACTTCCCACCGGGAAGCCCCCGGCTGGCCCCAGCGGCACGCCCGAAGCACCTTAAAGATCACCCCAACCATCTCATGAGATAAGAAATGTCCGGTCGCTAATCGCGGTCGGACATTTCTTTGCTATGAGAGCTATGCTTGAAGTTGAGTGTGTCCGCCCAATGCCGCCGAGCCTCACTCTTCCCGTCGGCAAACGAACCTAGAGGCCCAGGACGAGCGCGAGTGCTTCATCGACAGCGCTCAGCTCATCGGGATCGAGGCGTCCCGCCGAGCGCCCCAGGCGTTGAGGGTCCACGACGGTCGTCTGCTCGACAAGGATGCGAGTGTGAGCGCCATCGAGGGTGATCACCGGCCGAAAGCTCGCCGGCTGTGCACTCGTCGAGGTCGGCGAGACCAGCACGGTGCTCAGTGTCAGGAACTCGTCGGCTTGAACGACGACCGCATAGCGCGCGCCACGCTGCTCCCTGCCGCGCGTCCCTCGCGGCGCAGGCAGGCGAAATATCTCGCCGCGGACCACCTCAGTCGGTGGGCTCCGGCGCCAGTTCCGCCATCTGCTCGCGGATCGCTCGCATCTCCGCTCGATCGTCCTCGTCACCTGCGAGCCTTCTGACCTCAGCCGCGATGGCGGAGCGAGCCCTACGCCTTGCCGCACCCTCGCGCAACGCAGTACGCACCGCCTCGGAGTCGCTGAGACCGTCATTGCGGATTACGCTAAGCGCTGCGGCCGAGCTGTCGTCCAAGCGCACATGAAGGGAGCGGCTCACGCGACCTAGCGTAGCACAAAACATGCTACGCGCTTCGGGCACGCAAGCCGTGACAAAAGTATGCGATACTTATAGTCATCCAGTGAATCGCGGTGCATTGGCATGAACCCTCGACACGACTCGCCCGACAACCCCCTCGAAACGCCCGGTGCCCAACAGATGGCGGCGTGGACGTTGCGCCTGGCGCAGAGCCCGGGCTTTGGTTGGCTGCTCGCCGCCGACCCGCACCTGTACGCGTTGCTCTACGCGAGCTGTGCAGCGGCCGTTTCGCCGCCTGAGCCGCTTGCCGGCGACGACCGCGAGGCAAGCGCCGCCGACGACAAGCTGTTGCCGACGCTCAAGGATCTCCAACGTCAGTTCGGCGAGCGCACCAGCGGGCGCTTCGTCCGCCTGTATCTGCGCGGGACGAGCGTCTTCGGACTGATCGACCGGGACGAGGGCACGTTTCGGGATGCGCTGCAGGAGTGGCGACGAGCGGCGGAGGTGGAGGCGTCGCGATTCATCACCGCCCTGGATGAGAACATCGGCCGCATAGCGGCGCTGCTGGACCTGAGCACGACGGAGCGCGACGTGCTTGCCTTCCAGATAGGTCGCTCCCGGCCTGGATTCTCGCAGCTGTTCGAGCTGTTGATGGATGCCGATCGCGCGCCGAAGGCGGTGCTTGGAGCTGCGCTTGGCCACTCGGAGTCGGAGATCGTCTCCGCGCTGTCGGAGCAGGGAGCGCTGGTGCGATCCGCGCTCTTGAACGTAAAGGAGCGCCCGTTGAGGGTGAGCGGCCCGTCGAGCCGTTTGCGCGCGACGCTCGCGGAGCGCGCCGAGGACGACGATGAGCTCATGGAGCGATTCGTCAGCCCGCTCTCCCCGTCGCCCTCGACAGGATCGCTGGGGCGCCTGCCCGAGGACGACAGACGAATCCTCCTGGGCATGCTGCGCAAGCCCTTGCCGGCAGACCGCGGTGTGCACACGCTCGTTTACGGCCCGAAGTCGGTGGACAAGCGCGACATGGTGGCGCGCCTGTTCCAAGACGAGGG
>Ga0181521_10005707_pt1 | contig 13750 bp, 7 predicted proteins | sample PEATcosm2014_Bin_32_FD_119764 | JGI IMG/M metagenome (GOLD analysis project Ga0181521, IMG submission 119764) | Peatland microbial communities from MTU Mesocosm Facility, Houghton, MI, USA - PEATcosm2014_Bin02_60_metaG | ecosystem: Environmental > Terrestrial > Soil > Wetlands > Peat | place...
GCACAGGCCGGGTCGCTGGTCGTCAGCGCGGGCAGCAACATCACGACCAACGCAGGAGCCCTCGTCACGTTCGCCGGGGCCGTATCGGGGGGAGCAGCGCCATACAATTACTCCTGGAACTTCGGCGACGGAACCACGCTCACCGCCGGTAACACGGCGAGCTTCGTGCAGACCGACACGACAACTCAGGGCAACTGGATCGGGGTCTATGGAGCTGCCGGCTACAATGTGATCGGGTCGACCTCGAGCTACCCCTCTTACGCAACCGTGACACCTTCAGGTCAGGCGTCATGGACCTGGGCTTCCACAACCTCTGACGTACGTGGCTTGCTGATTCCGGGATCGACCAGCAACCGGATTGCCGGGTGCTGGTTTAACAACTCGTCCTTCACGATCGACGTGAATCTGACCGACGGCCAGACGCATCCCGTAAGCCTTTATGCGTTGGACTGGGACTCGTCGAATCGCATCGAGCAGATTCAAGTGTTCGATGCTTCCAGCGGCGCGATCCTCAATACACAGACAATCAACAGTTTCAGTGGTGGAGAGTATCTGACGTGGAATGTCAGCGGCCACGTGCAGTTCAAAGTGACGTCGCTGGGGGGAAGCAGCGCCGTCGTGAGCGGCCTCTTCATCGGGGCCGCCTTGACGAACGTCGGGAGCGGTACACTGACTCCCTCGCACGTTTACTCCAATCCAGGCACTTACACCGCCACTCTGACGGCCACGGACTCTGCTGGACATAGCGGAAGTGCGAGCACGGTGGTGACGGTCAGCGGTGCGGTGCCGACGGTGACCGTGGAGTCACCGGCCTCGGGCGCCACGGGCGTGGCCCTCTCATCCACGATCAGCGCCGCCTTAAACGAGGCGGTGCAGGCCAGCACGATCCAGTTTGCATTGACCAGCAGCTCGGGCGCATCCGTGGCGGCGACCGTCGCTTACAACTCCTCCACCAACACGGCCACCTTGACCCCCAATGCGGCGTTGGCGTATTCGACCACGTACACGGCGGCGATCAGCGGCGCCGTGAGCAGCGGCTACGGGGTCGCCATGACCGCTCCGTTTACCTGGTCGTTCAGCACGCCAGTGGCACCGGCCGTGAGCAGTGAAACACCATCATCATCGAACGCCGACGACCTGTACAACGCCGGCGTGACCGTATCGTCGCCGGTCTCGGTGACGTTCAATCAGCCGGTACAGGCCGGCACGATCGCCTTCACGTTGACCAGTGGCTCGGGCAATTCGGTGGCAGCGACGGTGGCTTACAACTCCAGCACCAATACCGACACCTTGACCCCCAATGCGGCCTTGGCCTACGGGACGACCTACACGGCCACCGTCAGCGGCGCCGTGAGCAGCAGCAACGGCGTCGCCATGCTCAGCCCGTTCACCTGGTCGTTCACCACCGACGCCGCGCCGCCAACGGTGATCGTGGAGTCGCCCGCCAGCGGGGCGACGGGCGTGGCCGTGTCGTCGCCGGTGACGGCATGGTTCAGCCAGTCTCTTCAACCTTATGTTCCAGCGAACGGTCAAGATGATGCTTGTAATGCTTCCGTAGAGAACGGCAATGCGAATGTTGTCTTGGCGGTCAGTCAAACCGGACTCATCGGGCAGGCGATGTACTTCGGAACTGACTTAATTGCATACAAAGTACTCAGCGGAAGCGGAATCAACTGGACACTATCAGCACCTTATCAGGGGACCACAAATTCTGCTATTTCATGTGGTTGGGTTTCACTGAATTATCCTGTGATCTCTCTAACCTATAGTGGGGGATCAGTCGCTGGAGGTTATGCCTATAGCCTGGGAACCAATGCGGTCCTCTTCATTCCGAGTACCGCACTAGCCTATAATACGGTCTATACGGCAACGGTCAGTAGTGTCGTCAATGCTGCTGGCGATCCCATGACCGCGCCGTTCACCTGGTCGTTCACAACCGCGGCCTCGAGCGCGACGGCCCCGACCGTGAACAGCGAGAGCCCCGCACAGGGCGCCACCAACGTCGCCCTGTCGTCGCCAGTGACGGCGACGTTCAACGTGGCGGTACAGCCGAGCACGATCAGCTTCACCCTCACGAGCTCCTCCGGAGCGACCGTCCCGGCGACCGTCTCCTACAACAGCTCCGACACCACGGCCACCCTGACCCCTGGAGCGGCCCTCGCCTACGCGACCACCTACACGGCCACGCTCAACGGGGCGCAGAGCTCCTCCGGCACCAGCCCTGTCTCCTGGTCGTTCACCACCATCGGACCGACGGTCATCTCCGTCAGTCCGCCAGCGAATTCGACAGGTGTGCCCGTTTCATTCACCGTCAGTGCGACCTTCAACGAGTCGGTCCAGGCCAGCTCGATCACTTCCAGTGACTTTACACTCGAGACCGCGGCGGGCACCCTCGTTCCGGCCACCGTCACTTACAACTCCTCCACCAATACCGCCACGCTGACGCCCAGCGCGGCCCTGACCTACTCGACGACGTACACAGTCAGCGTCAGCGGCGGGACGGACGCCTCGGGCCACACGATGGCCAGCCCGTTCACCTGGTCCTTCACGACGGCTCCCGCCGCCCTCGCCAGCATCCTCAGCAGCCTCACGATCCCGACCAGTCTCGGGGACCGTATCTGGTGGACACCGGCTCGGATTCAAGAGGCAAAAGCCTGGTGGGCAACGCATTCCTATGTCCCAGCCTCAACCGACGCTGAGGGTAACGCGTTTGCCTACGTCATGACGGGGAATACCCAGTACGGCATGACAGCCGTCAACCTCCTCCTGAACTTCAGCATCTCGGCAGGAGAACTGGAATACGTGGCGAGCGACACGTATCGCTGGAGCCCCTGGGTGCCGATCGTCTTCGACTGGTGCTACAACCTCATGACGCCGACACAGGTATCCACCGTCGTGAGCGAGTACAATAATTATGCACAAATCATGGATTCAAAATCCTGGGGAGGGCCAGGGGCCGAAGCGAATAACTACTACTGGGGATATCTCGCCAATGAGTTGAACTGGGCTATCGCCACTTACTACATCAATCCCATGGCGCCGACATTCCTGTACGATGGATTGGTGACTCGCTGGCAGGACGGTGTCCTCCCCTATTTCGCCGGCGCCGGCGCCGGCGGCGTGCCCGCTGAAGGCTCGTCTTATGGTCGGGCAATGCTCCAGTATCCGGATATTGCATTCACGACTCTTGGTCTGATGGGAGACGATCTGCTAGCCCAAACCAACTGGTATCAGGAGGCAGCCATCGCGCTGATTTACGGGACGTCAGTGACTCCCATCGATGGGAACTACATCCAATTCCCGTACGGCAATGAGGAAACGCCAGTTACCGGGGCGCCGGTCAACAATTACTACTATAGCGATTTCATGACGATGATCGCGGACGAGTATTCGAATGAGCCTGTGGGCGAATACGCCCGCCAGTGGCTCAACACCGTCGTCGGATCGCGGCTCAACACTGGCTCAACCTACGGGACGGACCCCTGGGTCGCGGCAGTGGACCCGGGAGGAACGGCGCTTTCCTTCTCGTCTCTTCCCCTTGACTACTACGCCCCGGGAAATGGCTTCCTCTTTACCAAGAGCACGTGGGCGTCCTCGGCGATGTCGGTCCTAATCCAACTGGGAGAAGGGTCGCACGGCTCGCACATGGATTCGGACTGGGGTTCGTTCCAGATCTATAGCGGGGACGAGAACATCGCGCCCGAGCACGCGGAGTATTACGCAACATTCTTGGACGGTACTGGGTCCGGGAGTACAAGTGCCAAAAATGGCATCCTCTATAACGATGTCGGACAGATGGCACAGGGCGACACCTTAGGCAATCCACAGGTGCTTGCCGTGGAAAGCAGCACCGACTTCTCCTATGCCGCTGTCAACTTGACCGCAACCTACCAAATGCCCGTGCTATATACATATTTGGGGAACCTCGCGGCTGGTTATACGGTGCGGGAGTTTCTCTTCATCAAGCCCTTGAACACACTGTTCATCATCGATCGACTGCAATCGACGTCCTCGAGTGTGACTCAGTCATTCCTGCTCCACACGCCCGGTGAACCGACGATCGTCGACGCCAACGATGTGACGTTCACCATCGGAGGCCAGGAATTGTTCCTCACGACCCTGCCGACAGTGTCCTCGCATTCGTACAGTGTTTCCAACGAAGGAGCAACAGACGGAGCCATAGACGTTTACCGCTTGCAGGATAACGTCACCGGCTCGGCCGACAACGTCTTCCTCCATGCGATCACTACCGGTCCGGCCGGTTCAGACCCGGTGAGTGTCGCCATCACCGGTCAGACCTCCAGCACCTGGACGATCACGTTCACTTCGGCGACTCTGGGGACCGCGGTCCTGGTCTTGAACCAGGGAACGTTCTCGCTCGGCGGTTCGTTTGGTTACGCGGCCTCGGGGACACCACAACTTTCGCCGCTGGCCAGTGCGATTCAAACCATCACTGTGACCAGTAACGGTCCCGCCTGGGGATCGAGCGGCAGCGGCTCGACCGACGCCATAAGCGGTGGCGGCTCGACCGACGTCGTCCTAGGCGCCTTGCCGAGTGCCGCGGACCCTGCGACCAGTAATGGCTCCGGCACCAAGTCGAGCCTGAAGCTCTCTGGAGGTGCGGGAATCTCGACGACCGCGCGGCAAACCGTTTCCCTGGGCACCAGCCAGGACGTGACCCAGATCAGTAAGTTGGTCAAAGACAAAGCTGTCAAAGCGATCCTGCCGGAGAGCCTTCTCGATTCGCTCAGCCAGGATCTGATCCTGTCCAAAAACAAGAAAGCTCCCGTGGCCTCGAAAGTCACTTCGGGCTGAAGTCGAAGCGACCACGGATTCACCTCGCCATCCGGTCATGGAAACAAGTAAGCCTCGGTGTCCTGTCAGCCGCTCTTGACAGGACACCGAGGCTCTTGACTCACCGAAAAACGAGCATCCCTCTGGTAAAGCAGGTTATGCAAGCACGATCTTGTTAATTAGTACGTCTTATGGACAGGCAGGCCAAACAATCTCAACCGAACGGAACAACCAATTCAACTGAATTCCAGGCGTTTCCTGCCCCGAACCACGAGAGATCGGCACCGCAGGCCCTTTTGGGCGTCTGAATAGCAGTCATATTGAGGAGACCCGAGAGCGTGTCACTTGACCAGTCCTACCAGCAGGCCCAAGCCCGGCTCCAGTGGAAGCGGGCCGCACGGGGTTACGACTCACTCCCTGCTGCGAGCAATCATGGCTAAGTTCTCTCCGAGTCCTTGATTGAGAAAAACATCTCGCATCAGATGCCGTAACCGGCGGCCGGGGCGAGGTTGGGCTGTTCTATGACCACTGGAAAGTGTCGCGCTCGCGGAGGATCTCTCGGACCTGATGAAGAATTCATCAAGTCCCAGGCCGACGGTGAACGCCGCCTCAACAATCCAACCGGCTTTCGCTAGCATTCGTCGCAGTGTACGACCGTTGTAATAAATCAAGTGACTCGGGAAGGCTCGATAGCGTTCATCAATGCTCAGTCGGCTGGACAGAATTGGAAACGCCAGTCTCGCCCTTAACGAATTGGCGTTCGGGACTTCAATGAAGAGGCGACCATTGGTCGCGAGGAGCCTTCGGATTCCAGCCAAGGCAGCAATTGGATCGACCAAGTGTTCGAATACGTGGCGGAGGGTGACGAGACCGAAGTAGTTTGTGGGTAATTCCTCCAGGTGATCTGTAACCTCGAATCCGGCCAACCGACAGCATTCGAGCCCCCGTCTGCCAGGCTAGAATCCCCGCACCTCCCAACCATGCGTGCGGGCGTGCAACAAGAAAGCTCCCCCACCTGCCCCGTAATCAAGTAAGGTCCGCGCCACGCCAGAAGGCAAGTTCTTCGCAATTCGGTTCAGCAAGTAATCCGCCTTCGCACCGGCAGAGGCCGAACCAGTCGCCGAGTGGCAACAATAGGTATCGCCTGAGTAGAAGGTAGTCAGTCGTTCGATCGACGGTCGGGGATTGATGAAGACAAGCCCGCAGCCGAGGCACCGCATCAGCCCGATCCGTCCCTTCAATCCTCCGAAGACCTCAGCCCCTGTCCATCGCCCCGGCGTCGGGAGAGTCTTGAAGGCTTGACTCCCGCAAAGTGGACAGGAATCCAGTATGTCAATATCATCGGATACGGTCGAAGTGCGATTGTCAGTAGTCTCTGGACTCATCTGAGTTGCCCCCGGCGTTAAATTGGCTGACAGGTTAGGAGAAGGCTCTGGGTTTAGAGCCGGTCGTAGGCGGAATCGTCGGTCACGACGTCTCGTTGTTTATCGCAGGTTAACGATGGACAGGGCTTGATAGCCGATGCTCTGGACGAGCCCCGTTCGACCCAGGCACTTGCGGCACGTCTCGGTGGGGCAGGTGTGCCTGCGGAAGGAGGCTCGGAACGCCTCAGCCTTCTCTGAGAAGAGGATCGCCTTGAGCGACTCTTCCGCCGCATTGCCCAAGACATTGCCGCCGTGGGCATCCCAGCAACACGTCGTCACGTCACCATTGGCCAGCACGGCGAAGCCGATCTCGAACTCATTGCAGTTGCCGAAATGGGATGGATAGTGCTTCCCATGGCCGACCCAATCGTGTTCCTTCTCGCACAGGAACGTGAGCCACGGGAACGGCATGAACGATTGGTAGGGCTCCAGATGCGTCGACCTGGCGTTGATCACGGACTCTGGATCGACACCGAGCAGCCTGCATAAATGCACCAGGGATGGGATGGTTTTCGGAGAGATGAAGACCCTGATTCGGATCTTCGTGGTGCTCTCGGGCAGCGACTTGCGAAGATCGATCGCAGCCATGACCTTGTCGAGATATTGCTCGAAGGTCAGCTTCTTCTGGACCGATTGCACCTCCATGTCGTCCACTGTGCGATAACTGATGTCGAGCGTCTCCACGGTGTGGAACAGACGCCGATATCGGTCCTCCCGGAAGAGCGAGCCATTGGTGACCAGCCGCGTGCCGATCCCCAAATCGCGGCACAGATCAAGGATCTCCATGCATTGCGGGTGCAGGAGGGCCTCTCCCATGAGATGGAAGGTCGCGTGGCTGCAAATCCGCTCGTCGATGCACTGCCGCAGGATCGACTCGGCGAGCTCGAAATCGAGCCGTCCCGCGGGGCGCTGTAGTTCCGTGAGTGGGCAAAAGCCACAGCGGAAGTTGCAGGCGGTCGTCAGTTCGAGATGGATTTCTTGGAAACGGAACGTGTCGCCGCGTCGCGTGTCTGCTACCGCGACTCCCTGGGAAATCGTCATCGCCTTCCTCCCTCGCCAGTGCTCCGATTGACGGAGAACATAGGCGTCATCCCGTTGAGTCATCTTCAGGTATTTCCCACATGAACGCGAATCAATCTGCTGAATTGCGTCATCTGGACAGTCAGGCTCACAATCTCAACCGAACGGAAGAAACGATTCAAGTGAATTCCAGGCGTTTCCTGCCCGGAGCCACGAGAGATCGGCACCGCCGGCCCTTTTGGGCGTCTGAAAGGCAGCCATCTTCAGGAGACCCGAGAGCATCATTCAGGCACCTGGGTGGCATTTCTTCCACAGTTTGGAGAAACTGCTCCACCAGCCTATTCTCTCACTCTTTGGGCGAACTTGTTCACAACAACTTGATGTTTTCCCAGGGAACTCAGGGCGATCTCATCCACCGGCAGCAGCTCGAAGTCAATCTCGGAACCGAACACCTTACGGACCTCGTGGCCGATCGCGCGTCGTTCGTCGACTCCAAATGGGCCTTTGAGAACCACGCGGAGCTGGATCCGGTCGGGATCGTCCTGAACCACCTGGAAATGCCGGACCGCCGGGAAATCTTTCATCAGGTGGGGGAAGAACTCGCCTGGAATCCGGCGACCGTCGGGCGTCTGGAGTACGTCGAGCTGGCGGCCGACGACCTTGTGCAGGAGCGGCAGCCCCCGGCCACAGGAGCAGGTCCCCCAGCCCGCCACCGCGCGGTCGCCGTTGGCATAACGGACGAAGGGCATCCCGTAGTTAGTCAGGTCGGTGATGACCACGTTCCCCTCCTCGTCGTCGGGGGTGGGAAAGCCGTCGTCGTCGAGGACCTCCACGAGCAGGTTCTCCATCGTCAGGTGCAGACCCTCGTGCCGGTCGCACTCCGACCCGATCAGCATGACTTCTCTCGACCCATAGGTTTCGAACACCGGGGCGTCGAAAACCTGCTGGATCAGCTCCCGCTGGAAGTCGTATAGCTTCTCGGCCCCGACGACGATGGAGCGAGGCGAGAAGGGTTTCAGCCCTTGCTCGTCCAGCCAGCGTGCGAAGACGTAGAGGGGGTTGGTGTATGCGACGAGGACGTGGGGCCGGTGCCGGTTGAGCCGTTTGAGGATCCGAGGCGCCGTCTCCTCGCTGAGCTCGAACGTGTTGACCAGCATTCGGCGGTACAACCGGTTATACAGCGCGTCTTTCCATCGCTTCCAGCGCGGCTGTTCCCCAAGCGGAACGCCCCAGAGGTAGAACTGCTTCGTTCCTGGGCCCGCACCCGCCCAGTCGTAACCTCGATGCCATGCGCCCATCCGGCGGTCGAGGCTCTCCGTGTCCAGGTCAAAGTGCAGTGGCACCCCGGTCGAGCCGCCGGTCGATTTCCCCAGCAGGCGGAGCCCCGGCAACTGGGCACGCATCCCCGGCCGGTTCTCACGGATCACCTCGCGGTCGATCACGGGCCAGGAGCGGAAGTCTTCCAGTGACCGCAGCCGGTGGGGGCCGATATCGAGGCGGGCCCATTGATCCCGATAATACGGACAGTTCGCCAGTGCATGCGCGACGAGCCGCTTCAGGGCCTCGAGCTGGAGCGACTCCAATTCCCCGCGCGTGAGCCACTGGGTCCGCTCGAGGTCGCGCCAGTATCGAAAGGTCTTTCGACCTTTGAGTCCTGTCTCGAAGGCAGGGAGAAGAACATTGCGGTGGATATAGTAGAGCATCACTCAACCTCAACCCCGAGTTTTCTCGATCAGCCCGAAGCGTTGCTTTCCGGCCGATTCACGGCTGACCAACCGCCACCAGGCTCATCGGCCACCCCGCCCCCCGATGCGTGAGGCCGAGGCTCGAGGTAGAGCCGTTCGTACTGGGCGACCATCCGGCGCACATCGAAGTATTGCTCGACCCGATGCCGTCCCTCCAGGCCCATCCGACGGCCCATTTCCGGGTCGCGTAACAGCCGGAGGATCGCGCCGGCGAGTTCGGTCGGCGATCGCTCCGGGACGAGCAGCCCGGTCCGCCCCTCATCCACGACCTCGGGGTTGCCTCCCACCCGCGTGGTCACAACGGGTAACCCCCTTGCCATGGCCTCCAGGAGGGTCAGCGAGATCCCCTCCGTCAGCGACGGCAGGACAAAGAGAGATGCCCGGCCCAGCAGGTTCGGAACGTCCCTGACCTCACCCAGGAGGCGAACGTGATCCCCCAGGCCAATTCGGGCAACAAGGCACTCTAGCTCAGAGCTGCAAGGGCCGTCGCCGGCGATCTCCAAGCGGAACGCCGGGTACTCCCGGACGACGATGGACGCCGCGTGGATGAGGGTCGCCACGTCCTTCTCAGCGCTGAGGCGGCCGACCATGACGGCCAGCCCCCCATCTCGCGGGCCGAGATAGCCGAAGCGGGCCACGTCGATGCCGTTCCAGATCGTGGTGACCTTGTCCGGGGCGATGCCCTCCTCGTAGGAGATTCTCGCTGCATCGTGCGAGACGCAGACTACGCGGTCGGCCGTCCTGGTGGCCAGCCGGAAGAGCAATGTCTCGTGCCAGCTCGCGCCGAATCGTTGCCCGTGCCGGGTGAATATAACCCGCCTAACCCCCAAAAGCCGTCCTGCAGTCCCGGCGTAGATCAGCGGTTTGCTATTGTGTGCGTGCACGACATCCGCACCCCAACCCTTCAGAAGTCCGGCCAGACGGAACACCAGGAGTGGCCTCAGTCCCGGCGCCTCCTGCAGGGTGGTAACTGGCCAGCCGCACCGCTCGATATCATCCGCAGGGCTCCCGCGAGTGCCCAGGGCAACGAACCGGAGATCGAACCGACTGCGGTCGGTGTGCCGGGCGAACTCGACCAGCAGCTTTTCCATGCCACCCGTGACCATCTGGGAGGCAACGTGAACGACTCGCAACGGGCGACCCTCGGTCCTGGGCGACCTGCTCGCTTTGTCGCAGAGCGCATCGGGCGGAACCGAGGCTCCATCACTTCCAAGCCGCCCATCCCCTCGGTTCTCGCTGAACACCTCGAGCGTCGTAGGCGGTCGTGAAGGCAAGCCCTTCAGGGGATCATCCACGGGGCGAGCCAGAATGGAGCTGTCACGCACTGTTCGCCGCGAGTATCGCTGTCCCATCTCCGAAACTTTGCATTCATGTGGAGAGACACTGCTCGACTGGGTTCGACTTCTGCATTTTTTGTAGGCGCTCGCCAGTTGGTGCGCCAGGACGGGTGGCAGGCGTCCATTTTCGGAGGGCGCAACCGTCCCAGTTTGCTCATGGTTGCACACCAACTGGCGAGCGCCTCCAAGGTTACTTCTTACTTCACTTCTTCGTAGAACGGAATTCATTCCGTTTTTGCCGTTCCGTTGGTTCCGTTTGAGCGAGCCAATCGATCGGCGGGGAAGAAACGGAATGAATTCCGTTCTACGACTCCCAGGCTACGGGTCCTGCGAAGGGCCAGAACCGGCTCATGGCTGCGCACCAACTGGCGAGCGCCTACACGGCTAAGTGGAGACGATAATGGAGGGGACGGTCGGGCCCGATCACGTCCCCGTGTTTCCCGGCGACTGCTGCCTGCTCCGTGGCCGAACGATCCGCGACCGCCTGCGCCAATGTGGGACGCTCAGGGCTTCGACAGACCCGCATGGAGACGAGGGAGCCGGTGACCATAGCGTTGCAGGACGCGCCTGGGGAGTGACCCGTCGGCAAGGTATTTCACGGCCCGGCGCGTCGTCGCCCTGACCTTGTGCCAGCGGACTGCGCGGCGGTGGTGCCGGATGAGCTCATCCTGGGCAGCCAAGAGGTCGTCGGCCGACATCGCATGAGTGCGCATCACCGGGTCGAAGCCGGTGTACTGTGACCAGTCGCGTGTCAGAATCAGGTTGCTCGCTTCAGCGAGCCGAAAGAGATCGGTTCCGGGGTAAGGAGTCACGATGGAAACCTGGAGGGTGCTGGGCTTCACCCGGCTGATCAACTCCTTGGTGGCCTGGACTGTGGCTTGGGACTCGCCGATAAGCCCGATCAGGATGAACGCGTGCGCGGAGATGCCCGATCGCTCGGTGGTCCTGATTTGCTCGCTGAGTGTCTCGAGAGTGCCCCGGACGTGGTCCTTGCCTATAGTTTCGAAGGTGCCGGCGTCTCCTGTCTCCAGGCCGAAGTGAATCCGGCGACAGCCGGCGGCCCGCATCCGGCTGAGCAACTCCTTGTTAACGCTGTCGAGGCGCGTCTCGACGACCCACTCGAACTTCAAGCCCCGACGAAGGATCTCCTCGCAGAGGAGCATGACCATATTGGGCTTCATCGCGAAGACCTGGTCCCGGAAGTAGATCGCATCGCACCGGAAACGGGTGAGGAGGCACTCGACCTCGTTGACGATGTCCTCCGGTGCCCGCTGGAGCAGCTTCGATCCGAACCCGAGGGGGTAGGGGCAATAGTAACACGTGAAGGGACAGCCCTTGCTGGCCTGCACCGTCGCGTAAGTCCGCCCCTGTCCGAAGACCTGATACCAGTAGCGGTTCATGGGGGCGAGGTGATAAGCCGGCCAGGGGAGCGCGGCCAGGTTGGTCAGGCGTGGAATGTCGGGAGATCGCTCGACGACCCCGTCACGCAGGTGACTCGTGCCGGCCACGGGGACTGCGGCCGGGTCTGGGTCCGCGTCGAGGAGATTCGGCACGACCACCTCCGTGTCGCCCCGGACGACGTGGTCGAACTTCCCGCGCCTCAATAGCTCGTCGTCGAGTGCCCGACCGACGACACCGACCCCGATGAACCGGACGGCCGGATGCCGGCTCTTGAGCCTGTGCGCGAGCTCGCAATCGGCGTAAAGGCTCGGCAGGTTGACGAGGAAGACGACGGCGTCGGGCGCAAACTCATCCACCCGGCGCTCGACCCCGTTCTCGTCGAGCTGCTCGGCCGCGCCGTCAACGAACGCGACCTGGCGCCCCGCGCGCTCGAGGAGCGCGGCCAGATAGAGGAGCGAGAGGTGCGGCATGGTCGGGTACGACGAGTCGTGCCCGTAGGTCTTTCTGGTGGTCCGGTTCGCCACGCCGAACCCGCCGGCGAGGTCACGCTTCACGTTGAGGCCGGGGGGACTCGGCGGCTGGATGATCAAGATGCGTGTGTGGGCCATCGCCTTACACCATTCCTGGAGTCTGGAGGAAGAAATGGGGGTCGGATCGTCGGCTGGTGCCGGACGGAAACGTCGGAGCCTTCGTGGTCATAGGGAGCCCGGAGACTAAGGGGCACCCCGATCGGGCATTCTGCCTATCATAGTTCGATCACGGCATGAAGTCAATCGTGTTCGCACGATCACACAGGGCCCGGTGCGCGGCCTACGACGGTCAGGTAGGTTTCCTCATAGCGGCTCACGGTTCGCCTCAGGTCAAACAGATCCTCGACCCGCCGGCGTCCAGCCTGGCCGAACTGTTCGGCCATGACGGGGTCAGAGAGGACCGTTTCGATCGCTGCCGAGAGCGCCTCAGGGGAACGGGGCGGGACCAGTAAGCCGGTCTGGCCATCCAGGACGACCTCAGGCACGCCGCCGACACGGGTCGCGACCACTGGCAACCGTGCGGCCATCGCCTCCAGCAACGTCATCGGCATCCCTTCCGTCTCGGAGGCGAGGACGAAAAGATCGAGCGCGGCGAGGATCTCAGCGATGTCCCGGCGTTCCCCGAGCATCGCCACCGCCCCTTCAAAGTTCAGCCGGTCAATGGCCTCCTGGATCACACCCCGATGAGGACCGTCGCCGACGATGGCCAGGCACGTGGTGGGGAATCGCCGTCGAACAGCTCGTAGCGATTCGAGGAGCGTGAGGTGGTTCTTCCCTGGGTGTAGGCGGGCAACGATTCCCAACCAGGGACCTGCCGGCGACCAACCCAGTCGCTGGCGGGCTTCCAGCCGAGGCGGTCGACGGTCATAGGCAGACAAGGGAATCCCGTTGGGAATGTAAACCAGTCGCTGCGGGCGACTACCTTTCATCAGCCCCTCGATCTGGGGAGAGACCACGACGACGGTCGTTCTGCGCATCAGCCATTGGGTCAGCCCCGCGGCGGATCGTGGTTTCAGGGGCGCCGATCCGTGCTTGGTCAGTACCAAGCCGCGCCGGCCGCACAGCCGGGCTGCCAGCCCGCCGATAAGGTACGAGCGCATGTTGTGGCAGTGCACGACGTCGGGTCGCAACCTGCGTAACTGGCGGCAGAGCTGCGCGATTACGCGGAGGGGACTGCCCTCCAGACCGATGACGGACACATCAACCCCGCTGGCCTGAAGGTCCTCTCCGAAAGCCCCCAGCTTGTTGAGGCAGACAACCGAAGTGCACTCCGCCCCGCGTTCCAGAGCGAGGTCGTGAACGAGACGCTCCAGACCACCGACCTCCAGGGAGTTCACGACGTGCGTGACCCGGAGCCTGCGGGTCAACGAGAGGGATTTCGTCACCATTACAGGCATGGTCATGGTTCAGAGCAGCCGATCCAGGAGCGACTCTGAGCCCTCACGCCGGATGTGCAGGCGGCCCCAGAGTTCGATGTTGAGCAGCATCCACCGGGACAC
>Ga0181521_10005711_pt1 | contig 13743 bp, 17 predicted proteins | sample PEATcosm2014_Bin_32_FD_119764 | JGI IMG/M metagenome (GOLD analysis project Ga0181521, IMG submission 119764) | Peatland microbial communities from MTU Mesocosm Facility, Houghton, MI, USA - PEATcosm2014_Bin02_60_metaG | ecosystem: Environmental > Terrestrial > Soil > Wetlands > Peat | place...
CTCGCAAGGCGCTGGAGATCGAGGCGGGCTTCGGTGTGCAGCTGCAGAGCCCGCTCGATGAGTTCAACGCCGCCCGTCATGTGGCCAGCGACTCGGCGTCGACGAAGGTGCCGCCGACGCCGGTGCGGCTTTCTACCCGCTTGCCAGAGAAGACCCACTGGAACTCCTGGGCCTGGACGATCGCCACGACCCCGAAACGACCGTCGCGCTCAGCGGCGTCGAGGAAAGGATGGACGTGGTCGAGCTTGCGGTCGTCCCACCGCGTCCGGTCCGGCTTTGCCAGATGGAGGACCGGAATGTCGTTGTTCTCCGCGAACGCCTTCACCTCGCGACGGAACCGGTTGCCGATCTTCTCGAAGAGCGCGGGCGAAGGAACCGGATAACCGAGGTGCTCGGTGAGGAATCGGACGACTTGACCGGGGACCTGCAGGTTCGGGACATAAGCGTTGAGGTAGAGCCGGTCGATGCAGGAGAGATCGAGACCGACATGGCCATCCAGCACGTCGTTGATGTTCACCACGTTCGCCATGCGCGACGCGATAGCGCATGAGGGACGGCTCTGCCGGCCCGACTACCTCACCGTGCAGCGCGGTCGCGCCGGGAGGAGGCCGGGAGGGGGGCCTGCCCCCCTCCCTCTAATTCTCTGGCGCAACAAGCTGCGCGCCTCGGATCGCCCGGAGCGGATATTCGAGGCGGTGCGGGAGGTGATCAGCACCTCGGGCGTGATCTCCAACAAGACTCGACGGGCCCTCGACTCGACCGTGCTCGAGGACGCCGTCCAGCGCCAGGACACGATCAGCCTCCTGCAGAGCCAGATCCGCCGGGTGAGAAAGCTCATAGGAGAGCTGGCCGAACGGGTCTACGTCCGCCAGCACAACCTCGGGCCCGGGCGCCCGCCCTGCGACTTCGAGGACCGAGACGACATCGACCGGCTCATCTCAGAGCTCGTGGACGACGCCTACGAGCTGGTCTTCGCGGCCGAGGACGTCGCCTTGGAGCTCGACGAGCAACAACAAGACGCTCTGATCGCCCGAATCGCCGAAGCCCGACAGGAGGGGTGGCTCGGTGAGGTAGACGGCCTTCAGATCAGCCTCGCCTGAGCTCGTCAGAAGATGGACCAGATTGAGCAGATGACTGCTCGTTCCACCGGCGCCCACCTCGACACGGCCACCTTCTCCCAGATTGCCGGCCGCGCGACCACCACCAACGATCCGATCCGATGACTGGCTCGCGCAATTCGCCGGACCTGATTTGCCAAGTGCAGAGAACAAGAAAGGCTTCGGCTTTTGTCCGCTCGGCGCTTGGTGCGACACGACCGGGGAGCCACTCGGGGCGATACTGCGTCGGGGCAACGCCGGCTCGAACGACGCCGATGATCACCTCGAGTTGTTGGACCAGGTGATCGCCGCCCTCCCGCCGGAGTACCAGGTAGGCCATCAGCCCGGTGACGACCCAGGCCTGGTGCGACATCACATCGTCTTGAGGGCCGACTCGGCCGGGACGACCCATGACTTTGTTTCTGGCCTCACGGAGGCGAACATCGAGTACTCGATCGGGCGCCCTGTCGACTCAGGTGTCAGGGAGGCCTTGTTGTTGTTCCAAGAAGAGGACTTCTCGAAGCCATCGACGTGGACGGGACCGTCCGCGACGGTGCACGGGTGGCCGAGCTCACAGGTCTCATGGACTTGTCCACCTGGGGTGAAGATGCACGGCTCATCTGCCGGCGAGCGCGTCCTCATCCAGGGGCCCAGCTCAGCTTGTTCGACACCTCGGAGGGCTTCCGGCACACGTGTTTCATCACGAACGCGAATGCCCTGAGATCGACGCCGCTGCACTTGAGCTTCGCCACCACGGCCATGCCCGCGTCGAGGACAGGGTCCGGTGCTGGAAAGACTGCGGGTTGCAGAACCTGCCGTTCGCGAGCTTCACCCAGAACCTCGCCTGGGTGGCCACCGGTCTCATCGCCGGGGCGCTGCTCGTCTGGGCGCAGATGATCTGCCTCGACCGTGAGCTCGCAAAGGCCGAGCCGAAGACGCTCCGCTACCGGCTGTTGCACGTTGCGGCCGTCCTCGTGCGCCGTGAGCGAGGGCTCATCATACGCCTGGACGAAACCTGGCCGTGGCAGCAGCGCTCAGGCGGGCCTTCCTCAGGCTGCGGACCGTGTTCCGATAACGACCCGGTCCCGGCGCCCGACCCGACAACGGTGAGTCCACCAAGGGCGTGACATCCGACAAGCGCACGAAGCTCTGACTCGTCGCGCCCTGCCACGGCCAAGCACCCTCACTGTCACCCCATCGTCACGACTCGACCGTTTGCCATCAGTCTCCCGGGACCGGACAGACTTTCGAGGCTAGTGTCTGGAATTGGAACGAACAACGGAGTACAAAGCGGCGGAGGTCCGAGTTCCATGCACTTAGCGCTCGATGTGCGGATGGCCCAAACTCCCAGGGTTGGAGTGGGAGTTTATGTCCGTAATCTGGTTACATCGCTATGGCAATATTATCCCGAAGTCGAAACCACTCTCATCGCCGCCGCAGGTCAGCCCTTTGAGCTGACGCTGCCGACCCAGAACGCACGCATATTGTACAGCGCTCCATCATACCGCGATTACATCCAGCGCGACTGTTGGGAACAATTCCGTTTGCCAGGTGTGCTGGACGATATTGGCGCTGATGTTTACCATTCGCCCAACTATATTTTGCCGGTCAAGCGGAGAATGCAGACGAAGCGAATAGTTACTATTCACGACGCAAGTCTATTCACATTACCGAGCTATTATGGCTGGTTGTCTGGCACCAGAGTGAGGAATCTAACGAGGATGGCACTCCGTGCGGCGGACGCAGTTCTAGTTGATTCGTGTTTTACCGAAGATGAGCTACGCCGCTTATTCCACCTCGTGGTGCCCGTGAAGGTTGCGTATATGGGTGTCCCAACCGAGTTCCTCGACGCCATAGCTACGTATGCGACTTCTCACGCTGAGCCTCCTAGGAGGGTAGAAGCTCGTGATGGGACGCCCATAGACTTGAATCGGCCTTATGTCGTGTCGGTCGGGACGATCAACCGTCGTAAGAATTACGCGAAGCTCTGTGAGGCATTCTCGCGTGCACCACTGAAGGATGTATCTCTCCTCCTGATCGGCGAGCTAGGTAACAGTGCGAGGCAGCTATTTCGGCAGGTGCAAAGATCAGGTGCGGGAGGGCGCATCTCGCTTTTGGGCAGGCTGTCCAACGCCGACCTCGTCAAGTTGATGAGCGGCGCGCGGGCCTTAGCGGCTCCCTCGCTATACGAAGGCTTTGGCCTACCAATTCTAGAGTCCTTTGCTCTAGGTATTCCGGTCTGTGCCGCCAGAGCTTCGTGCTTCCCGGAAGTCGCTGGTGACGCTGCGGCCTATTTCGATGGCAACTCAGCGGATAGCATCGCTGAGTGCATCGCCGCCGTGGTTGACGATCTCCCTCGTGCGGGCGTATTGGCCGACTTGGGGAGGCTTCGTGTTAGGGACTTTTCGTGGCAGGCTTTTGCGGCTTCACACGTTGATCTCTATACGAGCGTGCTAGCCAGTAGGTCATGAAAAGGCACCGGGTTGCTGGCTCCTCAGGAGCTTCAACATGCAGATTCTCGCGTTTGTCGGAGCTACTGGCGCGTCGCCGTGCGGCCGGTACGGTCGAGCACGCAAAGCTGTCCGGATCACACGCGTATACCCTGGTCCAAATCGTGGCGAAGGTCATTGCCGGTGCCGTGCTTGTCGGCGTTGCGCGTCTAGGGGGTTCGAGCGCGACTGGCAGATACGTCATCTATGTCGTCGCGGCTAGCCTCCTCGCATCGGTGCTGCTATTTGGTGGTCGGATCTTGACTATAAAGATTTGGTCGGAGACGGCAGAGTCGGATATACTCCGAGTTGCGATTAGAGGCAGATGCCGCAATTCGACGATAGCTATCATCCTAGGGACGTCGCTTCTCGTGGTACCAGAGTTCCTTCCTCAACAGCGTGTTGTTGGGCTTATAGCCGCGACCGCTGGCTTATTGTCAGTTAACGCAATGGCAGAGAGCGCGCTCATAGCTCTGGGCCGAGGCGGCATCGCCGCCCTTGGAAACTTGGTCGCCAACATGGTTAGTGGCTTCTCTTTACTTGTAATGTTGTTCGGTCCGTACGGGTGGCGTAGCGCGGGCCTTCTGTTCGGCACGTATCTGGTTGGCACTGCGGGGGCGACAATCTTTTACAGCTCGCTGCCGTCGCATGTCTATCCGACTAGTTTCAGGCCCATCGTGTTGGGAGTGTGCGGGTTGGGTCAATGGAGAAATCGGCGCATGGGTGGCCTCGGGTGGGGCGAGGACGATATCCGTTACGGTAGGCTTCTTGGTCTGCTCGATCTTTTGTTCTTTTTGTACTTCCGTGGGGACGTCATTGTCTTGGGTCTTGTCGCCTCGGCGGCTGTGGTGGGTACATATGGCGTCGCATACAAGTTGTTTGAGGCGGCATTGGCGCTTCCGCAGCTGCTGGTGATTGTTCGACAGCGGCGCTTGGTGCGAACTTGGGATACAGGTGCTGCGGATCGTGACCTCACGGACACCTGGGCGGTTATGTTGACTGGTGTCTGCTTGCTTGCAGGGGCTGTCTGCCTCTGTAGCAGGGCGGTGCCTGCGATATTTGGTCCGGGGTTCGGTCAGACAGCTCGCGTCGCTACGCTTCTAGCTGGGGGCCTAGTGGGGTATGGCATGCAAGCGACTGCGCAGCTCTATCTGTATGTTGACAGTGCGGTAGCTCGGTTTCGGGCAAGTATCGTGATGGTGCAGGTCGGGGGAATCGTGCTGGGTGTTGTCGGTGTGGCGGTGGGCGCACGTTATGCGGGGGCATCGGGTGCGGCCGTTGGACAGACTTTAGCTGAACTTATGTATGGTATTGGCATTTCGTTTGCAGTCTTGGGCAGGGTAGGTCTTCGTGTGCCCAGAGGGTTGATTCCAATTGCTGTCGCGACGGGCCTAGTTGAGGCGATCGCTAGTACTTCTGCGGGTTGGTGGGTGGCGGCCGTCTGTTTTGTTGTGATTGCGGTGACTGTCGGGTCGCGTTCGTTGCCCGAGTTGACGGCTATTGTGCGTGAATGGTGATGGGTGGCTCGTAGGGTGAGCGAGGATGCATCAGCGCGGAGGCAGCATGGTCAGGATCACGTCAAGGTTACCGTAGTGCCGTCCTGAACTCGCAGTCCGTCTCTCGATCGTGCGCCATTCATATGCCGTGGGCTCAGTGCGTAGTTGCCTGAACGCTTCGTAACGTTCCGGTACTTGGATAGCGGGGTCCACCACCTGAGTAGAGTCTGCACGTATTGATGGGAATTCCGGCGGACGAGACTTTCTCGGACGTAGAAGGCAGTTCCTAGAGGAGTTGGTGGCTGAGATCGCCTTTCCGCGCGAACTGCTCGAACGCAACGTCGCCGAGCTTGCCAGGCTTGACGAACGCCTCGGCCAACGCGACACCTGCATCACCGAGCTGGGACGGCTCCTGTCGGGTTCCGGGGTTCGGGCAAGCGTCAGGCGGCCCCGTTCTCGAAGGGAGACGCGAGAGGGGAGGCGGCGAAGCCGGGAGGGCGAAGCGGGCAAGCGCATGGTCGCCACGGCCATCGCATGGCTCCTGTGAGACTCCCTGACCGGGAGATCGATGTGTCGCTGCCGTCGTCGTGCCCGGACTGTGGCGGTGAGGTCGGACTCGAGCGGACAGCCGGGCAGTTCCAGGTGGACATTCCTCCGACTCGACTTCGGCGGGTCAACTCCATCATCGGGGTTCCGCACCCCTGCTGACCTGGGCGGGCTGTGGATAGAGTCGGGTTTCGGAAGTCCGATGTAGTGACAAAATGGTGCTTGACTGATCGGACTGCATGGCTGTAGGGGTGGAATTGTGTACGTGAAGGTGAGCACGGTGCGTAGTGGCAGGAGGACCTACCGCTATCTCACGCTCGCCGAGTCGTTCCGCAACGAGGACGGCCAGCCCCGGAGCCGGATCGTCGCCCGGCTCGGCGAGGTGTCGGAGATGACCACCTCGGGCGAGCTCGAGCGGATCGTCGATGCACTGTCGGCCCAGTTGGGACGGGGAGCCCCCATCGGGCTCGTTGCCGAGTCTGCTCCCTCCTATGGCGCGATGGCCGCCTGCGACGCGGTCTTCGCGATGGTGGCGAAGCGGCTCTCGGATCCCTCGTCCAAGCGGCGCTGCGTCACCGACTGGCTCGGTGCCGACGGGGCGCTTCCCGAGGGGCGCAGCGCCCCGTCTCTCGACCGGCTCTATCGGGCCCTAGACGCGGTCGCGGACTTAAAGGACGAGGTCGAGGCCCACTGCTTCACAGAGCTCTGCAACCTGGCGAACCTCGATCTGCGCCTGGTCTGTTACGACCTCACCTCCACCTACTTCGAGGGCGAAGAGAAGACCTCGGCCCGCTTTGCCGGCTCTTCGGATCTCAGGGGGGTCTGAGCTGACGCGGTGAGTTGTAACTTGGCGCGAGGCGGACCTGAGGGGCGTTCCGTGATGGAATCGGATTTCATGACGAGCGACCCGAACGAGATGGTCGAGCTGCTGCTCGGCATCCCCGACGTTCGCGTCCTCGAGCTCGTCGAAGACGACGCCGGCTTGTGGGTCAAGGTCGAAACCACGCCCGAGAACGCGAACTGTGCGTCGTGTGGTCACCCGGCGGTGCCCCATGGTCGGCGGGTCGTTGACATGAAGAGTCGTCAGCCGATGTTCGGACGGCCGCTCGCCCTCAGCTGGAAGACGCGCGGCTGGAGGTGCGAGAACGCCGCCTGTCCGGTCGGCACCTTTTTCGAGAAGGCCGAGTGGCGCTTCAGCGCGGAGTGACGACGCCGATCAGGGATCAGTCGGGCTTGCCGGCATAGAGCAGCGACCTGATCCGGTAGTTGGCGAAGTTGGTGAAGCCGAATGCGGCGCGCTTGACCCGCTTGATCAAGTTGTTCGCCGCCTCTGTCGGTCCATTCGAGACGTGGAAGGTGTGCCAAGCGGCGATCTGGAGGCGCCAGCGCACCAACGTGCGCCCGACGGACCGAACCTCGACCGGCTGGAGCGGGTCGACCATGTCGTCGGCCAGGCGGTCGACGAACTGCAGGGCGAGCTCGGCGTCGTTGTGGCCGTAGAGCTCTCGAACGGCCTCCTATCTGTTATCCGGCCCTCGCGACGGCCGGTTAATTGGCGAGCCAGGCTCCAAGGACCTCGTCGTCGGGGTCCTCCAGACGAAGCCCAAGGGCCATGCGGTCGACGCCTCTTTGGTTCAGTCGCTCCGAACCGGTCAACAGCACGCGACGGATCTTGTAGAGCGGGTCGTCCTTGCGACCGCGGTGGCCCAAGAGCTCGTCTTGCACCCTGCGCCGGCACTCGTCGAGCTTCTCGTTGGCGAACTTCACGACATGGAACGGATCGGCCACCTGGGTGGCACCGGGGACCACTTCGTCGAACACGGCCCGATACGAGCCGGCGAGGTCCAAGGTGGCGACGCGGACCGCACCCAACCACTTCGTCCCTTGGTGCTGAAGCCACGCCTTGGGTTCGGCCCCGCGTCGTCCGGGCACGACGTCGAGCAACTGACCCCGACCGACGTCGACGATCGAGGTGGAGAAGTGTTGGCGGCGATAGGGGCCCTCACGCACGAACAGCACCTCGTCGAGGCCGAGCGCCCACACCTCGCCGAAGCGGTCCAGGTGATCGATGAGCGCTGCCCCATAGGCGAGAACCGCATCGTTAACGGTGTGCTAGTCGCAGCCGAGCACCTCCGCGACCTCGTTCACGCTGCGGCCGAACTTGCCGACCTCGAGGGTCACCCAGCGACCCGCACGATCGGTAAGGGCCAGACGCGGTGCGGCGATCCGGTCGTCACCTTCGGTCCAGCTTCCATTCGGACAGTCCGGATCACCGCAACGCCACCGCCGCTTGTGCCATGCCAACTTGGTCGACTTGCCGAAGCACGGCAGATCTACGAGCGTTACGACCCGCTGGTCCTTGAGATGGGCAAGCACACCACAGTCGGGGCAGCCCGGCCGGGAGCGACGGCACTCGACGTGGATCTCGATCGACTCCCGACCGTCGTCGACGCCGAGCACGTTCACATTCGGCAGTCCGACCAGCAGTTGCACCATACGTTCGGGATCACGGTCCAAAGCGGCTCTCCGTCTCAGGAGTTGGAAAGCCCTCACACTGACAGGGCGAGACCGTCAAGTCGCGGACCCGATTCCCCCTTCAGATCCGAAGCGCCGCTTTGCCTCAAAGGCCTTCGGCTACAGCCGCGATCACCGCTCAGATCGCCCCAGGTCGTGATCGGCCTCCTTGTCACCTCCGACGGCATCCCGATCGCCCATCACGTCTTTGCGGGCAACACCGCGGACCGTTCCAGCCTGCCCGAGGTGATGGACGACCTGCAGGCACGTTTCGGGGTCGGGCGCATCGCGCTCGTGGCGGACAGAGGACTGATCTCAGAGGAGAACCTCGCCCTGGTCGCCGCCCACGGCTTCGACCACGTACTCGCGACCCGTCTCCACCGCGACCCGTCGGTCGCCACGGTCCTAAAGGCCGCCGCCGACAAGGACGCCGTCTTCGTTCCGGTCGGAGACGACGGGACCAAGGCGACCGAGGTCACCTACGAGTCCCGCCGCTATGTCGTGGTCGATTCCCCCAGGCTTCACCTTCGAGACGACGCCCGGCGATCGGAACCGTTGGCGCGAACCGAAGATCGCCTCATGGCCCTCGCTGACCGGGTGCGTCAGGGCCGCCTCGTCGACCCGGCCAAGATCGGTGCCGCAGCAGACCGGATCCTCAAAGACTCGGGGGTCTCTCGCTGCTTTGTGACCAAGATCGCCCACGGGGTGTTCACCTGGGATTACGACGAACAAGCTATGACTACGAGGAGAACCTCCTCGCCGGCCGCTACGTGATCACGACCTCGCTCGATCAGAGGACTGCTTCGACCGCACAGGTCGTCGCCCACTACAAGGCCCTGCAGTCAGTCGAACGGCGCTTTCGGGTGCTGAAGGACTTCTTGGCGTTGCGTCCGGTCTTCCACTACACCGAAAAGCGCGTCCGCGGACATGTCGCCGTCTGCGTGCTCGCCGCGGTCTCAGAAGCCGTGATAACCATCGACCTCAAGGCCCGAAAGCTCACCGATCCTGACCTTGAAGGCCAGCACCTCTCCGCACGGCGTGCCCTTCGTGAGCTCGAGCGGATCCGGATGGTCCGCTTTCTCGACGCGGACGGCAACCAACGTCAGGTCATAACCCGGCCGAGCCCTTTCCAGGCGAAGATCCTCGCTGCCCTCTGCGTCGACACCTCCGCCTGGCGCTCACGCGTCGCCTGATCACTCACGATCACGCGATGTAGGGCAAGAACCGCCTTCACGCGACCTCGTGAACAGGACCTTCATGTTTGAGCCGCCGAAAATGGCATGTGGGACCCTCCCCAGCACGGTCGTAGTGGTACTACGGCTTTTGCACCGACGATCAAACGCCGGGGCGGTGTTCATCAGGAGCTCGAGGAGGATCCCATGGGAATCGTAGGAGGAATCGACATCCACCGCCGCCAGCTCACCTTCGACATAGTCGACCTCGCGACTGGTGAGAACGTCCGTGGGCGCATCTCGCCCGTTGACCGGGTCGAGCTGCGGCGCTTTCTCGCCGGCCTTGACGGCGCCGGCGGTGATGTGGCGATGGAGGGTTGCACCGGATGGCGTTATGTCACAGAGGAGCTCGAGCGCGCAGGCTTTGGCGCTCACGTCGCCGAGCCGGCCGACACGGCTGCTCTCCGGGGAAACAAGCGACGGGCGAAGACCGATCGTGGCGACGCCCAGCACCTTCGCAAGCTGCTCATGACTGGGGAGCTCCCCGAGAGCTGGATCCCGCCTCGACACGTGCTCGAAGCTCGTGCCATCGTCCGGCTCTACAAGGATCTTGCCGATCAACGAGTGGCGTGGACTCAGCGCCTCCACGCCACGCTCTATCACCACGGCGTTCTCGAGCTCGGATGTCCGGTGGCGGGTGAACAGGCAAGGACCTTGCTTCACGACGCCGAACTCTCTCCGGCGGCCCGGCGCGCCGTTGAGGTCGCGCTGGCACAGATCGAGATCGTGAACGAGATGCTCGCTCCGATCAAGCTCGATCTCGCCCGTCTCTCACGGCACCAGCCGGGCTGTCAGGCGCTGACGGCCCATTACGGCATCGGCCCGGTCACTTCTGTCGCCATCTGGTGCGAGATGGGCGACACCCGGCGCTTCTCTTCGTCTTCTGACGCCGTGCGCCACGCCGGCCTTGACGTCACCGTCCACCAGTCCGACAGCAACCGGGCTAAGGGACATCTCGCCCGACAGGGCCCAGGCGTCCTGCGCTGGGCGCTATACGAGGCTGCCATGTCCTCGATGAAGAAGGCCTCCCCGGACCACGAATACTTCTGCTCGCTTCGCGAGCATCTCGGGACACAACGAGCCGCCCTTGCTGTCGCCAGGATGCTGGCGCGCTGGTGCCACCACGCCCTTCGTGCGGCCGGCGACGATGCCTGGACCGAGGCCGCCTGAACGGCGTTGCTCCCGTGCGCGTCCCGCCCGCAATCACAATGATGATCTGCGGTCTGCTCCAGCAACCCGAGTGCTCGCCAGGTTCTCGCACCTTGGGCAGCCGCCAAAGAATGAGCGACCGCAACCTCTCCGTGTGGGGATCACCCCATCCACCATCATGTCGCCGGAGAGCGCTCCGTGCACCGAGGTAAGTCTGGGCGTTCGCACACGGGTACGAGCACGGATACCGAGGAGACCGCAATGAAACGCTGCAGTTCTTCACCGTTCCGGCAACCGTCTCACCGTCGCGCCGACCTACGTCGGCCTCCAGGTCGTTCGTCCTCGCTATGCTGCGGGCGCTCCACCTGGACCCCGACATCGAGTCGTCGCGTCTTGGCAGCCAAGCCGGATCGGAGTGTTGACTATCACGAGTCCCACAGGTAGGTCGGGTGAGAGACGGCTGGGTTGCCTACCGCCGCTTCGACAAGGCGACACATCAATCGTGCCTCGCTCATCTCACCAGACGATGTGACGAGCTCATAACCGACCTGCCAATCGGGGCGAGGCATACGCCTCGCCAAGTCCGCGAGATCCTCTCGTTAGCGGCGCATTACGCGACGCTCCTTACATGGCCATGACCGCGCCCACCACGGCAACGTCGACCGTGGAATGGCGCACCGCGCCGATAGCAAGAGAACTGGACTTGCCCCGCATCGCGAGGGCTCCTCGGCCAGCTCCGCGGCCAGCTCCTCGACGAGCTAGACGCCGAGGCGGCCCATCTGCCAGATGATCGGCCGCCGGTCACCTACCGACTCGACAGCCTCGCTGATTGACCTGTATTGGCGCCCCCACTGTCGGAGGTCTGAGGCTCCGGTGGCCGGGGGCGAAGATGGCGGTAGAGCAACTCCACCGCGAGAAATGCCAGAGCGTACTTGTAGATTATGACGACTCCGCCCTCCGAGAAATAACTGGCTATCGCCCCGCAGAACAAGGCGCAACCGACTGGCCACGACATCCCACACCGCAAAATCCACGACCACCCGGCGGCGAACAAAGCCAGCAGAACCAGCCACATGCCTACTGCCCCGACATCGCCACCGACCAGCACAGCGACGCCCAAGGCGGCCGGTGCCCGAAAATCGGCTAGCGGCGTGTCCTTCGGCAACCCGATGACGTTGTAGGTGTAGTAGAGGATCAGAGTGTTCGGCGAGAGCGCATCAACCACACCAGCAAATCCCAGCTGCTGGCCGTAGTGTCTGGCGACCAGGATCCCCTCGGCACCCCCGACACGGATCAACGAACGGTCAAGGCTTTGGGCGAGCGCGTAGTCCTCGGGGCGTACAACCCCGGATATGACGTGGGCGGATGACAGGCGATCGAGGCGGATTGCCGACAGGACCGGAGTGAATAGGAGATAGGCCACGAGGCCCAGGACGACGAGTACCTTACGGCTTTTGGTGAATCGGCCAAGGATGAACCAAAGGAACAGAAGCGGGACGCCGTAGGTGATGAGGGTCCCGCGGCTCGTCGATACGTACGCCTCGACCGCTGCGACACCGCCCAGGCCGAAGATACAGGCGTGTCGCCACCGAGTGCTTCCCTTGTCGAACACCCAAACTCCCAACAGGAGCATGGAAGGGAACAACTCTTGGCGATAAAAAGAGATGATTGTATTTGAGTGGAAGGGTAGCGTCGCTGTGGCGGTGCCGTACAGGCCGAACCCGAGCGCAATCTGGAGCAGCGTGGCAGCCGCATAGACGGCAGTACCGCCCGCGATCCAACGCTTGAACGCTGGGCCCACGTGCTGAGGGTTGAGGTCGAAGCGGGGACTCGGCCCGAAATGAACCAACAGGGCGGCGACCACGACAAAGACGGAGAACAGGGCGGTCAGTTCCAGATAGGCGCCGTAGATGTCCGACGGTGATAGCCACGCGATGTCCGGCAAGTTGGTGGGGATGTAGGCGGGGTCGATTTTCAGTTGGTAGCTCAGCCAGAACAGCTGGAGGAACCCCCCGCTGATCAGCACGAGCGTCGCAGCCCACAGCCATGCTGACCGGCGAGGCAGACCCCGAATCGTGAGAACAAGAATCGACGCCATGGTGACGTTGAGCACGTCCAGAAATGGGGCGTTCGGTCCCAGGGAAGCGCGGCCCAGGTAGGCGCCCACCAGGATGGTGATCGGAAGAAGCCATGCGAACCTCGATGGACGAATCAGCGACTTCCGCCACTCCGAGTGCTCCGAGTCCAACATTGCGCTCATGATGCAGCAGACTAGTGCCGCCGCGCAGAAGTTCTTTGAACGTCGCTCATGCAGCGACCTTCGCGTCGTAGACCCAGGGCCTCGTCAGAGTCATCGTAGTGACCACCTGACCTGGTAGTCCGTTTCTCGAATGGCGCATGGCACGATCATCGTGATATCTGAAGGGTGCTAAAATTAATATTTCCTCCTTGAGCTTGCACTCTTCGCCACCATCGGGCCATCATCGGCTATGGCCCTCTCCCTCTGCTACCTCGGCCTGTGCTGGGTCCCCGGCCTGCTCGGTTTCTCGCGTCGGGCACCAATGGACAAGGACATCGAGCTCACTGTGCTCCGTCACTAGGTGCGCATCCTCACGCGTCAGCTACACGGCCGCGCGCTGGACAAAAGCCCACGTGGCTCCGTCTTGCAGAAGGGTCATTTTAATATCATACCCGATGAGTCCCCATGACCTCGGACGACGCGAAGCCGCTTCCAAGGTCGGCGCTTCTGTCGGTTCATGATGATGGCAAGGTAGCCGACCCAGCTGCCAGGCTCAGACGCCCCAGCCTCGACGCGGCGCCTGACAAAGGTAACCCGGCGTCACGGATACTCGAGGTGATCGCAAGCCGGGGAGGCGGGGCCTGTCTTCGGCTGGCCGCCGAGCACGGGGCGCGTTACCTGCTCGCTTCGACGAGCGAGGTGTACGGTGACCCGCTCGTCCACCCGCAGCCCGAGACCTACTGGGGCAACGTCAACCCGATCGGGTCGCGGAGCGTCCATGACGAGTGCAAGCGGTTCGCCGAGGCCCTCTCGATGGCCTGGGCGCGCGAGCGCGGCGTCGACGTCGTGATCGTGCGGATCTTCAACACCTATGGCCCGCGCCTTCGGGAGGATGACGGCCGGGTTGTCCCGAACTTCATCCTGCAGGCCCTCACGGGCCGCCCGCTCACCGTCTACGGCGACGGCCGGCAGACGCGCAGC